>Ga0082335_1000626_pt1 | contig 85466 bp, 127 predicted proteins | sample Subgrocontami58m_FD_72375 | JGI IMG/M metagenome (GOLD analysis project Ga0082335, IMG submission 72375) | Subsurface groundwater microbial communities from S. Glens Falls, New York, USA - GMW37 contaminated, 5.8 m (SPADES assembly) (version 2) ...
AACACCTTCGATAATAGGTTTTAAATCAGTATGAGCAAAACAATTATTACAAGTAATTAATTTAGCGAAAAGATGATTATATCCTGATATATCAATATCTTCATTAAAGAACCCTGTGAAAGTTGTAACACCGCTCTGCTTAGATTCTTGTGCTATGTTTTTAGCTGGCTCTACATTTACCACATTACAAAAACCAAGTTTTTGATATTCTTGTTCAAGAAGTCCTGTATTACCGCCAATACCAACAATAAAATCTCCTTTTTCTAATTTAAGATATTCTGAGGTTGTCTTAGCGTATTCTTCAAAATGCTTTTGAAGTCCAATTGCGCTACGATAAGAATAATTATTAAACAAAATTTCTGGCGAAACTTGATGCTTTAATTGAAAACATTGACAGTCCGTGTTTTCACATTTTACTATTTCTAGAGGGGCTTGAAATTCTTTTTCATCTATCTTTTCCTTTAGGGAGTTCGCTAAGGGAGATGATCCAAAGTTAAGATAAGTAGTTAATTTATCACAACCACAAAGGCCGCAAGAAGAAATTTCTTTTATATTCTCCATTTAATACTTTCTATTATTATATATATCTTTTAATGAAATATCTAGTCTTCTTACTGTATTTTTTTCATAATTTTGCTGATCTCTTGGTAGTTCTGAGTAGCAATTAAAACTCGTAAAAAAATCAAAATTCATTTCATGAAAATAATTTGGAGGGGAAAATATAATATCTCCTATATTAACTATAAATTTTTCTGGTTTAGGATTATTTACATCTTTACAATGATAATATTCAATTTGTCCTTGTAAAACTTCAATCCAGTGAATATCAGGATGACTATGGCGAGCGCGAAAGGTCTTAGGAAGACTATCTATCCTACTTATGCTTTTAATATCACAACTCTCAAAAATCATTTGAATTTTACCTCTACTATCAATATGACAAGGTAGATTTTCTAAGTTAATTATATTATCGCTCATATTTCTAGTAAGTTAAAATTTAATTTTACTGTATCTTCTTCATAGCTTTCTTCGTCTCTAGGAAGTCTGCAATAACAATCCATTATTGTCTTTTTTAGGAATAAGATAACATATTCTTCTAATGAATTAATAATAAAAGATTCGCCGCTGTTAATGATATATTCTTGTGGTTTTTCTTTGGAACCGACCGGGCGTTTCAATAACTTAACTTGCCCGCAAATTACGTAACAAAACTGCCGGTCATTGATATGATAACAATTTCCCTTTGATGTATTTTCTTTACTTGTTATTTTTAGAACGCTGGAAAAACATAGGTTATCAATAATGATTTTTACTTCTCCGTCCTCATTAGAATGGGTTTCAAATTGTGTCTTTATCATCTCTATATATTAGAGCAAGAAAAGAAAAATTATTGAGAAAAATTAGGAACATTTGGACGATCTTTGCAATATTCACATTCTGGATTACTACATTTTTCCGTCAACCATTCTTTGCATTGTGGGCAGAAATAAGCTTGATGCTTAAAATCTGTCCTTAGTTGTTCACCACATTTACCACAGAAACCATATTTGTATTTATTTTTTTCGCTCATCCTAAGACTATTTTTTGTATTTTATTTAATGTTGTGCGAGCTAATTTTCCAGGCATTTTTCTATCATATCTCTTAATCATACTTACATCATAAGCAAACTCTCCGCATGGTCTATCGCCTACGATAGCAATTGCATGATAGTTTTCTGGTTGTGCATAGAACCCTAAAGTTTCAATAGCTATTATCAATGCTTTTTCGTATTTTTCATTTTTAGTCATATATTCTTATTGTTTCCGCAAAGAGATTCATAAGCATTAATAATGTTTCTAGCTATTTGTTCTTTACAAAACTTTTTCTTAAATTCTTTTCCTGTTTCTGTGGCTATGGACTGATATTTAGAATAATTTTTTTCTATTTCCTCAATTTTAGCGTGAATGCTTTCTTTATTAGGATCACAAACAAATTCTGGCGGGCAAACTTCGTCTTTTGTTGTCAGATCACTACAAACTATTGGAATTGAATTTCCGCAAGCCATTGCTTCTATAGCTGGTAACAGCAGTCCTTCATCCTTAGATAAGCAAAGAGTGAATTTTGCCGAATTGTAAAGGTCTTGAAGTATTTTATCAGTAACTACTCCTAAAAAACAGCCAAACCCTGGATTTTCCGGGCCGCACATTGCTAATATCTTGTTCCTGTTGTCCTTATAAAACATGAACTCCTTAATCAACCATGCTCTTTTTTCCGGGCTTTGGAGTCGGCCAACCGCTAGAAAATCTATCTCTTTTTTAGTGTCGGGCAGAATCTCTAAGTCTTTTATACAGTCATAAACAACGACAGATTCTAATCCTAATTTTTCTTTTATGTCTTTTTGAACATATTTACTATTAGCAAGAATTAAATCTGCTTTTTCTAATTTTGAAAGTAATTCTTTTTTTCTTTCTTCGGTAAAGTTATTTAAGTCTAGAACTTTTAACAGTAATTTACTTTGGGGGTATTTATTCTTAAATTCTATTCCTAAATCAAAAACTGTACTATCGTGGCAATAAATAAAATCACAAGGTCCATCGCTAACTAACTCAATACCATTAGCAATCATTCCTTGGCGGATTCTGCTAATTTGATCTAAATCTTGTTTTTCCCAGCCTAGACAAATTGCTTTCATGATAAATTAAAAACAGTTTTAATGTTATGTAGTCCAACCGGATTAATTGTATGAATAAAAATATTTGGCCATTTATATTTTTTCTTATTTAAGATTTCTTTTAGATATAAAGCGCAATGCAAACCTGTTTTTTCTTCTCCTATATTGTTATAATCATAATTTAATCCGTTTTTGTTAAATTCTTCCATGCTTTTTATCCCTAGGTCATGATCAAACGAAATATTGTCAGGAATTCCAAAAGTAGAAATCGTATAAACAAAATCATCAAAATTCCTAACAATAATCCATTTTACGTCTGGAATTTTTGTATAGGTGACATTTTGCGGATACCGAATATCATCTAAGAATAAGTTATAATTCATATTTTACATTTCTAATTTACCATCTCTATAAAAATCTGTTTTGGGATATATTTTTTGGACTTCTTTTATTTCGTCGGTCATTGTTAATGAAGTCCCTTTATTTATTGATATTAACTGTTTATTAATTTTAGAAGCTATTTTATCTACTGTTCCTACCAAGCTTTCATGATAAGCGTCATCTAAATTTTTATTATCTACTGTAACAGCATAATTTTCGGCCCACATACATAATATTCTTAATTCTTGTATATTTATTTTTATATTGACATTATTATTTAAATCCAGGGGAATATTTTTTGTTTTACAGTTAGGACAACTATTATGACCTTCAATTTCCTCATCAGTAAACAAAGAGTCACATTTTATACATTGAATATGTTTACTCATTTTATTTATATCGGGCCGGTTTTAGTATATTGTTTTACTATATCTCTTAATTTTGCTGCTAAGTGATATTCTTTGTTTTTAATAAATTTTTTCATTAACCAGAAAGCTGCTCTTCTGACATATAACTTAGATTTTTCTTCCCCAGGTAATAAAACTAAGATATTATAAATATCTGTCTCAAAATCTTTTATTAAATATTTTCTATTCATCTTAATAATAAACCATAAAAACAATTTTAGGAAATCTTAAAACTTTAAAATTTCTAATACCAACACCTATAGAACATCCTAGTCTAAAAGTTCCAAACCAATTATCATAAAACAAACTAAAACATTTAGTAGTAATAATTGGATTACAATAATAATTTTTCCAGTTCCAGTCTCTATTCATTTATGTTATACAGGATCGGTTTTTGTTTTCCTGTTAATTTAAACCAGTCTTCATTATAAACCAAATTTCCACTTTCGTCTATATTAAAAGTCGTTGTCCAGCCGCGAGACTTTTGGTAGTTCACTTTCTTGACACTTCTTTGTCCATTTATCCAACTTTTATGTAAGGGAAAACATACTTCTCTAGGAACATGAGTAGAACATAAGTCGCTATACTTAATCAAATTATCATAGAACTTGAAGTAAAAATCATTGTCAGAATACATTGAATCTAACTTTAATCCATTCTTATTAACCCAAAAAATCCGCGCTGGATCAAAGTTATCGGTATATGTTTTTTCTGTAAATGTCAAATTTTTATAATTTATCCTATAGAATAGATTATTAGTTTCTTTTTCTTTATCTAAATACTTTAATAAGTTACTTATTTCTTGTTGAGTGATTATTTCGTCGGAGTCCCACAGACAAATTACATCACAGTTCAAAGTTAACAACCTGTTAAGAGCTAAATTTCTTGCTTCATATTCTTCTAATGGAATCTCTGAAGTAAAGTAACTATCAATTTTTCCGTTTTTCTTATATTTATCTAAAATTTCCAGCGTCTTAGTATTATCTTCTGCTTCAAAATGCTTGAAAGGACAGGATGTAACAGATATAACTACATTATCAAAAGTTGTCCACGGACTAAGACAATCTTCTAAATAATCTTCACAGTTGAAGGCACACAGTAAAAGACCCAATTTCATAAAACAAGTGTTGTCGGTGGTAGGTTTAATTTTTGTCTATTGTTATTAACTCTTTCCAGCCCTATCTTACAATAGTTTTCATCTTTTTCAATACAAATCCAATTAATTCCTAATTTATCACAAGCCACGGCGGTAGTCATTGAGCCGCCGAATAAGTCTAAAACCGTATTTTCTTTTTCCGTATGTGCTGAAATTATTCTTTCAATCATCATTAAAGGTTTCTGCGTCGGATGACTTGGCGGTTCTTCTATACTTGACCAAACGGGCGGAGTATAATGCCAAACATTTCCAGTTCCAGTCCATCTTACTCTATTTCCTTCTTCATCTATAAACCAGCCTTTGGGCTTTCCGTCTTCATCTTTATATGGAGCAATTACCGGGCGGATTTTCTTTTGTTCAAAGAATTTAGGTTCTTTTATTTTACTAAAGTATAAAATTTCTTCTTTTGTGCTTTTCCAGTTTATTTTAGAAGATCGTCCTTTTATTCTTTCCCATGTAATGTTATTTTGGTAAAAAAGAAAAATTTTCTTTAACATTATCACATATTCAGAGGCTAGTCTCCAATCTTGAAAAACATAGAAAGCCCCGTCTTCTTTCAAGACTCTAAAACACTCATGAAACCATAAAGAGCACCAACTAAGATATTCTTCTTCGGTTTTCCACTGTTTATCCCATTCTTTATTTAAGAGAAAATAAGGAGGATCGGTAACTATTAATTGAATAGAGTTATCAGGAATATTCTTAATTCCTCTGTCAGATAAACAATCAAAATTATAGATTTTATTAACTTCTAACATTTAGTTGCCCTTATAAAGTTTAACACTATCTTCCTGTAGAGATTTACCATTTAAGATAGCATCATTGAGCGTAAGATTAAGAGCCTGAATAAGTTGTGGTCTTTTTTGTTTAAAACAAATGTCTATTTTCCTCTTTAGGTCTGCTACTAAATTATCATTATTATAATTTTCTCCTATTTTATCTTCTAGTATCCAGGTCCGAATATGGAGAATAATTAATTTTTCTATTATTTCTGCTATACTGTCTGTTTTAACATACTCTATTAGCTCTGGTGTCTTGTTTGTCTGACTTAAAATTTTAGAAACATGGTGTTTGATAAATTTTTCAAAAATCTGAGGATTGGCGGAAAGTTCAGATTTTTCAATAACTGTTATTATCTTTTCTAAGTCTTCTTTTGAACACATATTTAGTTGTTTATTTTTTCTACATTTGTTTGTTCTATCTCTATTATTTCTGTCCAGTTTTCTGAATTGTTGTTTGTCATTATTTGTAATATAATATGAGATTTAATTTTTTCTAAGACGGGGTAGCCGCCCCGTTTCCTAAATAATCCCATTTTAATGAGCAGTCACAAGGATCAAATGGATTATTCTCTAATTCGTATTTATAGCCCAACAAATCACAAATCTTTTTCTTTTCTTCTTCTGTTATTAGAGTTTTTTTAGCTTCTTCTTTGGTTAGGGGATAGCCACAACGAATAAAGATTTCGGGATTTATGATTCTTACTTTGTCGCCTACTTTATAAGTTATTTTTTTTGGGAGACATACTAAGATATTTTTTTAACAATAGTTTTTATTACTAAATCAAAAGAAGGATATTTTCCATATCTATCATAAAAAATATTTTCAGAGTTAATATTGACTGGCGCTAGTGCTAGTAAATTTCTATTATGGTTTGGCAGCCAGTTAGTAATTAATTGGACAGCTTTATGAGAAAATGCGCCAACGGTCCACATAAAACCCGAATCGCCGCCGACAATAATTTCAGAATCTAATGCTGCTTTAATTTGTTCAAAAAATGGTAAATGTGTTAATTTTTTATATCCAGCTTTACTAGATAAAGAGGGTTCATTAACAAATCCATAATGATAAACATAATAATCTAAAGATAATAATTTTTCAATTAATTTAGACCAAAAACCAGCATCAGGCGAACGATTTAACCCTTTCCCATATCCACAGAAAGGCTGGATGGCAATATTTTTGATTTTTTTTGTATGAAATGTTTCATTTACACAATAACCCACTTTTTCTTCTTCAAAAAGTCCTTCTTTAAACCACTTATAAAGTTTCGGACGGCGTTCTTCTTCTGTCAAAATAGAATTGAAATGATCTAAATTAATTCCTGCCATTTGTATCGTTTCTTCTACACAATTATAGTAATTATACCAATCTTCTATTTTATGTTGTGGGCGGGTATTTATTACTATATCACATTTCCTCATTATCTCATAATCTTCTTCATCATAAGATTCAAGATTTTTAGAAATTTTCAGTCGGTCAATTAATGGGTGATTTAGCCAAAGACTAGCAGCTTGACTAGTTTTTCCTAATAAGTGCCAATATTTATAAGAATTAGGGTAAATTTTTTCAAAATAACGGAGACTAGGCTCGCACATGACCGTATCCCCAATCAAATCGGAGCGTCCTAAAAATAATTTAAAATTTTTTCCTTTTTTGTCCATTCTTATAATCCTTTTCTTTCATACTCCCGCCGAACTCTATTTTTCTCTGTATCTTCTAATAATTTTTTATGCCTAGACTCACATTCTGAAATTGTAAAGCAACTAAATCCTCTTATACCCCAAGATTCTGAACTTGGATATTGCCACTTTTTAGGAACAATGTTTCCGCCAATTACAAATTCTTTTTGTTTGGCGGGTTTTACTAGTTCAAAAATTCTAAAACTTTTTCCTTTATTTTTCTGATATATCTTCCAGTCTGCGTCAAGGTCTTTAATAAAGATAAAACTAAAACCTTTATCTTCAAACTCGCGGGGTAATAAAAGGTATCCTTCTTTATCTAGTTTGGGTAGTTCTTCTGTTTTCATATTTTTTCCTAAATGTCAACATATTCTTGTTTTTCATCAATTTGACAAGTTTCAAAATATTCTTTCCAGTTTTTATCAATTTCTGCTAAAGAATTGAAAACAGCGTCTCCCCACTCGCCTGTACCGCTAAATTCAATAGATATAAATCTTTCTTTTCGTTCTTTCCGATGCCACGGCCATAACCATATAACCGTATCACTTTTCCAGGGAAAAGTCACGCCCAATTTGTCAAATTCAGAAAACAAAAAACAAAACGGCGAATAACAGAATTTCAACTTGAATAGTATAAACCTATATATTCTAGCTCTTAAATTGTGAATTTTTCCTCTAATAGTCATTTTTTATTTTTAAAAACTTCTTGTATTTTGAAGACTGATAAGAAAACTGTAAAAAACAATACATAATGTAATAGTATTTCAATTTTTTTCAAAATTCCAATTATTTCCTGTTGTGGTTCCATATTTATTTTTTGTATGTTATATTTTCTTTTTCTAACTGTTCAAGATATAGAGTTGTTGCTAATACCAAATCAAAATTCTCGTATCTTTGTTTTTTTTCTATTTTTAATATAAAATCTTCTAACATCCGCTTGGTAGAACTATTAGAGAAATCATCTTGATACTCTAAAGTTTGGTCTTTGATTTGTAAAGTTATTTTGTTGCTTTGTGCATTACTAAGGTTTCCGAAAGTTAGGAATCCCAAACATGACGGATAAACCACTCTAAGAAGATACTGGTTTTTCAGAGAATAGCGAGAAAAAAAATCTAAAAACGACTGTTGAGGGTATTTTTGTCCTAGCAGGTCTAAGAGCATGGACGTAGCAAGAGAGCCAAACCTCCAAAAAGTCTCGCCTGGTGAAATAGAGGGGTCAGAAAACGTGGACTCTATGAAAATATCAGCTTGGTCAGGAAGAAAGTTAAACCCATTTTTTAACATTAAATATTCGTGGTCCCATAGAAAGGAATAATTAACAATAAAACTTAAATTCTTATCGGCGGCGATTTGTTTTAATTCAGATACTTGTTTATGAGTACAAGCCGGGGGGTTTTCACAAATTATGTTTTTATTGTTTTCTAATCCCAACTTACATATTTCATATCGTTTAGAAATTGGAGAATCAACAATCAGGGTATTTATATCTGTATCCTGACAAAATTCTATATAATCATCAGAAGGAATAAATTTAACTACAATATCATCAAATCTTCCACACAATATTTCTAAACTATCAATGTATTTTTTATCCATTATAAAGGGTAAATCTGATTTATCCCCTTTAACGGCTTTCCGACCTATTATGCCAAATGTATTGGTCATTTGTTTTTTTTGTTATTTGTGAGCTTAACTTCAGTCATTTATGCCTAGAACTTCTGATAGCCGTTGTCTCGCATTTAATCTACATTAATCTAGAATGCTAGATAATAACAAAATTATTTAATCTATTATAAGCTATATTAAAATATTCTTTATTGTTTTCAAAACCAATATAATTACGATTAAGATTTTTAGCAGCCAAACAAAAAGTTCCAGAGCCACACGTATTATCTAATACTAAATCTCCTTCGTTAGTATAAGTCTTAACCATATATTCCCCTAGAGAAACAGGTTTTTGAGTTGGGTGAAATTTTTCTTTATCTTTTATAAATTTTAATACTGTTAATGGGTATCTTTCACCTTTATTTTCCGTTATCACAGAGACTTGTTCATTGTAGTTACTAGATGCCCTACCCGATTTACATTTATATGGTTTGCCTTCTGTGAATTGTGGATTATAGGTTGGTTGAGATTTATAAAAAACTAAAATTTGTTCGTGATTTCTTAATGGTTGTTTCTTTGCATTTAAGAACCCAGTCCCACTAGATTTTTCCCAAATCCACTCATATTTGAACAATCTTTCATTGCTCATTACTAATTTAGAAGCAAAAGGTTGCGTTGCTGTTAAAACAATGGCTCCATTGTCTTTAATAATTCTTTCATAAGATGCCCAAAGTTTGTCAAACGGAATTATTGTATCCCAGGTATTTCTCGCGGTTACTTGATAGGGTAAATCCGTTAAAATAAGATTAATGGATTTACCGTCTATTGATTCCATTCCTTCAAGGCAGTCTTGATTATAGATTTTATTTAGTTCTAACATATTAAAACTCCATCATTTCTTTATAATGCTCTGTTAATTTCTTAATTTCTTTGTCCATTTTAGGAATTATATACTCATCAATGTTTCTAGTTTTGGGGTTTATGTGATACATTATCATTTTTTTAACCTTAAAACCGTGGAATTCTAACATTAGTTTATATAAGTTTAATTGAATGCCATATGTAATTATCTCACAGTCATCAAGATAATCTAATGGATATAACAGTTTTGTTCCGTATTTAGATTCTTTATCTATTTTTTTATTACTCTTGAAGTCTAATAAGTTGCAAGAATTTTTTTCATCTAGAATTTCTAAAACATCACATGTGCCCGCGATTAATAATACAGGATGATTAAGACCTATTTCACTATATAATTTACCAGAAAATTTGATCAAAGAAAACTGTTGAACAACATCTTTATAATCATCTTCTAAAATTTCTCCGGTTTTGATATAATGTTCTAGTTGTCTGTGAAGTGAAGTTCCTCTAGCTAAACCATCAATTTTGGTTTGTTCCCATTTTTGTCTAAGTTCTGTTACTGTAATTCCGTCTCGCTTTGAGCAAGCTCTAGCAATATGGCCATCAGGATCAAACTTAGGCTTAAAAAGAGAAATTAACCTAGAAACAGGCAACAATTCTTCATTTTTTTCATTGAAGTATTTATGTTCTTGTTCCTTAAAGACTATGTTTTTATTTATTTCTGGAGGTGAAATCAATTTTTCAATCTTTCTGAATATCTGTTTTCTCTGTATTTTTCTAGTAATGGAAGATAAAGGTCTAATATAATATTGTCGGCCAATTCATTATTGAATTTATAATTTTCTTTTCTACCTTCAAAAACTCTTACTAAGTCTTTTTCCATTTCATCTATAATAGCTAACAGACCTTCTTTGGTGTGTTTTTGTGGGTTTATTTTTATATCTTTAATAAACTCTCCAAATTCTTTATCTATCTTAACTATATTAACAGGATAAATATTGTCACGAAAAAAGATAATACCAGTTCGGAGCAAGCGAAGTGCGTGGACTGCATTTCGATAGGAATATCCAAATTGTTCTATTTGTTGTTTTCTTTTTTCTCCTAATTTGCCAGTATTTTTTCCTACTATAATAGATTTTTCTCCTTGTATATATCCGCGCAGACAGGAAAATAATCTTTCAGAGTCTATAAACTGAAACTTATTGTCTAATATAATATCAAAACAAGAATCTTTGAAAAGATAAGAATCTAAGAAAATCGTTTCGTATGTCTGCGTATTCCCACGTTTAAGAAGATTAAAGAAGAACCTAATCTCAAAACCAAAAGAGTCTTCAGACTTACCGCCCTGTTGGTGCTGGTACTTGTCTAAGCCTAAGATTTGAGAAACTCCTGTATTGAGAAATACATATCTTATATCTTTGTCGCTATCAGATACTTCCAATCCATAAGCATAGCTTCCTAGTAGGAATTCACAGATTTTTTTCATTTTTTTTAGAAAAACTTAAGTATGCTTTATAAAGCAACCATTCATCATCTGTAAATTTTTTCACGAAAGATATTAGCTAACAATATTTCTTCTGGTCTTATTCTTCTATAACTTTTGAAAGGAGAAAGTCTTTCAAAATAACGGTCCCAACAAAATTTACAGTTATTTTTAGGAGAAAAATATGAATGTCGGCGGCATTTTCTGTTGGCTCTCATTTAAGAAAAAAAAGAACACCCATTAAAATTACTCATAAATTAAAAATAATAAACAAAAAGAATCTTAAGTCTTAAATATTAATGATTAAAGATTGAGTCAAAGAATTTTTAGTTTTGTAGTCTCACAAAGAAGACGCTCTTTCTCGCGGTCATTAATAATGTAAGGCTTGTAGCCTTTAAGTTTAGTCCATATTTTTAATCAATTTTCACTTCAATGGGTGTCCAAAAATTATATTATAACTTTACATCTACTTCTAACCCATTAACAAGAAACATAATTTGAGTAGAATGATTAAATGAATCTATCTCATCTTGTAGATTATTTATCGCATCTTGAATCTCTGAAACTTTTAAGTCACAGATTTCTTGATTAAGGAAAGAAGACCAGTTATAGGTTTGAACTTTATCTCCGCCTAAAAATGAAGATTCTTGTCCTTCTCTCTTTGGAAGGGACTGTAGAAATGAAATCCTTGACTTCAACTCTGCCATTCGCTCAATCTTTGAATAGATTGGCACATTAGCGGCGGCGATTTTAGCCTTTAGCTCTCCCAGTTCGTCAGATAGCTTAACTATCTTTTCCCAAACTTCTTGACAATCTACTTTAGAAGGATTGTCATTTCGGCGGCTATTTTCGCGATGGAAAATTTGATTTAATCTTACTAACTCCCCGGCCATTCGATTCTTTTGTTTTAGGGCTTGTGATAGGTTCATATTTTTATGTTTTGTTAAGTTTATTATGTTTTTATAATTTTGTCAAGTACCAATCTTTGATTATTTGTTTTCCGTTTTCTGTCATTAAGACTTGATTAAAATCTTTATTACCATTTGGCGGATATTTAATAGAAACAACCTTTCTGTCAAAATATCTTAAAAACTTATTTTCTAATTTTTCAGCCGCCGCTTGGCCCGGTTCATCGTTGTTTAATGATATTATAATTTTCTGAGCGTCTATTTTAAGAAGGAAATTTAGAATAGCCAGCGAACATTCCGTTCCGAACAAACATAAAACATTTTCAATCCCACATTCAAACAAGGATAGAACATCAGGGATTCCTTCTACTAAGATTACTTCTTTTTTCTGTTTTATGATCTTACTATTCAAAAACGCGGGGAACACAAACTGATCTTTTTTCCCAATGTTTTTTACTTTTATCTTTTGGTCAATTACAGATCGACCCACAACACCTACAATCTCGCCGGATGAATTGAAGATAGGAAAACAATATCTGTTTTTCATTCTACTATCTTGTTTCTGGACTAAACCGCCCTTGAATTTTTGAAGAGTCTCTATACTAATTCCCCGGCCAATAAAATAATCATGAATAGGTAAAAAATAAGTCAGAATACTTTTATCCATTATGTTTGTCTGTTTTAACTTTGGAATTATAACAGATGGTGTGAAAGAAACATTTCTTTTTTGACACCAGTCATTTATTTCTTGATCTGTTTTTAAGTTTAATGTCCGCGCCAGTAATGTTTTAATTGTAAAACGCTGATTTGTAACCCAATCAATTACTAAGTTTTTTTTAGGATAAATTGTTAAAGCTGTCTCATTATCCCCGGCGCGGTATAGCGCGGAACAGGAAAGATAATCAGAGCCGTTCTTGAAATTATAACCTATCTCTTTAAGAGCTTCTATAATGTTGTTTTGTTCGTTCATTTATCTATCTTCCTTAAAGACAATACAAAAAAAACTATAGTTAAAATCCAACAAAGAATATGAAGAAAAAACACCTAATCTTATTTAAGATGATCTAGTAAAATTTTCCAAGTTTTGAAGTCTATTTCTTGTTTGCCAGAATTAATCTCAAACAATTTATCAATAACTTCATCATAGCTGCGGTAAATCCAATTTGACTTAAAATATGAAGTAAGCCACAAAGGACAAGATTCTTTTCCGTCGGTAAGAATTAAGAAAACTGGCTTACCGTTTCTCTTACTTGTAATTATCTCATCTGTCAAGCCAAAAGCTGGAATATTAGGATTTAATTTAGCAACAATAAATGTAGAAACGTCGCAAGCTGCCAAATCTCTGCTCCTGATTTTTTTGAATTCATCATGAACATAATCAAAGTTCCCATTCTTTAAGTTTTCTTTTAAGTTAAAATGAGTTTGTTTAGATTCTCCTTCTGAGCTTATGAAGATTGGTTCTAATGGACTTAGAACTGTTAATCCGATTTCTTTTGTCTTTTCTTTGAAGTAATCATGTTCTTTTTTTACTTGATCAAAATCTCCAAATTGGAGTTGGCAACCAAGATAACATTTAGTCTTATAGAGAATTCCCATATCTAATTATCTAATCCCAATAAGTAGGAGCACCATGATCTACAACATTAGAAAACCGTTCAAAATCGTGGAGATAGATACCATATTGTTCCTTTTTAAGACCGTGCGATGGATCATTTGCCGGAACTATAATACCAGTATTTCCAGGACCAGAAGCTTCGCAGTATTTGTCAAACCATTTCTTGCCCTTTATCTTTAGAATGTCCGCCGATAAAACATATCTTATCTTCATATATTCGCGAACCGGAACTTGTTTTTTGATTTGTTTTTGTTTAGTTTTCATTTCTTTTTATTAGCATCTTTTTTATCTGGACTACTAGTGTGTTTTGAACAAAAGTAAGCTACAATATAATCATTTTTGAAATGTATTTCTCTATCACCAAAATACGTTATTTCAAACTCGGCAAAATTATTACATCTTTTCCCTGTGTTAAACAAAAACTGACACTTAGAACATCCTTTAACTTTTCTAGGAAGTTGATCTATGTAAGTCATGTTTCAGTCAACTAGTTTACTGATTGCATCTAATTCCATTTCTCGTCTTTGATCAACTGTAATTAAAGCATCTAGTCTTGCTTCTAGCGTGGCTAATTCTTTTTTCTCGTTATTTAGTTGAAGTTGGCCAATTCTGGTTTTAATATCTTTCTGCCAGTCGCCCGGTGGATAACCTAACCATTTTAATGGAATTTTAACCCCAAGAAGTTCACAAGATTCCGCCCAGTTTTTGATTTTAGTTTGAAGAAAAACATGAGCGTCAACCAGTTTAACTAAATCCGTAGTAACTTGAAGATTGAACCTATCATTAATTACCTCTGAATTAAACCCAAACGAACAGTTTGTCTCCCAATTTACTTTTTCATTTTTAGTTATTTTATTTTGTTTTTCTTTAACTTTATTAAAGAGTTCTAATACTTTGCTATCTATGTTTTGTGTGTTTTTGTTCATGGTTTTATTTGTTGTTATATTTCGCTTAATGAGTTTAATTTTATTTTTTTTCCGCTTTCCAAGATAATGTATAAATCACAAAAGTCAAACTTTTTCAAGTCTTCAAGTTGATAAATTTTTTCTCCTCTGTGTCCATAAAAATTAGTGGTTGCCGCTGAATTATAATAATAATCAAATGATTTTACCAATTTTGTTTTTTCGTTAAATGCTCTTAATTTCTGTATAATATACCCATTGGAAATACATTTGTTACCATCATATTTGTTAATAGACTTGATATTAAATTCTATAACTTCTTCCCCCTCTTTACCAAAATAAACATGCTTTTCTAACCCCGGTCCATCATGACGTATTTCGGTGATTTTATCTGAGAAAACGCCGGACACAAGTTCACATTTGGCTATATCTGAAGACTGTGATTTACTGTTAAATTTGTCAACAATCTCAGCAAAATTAGAAACTGGTTGTTCTGAATTTTTAATCGCCAGAAAACTTATATCATTCTTAATGATGAAATAACCTCCTTCATTTTCATAATATTTTCTAGGTATTTCATTATAAAATATATAATATTTTTTACCTGTTCTACCTTTATCTCCATACCAATCTGTCTGATACCACATGTGTTTTCCGACATAGATTAAATTTTCTTCTTTCTTAGTTTTATAGGAACAGCCGGGAGTTAAATCTTTGGAAGATATTTTTAATGACTGAAGATTTGTATAATTTGTAGCTTGTTGAAATTCTGGAGCTTCAGAGGGAAGTAAAACTAAGTCTTTCTTATCCCAAGAATAAAGAAACTCTCCTTCTAATCCCTTTCCTCTCATACAATTAGAATGTTCAAGAATATATAACAAATTTGGAATACTTATTTCAAATTCAAACCCGCGCGGATCAAAACATCTGGCATAGGTTTGACGCATATTCCAGTTTGATTTATAGCCGCCGACTTTCTTATTCAAAACAAAACCAGATGTAGGGATATTATCAAACTCAAAAGGTGTAACTTCTTCTCCTAAAATCTTTTTGGGTTGAATCCATTTTCCATTAACATAAGAACCATTTCCATTATTATATTCTTGACCAACCTTTTGTCTCCAACTTTCCCAAGATTTTTCTTTTCTCCATTGTTTTCCGTCGTACGCAATAATATAGCCAAGTTTACCTGTATAGCAGTCATTTCTAAGATTAAATCCTACTTTACATTTTTTTGGTATAAAAAGCTGAGTTTCCATAGATGTTTCTTTAATTATTAAAAGCGAGTTTTGGGAGGAAGTGAATTTTGTTTTATTTCAAAAACTCCATTACCTATAAATTCTGACAAACTTCTGTAACCAGAGTAAGAAACCGCGCTACAAATTCCACCCCATAGTTCATCTATTAATTCTTTCAAAGGTTTTAATTTGGTTTTATCTATTTTATTTATCTTTCCTTCGCTATGAGATTTATTTAGTTTAGAATCTTTAATTTGTTTTTCTGAAGCCAGTCCCCAGTATTCATGGTTTCCTTTTATGTTTGTTTCTGCTTCTAAAGCATTAGAAAAATATGATCCTAACATAATATAATCACTACCTGCCGCAAAAGCTTTAGAAGCATATCCGCTATTTTTAATCCCGCCGTCAGCTACTTGATTTATTACTGATCTTGATGTTGTGGCTTCTTTTTTTACATTAAAACATTCTATTTGTTCTGTTATTTGGCCGCGTCCAAAGCCTGTAACATCTGAAGTAGAGCAAGCGATTCCCCCGGATATTCCAACTCTAATGAATAGTTGTTCGCAATTATTATATTGAAATTTAGATACTCTTCTTAGCTCATTGCCAGACATTATATTCCCAATCATCAAATTAAAAGTATAATACGGATTTGGAAAAAGAGAAGAAAAATCTAATATATTCTTATCTAATTGAGGAATCCCTGCAAAAGCTATGTCTATTAACCAATTACTTTGCGCGGGCGGAATTTTACTCTTTATATAAATTAAATCACCTAAATCTTCATTCAGTCCAATTCCAATAAAACATAGTTGTTTACTATTTTTCTTTTCATAAAAAAGATTATATAGTTCTACTTTTTGTTCTTTTGTTAAAAAACGCGGAATAGTTACAGATATTCCATTTTTTGCAGCTTCTATTATGAATTCTTTTCCAACAAGACTTGTCATTGGAGCAGATATAATTCTTTCTTTTTCCAGGGGAACATTCTTTCTGGATTCTATTTCCCCTGGCAATCTGGAAACTAAAGAAACGTCGTTATAATATAACGATTTTGTTGACAAAATTTCAGGCATACTTATTCTTCTTCTATTAGAAAATCCCCTTTCAATACCACACCGCGCCGTTTGCTCTTTTAAAAGCAGTAATGGGAAAACTTGGTAATTTGTTTTCTTTTAACCATTTTTTTATTTTCCATCTTTCTCTTAGATTTACAAAAGGATTATTATGACCAACTCTCCCTGTAAAAATTGTTATTTCATGACCGTTTTTTATTAATTCTTGAATAATGAAAAACATTTCAGGAATTACGGGGCCGATATTTTTAATATCAAACGGGGTAAATTTATAAGCTAAAGTTCCATCAAAATCAATAAAAATTTTCATATCTAAAAAGGAACGTCTTCGTAACACTTTTTACAAACCCTTCTATCTTGAAATTCCCATTTTTTACAGACTGAAAGTTGCCTGTTCTGAATATTGATAACCCACCTTTCACAGTCGGCGCACTTGAAAGGTAAGAGTTTTTTCAATTTTTGAAGTATATTTTTCATGAATGCCAAGTAGTTTGCCATATAAAAGGATGATAAGGAAAAGGATTATAGTTAGGGTGGACTTGGATACAAGAACAACTTTGTGTATAAGGAGAATTTCCCCGCCCACATCTTGGGCAAACCCAGCCGTGAAGATAAGGTCTAGGATTTTGATCTTCTGGAAGATTGTTGTCTGGCGGTGGTATATTTGGTTTAGTGAATTGTTCTTTTATTTGACACGGTAAATTATTACAATTTCCAGCCGTATCTAAATTTCCGCCGCAATAAATACATTTTATGTCCACAGGTAGCTCCTATATTTAACAATATTACTATACACTCTTGTTTTTTCTTTTTCAAATTTTTCTTCTAAGTCCATTGATTGTCTTACAACTTCTCTGGATTCGTCGGTAAGTTCAAAAAGACTTGAATCATATTTTATAGAAATTTTTTCTTCTAATTTTTCTATTTTATCTTGCCAGTCTGGTTTTCTATTTTTTATAAAATCATAAGCGTCCGAAATTGCCGCCCAAGCTTCTTTATGATTAATGTCAGAATTCCAATTTATTGTTTCGGCGGGTTTTTCTTTTTCTATAAATTCAACTAATAAAGTTTCAATAGCCAACCCTAAACGATAATCTATATAACAATAAGTTGGTCCTATTGGTAACTTGACTATGTTATAAGGAGTAAAAATCTTACATCTCCAATAATAGAAGAAGTTTTTAAGTTTCCACCAATAATGTCTTATTTCAAAAAAAACTGTCTCTCTGAAAAAGAACTGAATAGGAAAATTATGTTTTAGGAAATCACCCCATTCACGCCAATCTCTCATTGAGAGATTTGTGGGATTTCTATAGAAAATTCCAAGGACTTTATCTTCTAAAGCGTAAGCTTTTAGTGTTTCTATTTCTGTAAATATTTCTGTAAATTTTGGCGGTTCTTGCATATTAATCTTCAATATTTCTTACGTTATAGATGGAGACTTCAAAATCTTTTTCCCCGTTGTTTACTATAAATGTTTCTTCGTCTTTTACTCCAACAACTAGTCATTGCCAGTTAAAAAGTCTTTTTGAAGTTGGATTCAGAACTAGAACTTTTTTACCAATGGTTTGTTTATTGTATTCAAGTTTGTCACTCATATTTTAATTTAATAATTTTCTAACATCTTTTTTATATATAAATTCGTGTCTGAAAGTTAGTCCAATATGATCAGTTGATGTATAAGATATAACATAACAAGGAAATTCTTCCGGCGCGGGCCAATCTGTATTCATTCCGGGCCAATTTTCAAATTTCAAATCATAGACTGATTTGTATTTTGACCATCCTCTTTTATTCTTAAGAAATGTTAGATTAGACATTAGAAAAAAGATAGTTGAAAAATATTTTTGATATAAAATAAACAACTGCCCCAAATAACATTCCTAGTAAAAAAGAAAAGAAAAAATTAAGAGTTTTCACGGTTCTAAATTAATTTCAATTCTTTTAATTTTGTATTGTAGAACTGAAGATATTCTTGATATGTTTTTTTCTTTCCAAAATATTTAACTTTTGAATACATTTGTTCTGTTAGTGGACCAAAAACATCGTGCCTATCTAAAACCCAGCTTTGGTTAGCGCCGCCGTGTTTTTCTATTTGTTTATAATAATCTCTACCTATAGCATAGATACAATAATCATGATCAGAGATTATAATAATTCTTTCTTCAGGTGTTCGCCCTAAATATTTTATAATCCACCATAAAAATCCATAGCTGTTCCAACTTGTTTCATTCGACTGCCAAGTTTTTTAAGTTGGCGGGATAGTTTTAGAATGTAAATCTGTCTGTTTGTTTTCTGTTGACTCGGTTTTCTCATTTACTACTTCTGTATAATCGGACTTGTTATTTTTGTCAAGAGTTTTATCTGAGGACCAATTAATAAGAGAATAGTTATCTCTAAAATCTTTAGAGAATATATTTCTAGGTGGAGACGAACCTTTTCCAGCATTTTTGCCTAATTTGTGCATTTACAGGGAATATAAATAAATTTTCTTGTTTTCTTTTTGCCTTTTATTACTAGTTTGCTACCTTTTCCTTTACAGAGAGGACATTGAGGATTTGGAAGTTTGTTTATAGGAACAAAGTTTTCAGGGATTAAGTCACCTTCCTTGAATTCTTTGATTTCGCCGGTTTCAGTATTCATTTTTATTTATTAATTTAATTTACATACAGACAGACAGAAACTCCACAATTTTCTCTTCTTGCATATCAGCTATAAAGTGTTGGCGTGGGGTGTCATATCTTTTTTGAATAAAATCACTTTTCCATAGTTTTCTTAAATCTTCTATTGAGCCACTAACCTCAAAATCAAAATGTCCTGTTATTTTACCGCCAAGGATATTTATATCGTTTTCAACAATTTTTAGAAAGGTAATTAATTTATATCTTGCTTCTGAAGATGTCCATTTTTCAAACATTTCAGGATTTTCTTCTAATTCTTTTTTTAGTTTAGCTATTCCTCTTTCATAGTAAGAGGCCCAATCAAATTCAGAGCTATTAATTGTTTCCATAATTATAAGTAAAAAATATTAAGAAGGAGGAAGAGAATTTAGAATAAAATGATGATTTGTTTCTTTATTCCAATCAACCCACGATAGATCGGACACAATAAGGTTCTCGCTTATCTGTTTTACTGGTAAACAAAGTCCCCAGCTATTAGATGGAAAAAAGAAAGAAATAGGATTTTTAAGCACAGCTATGTTTTGTTGTTTATCTACACAGGCGTAAACATCTTCTAGGTTGTCGCCCCGGTTTTGAATTTTTATCTTAATTAATTGACTTTTATGCGGCTCAAAGTAATTAAAGTCTATTCTGTTTCCACCAATATAGGAAATAGAAGCTGAGTCGGTTTGGTTTCTTAAGATTTTTTCTTCTGTTATAGAAAGTCTCATTAATTATGATAAGTTATCTGTAGAAGAAAGTCAAGAAAGTTTTCTTTAGTCTGTTACCAGGATAGTGTTTTCTGATGGTGTATAAAAAATCCCAGGCGTTTTTGATTAGAAAGGACAGTTTGCCGCCGTCGTTAGTGTGATTTGATCATCAGAAATAGAAGATTTTAAGTATCCGTCGATCATTTCATTGTAAAAATTACCTGAGTGACCTTTTACCCATATAAATGATTTAATTGTTTCTCTATTTTCTTCTATAAAGCGGCGGTAATTTTGAGTATAAATTTTTTTTCTCTTCCACGGCTTCTCATTACAGAATAAGTCTCTTACCCAATAATAGATATTTAATAGATCATAATATATATTACAAACAAGATTATTCTGTTTACAAAATCTAACAGCTTGAATTACTGCTTCTAATTCCACCCCTACTTGCCAGCCTTCCAAAATTACTGGATCGGTGAGTTTACCTTTTTCTTTATGGATTACTTCGTTTTTACCGTTAACCACCAAAAATCCCCAGGTTCCTATTTTTTTATAACAATTATAACTTCCGTCCACATACACAGAGACTTCTTCTTTATTAAAAAACTCTTCTTTCATTAAAGAATAATAAGGATGTTTAGAAAAAAGTCAAGTAACTAAGATACGTATAATATCTTTATCTTTAAAGAAGAGAGAATCTTTGGAGGTGGGAAGTACACACTGCCCCTGCGATTTGCAGGGGCATCAGTGTGTAACAATGGAGTATGGGTCCCATGTTTAACGCACAATATCAATAGATTATTTTCTCGTTGGAGGCATTGCTAATTCTAGTGTTCTTAGCCTATCCCATATTGACGTAGGTTCCCGCACCTTAAATAAACTAAATAAATAGCTTATTCCGTTTTTTACCAACTACACTTTCTAATCAATTTCCATCACAAGCTAAAGGTCTTTTAAGAGTTGTGACCCCACTAAAACTCTTAATTTTTGATTTAACTTTCTCAAAAACCGCTTGCGCTGCGCTAGTCCTTCTTTCTCACCTTTCGGCTTACAGAATTCCTGCATCACCAGGGGCATAGGTAATTTTTTACGACTACCGTTCTTTTTCAGTCTTGCGTAAGACCGGCTCTTTATTTGATAATAAGACTTGCCTTGTCATCTTACTTTACTTCAGATATTATCAAATGATGTTCTTTTTTATTAGGAACCTCAACAAATCAGAGACGCCTTTTTGTTTCTCCTATTGTCTAAAAAAATATTACACTAAGAAAACGTAAAAGTAAAGAGGAAAATTAAGAATTATTTTGTTATTCTATTAATAACTCTTAAAAACAATTCTTTTATATATTGTTTTTCTTTATTATTTTTACCCGTATATATAAAGTCGTTTATTAATCTAGGAACCATATTTGACGGGGTATAATATCGAGAATTAAATATATTGCTTATTTCTCTTTTATCTTTATCACCAAAGGTAATTTCCTGCTGTTTAGATTGTTTATTTTTATATTTATCGAAATGAATTTTCTTGTGACATTTATTACATAAAACTATTAAATCTTCTAATCTGGTATCAAACCAACTTTCTCTATAAAATATCCTTCGCACTGATAATTAGATAATTTTTTCTTTTCTTTTGAGAGATTTACGGTTTTAAGAAATTCTTGATATTCTCTTTGTCTGTCTAGTGAGTTCTGTAAATTTTTTTTATATGAATAATACTCATAATTCAATATTTAATCTTATTAATTCTATATTAAATTCTTTAGCTAATTGTTTGCTAAAATCATTATCATAACCGGCCAATTCATCTCTATAAATCACTCTTTTTACTCTTTTATTAGCGATGGTTTTCATACAAGTTTGACACGGTAAAGCTGTAACGGCCAAAATTTTAACCTCTCCTGGTTTTACCCAAGTTAGCACATTCTCTTCTCCGTGAAGCACACGCTTTCTTCTTTCGTCTCTGTTTGACCAGTCAATTTCGATTCCAGAAGGCGAGCCATTGTATCCTAAAAGTAATGATCCATCGTATTTTATAATCACCGCCCCAACTTGCACATAAGGGTCTTCAGAACGATAGTTAGCTATATTAAATGCTAATCTTAAAGCTGTTTCTTCCCAAGAGAGTCTTTTTCTACCATTATTCATAATTAAAATATATCAAAATTCAAAAAAAAGTCAAGAAAGTTCTTTACTTTTCTCCAAACACCCCTATATTAAAATAAGTTTGCAAGAAATTTATCAAATCAAAAGCAATTTCTTTACGGCGGGGTTAATTTTAGAAGATAAATTAGTTATATCAGCCGCGCCGATAATTAAATATATGATTGGTTGGCAGATTGAAAGAGTTAGGGCGTATTGCGTTTTTAGAAAATGGACAGTGACTACTCCCCCGATAGGAACATTAGCCTTTGTTAACTCGTAATCCTTAATTCTTTCATCTAGGCAAAAATTGACAAATCACGATGATTATTTAACTGACGAAAAATCTCTCGTTTTTGTCGCTTGCTTGGATAAATACGAAATTTTAAAACTTTAGTCATTGACTTTTATGCTGCACTATAATATATTACATCAAGCAATCGACAATGGAGATAATAGAAAAAATATAAAACCATGAGTGAAAACAAATTTGAACTAAAAGATTCTGGAAAAAGAGAAGAATATAAGTCAGGAATGGTTAGAGATGTCGTTGGCGATAAAATAGATTATTCTCTGATTTATGACGGCCCAATGTTAAAACGCTGGGCAGAACACCTTACAGCGGGCGGTCGGAAATATTCCAAGAGAAATTGGCTTTTGGCCAACGGAAAAGAAGAATTAGATAGATTTAAGGAATCTGCGGCTAGGCACTTTCACGAATGGATGACGAATAGTTCAAAAGAAGATTCGGCGGCTGGGGTATTTTTCAATATTAATGCTTTTGAATATCTTAAAGATAAATTAGGCAAGGAGAATTTGGATACTGACAGAGATTTACCTGTTGTTTATGATCGTTAGATTTTTAACTTGACATTTTTTCTATTTTTCTATATCTTTTTTTTCTTAGAAAGATTAATTTTTAATGACATATATAAAACTAAAAAACCGACCGATAGGTAGTTTATCTGACGAACAGCTAATAAGGAGAATTAAAAGAAAAAACTGTAACGATTCTCTTTTAGAGTTAATAAAGAGGACCGAAAAACTGTTCTTTGATGTTTATCACAAGTATTCTCCGAGTCTGCAAGACGCAAACTTAGACGCCGGGGATATTGCTGACGAAAAGGACACTTTTATCTTTCAATGTGTCAAATCTTTTAATGGGAAAAAGAAATGTAAATTTTCAACTTATTTGGCTCACCAAACACGATATATGTGTTTGAATCTTTTGAATAGAAACAAAACACATAGCACATTGATAGAGAATAAATATTTGAATCATTTTCTTGATCAAAATGCTGATAATTCTAAACCTAAGTTGCTTAATTTGTATCCATTGGTTCAAACTACACTTGATAAACTACCAGATAAAAGAATAAAAACAATTTTCAATATGAGATACTTTAATTTTACCGGGCGAAAACTATTATGGGAGACTATAGCTAAAAAATTAAACACTTCAAAACAAACATGTATTAATCTGCATAACAAAGGTAAAAGAATATTGGCAGAGAAATTAGAGAACTATGATCTGGGATAAAAATTTAATATGAAAACCAAGATAACAGGAAAATTAGAAAAAAAGTCAAAACTAGAGTTGACTAAATTAAAAACAGTGGCAGTATCTAAGGAAGAAAAAATTGCTACAATAGAAAAAACCCCTGGCGGTAAAATAAAGATAAAAGACTATGTGGAGGGATAATTTAGTATAAAATAATAAACAAAAAAAAACAATGAGCACAACAACAAAACCAGTAACCAAGTCAGAACCCAAAACAACTAAGCCTAAAGACCCAAACAAGGTAGATTGGAAGAAATTAGAAATCGGCGCAATGTGGCGGCGCGAAAGTGCGTCGGGTAGTAAATATCTTTCTGGTCAACTTAAATTAGGTAGTGATGTTTTAGAAAAGCCAACTGTTATTAATTTTAAGGTTTTCCCCAATACTTATAAAGAAGAAGGTTCTAATGAGCCAGATTTTAGGCTTTATATGAATCCAGAGAGTCTTCAAAAGAAGGAAAAGAAAGAAGTGGTAAAAGATGAAATTCTTGATGGTCCAGAGAATTTAGATACCACGGCCAGTCATGTTGAAGAATTAGCGACTGACGGAGATTTGTGAAATGCCAGAAGTTTTACAGATTTTAATCGACCTGTGGAAATTTGACGTTAAAGTTTTTAGTAGCCCGTGGCTATATATCCCGTTTCTGATCCCAGCGGCGGGATATTTAGCTTTTTTCTTTCTTAAATGGACTGTTCTTACTTCTCCTGTTTGGCTACCTTTGAGATTGATATTTCAAGACTTAGGAAGAATTAGATTAGTTAATAATAAAAAAGAATAAAAAATGTGCGAAGACTGTAAAGCAATTAAGATAAAATACTATTCTTTACTTTTAGAAGTTTCATTAGATTTTTATGAAGAGATGGAAGAAAAATATGGTTCTGACAGTGAAGTAGTTAAGTCTTTAAGAGCTTATCTACAGGAAATATCTAAATTTATAGAATAATATATGACAGATAATTTTGCATTAAATTTACCTTTTAATTCTACTTCATTCGGGAATTTAGGTTTCTCTATTGCTAGAGAGATTATGAATAGAGGATTAAATCCTTCTATTTTTCCTATCGGCGGGATTGATTTATCTTCTCAAAAGCCTGATGAAAAATTTAACCAATGGCTTCAATTAAATATTAATAAAGCATTAAAAACACATAATAGAAAAAATCCTTGTTTTAGACTTTGGCATACAAACCAAGACGCCATGACAAGCGTTAGCAATGAAGAAACTTTCCTTTCATTTATTGAAACAGATCAAATAACAGAGTTTGAGAGGAATATCTTAGCTCAGAAGAAAAGAGTATTTGTTACTTCTAATTATCTTAAAAGAGTTTGCGAAGATTATGGGTTAGATAATGTTCAATATTTGCAACTTGGGTTTGATTCTCATAATTTCCAACGGAATGATAAAAAATACTGGAGTGATGATAGAATAGTTTTCAATGTTCTTGGGAAATGGGAGTCTAGGAAATTTCATAAAAAAGTAATTCAAACATGGTTAAAAAAATATGGAGTCCCCAAAACAGGGGTAAAACCTAAATATATTTTGCAATGTGCTACTTATAATCCTTTTTTAGTTCAAAATGTTAATGGCCAAGTAGTTGACCACAATATCAGAGTAATTCAAGAATGTTTAGAGGGAAAAGAATATAGCAACATACAATTCTTAGGATGGATTAAGGAGAATGTTGCTTATTCAGATTATTTACAGTCGGCGCACATAGTAATAGGAATGGGCGGCGGGGAAAACCTGGGACTTCCAGAAATGCACTCTGTTGGACTTGGAAAACATGCGGTTATATTGAATGCTAATGGTTACAAAGATTGGGCAGCGCCATCTAATAGTTGTTTGGTCCAGCCGAACGGAAAGGTTGAAAGTCATGACGGCGTTTTCTTTCATAAAGGAAACATTTTTCAGCAAGGAAATTTCTTTTCATGGTCAGAAGATGAATTTTTAGTTTCAGTTGAAGAATGTATCAAGAGAGTGGAATATAATCCTATTAATACTAGTGGCTTAGAACTTCAAAAAAGAACCTATAAAGAAACTGTTGATAGAATTTTAGAAGAAATATAAAATGGATACATTGCCCGATTTTGAAATTCCTGAAACTCCAGAAGGATATGTTTATGAAGGGATGAGAATCCCCAAAGTTGGAGATTATATGGTTGATTTTTATGGAAAACCATATTTAATAACAGAAGGCAGGAAGAAATATGTTTTTGAGAGTCATCCTGTTTTTTCTAAAATTGTAAGTTTTGATACTATTGATGACTAATTTTTATGCCATACTATAGATTTTTCAATCCTAAATCTGGAGAATATAGAGATATATTTTTCAGGGTAAACGAAAAAAAGGAATTTTCTGAAAATGGAGAGAAATGGGAAAGAGTTTTTTTACCGGCGCAGATTTCTACGGACACGCAATGGAACGAGTTTTCAGAGAGAGACTTTGTTGAGAAGTCCGGTCGGAAGACTGGTTCTTATGGAGATTTATTAGATAAAGCTAAGGAGCTTGGTGAAAAACGAGAGAAAAAAATGGGTAAAGACCCCCATAAAGAAAATTATTTGAAGAAATGGTCAAAAACCCGGCGCGGCAAACAACATCCAGAAGTAAAACAGAAAATTTTGAAAGAATCTTTGGATAAAGCTGGGGTTATTGTAGAATGAAGACAGATAAAGAAATTTTAGAGGCAATAGAAGTAAAGGAAAAGCTTGAAAGCCGTGGATTTAGAAAAATTTCTTGTAAAAATTGTAATGGTATGGGATATTTTGGAATTTTTTTCTCACAATGTTTGATCTGTCACGGAAAAGGATATATTTGGGAGTCTCCAATAACAAAATAACAATATGATCAAAATTAAGAAAAAGAACAATAAAGTAAAGGTTCACTGTGACGATCTTGGGTTCTGTCAATTATATGGTCATTCATTTGTGGCGGAACGAGTTAATTACTCTGATTATCAGACAACCACAAGCAATCAAGTTGCGGTTCAGCCAAAACTTGTGAATAAGAAGTGTACAAAGTGTGGACAAACTTCACAAATCATTTCTAATCAGTAATGATTTTTTTGGCGCGATTACACTCTTATTTTTTTTTCTAATAAGAGTTTTGTTTTTTCTTGTTATTTTGGTTTTGGTTTTACTTTCTACTGTAATTATATTTACCTCTGACTTTCTTAGCGGATTTTGGAGAAAAATTTTGAAAAAGGAAAATTAAAAAAAATGGAAAAACTTGATAAGGGAATAGAAAAAGAAATAAAAGAAGAAAAGATAATAACAGATGAATTTGTAGAAAAATATAAAAATAAAAAAGTAAACTGGGGATTTAATGGATTAGGATATATTGTATATAAAAGAACATACAGTAGATTAAAAGAAGATAATACAGGAGAAAATTGGACAGAGACAATTCAGAGATGTATTAATGGTAGTCAAAAAATAGGAGCACAATATACAAAAGAAGAAGCAGAAAGATTATTTGATTTAATATTCAATCTAAAATGCACTTTTCCGGGGAGAATGCTTTGGCAACTTGGGACATTAACTGTTAATAGATTTTGGGGGAACTCTTTAATTAACTGTTATTTTTGTACTATTAATGAGCCAAAGGCATTTGAGTTTTTATTTGAAAATCTCATGTTGGGAGGCGGGGTAGGTTTTTCTATTAGGAGAGAGCATATTCATGAATTACCCAAAGTAAAATCAGGGGTTAATATTATTCATGAAAATACTAAAGATGCTGACATAATAGTTCCTGATTCGCGCAAAGGATGGGTTAGACTTCTTCATTCGGTATTAAAATCATTTTTTGAAACTGGGAAAAGCTTTACTTATTCTACAATATTAGTTAGGGGAGCAGGGGAACCGATTAAAACTTTTGGTGGAACAGCTAGTGGACCAAAAATATTAACAGACGGAATAACTAATATATGTAAAGTTTTTCAATCAAGAGAAGGTAAAAAACTTAGGTCTATAGATGTCCTAGATGTTTGCAATATAATAGGTTCCATCGTTGTCGCGGGTAATTTACGACGTTCGGCTGAGATAAGCCTTGGTGATCCAGATGATTATCTTTTTCTTCGTGCTAAAAGATGGGACTTAGGAAATGTACCCAATTGGAGAAGTATGTCAAATAATTCTTTATACATTGACGATTTTCCACATATTTCTAATGATGTTTGGGAGGGATATACTGGAAATGGAGAATGTTATGGATTTTTCAACCTTCCTTTATCTCAAAAGTATGGAAGATTAGGAGAAAAAGTTAATGATAATAAAATTCAAGGGCTTAATCCATGTGTTGCTCCTGAAACTTTAATATTTACAAAAGATGGCCATAAAATAATTTCAACATTAGAAAATAAAGAAATAGAAATTTGGAACGGGAAAGAGTGGTCAACAGTTGTAGTAAAAAAAACAGGAGTAAGTCAAAAACTTATTAGGGTTATATTAAAAGACGGTAGTTATTTAGATTGCACAGAATATCATAAATTTTATGTAGATTTAGATGATTGGGTTTTTTCATCAGTAGAAGGAGAAAGTAAAAATTCATCTATAATAGAAGTTCTAGCTAAAAATTTAAAGCCTGGACAATTAGTTAAAAAATTTAATAATAGTCATACTAACGATTATTTATATTTTAATCTTATTGGTATCCAAGAAATTATAGATATACAAAGAACAAGTGATACTTACTGTGTCAATGAGCCGTTAGAGCATAAGGCTATTTTTAATGGTATTTTAACTGGACAGTGCGGAGAGATAGGTTTGGAAAATTATGAGGTTTGTAATTTATCTGAATTATTCTTAAATAATATTTCTTCAAAAGAAGAGTTAATAGATTGTGCTAAATTGCTTTATAAGACTCAAAAAGCCGTTTCTTCTTTACCCTTTATTCATGATGAAACAAACGAAGTTGTTCATAGAAATATGAGATTAGGTCTTAGCGTTACTGGAATTTGTCAATCATTTGATAAAATAGAATGGTTAGATGATTGTTATAAAGAATTAAAAAAATTTGACAAAGAATGGAGTAAAAAAAGAGGATGGCCAGAGAGCGTTAAGCTTACTGCTATAAAACCTAGTGGGAGCGTTTCTTTGTTATCGGGAGCCACTCCGGGGATTCATCCTTCTTTTTCCAAGTATTATATTAGAAGAATAAGGTTAGGAAGTAATGATCCATTAGTTAATATATGTAGAAATTCTGGCTATCATACTGAATATGTTAAGAATTTTGATGGAACAGAGGATAGAAATACAATTGTAATTGAATTTCCGTGCGAAGCTGGTGAAAGGGCTAAAACTGCTAAAGACATGACGGCGGTAGATCAATTAGAATTAGTTAAAAAAATTCAGACTGTATGGGCAGATAATGCTGTTTCGGCAAGTATTTATTATAGTCTAGAAGAACTTCAATCAATTAAAGACTGGCTAAAGAAAAATTATAAACAATTTATTAAAAGCATTAGTTTTTTACTAAGAAAAGATAGCGGTTTTGAACAAATGCCTTATGAAGAAATTACTAAAGAAAGATATAAGGAATTGTTGAAAAATATAAAACCAATTAATGATATAAAAGATAGTGGAGAAATTATTGATGAACTAGAATGTTCTTCAGGAGCTTGTCCAATAAGATGAAAACTATCATAGCGGGAAGTCGCGATATAACTGACTATTCTTTAGTTTGCCGCGCCATTTCTGAATCGAAATTTAACATAACAGAGGTCATTTCAGGAACGGCGCGGGGTGTCGATACTTTAGGTGAAAAGTGGGTGGCGGATAATAAGATTCCAGTTAAAAAATTCTTTCCAAATTGGTCAATCGGAAAACAAGCAGGTTTTCTAAGGAACCTACTAATGGAAGTAAAGGCGCTCAACATACCATTGACGAAGCCAAGAAAAAAGGTCTTAAAGTTTTTGTTCTAAAAATATGATTTCTCAATCTTCTACTCATCGTTTCTATTGTTTTCTTCTTCGTAATTCTTTTTTCTCTTTTTCTATCTCTATTTTCCCAAAATTTGTAGTCCGATGGTTACAGAAAAAAGTTTCTGAGTCTGCACAATATTAATTATTTTTTCTTATTAAATACACTTTATAGTGTAATTTTAGATGAAAATAAGAATTAAATGTTTTTAAGTAAGAAAAGTTCTAGTGAACTGGAAATGTTTGTTCGTTCTGTTTCAATTCCAGCCTGGATTTGTTTCAGTAACGGGGAGCATATTTACTTTAATAATGAATATAGTAAATATACTGGCTTAACAGATAAGGACTTGCGCATAAAATGGCAGAATTTAATTCATTCTGAAGATTTGAAATTGACTTTAGATATTTGGAATAATTGTTTGAAAAATGGATTAAACTACCAGCGGCGCGAAAGAATTAAAGGAAAAGACGGACAATATAAATGGTTTATGACCAGAGTTTTTCCAATAAAAAATGATGAAGGTAAAATTTTGAAATGGGTTGGTTTTTGTACTGATATAGATGAGGTAATGGAGGATACCAAAATCTTCAAATGTAGTTAAATAAACCAGAAAGAAAAACAAATGATCGATCAAGAACAAATAGAACTATTAAAGCTACGAATAGAAAAACTAGATCAACAAGACCTAGATTCTATTAGACAGAGAGTCGCCAGACTTGAAAAAGAATCTAGTGGCACTGTCTCAGATATTAATAATGTTAAAGGGGATGTTGGTAAAGTTCTTGAGATTTTGAGAAAGATAGAGATTAAATTAGTTGGTAGTATAGAAAACGATACCCCCGGACTATCTACAGATGTAAGACAATTAAAAAAAGATTTTGAAATAACTAAAAACGATATAACACACATAAATGAGAACATTCAGACAATGAAGAACTCTTTTGTTCCAACACAGGTATTAACAACAGATGTTAAAGAACTTAAAGATAAAGTTGATAAACTTATTAAGTTTAGATGGATATTTTATGGCGGTTTATTAGTTGTTTTATGGATCATAAGTAATCCTGACAAGATATTAAAATTAATTAAACCCTAATTTTGTGTTCAAGAAATTTTATACTTTTTTTTTATGTCTTTCTTTGATTTTGTTGACATCTGTAGGATGTAGCACGGTTAAGGGAGTATTTGGAAAAAAGTCCACGGCAACACAAAAACAAAGTCAGAAGATAGATAAAGTAGGAGACTTAATATCTAAGAATACAGAAGAAAAAATAAACCAAATAGCATCTCTTTCCTGGGGGGTTCAATATTCTTTAGATAAAATCAGTAATTCAATTATAGAAGTCAATGTAGCTAAAGACCTAAACTTTAGAGTCTTAACTTTATCTGGTAATCCTTCTTTAGACGAAATAAAGAGAATGCAAAAAATTGTTGATGATCTTACCTCTGATTTAGAAAAAGAAAAACTGCGCGGCAAAAAAGAATTAGAGAAGAAAGATAAAGAAATTTCTCAGCTTCAGAATACAGCTACGAATTTATTATCTTTGAAAGACAAAGAAATAGATAAGTATATAGAACTGGCAAAAACCACGGCTTTGCAAGCAGATGCGACAAAAGCAGAGTTAGATAAGATGGATAAATGGTTTGGATTAGGCGCGATCTTTTATGGGACCAAGAGATTTATTTTTAGTTCTTTTATTTTAATAGGTTCATTGTGTATAATTTATTTATTACTCAGAGCTTTTTCTGCTACAAACCCAATTGTTGCTTCTATTTTTTCTGTTTTTGAAATTGGAGTGAGTTGGTTTGTAAGATTTTTAAGAGGACTGGCTCCGAAATCAGTTTCTTTTGCTAATTTAGTTCCTAAAGAAAAATTCGATGGATATAAAAACACTTTGGATTTGGTAATTGACGGAATTCAATATCTGAAACAAAAGCAAAAAGACACAGGAAAAGAATACACATTAAATGAAGTATTAGAAGAGCTAGACAAAGGTTTGAATACAGATGATAAGGCTAGAATTGAAGAATGTAAGAAAGAGCTTAAATGGTGATAAAAAATTGAAAGCTTATAGTACTGAATATTTTATTGAACTAGCTAATAAAGTTCACAAAAATAAATTTTGTTATTCTAAAACAAAATACGTAACAAGCCACATTAAAGTTTGTATTATTTGTTTATCTCATGGAGAATTCTTTCAAAAACCGAATAATCATTTAATGGGAAAAGGGTGTCCTAGTTGTAAGCAATGTAAACTTCGTAAGAAATTTGCAATGACTAAAGAGGAATTTATCAATAAATCTATAAGTGTTCATGGTAATAAATACGATTATTCTAAGGTTATATATGTAAATGCTAGAACTAAAACTAGGATTATATGTAATATACACGGGGAGTTTCTTCAAGCGCCATATTGTCATTATAAAGTGAAACAAGGGTGCCCACAATGTAAAAGTAATTTAATTTCTGAAAAGCTAACAGGAAAGAAATTATCACAAAAACATAGAAAAACTCTTAGATTAGCTAGAATAAGAAAAATGCGAGAACAAGGAACTAATAGAACATTTAACCCAAAAGCTTGTAAATTTATGGATAATTTTGGCAAAGAATACGGATATGAATTTCAACACGGTCTTAATGGAGGAGAGGTTCAAATGTTGGGATATTTTGTAGATGGATATGATAAAAAGAAAAAGGTTATTTTTGAATTTGATGAAAAAAGACATGAATTTTTTAAGGAAAAAATTAAAGATTTTGAAAGAACTAAAAATCTAATTAATTCAGGCGAAAATCTAATGATAAGATATTCTGAAAAATTTAATAGATTGTATAAATCTTTTAGTACTTATTCTGAAATTTTGTAAATTTTTCTTGCAAATCTTCAAAACTTGCTGTAATATAAGTTGACTGTGATAACGGTCTAAGGTCAGAGTTGTTTGAAGATTAGCAACTTGGCAATATAAGTAACTAATAAAGTTAACATTGCACTTCTCGTCTTAGCTAATGTCTCTCTGACTGAAAAAACCAAAAAGACGAGAATTTTTTGTTGACTTTTTTCTTCAAAAATGCTACTTTCAAAGATTGAAATTTCTTCTATTAACTGGCTGCGATCTTGATTTTCAATCTTTAGAGTTAGCTAATATTACAGAAAAAAACAAACTGGAATATTGTCAATTTCATAATTCTAAAGCGCGGGGTTATACTTATGATTTTTTATCTTGTCTGCGGGTTAGAAATGGAATCCCCGGTCAATGGTTTAAGATAGAGAAGTTGTTACAAGTTTTACCTCATTATGATTATGTTTTTTGGTCTGATGTTGATGCTATTATTTATAATTATTATATTTCTTTGTCTGATATTATTTACTCTGATGATACAATAAAAGAATTAAATCTTCAAAATCCTGTAAATAAAATAATTAAGCTTGACAAATTTCAACAGTCAGATATAATTTTAATTTGTAGCCCTGATACAGATAACATAAGATTAAACACGGGAAACTTCTTAATAAAAAATTGTTCAGAATCAATTTCTTTACTGAAGAAGATTTACGAGCAAACAGATTTACGCGGGAAATTTTGTGAAGAACAGTCGGCTTTTGAAAGAGTTTTATTTTCCGGCGATTCTTATAGTGGGAAGATAAAAGTATTAGAAAAAGTAATTTTGAATAATAATGATAACTCTAAACTGAAAGACAGTTTCATTTTTCACAATATGGGCTGTGATTTACAAGGTAAAAAACAAAGATTAACAGAAATAGAAAAAATAGTCTATAAGTAAAAATATGAGCATTGATGAAAAATTAAGCGATATATATTATTAAAAATAGAAAAGCAGGTATGAATTTAGTCCATAAAGCGGCGGCAAAAGGAGATAGAATTTGTTTGATAACAGAAAATTTAGACTTAATGGCTAAACAATATGGCCTTAATATGGATTACTCGGAAGAATTAGATGACAATGATATATGAATACAAAACAAGATCACATAGTTAATTTTATTATTGGGTTTTTTCTGGCAATGTTAGTTTATCTTTCTATTGCTACAGTGATTTGGGAGTTTAGAAATCCAAAAGCTAATAAAATGACTGTTTATACCCACTTTTCAGATGTTATTAAGTTCAATAAGTTGGAAAAATTTCAATAAAGAATGAAAGAATTAGTTACAACTATTGGTGGAAATGGTGCTGGAGATTGTCTTGAATCTTTAGTTTGTGCTTCTTATATTAAGAAAGCTGGAAAAGATGTTATAACTTATCTTTGCACTCGTGAGGAAATCATTAAACCTTTAAGGTTTTTGTTTGAGGATCAATTTTCTTTGGAATTACTTCCAGAGTCTTATGGGGATAAATTTACCACCAATCCTAATTTTGTAACAGAATTTAAGAAAGAAAAATTTCTTGCCTCAGACGGAGAATTTTATTTATCTTATCCTGATTTACTTTTCCATCATCCTTTGGCATTTAATTACAAAAAATATAATGTCAGTCTAAGGACACTAAGAACAACAAGATTACTGACGCACAAATGGAAACCGGGTAATAAGAAGAAAATTTATGTCGGTCTATGTTCTTCAACGGACGGATATTTATATAATAATATTCCAGCACTATTAAGAAAACTGGGAAAAGAATTGCCAGATTATGAATTAATTTTTCCAAATCTTAAATCGTGGGCGAAAAGAGAATTAACTTATGGCGATTTAAGTAATATGCCGCAGAATGTAACTATACATGAAAATCCTGATTTTTGCGACTCATTAAAGATAATGACAGAATGTTGTTTAGGTATTTATACTTGTAACGGAAGTTCACATATCGCCTTTTCGCTTGGCCAGCCTAGACTCTTGTTAGACCCCCAGTATGAAAGAATAATGTGGCAGTCTAGGTGGAAAGAAGATACGGGAGAGTGTATAGATATAAATACTTCTATTGGAGATATTGTTTCTATTGTAAAAACCAATTTAACAGTTCCAGAAACTACCTTACTTTCACGTCAGAAAGTATTAGATATTTTAATTAAAAATAATTATAACGTTAATTGGGTCAAAGACTTATTGATAAAATATTGACTTATCTACAAAACCGTGCTAATATAAAGAACGATGGCAACTTTAGACTTTGTATTCGACTTAACAGAGAAATTAGAGAAACAACAGATAGAATATTTTCTAGTAACTCTTCAACGAGATAAGAAAGAAAGCAAAGTCGATTCATTCTCTTCTTTCAAAAACAAGAAGGGTGCGAAGATAATGTGTTATGTTCTGTCAGAAGTTTTACAACAAATGAGTCAACAATTACAGAGTCCGCCCGAAAAAGAATGATTCCTATTTTCAAGTCTCATTTTTCTTTAGGAAAATCTATTTTAACTCTTAATCCAGAGTCAGAAATAGACAATAGGAACTCTGTTTCTATTTTGGCAATAGCTCAAAAATATAATTTAGAAAAAGTTTATTTGTGTGATACTTCTTTTTCTTCTTTTATCCGCGCAATAAAAGAATTTAATAAACTAGAAAAACAATTACTATTTGGAGTAGAATTAAAAATAGCAAAAGACGCTAAAGATAAATCAGAAGAAAGTTTATCTACAATTAGTAAGGTCAGGGTATGGATGAGGAATTATGACGGTTATAAGGACTTACTGAGGCTTTATTCTCATATTTACTCAAACGAAGAGTATTTCTATTATTATCCACGCGGGGACTGGAGTATTTTGTCTCAATTTTTTACCTCTAATTTGGCGGTTACTTTACCCTTTTATGGAAGTTACTTGACAGAAAACTTGTTGTATGGTAAAAACTGTGTTCCAGAATTTCAATATCCGCCCGCGTTTGAAATCAGTAAACAAGGGCTGCCATTTGACTCTATAATTGAAAAAGCTGTAAGAAAAACCGCCGATTTTGATAATATTGAAGTAATAGAGACGCACAATATAAACTATTATTCTCAAGAAGATTTTTCTTCTAAAGCTTATAATACTTTTAGATGTATGTTTGAAAGAAGCACTATCAATAAACCAAACCTAGAACATTTTTCCAGTGATCAGTTTTCTTGGGAGAGTTATTGTGAGAGAGAAAATATAAAATTTCTAGCATGAAATTACTAGTAAGCGAACATAGAAGAAAAGAATTGGGAAAAATATTTATGACTTTACAAAAATTAAGTCAAACATATTATGCAACAAACGAAGTAATGGAAGACGGTAATCCTGTAAATTTATCTAATTTGTGTTTGGCAAATTGGGTTACGCATATTGTTTGGTTTAGTAAATAAAGAATATTAGTATGAAAATAACAAAAGCACAATTTGATAAGCTATATTCTGATAATATATCCAAGAAAGAATATGATGAAATCATTAGTCTTATTAATAAAAGATTTAGTGATGTTGTTATGTTAGTATATCCAAAAATTACCAATGGTAAAGGATGGTTTGTTTACGGTAACTATAACTATGATTCTGAAAATAGCGAAGGAGAATTTGACATAAACGATTATAAATCTGAGATTTCTATCGGCGGAGAATGTAGTTTTCCAGAACCATATTGTTTTCCAGAATTTGATGGAAACGGATATATTCCGACTAGATGGTTATGGACAGATGATAATGAAATTTTAGAAGAGTTTAATAGAGAGGTAAAAAAATCTGAAAATGATAGATTAAATAAAAAACAAGCAGATAAACAGAAGCGTGAAGAATTAAAAAATAAAAAAGCTAAATTCAAGGAAACTATAAAATCTAAACTTACAAAAGAAGAATTAGCATATATTAAGTTCAATTGATATGATAAAAAAACAGAAGTTTAAGAAAGTCTTCTACAAAGATAAATTGTTTACCGTCAATAATTTTAAGTATGATAGCTCTAAGTTTTTACTCCAGGTTGGGCCGGATGTTTTTGATTTTGCCAGTCAAAAATTGAAATATGATTTAACAAAACCAAAACAATTAGAGTCTTTTCTAAGAAAATGTTTTAGATCGTATTGGGGATTAAAGAACAAATGACTTTTCAAGAATCACTTAGATGTCCAACTTGTTTAGGACAGGATTTCTATAAACAGTATGGAGATTATGTTTGTTATAAATGTGATATAACTTATTCTTATTCATTTTTATGTAGTTTTATAGATGCCTTTGAAAAGGGAAGAAGATTTCAATTAGAAAAAGAAGATGAATCTAAATCAAACATGCAACCACGAAAGTAAAACCAAAGGTGCGTATTTTGAGAAATTTCCAATGGTTTATGAAGCTTGGAGGTCAATGAGTCAGCCTGGAAATTTACTTGCTATCGAAACAAGATGTGATAAATGTGGTTATCAATGGGTTGATTATCCAGATAAACATAGAAATTACCGATTTATTAATTAATGAATAACGATGAGAAACTATTTAGGTTCATAGGCAAAACTAACTTAAAGTATATTTGCTTGGACGCCGAAACAGAAAGTTTGAGCGGATATTTCAGTCGTCCGTGGCAGATTTCTTGGTTAGTAGTAGAAAATGAAAGAGTAGTTGAAGAATTTGATCTTTTTCCTCTTATCTCTGATTTGAAAGTTTCTCAAGGAGCGGCGGCGGTCACTGGTTTTAATTTTGAAGAATATAAGAGTAAAGCAACAGATGCTTTAGAGGTTTGTAATAAGCTAGATCAATATCTGTATAATGAAGAATATAAGATAGTCGGCCAGAATTTGTTAGGGTTTGATGTTTATCAACTTAGAAATTTTAGAAGATATTGTGGTAAGAAAGAGGATTATTCATTTATCCACCGGATTTACGATACTATGTCGATTGGAAAAGCAATCCAATTAGGAATTCCATTCCCAACAGAACAAGAAGATATTACTCCGTGGATGTATAGACTAATAAATTATCGCAAAAAAGGATTAAAAAGTAATCTAGAATTTCAATGTAAAATGTTGGATATTCCTTATAATAAAGAACTTGCACATCAGGCAAATTTTGATATAAAAATGACGATGGAAATATTCAAGAAACAATACCAAAAATTGGAAATGTTTTAACAGATATGAATTTATTATCTTATACGGATCAAGAAAAAGAAATCCTTAAAAAGTATTATCCAGAACATGGAAGTGTTGGTGTTAAAAAATATATAAATAGAAGTGGTGACTCTATTAGACACACTGCTAAAAAACTAGGAATAAAATGTAAAGAGGGATTTTGGCTGCTTTAGCTTTTAATGAGTGGGCCATTAAAAATGGTAAAGAAAAAAAAGAGTTAAATGTAATAGGTGAGAATTTTTATTTGAATTATTATGGTATTAAGGATTTAATCTTTCAAAAATAATAAGATTTTTAATATAATGAAAACTTATTTAGCTTTATCGGTCCAACTATCAAAAGTAGAAGATAGGTTTAGAGGAAACAATGGAAGCTGTCAGTTTACAATTGTTTGCCGTGCTAATAATATGAGAGAAGTCTTAAATATTCTCAATAGTAGTGGCGCAAATTGTTCTTATCATCATTTAACAAAATTTTGCGGAATCCACAAAGACGAATCATGGGCCGATATTTGTAAAAAAGATAACACAATTTACTATCACGTTCAAGGCACAAAATCAGGCTGGTATGACAAATGGTTTGAATATTCTCCCCCATGACAAAATTTGTAGATCAATTTGTAGATCAATTTCAAAAATATTCTTTTCCAAACTTGGGATATATTAAAATTCCAGTGGTTAAGATTACTGACTTAGAGAAAAAGTCTGTAGGTTTGAAACCTGACTGTTCTAACGAAGATTTTCTTATTAATCTAGTAAAGAAGAAGTTAGAAGAAAAAATAAAAGAAGGAAAAGTCCCCGCCACTAAGAAGGGGGATTACTTTGACAGATTAGAATTTGAGCTAGGAGAGATAACTAAGCTGTGTTTTACTGACTACATTCTTCTTGTATATTATGTTCTCAGGTTTTGCAAGGATAATGCTATTCTTAATGGTCTTGGGCGCGGAAGTTCGGCGGGTAGTTTGATTCTTTATGTTCTGGATATTGTTAAGGTTGATGCACTTAAGCATGATTTATTGTTTGAAAGATTTATTTCATCGGCCCGCGCAGAGATAAAAGAGATTAATGGTGAAAAATATGTTTTGTCTGATTCGTTGCCAGATGTGGATATTGATTCTGACAGAGCCTTAAAACACAAGGTAAATGAATTTTTACATGAGCAATTTCCCGGCAGATGTGCCGCCATAGCAAACATAGGGACATTTCAGGGTAAATTGATAATAAAGGAAGTTCTAAAGGTAGTAGAAGAAGCTTCTGAAGAACAAGCTAAGTATGTTAGCGATCTAATAGAAAACAAATTTGGCAAAATAGAAAAAATCTCAGACGCCTTATTGGAGAACGAGAAATTTAAGGAATGGGCCGTGGCTCATGAAGAATCTGTGGCTATCGCTAGGAAACTAAACGGCCTGAATAGAAACAAATCAGTTCACGCTTCTGGAATCATTATTTGCAATGACCCTTTAGAAGATATTTTACCGTTGGAGTTGTCATCTGATAAGAAATTGGTTTGTGGATATACAATGTATGATGCCGTGCAGTTTGGTGTTAAACTTGACAATCTTGGTCTTAAAAATTTGGGGGTAATCAAAGACTGTCTTGCTTTGGTGGGTAAAAAAATGGAGGACATAAATGTAGATGACCCTTCTATTTATAAGTTTCTCAACAATTCAGACGACTATTATGGAATTTTCCAAGTATCAGAAGGCTTGGGGAAATACGTTCTGAAACAGATAAAGCCTCAAAATATAAATGACATCATTCTTGCTATTGCCGTTGGTAGGCCGGGGTCAATGAATTTTCTTGAAGATATTATTGATGGTAGAGATGGTAAAATAGTAAAAGAAATTGATGAAAGAGTAAAAGAAATTTTATTATCAACTTATAATGTGATTGTTTTTCAAGAACAAATCATGGCTCTTAGTAGAGCGATGGCCGATTTTACGCCACAGGAGGCAGATGGTCTTAGAAAAGGAATAGGTCGAAAAATTAAGGAAAAAGTTCTTGAATATAAAGATAAATTTATAAAAGGAGCTATAAAAAATGGATACAAAGAGGAGTTTGTAAAAGATACGTTTGACACGTTCGAGGCATCGGGGGACTATCTCTTTAACCGTTGCATGTCTCCCGACACAATTATTGAAACAGAAGATGGTGAAAAAATGATGTTTGAAGTTGGTATCGGAGATAAAATTAAGGCTTATGACATTAAGAAAAATAAAGATGTTTTTGTAAAAGTATTAGCAAAATATGAAAGCAAAGCAGAACTTTATGAAATTGAATTAGACAATGGATATACTATTAAATCTTCGTTAAACCATAAATACTTATGTGAAGATAAGAAAATGAGGACTTTAGAAGAGATTTTAGTAAAAAAGTATAAAATTTTAACAGAATAAAAGAAAATTAAGAAAATATTCAACTACTGGTGTAATAACCAGTAGAATGAATATACTAGAAACAACTGATTCAAAAAGACTCATACCATTATCTTGTTTTGATGTCTGTAAAATTGATGGACTAACCAAAGAGCAAATTTCTAAACTTTATAGAAGAAAAGATGTAACCACACATAAATCTGCATATTACTTAGATAAGTTTATTTATCATATAAAACAAAAATCTAATTTAACACTAAAAGAATACTGCAAACAGTATTTACAAATAGATTGGCCAAAATGTCCTATAAGTGGAAAAGAAGTTGGGTTTAAAATATTTGGGAAAGGATTGCTTGTAAGCACGTTTGCGGTTCCGGTTAACAGGAAATTTTCTCCAAAATTTGATGAATATTGTAATAGAATTTCAATAGAAAGAACTGGTAATGGTAATCCAATGTTTGGTAAAGAAGCCTGGAACAAAGGATTAGACAATAGCGATCCTAGAGTTAAAGCTATGTCTGAAAAAAGAATAGGGCTTAAAGCATCAGATGAAACTAGAGCAAAAATGAGACAAATTCGCGCAGAGAGTCCATTAAAAGCTAGACATACTATTCCTCACAGCACAGAAACGGTTGAAAAATTAAAAATAAATACAGCAAAATTATGGGCAAGAGGAGTTTTTAATCGTATAACATCTATACATATAAAAGTTAGAGATTTTCTAAAAACATTAGACTTAAATGAACAATTTATAGAGGAATATCAGATTAAATATTTTTCAATGGATTTTGCTTTTCCTAATAATAAAATTGCAATCGAAGCACAAGGAACTTATTATCATATTGATCCAAGAATTTATCCAAATGGGCCGATTAATGCAATGCAAAGACGTAATTTTGGCCGCGATATAGCCAAAAGAAAGGTTTGCTGCGATCAGCAGGGTTGGAAAATCATTGAAGTTTGGGAAACAGAAATAAACGACGGAACATTCAAAGAATATTTATTATGCAAGCTCAAGGAATTAGGTCTATTAAAAAACTAGGAATTCAAAATTGTTTAGATTTTGAAGTAGAACATAAAGACCATAATTTCTATGCCGATGGAATTATTGTAAGTAATTCTCATTCAACAACATACGGTTATTTGACCGCTATCACGGCGCAATTAAAATCCAATCATCCTAAAGAATTTTTTGTTTCTCTTCTTAATAACGCTCAACATGAGCAGTCACCATTAGAAGAAATTACTCTTATTTTTAGCGAACTGTCAAAATTTGGAATCAAATTATTACCCCCTGACCTATTTAAGTCTGATACTAACTTTACAATTGAGGGGGAAAATATTAGATATGGTATTTCAGCAATTAAGGGAATTTCAGAAAAAACACTAGAAAAAGTAATCAGTTTTCGCGGCCAGTTCTTGAATAAATTTCAAGCATTTCAAGCGGCGAAAGATGCTAAATTACCAATATCAGTAATGTCATCTTTAATTCAAGTCGGCGCGTTAAGTAGTTTTGGTGAAAGTAGAAGTAAATTAGTTTTGGAAGCTCAGTTGTGGAATATTTTAACAGTAACCGAGAAAAAGTATTGTCTGTCTCTGGCCGATGAAAATAATTTTGATCTAATAAAGATAATTAAGAAACTTGTAGAAGAAGTAAAAAACGCCAAAGGTAGAATAGTAATACCAGCTTCTAGATTTGAAACTATAAAGAAAAAATATCTTCCTCATAAACAAATCTATTTGCAGAATAATAAGAACGAGGATTTCGCCAGTTGGTATTACGAAAAAACTTTAACAGGCTGTGTTTTTAGTAAGTCATTGATTTCTATTTTCTCTGAAAAGGTGAAAGATTTAATATCATTAAATGAAGTAAGGAAACTAGCAGAAAATGAAGGTGTTTTGTTTGTTGGTATTGTAGAAAGTTGTTATTCGGCCCGAAGTCAAAAAGATCAAACAAAGAGATATTATAAACTAAAAATAATTGATGAGACAGATTCCACAAATTTAATAATATATGGTGATAAAAAGATAGAAGCCTGTCAGGGGATTAACAAAAGAATGCCCGCGAAAGACGACGTTGTTATTGTTAGAGGTAAAAAGGGCAAAGAAATAGTGTTTGCTGACATAGTAAGCGTTCAAGAAAATAAAGTATATATTAAAAGTTCGGAAATCGAAGACTAGTTCTTGACTTTTTTCTAATTTCTATTATTTTATTAGTCATGAAGACAATTATTCTTAAATCTTTTAATATCAGGCATAAAAATTTTTCTATTAGCGGGACATCTAATGACTTATTTTTACAGGGTTGGCATAGCGAAACTATTACTGGAAAACAATTTAATGATTTTGATCATAAAGATTTGAAAACATTAATTGAATTTGCTGACCAAAACTTTAGAAGTTTGCGAAAAAGAACACACAATTAAGAGCATAGTGATTTGTAGTAATCATGTCCTTCTAAAACTACTTTGTAAATACCAGGAGCAATATAGTCTTCTGTCTTAAAAAGATCAGGTCGTTTCCACGCTAAAACACACATAACTCACTCTGAAAACTGTCAATGTAAGAAAATTTTACAATAGGTCTTGACATTCTTATAAGTTCGGATATAATAAACAAACATTAAAATAAAGAAAAAAAATGAGTATAACCCACAACAATAAAGTAAAATATTTTGCTGAACTAATCGTTACCCCGGAGCAACGGTTGAAAGTAGTTCTAGCGAAGAAACTTAGTCCGGTAAATCAGTTTAGGCGCAAATGGAAGCAAATTGATGCCCGCGAATTTGCGCGGACTTTGAATACTAGTGATTTTGTAATTAAGTAATGATTTTTTTTAGACAAAAGAAAGAAGTGGTTATTAGTTTATTTTTATATCTTTGTTTAATTTTTTCTATTGTCTTGGCTGTTTGGTCTTTTTCTGACAAAAGTAAGTCAATTTTCTATTTTAGTGATTTTTACAAACATCGAATAGAAGGAAAATAATGACCAAATTAGAGTTACTTAGAATGTTAGAGTCTAATGCTGTTGAATACAGAAAAACGGCAAAAGACTCTATAGCTGGAAATCAAGGACTTTATTTAACACAAAAGCAAGTTGATGTAGTTCTGACAGATTTTATAAATTATACCGCCGCTTTTCAAGGGGTTGACTATGGTTTGAATATTAAAGACCTAACAACTCCAGGATGGAGAGAAAACAAGAATTTAGAAAATAATAATAAACAATAAACAAAAGTAAAACAAATGCCCTTGAGTATATATTCCCCTAACAGTACCACTACAGGTTCCGCCCTTTTTATCTCTTTATCATCAAAGGACGGCGCGATGTATTTTAATCTTTTGAAGCAAGTTTCTTGGGACGCTAACACCAAGAAAGCTTCCTTTAAGGACGGCGCAAGATTAAATGTTAAATTTTCTCTTGATGAAGTTGGTGAAATGGTTAATGTAATTAAAAATCGTGGGAAGTGGAATTTTTATCACAATTTTTCTGAAACTGTTGTTTCTGGCGGGTTTACCTATTACTCTAAAGAATATGATTATAAGGGTAAAAAAGTAACAAAAACGGGCTACGGCCTAACAGTCAAGAAAGGTGATCAAGAATGGAAGGTTGGTTTTACTCTGGGTAGCGCGGAAAAGTTGTTGGCTTACCTTAATTTCTTTTTTGATCGTTGTTTTCAAGCGATTTACGCGGCGGACAAAAAAGCTTTTGAAGAAAAACAAAAAAATAAGAAAACCTTAGAAAATCCGCCAGAAGAAGTTTTAGACAAAGCGGCAGACGAACAAGAAAAAGAAAATGAAGAAAATTTGGAGTTTTAATTTTTAGAACCAGCTAAAGAAAAGGATATTTCATGGCTAATAAACCCTTTTCAATTCGGCTCTAATCTAATTTTGGCCAGCTAAAGAATAGGATATTTCTATTAAAAATCAACCCTGTTCAATTCGGCCAAATCTTTTTACAAAAACATGAAAATTTCAAAATACAAACATTACATTAATAGTAAAGATTGCGAACCCCGCAAAAAGTCTATTAATATCACCAACGCTCTTTTTGCTGAACTTTTGAATTATGGTATCATTATTGATGATGAAATAATTAATCGTATTTCTCGTTTTAAGCCCCAAAAAGCATTAAAAATTTGTAAAGAAATTGCTAACGAATATACTGTAGGAGCCTTAAATCCTCCTTTATTTAAGCATTGGGAAGAGAGGACTTTTTATTCGTTTAATGAGTTTGTTATTCAGATATATGGTTATATTTTTCAAGTTAGCGGAAACGATTTACAAGATGAAAAATTTTCTAATAATCTAAAGAAAAAAATTGATTTCAAGAATTTCAAACATTTAACTTTAGCCTCTGATCAAGAAGTTCAAGAGTATGCAAACAATTTATTTAACGCTAATGTATCACAAGACAAACAAACTTCTGAAAAATTAGTAAAAGCGGCTAAATATCTCGATTTCAAATTCTTAAACAATATTAAGTCTGACGAAGCAAGAATTGCTGCTCTTTTAGGACTCTCAAAAAAGAATAGTCTTTTAGATTCATTCAGAAACTTAAAGTGTAAGCCAGCAGATGTTTTACGTTATGCTGCCGTTAAAAATGATTTTGATTTAGTAAAATTACCGCACGACTTAAAGTATTCAAACCTTTCTTGGTCTGAAAGAGTTAATTCACTATCTTTTCTTTCTGATTTTGATTTTGAATATTTGAACGAAGCAATGGGAATGAATCGTGGCGCGTGGATTAAATATTTTAATCATATCCACCTTTTAGGTCAAAAAGGGTTTCTTGGTCGTTTCAAAAATGTTTGTTTGACTTATTTTGTAGCCAATGGAAACCGTTTAGAAAAAACGCCAGAAATTCTTACAAAAGATATTAAGAGTTTAATTAAACAAAAGCTTGTTGAAGTAACCCCATCGGGTTCTTTGGCTTATAGAACTTTTGCATCACGTATTCAGTCTGCAATTGAAAGTCAGGACATTGATTCTATTGAAGAACTTGGGGGTAAACGTCCAAATTATATTCTTAGAAATTTGACTACCGTATCAAACGGTGTTAGCGCAAAAAATAACAAAAGGTTTGTAAATTTTATCAAATCTTTGTTGAAAGACGCTTCTCCAGATGTTTTATTTTCAATTCTCTCTATTGATGTTTCGGCTAAGTGGAGGATTATTGATGTAAAGGGAGATACCAAAGTTGAACCTGCAAATTATAATTCGGTTATTGCTGAAATCCAAGACGACATTAAAAAAGAAATTTACCGTCGTTGGGGGTATTTAGGACAAGTTGAAGTTCAAGATGTATTAAAAGATAATATTGTTCCGTTTTTAGCCAAAAATACAAATTTAGCGCGTGGAACTAAATTTTCTGTAGATAAAAAAGATTATTTATATTTCTTTGTTCATTGGGTTCAGGGCGATCAAAGAACCGATATAGATCATAGTTTTATTTATTTTGATAAGAACTGGACATCTGAAATGGTTTGGTATGGCCGTCAAGCTAATGAATTTATTGCTCAATCTGGGGATATTACTAACGCTCCTTTTCCTAATGGTGCTACTGAATATGCTAAAATTTCCTTGAATAAAATACCCGGTAAGACCAAGTATATTGTTCCAATTATTAATAGTTATACAGGTAATCCTTTTTCTGATAATAAAGAAGTTAAAGCCGGGTTTTTTACTTCTGATGAATCAGAATTCACCTTAAAAAGAAAACATAATACTTATGTTTTAGATCAGCCCGCACAAGCAAATCTTCCTTTTGTTTTTGATATTGATAAAGAAGAGATTTTGATTTTAGATATTAATCTTAGAAAAAAAATGTCTTATAGTGCTTACGGATATGTAGAAATTGTTAAGAATGTTATCGAAGCAACTAAGACCAAAAATTATATTTCTATTCAAAAATTAGCACAAATTCTTTCTGGTAAAAATAAAGAAATTTCTCTTAAGATCACTAATAAAAAAGAGAACGATAACGAAATCACTCCTGAGTCATTATTTTCTTTGTTTAATTTGTAATTTTTACTTATATTTTTTCATTCTTTACTCTAATATGATAGAGAATGGAAAACAAAAAACTAAAAGTTCTTCTACAATCTGATTTTTCTTTAGCGGCAACGGGGTTTGGGAAGGTGATGAGACATCTCCTAACTTACTTATACCAAACGGGTAAGTATGATATAATTCACTATTGCTGCGGTCTTAATTTTTCTAATCCTGAGCTTCAAAGAACCTCCTGGAAATCAATTGGTTCTTTACCTGATAATCCTCAAGAAATTGAGCATCTCCAAAAAGACCCAAACTTGATGCGTTCAGCATCTTACGGCGGCTTATTAATTGACCAAGTAATTAAGAATGAAAAACCCGATATTTGGATAGGAATTCAAGACCCGTGGGCATTTACAGAGTATTACAAAAAGCCGTGGTTTAACAAAATTACTTCCGTAATCTGGACAACATTAGATTCTTTACCTACCCTTCCAGAAGCAATTGAGCAAGCCAAGAATAGTAAGAACTATTGGATTTGGTCTGACTTTGCAACTAAGGATTTGCATAGATTAGGATATAAGCATGTCAAAACAGTCCACGGAGCATTAAAGACTTCTGATTTTTATCGTCTTCCTAATATTGAAAGGAAATTACTTCGTTCTAATAATAATATTCCTGATGATTCTTTTATTATTGGTTTCGTTTTTAGAAATCAATTAAGGAAGTTAGTCCCTAACCTATTAGAAGGTTATTCTTTATGGAAGAAAGATCATCAAAATGATAAGTCTTTTCTACTTCTGCATACAAACTTTTCAGAAGGATGGAACATTCATAGACTAGCAGAACAATACGGAGTAAAAAAAGAAGAAATATTAACTACTTATATTTGTAAAAATTGTAAAAATTATGAAGTAAAAATATTTGATGGTCAGGACAAAGATTGTAAATTCTGTAATAGTAAAAAATCTCAGATAACAACAAATGTAAATTTAGGAGTAAATGAAGAAAGATTAAACGAGATATATAATTTGATGGATGTTTACTACGGAGGTTGCACAAGCGGCGGAATGGAAATCCCTATTGGTGAAAGTAAGCTTACAGAACTAATAACTTTAGTAAATGATTACTCTTGCGGCGAAGAATGGTGTTATCCAGAAGCGAGTTCGCTAACTTTAGATTGGGCAAAATACACAGAGCACGGAACAGAGTTCATAAAAGCTTCTACCTATCCTTCTTCTGTTGCTAAGTGTCTTAATCGTGTTTTTAATATGACCCCCGTCGAAAGGCAAAAAATGGGCAAGAAAGCTAGAGATTGGACAATTGAAAATTTTGATATAAGTAAGGTTGGCGGATTCTTAGAGAATTTTCTTGATTCTTGTCCGCCCTGTAACTATGAAATGGTTGAGAATTACGAACAGAAACATCCTGACGCACAAGTAGAGAACTTAGACGATAATGATACTTGGATTCTTGATTTGTATAAAAAGATTTTGAACATGTCAATTACAAAACAGGATGATGGTTTTTTATATTGGTCAAAGGCATTATCTCAGGGAATGAAACGCTCCGATGTAGAAAATTATTTCAGAAAAGTAGCAGTAGAAGAAAACAACAAGAACAATAAAATAGAATTTGAAGACTTATTATTAAAGGATGACGCTGGAAAAAGAGTGGTTTTAATTATGCCCGAAAGTATTGGTGATGTTTTTATGATTACTTCTCTTTTCAGATCAATTAAAGAAAAATATCCTTGGTGTTCTCTGTATGTAGCTACAAAACCACAATATAAAGAAATATTAGAAGGAAATGAATATGTGGCTAAAGTATTAGATTACAACCCGCAATTCGATCATCAACTTTGGTTGGAGGGAAGAGCAGACCATAAAGGATATTTTGAATTATCTTTTCATCCTTATTTTGGGTCACAAAAAATGTTGTCATACCTCAACAATGGAAAAACAGAATTAGCTTATAATATTAATTATTAAATGAGAACTTTTATTGAAAAATCTATTGTTTGTAAGGAAGCTATTTTAGATAAATTAGTTTGTGATATTTGTAAAAAAGAGGCTAAATATCCAGACCAAGAATGGTCAGAGGAAGATAATCATCCTTATGAAGAATATACATTAAAAACTACAATTGAACATGAAAAATCATATTATTGTATAGATACAGGAACAGATGGAGAAGTATTAAGTTTTGATATTTGCCCTGATTGTTTTATTAACAGATTAGTTCCATTTATAGAAGGATTTGGGAATAAAGTAAATAAAACAATATTAAATTAAATTATTAATTATGCACTTGCTAGAGTTATATGCGTTAAACAGTGGAGGCTCTAAAATAGATAAATGCTTTATCTTAGATAAATATTTCTCTCTTCCTTTTACAAAATATATCACTTTCCAGCCCAAGTCACAATATGACTCTAAATGTTATGACTATTGGTTTGAAGTTATTTCTCTTCTTAAACCTATCTTAGACAAAGAAGATATTAAAATAGTTCAAATAGGAGACAAGGATGACCGCCAAATCGAAGGGACACACTTTGTTTCGGGGCAAACAAATCTTGGGAACGTAGCTTTTCTCATTAAGAACTCACTGTTAAACTTGTCAGTCGATAGCTTTTCGGCGCATATCGCGGGGCACTATAATATTCCATTGGTAGATTTAATCTCGAATAACTGGAAACAAGCGGTTCAACCATATTTTGGGGATCGTGATAAACAAATTATACTAGAGCCGATAAGAAAAGGAATGAAACCTTCTTTTTCGGCGGTTGAGCAACCTAAATCTATAAATTCAATTTCCCCAGAGGTAGTAGCATCTTCTGTTTGTTCTCTTCTCAAGTTGTCATTTAATTTTCCCTATTCGTCTGTTTTATTTGGTAACAACTATCAAAATAAAATAGTAGAAGGAGTTTTAGATCAAGTTACCGAAGTTTCAAGATTAGGTCTAAACAATTTGTTAGTTAGAATGGATTTATTGTTTGATGAAAATATGTTAGTGCGGCAATTGGGAATTTGTCCGTGTTCTATAATTACTAATCGGGCGATAAACTTATCAATTGTTGGGGCGATGAGAGAAAGAATTGTAGAGGTTGTTTATATTATTGATGACGGCCATAATCCGTCTTTCGTGGAGTTTCTACAAAAAAATAACATAAAATATACTTTAATAAGTTACCAGTCGGACATACAAAAGTATAAAAGTTATTATATGGACCTTGGAATAATCCATAAACAGAATATTTCAAAACCCGAAGCTCTTGATAAGTTAAAAATGGAGAATTTATATTATAAAACTAATAAGTTCACATTAAGCCGTGGTAAGATTTATCCTTCAGAAATCGCGTGGCATAAAGATTTACCAATAAATTCTTTCAATTCAGAGCCGCAGCCAATAATTGATGAAGAGGTTTTTTGGAAAGAGCTTAGTAATTTCTACATTTTGGAAAAAGTTTCTTGACTCTTTTCTAAAGCCTGTTAACATATAAGGATATGTGGTTCAAAAAACTCACAGTTCCAGATAGCAACAAAACAAAAGAAGTAGAAGCTGTCCAGCTTTGGGAAGTAAAATGGATTTCCCGTTATGGTCCTTATAGTTCTGATATAAAGCAAGAGGTTGAAGTTTTTACTTCAGAGGAAAAAGCTCAATTTTTTTAGAATAAAATATGGAAAAACAAGAAGGCGAAGACATCATAATTGACACCTTAAAGAAAAAATATTTCGAGTCTGCGGCCAAGGAAAACTACCCACATACTCCTAAGATAACCAACGAATTGGACAATTTAGAACAAGCAATAAAAGAATTACAGAACAAGAAAATATCTTTGTCAGCATAAAAAATATAAATTAAAAATAATTATGACACAAAACTATATTAATCACATTGTCTTTGTTCTTGATTCATCTGGTTCAATGAGCAATCTAAGAGAACAAGTAATTAAGGTATTTGATAATCAAATAAAATATCTGGCGGCGCGTTCACAAGAACTAGATCAAGAAACAAGGGTATCGGTATATGTTTTTAATGATGATGTTAATTGTCTTATCTATGATAAAGACTGTTTAAGACTTCCTAGTATAAAAGATTTTTATAAAACAGGAGGAAACACAGCTTTAATAGATGCGACAATGAAATCTTTAGATGATCTTTCTAAGACGCCTGAATTATATGGAGATCATAGCTATCTTGCTTTCTTACTAACTGACGGAGAGGAGAATAGTAGTAATCATTCATCGTCAACACTATCTAATAGAATAAAATCTTTGCCCGAAAACTGGACTCTAGCTGTTTTGGTTCCTAACCAGATCGGAGTATATGAGTGTAAGAGAGCGGGTTTTTCACAAGATAATATTTCAATTTGGGATACATCTTCTTCTAGGGGTCTTGAAGATGCCGGAAAAGTAATTAGAGAATCAACAGATAGGTTTATGCAAGCTAGATCAACTGGTTTGCGTGGGACAAAATCTTTATTTAAGCTAAATACTAATTTAACAGCCAGGGAAATTAGTAAGAATTTGCAAGAATTAAAGCCAGACAGAGACTATTTGTTGATTCCTGTTCATAGCGATTCATCTATTAAGGACTATGTAGAATCTTGGACGGCTGTTCCTTATCGTCCAGGAAGCACATATTATCTTCTCACAAAACCGGAAACAGTTCAACCATATAAGAACATTTGTATCGAAAACAAATTGAACGGCAAAGTTTATGCTGGACTGAATGCTAGAAATTTGTTGAATTTACCAGACTACGAAGTAAAGGTTTCTCCCATTGACTATTCTGACTACAACATACTGATACAGTCAACAAGTTCAAACAGAAAACTTCTTAAAGGAACAAAGATTATTGTCCTAAAGTAACCCATGACCTTTTCAGAAGACGCAGATTCTAATTCTATTTACCCGACCGATTTTGATATTGCGCGGATTTTAGATATGGAGACTGGTCAAAAGGTAAGTGGCGAACTTGGGAATTGGGACGTTTACAGATACAAGAATGACTATACTTTGTTCTTGCTTAATCATAAAAAGTTTAGTATGTTAGAATTCAAAACATCGACGGAATTGATAAAATTTTTGAAGAAAGAACAGTAAAAATATTTTCGGAAAACCTCTTTCAATCGTTAGTCTTAAAGAGATAACTGTATCAGTATAAACAGGTTCTATATTTTATTAGATTTTCAGAAAGATTTTCAGTTTATGATACAAGAAACATTACAAGAAACACCATCACAGGAAACTGACCCTGAACCCTTAAATCTATTTAAAAGAGACAGAAGGGGTCTTTTGCCAAATGTTAATTATATATTTGATGAAAAAGGATTTGTTAACTGGCGGGCAATGATACCCAAAGAATTTCTTTATATCAATGCTACAGACAAGTCTAAGATAGAAAAAAAATATGGAAAGAAATATGAAGAATTAGACATAGAAACAGATAAGATAGAAGACAAAGACCTTATTATATTGCTGGCCGGAATTCGTCACCTTAGTTTGTTGCGCGGGGTAGAATCTGTAGAATATCGCGTGGTAAATGCAAGTGATACTTATGCTGCTGTTATTTGTAAAATTAAGTGGGTTCCCTCGTTTGAGGAGCAGGGGAGAAGTATTGTTTTTGAGTCAATGGCGTCGGCTACTTTGAATAATACTAATTTATTTTCTAGGTCTTATATTTTAGAAACTGCCGAAAATAGAGCATTCAACAGAACGGTGAGGAAATATTTAAATCTAAATATCGTTAGTAGAGAAGAAATTTTTCTAAGTAATTTAAAAGAAGATGATCAACCAATTGAACAAAACCCTATGTTCAATATTAAGAAAATTTTATCTTCTCTTATGGAAGAAAAGAAAGTTACTTTCGATCAATTAAAAGTAAAATTAGCAAAAGAAAATTATCCCGGTGCGGATAAATTAACTTCAATAAATGAATTAACAAATGACAAAGCTTTTGAATTGACAGAAAGATTGAAAAAACTGTCAATAAAAAATGTTGACTTATATTATAAAAAAGTTGGATAAAAAATTGACAAAATAAAAACATTGACAAATTTTAGAATGTAGAGTAAAAACAGTAATCAGTAATTGTAAAAACATAAGAACATAAAAATGAAAAACATTATATTAATAACAAGTATTATGGCATGTGTAGGCTGTGGTCCTGTTTGTGATGTTCCACCCGCACATGTTGGGAAATTAAGCACGGCTTCCGGTCTTCAAGAAGGAATAATTCCCCCATCTAAAATTAGACTAGATGCTGCTTTTGGGAAATATCAAAATCTTATATTAGTTGAAACGGCTGATAAACCCATAAAGGAAAGCATGACCGTTTTTATGCCCAAAGATCAACTAAATCTAACTGTAGAAGTAAGAGGTATTGCTACCGTATCTGCTGATTTGAAAAATGTGGATAAGATTTTTGCCCGTATTTCACCTAAAGTTGTTAGTGATAGGGTTAGCAGAACAGACATGGACGATGTTTATTTGACTTATGGCCAAAATCCTGTTAGAGAGGTAACAAGAACCATTGTCACAAAATACTCTATTGATCAGTTAATGTTAAACCGCGAATCTATAAGCCAAGAGTTGCTAAAAGAGATTAGGGATACTACCGCAAGCTCACCAATTTCTTTTATTGATTTTGGATTAGCCGATATTCAGCCTCCAAAAGTTGTTATTGATGCTCAAGAAACAGCTAAAGAGCGTGAGATTGGAATTAAACGGGCGGAATCACAAAAGCAAATCAATCTTCAAGAAGCTCAGGGGGCACTAGAAGTAGCTATAAAGCGGCAAGAAGTTGATCTTAAGGAAGCTGAAACACAGGTTCTTGTTGATAAGAAACTGTCTGAAGGGGTTAGCGAAGCTTTTGTGATGCAACGCGCATTAAGAATTTGGGAGAATATTTCTACCAATCAAACAAAAACTATAATTCTTCCGTCTGAGGCAATTAAAAATCCTAGTCTTATGTTTGGTGTTTTTAATAAGTCCTTTAGTTCGACAAACAACTAAGTGGTAATTATGGACAATATACTATTAATAGGTATTCTTTTTAAGGTTTTATTGGTTTTTATTGCTATTGTTACATTTTTTGTAATAAAAATTACAGTAACAAAAGTCTTTGAAGTTTCAAAGAATGAAAAACCATCGGTTATTTTAGTTTTTCCAATTGTTTTGTTAGTTATATTAGGGTGGATATGGAGTTTTTTGTTAACATCGGAAAGTTCTTTTCGTCCCAAGAATAGAATTGAAGTAAAAACTGAATCCCCCAAAAAACTAGAGAAAGAAACAATATTCAATCAGCCGTCTAATAAAGTAACTTGGGAAGAAATTCAAAAACAAAATAGACAAGAAAATGAAAAAGCAATAGAGAAATTTGAAACAATTAAAAAATAATAAAACAACAATAGAAAGAAAAATAAAATGACCAAAGTAAGCTTAGAAGAAATTGAAGCCAAAATGCTAGAATTCAAAGTAGAACCAGCAACGGTAGTAAAAATAATTAAAGAACTAGAAAAAGCGGCGGAAGAAATTAAGCAAGATAAGGAAACCACCGCGCCGAAAACAAAATATGAGTTTGTAATTGTTTTGAATGATAAAGAAGATATTTTGAAAGACAAGGAAATCGCCGGATGGGTCGTTCAACAGCAAACAGGCGAAGATGCTGGAACAATTCTTTCCAAGCTGTCTGACGCGGCAAAAGCACAAAACGATGTTACCAAGAAAAAGAAGAATATGATCACGGATTTGTCTTCTTTATTCTCTCACCTAAAGAGTAAATTTACTAAAGAAAAGAATATCAGGATAAAGACAAAAGAATTGGTCTCTGTTATTATATCAAATGGTACATTGGTTTAATACAACCCACCCTTTGTAGGGGTTGATATTTTTAAACATACGATATAATATACCGTGTTTTTTTCCGTTATTATGTTTTACAATAAAATCATGTTTTGTTCCAGTAAATAAATCATTGGTTTTATTATTTTTTAGATTAAAAATAGTAGTATGTCTCGAAGACTTTCCTATTTTTTCTTTGGTTTCTTCGGAGTGTTTTGTTCCTTTTTTACGAAGTGCTTGTTTTAATTTTGTTTCATTTGAATGGTGTTTTCCATACATGGGATTATTTATGCCACTGCAAGAAATTGATTTCTTAAGAAGAATTTCTTTTAATTTTTCATCGCTATATGTTTCTTTATATGGTTTGCTATTAGCATTTTTTATTTTTTCTCTAGATATATTTGAATGATGTTTACCAAACATTGGATGGTTTTCTTTATTTTTTAATCTACTTATTGCTTTAATGCTAATTTTTTCTTTTGTTTCATTTGTCATTTCTATTCTACCAGCAATAAATGACAGATTATAACATTTATCTTGTTCGGTTTTTGCTATATCCAAATATTTTTGTTCTATTGTTAATAGCTCATTTGACGAAACATTTTCGATTATTATCCAATCCCAATCATTTTTATTATATAAATTCCAAGCATTTTGTAATTTTGTGTTTGTATGGTAGTTTCCATTTAAATGTTGTTTGTGAGCGCGAAACCTTTTTTCTATATCATTACTGCTGCCGACATAATATTTTTGGTTAATTTTATTAATTATTTTGTATATTCCGCTTATTTTCATAAATTAAGTTGTAACCACGCCAAAGTAAGCAGGCCATCTATAGATTCGATAACCTCTTTGTCTGTCCATTAAAGAAACTCCTGTTCCTTCTTTTGTAACAATTAATACATCATAAAGCCCTGTAGTGCAAGCATCTGCGCCGCTGATAAAATGACCAGTAAGGGTGACTTTTTTGCCTAGCAAATCTCCAAAGACTTCTATTCCTGAGCCTGTTATAGATTTTCCTATATTTACTCCCACTTCTATTCCGGTTAAAATTATCCCTGTAGTATCAAACAAGCCGGTTCCTTCTAAAGATACCTTAAAATACTGTCCCGAAAAGCATTGATCCGGGTAGCGTCTTGTTACTATTGGAGCATTATTTCTTTTTGTAAAGGATATAGCTGACGGATACATATTTGTTCCGCTAGTATCAAAGACATAAACGGGGCCAGTTTTAGCATCAATAGGGACTAATCCAGTCAGCGTATATTGATCTTTTAATTTGAATCCTGTTATTCCTCCATTGAAACTTACTTGATAAAAATTATCTCCTAAACTATACATTAATGATGGTTGGAAATTTATTCCTGACAAAGCGACTCCTGTATTAACCCAATTTGGAGAGCCACTTATGCCTGTTAATGTTACTATTGGATAGAAAATGTCTCTACTAAAAGCATTTATTCCACTTAATCCAAAGACTTTAACAGTTCCTTTCACGTTTCCACTCGGAAGGTAGGTAAAAAACCCAGTATTGGAAGTCACGGTTACTCCTGTTACAAAAATCTCATTGAAAAGAACGCCTGTTATTCCCGTTAGGTTTATTCCGCTGAAATTTATTAAAGCTCCGCTAATTCCAGTTGTAGGAAAGAAACCGCTAATTACAGGTTGATTTACAAATTTGAAAGGAGAAATACCTGTTTTTTGTCTATTAGAAGATATGACAAAAACTTCACCCCAAGAGGAATATTCTGGAACAGGAACCTGTATTAACTGTGAATTTATTCTTCTAAAGCTATCTGCTACAACTCCTGTCTTAAACCATACCCCTGAGAATAATATTTTATCTATATTATAGAAGTTATTTCCTGATATTGTTAATATATCATTATATTTTCCTGTAATGGGATCAACATTTAGTACGTCTATGTTAGGATAAAGGATATTGAAGCCTGAACTTGTAGTATATTCTCCTCCAAAAGACTTTAAGAAAATATATCCAGTAGAATTAATGTCGGCGGGAATGTTACCGGAAACACGGCCATCATTGACAACGGTAAAATCAAAGTAAGAATTTACATTTCCGGCATAGGTTATTCCTATCGTGTTTAACAGATTAGAGCCTAAAATCTGAATTCCTGAACCGGGGCCAATTGGAGTAGAAGTAAATCCAGTTATTACTGGCGGTAAATCTGTATAGTGTTGGATTATTGACCAACTGTTTCTTACGGTTTTTCCGACAGAGGAGGTTATATTTTTTTGAACTAAGACACCAGATGTTCTTATTGATTCTGACAGTGTAGGAATATTTGGATGATTAAAATTAACAATTATTCCACCATTTCTTCCTTGAATTGGTAATTCACCACTTAATAAATCTACAATTATTTCTGTATTTACTTCTTTTCTACCATAACTGATTCTGTCAGGAGTTATAGCTGTTAATCCTGTTCCTGTTGCAGAATAATAAACAGGTTTAATATCAGCACTATAAGTATAATTTATTCCAGCAATAAAATCTGTAATTTCCGGGGCGTATCCTGTTAGATTAGTAATTGTAGCATCTGAAAAATTTAGAACATTTAATTCTGTTGTTCCTGGAGCGGGTGGATTAAAAACTCCTTTCAATTGCTCAAAGAAAACAAGGTCTGTGCTTGCAATAACAGGAGTATTAGGAACACAATTTAAATTATAACTTCTAAGATAACCAGAATTAAAGTATAGACCCCCAAAGTTTCCAGAGATATTTGATTCAGTTACTTGATAATCTTTAATGAAATCTTTTCCAGTAAGATAATAATTCATCCTCAAATTACCTTGAATAGCATTTTCAGGAACATACTCAAAGGCATGTCTATTTTGAGATATATAAACAGGGGTTATATTGGCTTGTAAAGATAGCTGTGCGTCGTTGGCATAAACTTGATTGCCATTTAATTGAACGAAAAAATCCTTATAGGTATAAAACATTTACTTTATTAATAGTATTTTGAGACCGAAGAAGATACACGCACAATATCATCTAATGAAGCATTTACTTGTGTATTTTTAACCTTGCTACCTGATATTTCTATAGTATAGGAGTTTGAATTCATTAATCCAAACAGTTTAACTGTTGTTTGTAGTCCGGTGAAATTGAAGTATCCGGTAGCATTTTGACCAGAAAATTGTATGCCGGTATAAATATCCTTCACAAAAGACATGTCTTCTTGTGCCCCTAGAAATTGAATTTGCCGTGGGAATACTGATCCTAAAGTATAGACTGGTTCCCAGTTTGGTTTGAAACTATAATCCATTTCATATATTTTATTATTTATATTGCTGAAATAAGTTGTCCAGCCGTGGGAAATTCCAGAAGTATTGGAGCTATTATAATTTATGTTTCCTTTTTTATCTTGTAAGAAACCAGTTAAAGGAAGAAACGATATAAAAGATACGTTTGCTTTAGTAACATCGTTCGGTGAAGATTTAAGAGAGTAACTATCCAAAAAACAATTACCAGTGATTCCGCCTAAAGAAACAATTGTTGACTCATAGTTTGTTGTCTCGCGGCCAGTTTTTAGATATGAAACAATGTTTTGAACAGGATCATAATTACTTTCTAAGACATAGTTAAAAGAAAAAGATGATCTTAAAGGCCCAGATGGGGATTGATTTATAATTCCTTTATTCCCTAAGACGTACAAGGGAGATAAAGAATTTTCAGAAGAAATAGAAGCACTTTCGGCTAAAATTCCACTTCCCGCGATTATTGCGTCAATCTCGTCAAAAAATAAGCTCATTTTATTTTCTATTTATAAACCCCTGATAGTTTAGACTCATAGTTACCGGGCCGTCATTATTAGAAGAATAATTTTCTCCTATTAATTGCATTCCTGAAAAACCATAGTTTACTATATTTGCGGCGGTGTCCAGGTCTTTCAAAGTAATTGTAATATTTCTTTTTTTAGGGCTTTCCGGAAAGTCATTTAGAGTTTTTGGGGTATAATCATCAACTTCTGCTGTAAAATTACAATTAACTTCAATTGGCCAATTTGTTTCAACTTTTATCGGTGCTTGTTGTCCTTGAATGTAAATAGGATTTCTAGGAACATTAATATTAAGATCATAAGAAATACACCTATTGGTGTTAAAGTCCCCTAAATCAATATTAATAGAACCAGGATCAGCTATTTTTAACAATAAATTAGAATTACTGGCGGCGATATTTGTCAAATCAGTTGAAACTGCCGCCGATTCAGAACTAGAAAGCTGTCCTATGTTTCCTAAAACACTGATATTTGCTTCAATTTGTGGTATTTGGCCGATTGCACATCTAGAAGAATAAGATGTTAAATATCCAGAAGTGAAACTAAAGTTGTTGGTAGTATTTGACTTACTTCTTACTACATAACCATTAAATCCTACATTACCAGTATATTGTAAAAATTGATCATCAGAGATAAGGAGAGTAGAAATAGAAACATTTCCAACCTGTGGTCCTCTAGGAATATATTGTATTCCGCTTAATCCAAGGTGTTTGAGTGGAGTGGCATTGATTTGATAGTTTAGCTGAGTATTTTGAACGCCCGGAATTTCAGTACTATTGATAAATAGTCTTTGGTTTTCCTTAGTAACTCTTCCTTGTGCTATTATATCGTTCGGCATTCCTTTTTAAAAACCTTGTTCCTGTTTTCTTTATATTAATTACACAACCTTGGTGTAATTAACAAAGGAAAAATAAAAAGGAAAAAGGTTTAAATGAGTAGTTCTATTTACAATATCGGAAACTGGTCGTCAACTACCACTTATAGTCTTTGGGACATAGCCAAACAAGGTAGTTATTTCTATTATTCCCTTAAAAATAGCAATCTTAACAATACCCCTTCGCCAACTAGTGCTTCATGGGGGGGTATGATTGTTGATGTTGACGGTCAAACTAGACCAGAATTTATTTGGAAGCCTGGATATTCTTCAAATGCAGGTCAAGCCCCTAAAGTAAAAGTAGTAAGATTTGGGGAAGGGTATGAACAAAGAATAAAGGACGGTATTAATAACTCGCTGATAACTTTGGACGTTACATTCGAGAATCGCGGCCTGTCCGAAATAACCGCGATTCAGCACTTTTTCTTCGCGAGAGGCGGAGTCGAATCTTTTTCCTACATTCCTAATCCTCCTTTTAATAAAAGGTCTTTATTTGTATGTTCTAACTGGGATCAAATTGATTCTTTTTATGGTAATTATACTTTAAGGACAAAGCTCTCTGAAGTAAGCAACTAAAAGAAATAAAAAATGGAAAAACAACAAGCCAGAGAATCATTAAAGAAACTTAATAAGGAAGCTTTTTCATTAGTTCCCAGTAGCGCACTTATTTCTCTTTTTATCATAGATACTACAGACATTTCTTTTGATATTGGTTTAATAACAGAATCACAGAAAGCAACCAACAAAGGAAACACAGTATTTAGATTTCATAATAATGTTAAATTAATAAACAATAGTATTTTTTGGCAAGGGGAAGAATATATTGCCGCGCCGATTAGAGCAGAAGGGTTTGAATTAAATGCCCGTGGGACACTTCCAACCCCCAAATTATCTTTGACAGTAAACGAAGAAGGGGTTTCTGCTTTATCATTATTAAAAGAAAAACTGTACTCTCTCGGAGATTTAGCTGGAGCCAAGGTAACGAGAATAAGAACATTTGCTAAATATTTAGATAGAAAAAATTATTTATCAGATATTACTTCAGATGAATGGGAACCAGACTCACAGGTTGAGTTTCCCAGAGACATTTACTATATAGATAGAAAATCAAATGAAAGTAAGTTTCTTATTGAGTGGGAATTAGCTTCTATTCTGGATTTACAAGAAATTAAATTACCGGGCCGATTAGTTGTAAGTAACAGATGTCCAGCACGTTACAGAGCCGAAGGCTGTCTTTATGAAGCAAAATCTCGGAGGGTAGATAAAATTCATGGTAAACTAGGAACTTCTATTCTACCAGACGAAGCGCCCGCAGTGGCAAACATTAAGGATGAAAAAATTGTAGATATATTACAGATAACAGCAATCGTTGATCGGGGTCGTTTTGAGCCGGGGACGTTATATGTTCGTGGTGACGGAGTTTTCATAGAAAAAGGAGGAATAAAATACTATTTTGTTGCAAAAACTAATAATCCAAGTTTTGCGCCCCCTGATACCCGCCACTGGGAATCGGAACAATGTTCTAAATTAGTATCAGGATGTAAGTTAAGATTTGGGGAAAATGGCGCAGTAATTCCAGGTACTTCTGGGTGGGTAAAGTCCAGATTGATGTTCAACGGCTTTCCTTCAGTATCAAAATTTAATTGATTTTATAAACAACTTATAGTAATATATTTATATGAATGAAACAATAAATACTAACGAAATCTGGAAACCTATCTTAAACTATGAAAACGAGTACGAAATCTCTAACTTAGGAAGAGTAAAGTCTAAAGCAAGACCATGTAAAGGACGACAGCCTGTAAAAGAAATTTATATGAAACAACAGGAAAGTAGAAATACATCACAGACTGGAGATAGTTATTATTATGTGGTTGATCTATATAAGAATAAAAAAAGAAAACACATGAAAGTTCATAGATTAATTGCAGAGGCTTTTATTCCTAATCCTAATAATTTGCCACATATTAATCATATAAATTTTAATACTTTAGATAATAGTCTAGAAAATTTAGAATGGATTACCCCCAAAGGAAACTCTCAGCACTCTTTGGTTCATGGAAGACTTAGACCTCCAAAATTAAAAGGTGAAGATAGTCCTTCTTCTAAGCTAAAAGAATCAGATGTTATTTTTATAAGAAAAAATTATACAATAAAAGACATTGCTAAAATTAGCAAAATATACGGAATGAGTAGAGCAGGAATGTATCATGTCCTAAAAAGAGAATGTTGGAAACATGTTCCTTAACGACACAATTAAATCAGGTATTAAGACTCATTCTTTAGAGTTCCCCAATTCTGAAGTTTGTGGTTTTGTTATTTTTTCTTCTAATTCTTTACAAGTTTTTAGATGTAGAAATCTTTGTAAAAATGAACACAGATTTTCTATTGATCCTTTTGATTTTGTGAAAGCGTCAGAGTTAGGAGAAATCCGGGCGGTTTATCATTCTCAAGTTTCTAATCCTGATTTTTCTTCTTTTGATATTATAAACAGTAATGGTCATAATTTGACTTATATTTTATATTGCTTAGAAAAAGACAGCTTCAAAATCTATTATCCTAACAGCGCGGAAAACAAATACACAGGTAGAAAATTTGAGATAGGAAAGAATGATTGTTTTTCTATAATTAAAGACTATTATAAAAATGAACAAAACATAGAAATATTTGACTATGAAAGAGACAAAGACTGGCAAAAAACAAATCCAGGAATTTTCTTAGAAAAATATGAGAAGGAAGGATTTATTAAATTAATCAACGGCCCGATAGATGACGATAAGTTAAAAATAATGAGGAAAGGAGATTTGTTGTTATTTAAGAGTGAAAAATCTGAATTTCCAGGGCACCTTGGAATTTATCTTGGAAATGATACAGTTTTGCATCATACAAGAAAGAAGGATTCGTGTATAGACATATTTGAAACAGGTTTAAGAGATAGAGTAAGTATAGTTCTAAGACATAAAAAGATAATAGAAAAACAATTAATATCAAGATGAATAATTTGGTAGAAATTACAATGCACGGGCAGATTGGTGATTATTTAGGAAATAAAATTTACCGAGCAAATGTGTCTTCTGTAAGTGAAGCAATTAGGTCGGTCGAAACTAATTCGGGTCATAAATTATACAAATTTCTTCTAGAAAATGATAAAAAAGGCTTGAAGTACAGAGTATTAATAAATAAAAAAGATTTTATTTCAGAAGAACCCATTGATATAAATAAACCAGAGACAATAAAAAAATCAGAATTAATGATGACACATAGGAACTTAAAGACAATAGATATAGTCCCTGTATTAGAGGGGTCTGATGAAGACCTGATGGGTATTTTTACTGTTATTATTGGAGTTATATTGGTAATAGTTGGGATATTAGTTGCTGTTGGTACTTATGGAGGCGGAACACCTGTTGCGACTGCTTTAATTATGGCTGGTATAGGTTTAATAGCTGGTGGGATTATTTCTCTTTTGACTACCCCCCCAAAATTTCAAGATTTTAGAGAAATTGATGGCGCAACGGGTAGAACTTCTTATTTATTTAATGGACCGCAAAATGTTACTCGCGAAGGCGGTCCTGTTCCTGTTGGTTATGGCCGATTATTGGTAGGAAGCCAAGTTGTTTCAGCGGCTTATGTTATTTCTAATATTGATGCTGCTGGTAAAACTATTAATACAACTTCTTATCCTGGAGGCGGAGGGGGCGGTGGAATAACTTTGAGTGCTAATTATTTGTTGAATTAATATGGCAACCCCGGCAACACAAGAACCAAGATACCCTGTAGAAGTTTCGGAAGGAATTAGGGGTCAAACTGGTGTTAATGGGGTTAATCTGGTAAGCGGTGCTTTATCTTTATCTGAAGTTGAGATTTTGGATTTAATATCTGAAGGAACAATTGAAGGTTTAGTTAGCGGGGAATATGTTTTTTCGGGAAATTCTGGCGATCTAGGTTATAAAACTGGTATTTTTTATCCTTTTTCTGGAACCTATGGATTAACCGGAACACAGTTTTTGAGGTCAGTTTATTGGAATCAGGTTCCCGTAATTAATAGTAATAATAAGTATAATTTCCAGAGAGTTGATTGTTCTTATACTGTTGGAACACCAAACGGTTCTTTAGTAAATCAAGCAAATCCAGAATTAACCGTAAGCCGTACAATAGGAGAAAGACTAAGAGGTTCGGAAACAGATTCTAAAGGCGCATTAATAGACGTTAAAGATTATACCAAGTATTATCGTATATTTAACAAGGAATGTAAAGGAGTAGTTGTTAATGTTAAGGTTGCTCAATTATTTGAGAGTATTATCAAGGGTGAAAGATTTGGTGATACGGTTGACACAAAAGTTAATTATAAGATTTTTTATAGAGCTATTTTTTCTACTTTAGGAACTACTTCTACTTCTTTTACAACGTCTGCCGAAGCCGTTGCTAGTGATCCAACGGGTTTTATTTTAGGAAGAGATGAAACAATAGAAGGAAAAATAACCTATGGATATATTAGATCAACCAGAATAGATTTCTATACCGACAACATTAAAAACAATAGACAATTCGTCGGCTGGGAAATTAAAATACAAAGAGTAACCCCTGAATCAATCTCTAATAATATTCGTAATCAAACCTTTATTGATAGTATTACCGAAATTTATGGTGACACCTATGTTTATCCGAATTCAGCAATTGTTAGATCAAGATTTAGCGCGGAATATTTTGCTCAAGTTCCCGAAAGAGCTTTTGACTGTAAGCTATTAAAGGTTCAAATTCCTTCTACTTATGATCCTATTGTAAGAACCTATACAGAAGGAGCGGCGGGGTGGGATGGAACATTTAGAGCAGATAAGTTTTGGACAGATAATCCTGTTTGGTGTTTTTATGATTTATTAACTAATCAAAGATATGGTTTAGGAAAATATATTGATGAATCTTTTATTGACAAATGGACTCTTTATGAAATCTCTAAATACTGTGACACTCTTGTTCCCGACGGGTTTGGACAACTAGAACCAAGGTTTACTTGTAACTTAATTATTAATAGTAGAGAAGAAGCTTATAAAGTAATCAATGATTTTGCAAGTATATTTAGAGCTATAACTTATTATTCAGCGGGATTAATTTATACAGTTCAGGATTCACCCAAAATTCCAATAGTTCAATTTACTAATGCGAATGTTGAGAATGGTGATTTTGCTTATTCTTCAAGCAGTCGGCGCGTAAGACATACTGTGGCAATTGTTAGATATAATGACAGAACCAATTTTTACAAACCAGGAATTGAATATGTTGAAGATATAGACGGAATAAGACGTTACGGAATAAGAGAGTTAGAATTAACAGCATTTGGTTGTACTAGTCGTGGACAGGCTGTAAGATTTGGCCGATGGGCTTTATTGAGTGAAACCTTAGAGACAGAAACAATAAGTTTCGTAGCTGGACTAGAAGGAGCTTATTTAAGACCCGGCGACGTATTCAAGACTTTTGATCAGAATAGAAAATCTTCTAGGTTTGCCGGTCGGACATATAGAATAGATAATTATTTAACCAGCGGTCAAATTACCCTTGATGATAAAATTACCTTAGAAACTGGAACTTTTTATAATTTATCTGTTCTTACTCCTGGATATTTTTATGATACTTCTTTGGTTTCAGGATTAACTTCTAATGATTTTTCTGGAATTAGAAATACTCAAATTCAAAATTTTACATTTACAGGAATCCAGGCCAATACAGGGGTAAATGGAAACGGCGAACGAACAACTATTAATATTTTTGAACCTTTTAATACAGGTGATTATTCTTTTACTGGTAATTTAGTCTGGAGTGTGGAATTGAAATCAGGAATCAGAAACCAAAACGATTCTTTCAATTTTTCAGATACTAATTTTGATTATTATAGAGCAATAAAGATAGAAGAGAAGGATGATAACAAATTTGCAATAGTAGGCTTACAATATGCAGAACAAAAATATGTAGAAATAGAATCAGGGCTTGGATTTGATAGAAAACAACAAGACTACGCAATAAGACCAGCGGCCCCTTCTGCTTTAACATTAAGTATTTATTCTCCTAAAAATACAGTAGGAACAAAAATAATAGATTACTCATTTGTGGTAGATAATTATTCTGGCGTTACAAGTTATAGAGTTTATGGGAAACAAGGAGATTTTACTAATACCCCCGGAGTTCCTAACGAGCAAACACTTATAGCTAATTTACCAGTAACAACTACTCACGAAACTTACTTTCCAGCCGAATCAGGGACTTACTTTTTTAGAGTTTATTCTGTAAATGATGATGTTAATCTTTTTTCATCTACCTGTGCGTCGGGCAATATTGAAGTTTTAGGTATTAATCCAATCCAAGATGTAGTGATTTCGTCTCTTACTTTTGATACTAATACTGGCCTTAATACAGCAGGAACAAAACAGTCAGGGGAGTATTTCATTACTGACCCAGCGTTTATTTGGCAGGCAGGGATAAATGAAGACGCTTCTATTCCGTCTAATTTTAAGTATAGAGTTAGTTTTAGATCGCCGTCGTCTTCTAATACTCCTACTTCTACTATTTATTTTCAGGAAACAGGACTAGAACCAGACCCGTCAGAATTGAAATATATTTTCACTTTTGATAACAACATGACAATTGCTGGTGGCCCAATGAGAAGATATGACGTTGTTGTTGAAGCTGTTAATGCTTCCGGCGCAACATCGGCGGGGAATTTCTTATCATCTCCTTTGGCGGAAACTTGGTCTAATCCTTATGGTTATGATATTTTTGAAGTTAATAATGCTAAAGTAACTGGAATACAATTAAGTAGTGGTACTAATAATTTGGGTGGATTTACCACTTCACAATTTATTGATGCTCATGGGGCTATCAATATTCACTTTAAGGCGGGTAACATTCCAACAGATGTAGTCGGTGGTTATTTATTTGCTAGCACAGGAATCTTTTCAGGACAGAATATTACCGGTCAGATTCCTACACAGGTTAACATTACTACTGGAAAATTTATTTATGATTTTGATTCAAAATATATTGACATTCCAATGGGACTTACAAATGTAAAAACAGGTTACTGCATGGTTGGTTTTTATGATAAATTTGATGATGGTATCATTAAAAATTATCCTAACTTATATACAGGAGTAATAACAGGACTTCCTCTTTCAAGATTAGTACCAGTTTTACCTTCAGGAAGTTTAATGCAATTAGACATTACAAAAGAAATGACAATTTTTGATGAAGATTATCCAGCAGATTATGGCAGATACAGAGTAAGACGAGAAACAGAAGATGGTATTACTTATGTCCAACCAGTAATGATAGATAAAAAAGGAAACGCAAGTATAATAGGAAGCGTAAGAGAACCTTAAAAATTAGAATAAATTTAGAAAAATAATTAGAAAAAAATGGCTATAAGAAGATATGTCGGCGATAGATTCGTAGGATCATCATTAGACCCTAAACCAACAGGAGTAATGCACGGGGCCATGTTTACAGAGTATGATACTCTCAGAACATATATACTAAATACAGGGGCTACAGGGGTGGCCACTACAACGGGCTGGGGTCAAATTGCTGTTTCTGGATATTTGAGATATTCTGATTCTGGTAATTTGATTGTTGCTGGTAGCGGATTGGTTGTGAGCGCCAGCGGCATTACGGGGTATCAAATAAATAATAAAATAGGAATAAATACTAACACCCCAACGGCACATTTAGAAATATTTGATAATAGCAGTACCGCTAAATTTCTGAGAATTTCAAAAGATAATGCTAATACTCGCGGAAACATAGAATTCGGAAGAAATAATGCTGATGATTTTCAGACCGTTGTTAGATTAAACTCTTCCTCTGACGCAGCAGCGGGGACAAATGGACAATTTAATATTCTTGTTGCTGATTCGTCATCTGTAATGCAGAACAGATTTTTAATAACATCTAGTGGTACGGTTGGTATCAATACTACTACACCTAATTATGCTTTGGATATTAATGGTATAAATTCACAGACAATTGGGTTAAAAGCATTGGGGGCTGCCGGTGGAACAAGTATTACTTATTTAGATGGTGGAACACCCACTAAATATAATTGGTTGGCGGGGGCACAATATAATGTTAATAATGGTTTTGAGATTACTCCGTCAACAGCGGTCGGTGGGACGACATTTTCTAGTCCTAATTTGGTTATTTTGCAAGGCGGAAATATTGGAATTGGAATTTCTTCTCCTACCTATAAACTACATGTTTCGGGCGGTGACTTAAATGTTCACGGTGGGATATATCAGAGCGGAGTTAAAATTCCAAGGTCAGGTGATAATCCAACTTTCAGGGAAACTTTTGTTGTAAATGTTTCTGGTGGTTATGTAAGTGGTTATCTTGGAATGGTTGGTATTCCTAATAACAAATCTTATGTAACAGGGCAAACGGGTTTACAGGTTTTTGTTAATGGTGTCTTTCAAAGAATAAATTCTAATTCCGGGACACTTGATAATGATTATTGGGAGGCGAATGGAACCGGGGTATATTTTAGTTATAGAGTTGCGTCGGGATCACAAATAACTTTTCTTAATCTGATATAAGGGAAAAAAATAACATGGCACGAACAAGATTAACAGTGTTAGATGGCGAAGTTTTAGAAATGTTTTCTTCTAATAACTCATTTCTGGGGACGTTCTCGTTAGATTCATCGGGGAACATAATAATAAAAAATGGCACATTTCCTAATTCGGCGGAGAGAATGAGAATTGCGCCGGGTGGAAAAATTAGATTATCGACAACTTCTGCTTCAAGAGTGATTACCACAGACTCTAATAACGATATTAACAGTCAAACCGTTCTTTCTGCAAGTTTGGGAGGACTTGGAAATTCTAATACGTTTGTTACAGGGGATATTTTACGTTATAGCGGCGGAAGCTTTGATAATCTAGCAGACGTTGCGACCGGAAATGCTTTAATTTCTGGCGGTATTGGGGTTGTTCCATCCTGGGGGAAAATCAATTTATCTACACATGTATCAGGTATTTTGCCGATTCTTAACGGGGGGACCAACAATAGCAGTTTTGCTTCTGGCGGGGTTATTTATTTTGATGGAACAAAATTAACAAATGGAAATCTTAGCTGGAATAATACCGATTCATATTTAACGGTTGGTGAGAATATGAGAATCTATAGTTCCAAAATAACTGACACAAGTGGAAATTCGCTGGTTGACTGGTCTTCTAATCTTACGATAAGTAAAGTTTCAACAGGATCAATTAGTTTTTTTGACAGCGCAGCAGATGCAAATGCTCTTGAATTAAAAAACGATGGAACATCTAAAATAGGATTTTTTACAACCACCCCATTTGCTAGACCATCTGCTTATACACAAACTTATTCCACGGCAAGCAGAACAATGGAAAATACAACAGCCGCTACTGTTTCCACTACAGCGGCAACACAATCTAGTCCGTGGATTTATACAACTCAAGCACAAGCACATGATATTATTACTCAGATAAATAATCTCAGAAGTGATCTTGATGATGCTAAAAAAGTCGCTAATCAGATTTGTGATCATTTACAATCTTATGGTTTGTTACAATAAATTATGCCACGAACGCGACTAACGATACTAGATGGCGAAGAATTACATGTTTATTCTTCTGCTAATAGTTTTTTGGGCGTATTTTCACTAGATTCATCGGGTAATATTATAGTAAAAAACGGCACATTTCCAAATTCAGCGGAAAGATTAAGGATTGCACCGGGAGGAAAAGTAAGATTATCAACAACAACCGCTTCTCAAATTGTAACTACGGATTCTAACAATGATTTAACGAGTATAAGTCTTTTGACGACCGCTCTAGGTGGAACTAATAATGCGGGGGCTTATACAGATGGCGATCTTTTATACTATAACTCTGGAACATCTAAGTTCGCTAATCTGGCAGATGTTGCGACTGGAAATGCTTTAATTTCTGGCGGAGTTGCAGCCGCGCCATCTTGGGGGAAGATTGGACTAACGACACATATTGATACGTCTGGAGTTTTATCAATAGCAAATGGTGGAACGAACAAAACAAGTTTTACCAATGAATCTATTATTTTTTTTGATGGAACCAGATTTCAAGAAAATAATGCAAAATTATATTATGATATACAGAGCGCGGGTGTTAATGAAATATTAAATATTGGAGGCGAGAGTGCTACATGGATTTATGGTTATGATTCAAATCTAGGAAGAATAGGAGCATCTGCACAGAACCATTTTAGGATATTAATACTTAGAATTCAGAGCGGAGGCGATCTTTCGTCTGTTAATGCCAATGGAGTTAAAGTGTTTGAGTTTGGTGCAAGTGGTTCTAATTTACTTATTGGATTTTTTGGTGTTACAGCGATTGTACGGACTTCTGCTTATACTCAAACTTATTCAACAGCTAGTAGCACAATGCCAAACCGTTCGTCAACAGCCGTATCAACGACAGCGGCAACACAAACTACTCCATGGGGGTATTCAACTCAAGCACAAGCAGATGATATTATAACGCAGATAAATAATTTAGTAACCGATGTTAACAATGCCAAAAAATTTGTAAACTCTTTAATAGATGATTGTCAGTCTTACGGTTTACTACAATAATTTATGCCACGAACACGACTAACGATACTAGACGGCGAAGAATTACATATCTATTCTTCGGCTAATAGTTTCTTGGGCGTATTTTCTTTAGATTCGTCGGGCAATATCATAGTAAAAAACGGCACATTTCCTAATTCAGCGGAAAGGCTTAGGATTGCGCCGGGTGGAAAAGTAAGATTGTCAACAACGACTGCTTCTCAAATTGTAACCACGGACTCTAACAATGATTTAACAAGTATAAGTCTTTTAACGACTGCTTTGGGAGGAACTAATAATTCGGGTGGAACTTATGCAACAGGTGATCTTTTATATTATAACTCTGGAACCTCTAAGTTTGAAAATCTAGCAGATGTTGCGACTGGAAATGCTTTAATTTCTGGCGGAGTTGCAGCCGCGCCATCTTGGGGGAAGATTGGATTAACGACACATACCGAAGATAAATTAGGAATTGCAAATGGGGGCACCAATAATACGGCTTTTACTTCTACTCGTATTATTTACTATGATGGATCAAAATTAACAGATAGTTCTAATTTAACATGGGATAATACTAATTTTTATTTATCAGTAGGAAGTAATACAAGAATTTATGCCACAACAAAAATAACAGATGGAAGCGGAAATACGATATTAGATTTTCCTCTTAGTTATTCTGCTCAGATATATTGGCCATCTTCGGGATCAGTTATTTTTAAAGCTAATAGTTCTACTTTGTTTGAATGTAAAAATGACGGAACATCTAAGATAGGATTTTTTGGTGTTACCGCTGTTGCTCGTCCGGCAGCATATACGCAAAATTATTCTACGGCAAGTAGAACGATGCCAAATTTAACATCTTCCGCCGTATCAACAACAGCATCAACGCAAACTACTCCTTGGGGTTATACAACATTAGCACAAGCAAATGCTATTCCTGTAGCGATAAATGATTTAGAAAATGATATTGATGATATAAAAGATGTTACCAATCAACTTTTAGACGACCTTCAATCAATGGGTTTGCTACAATAATTTTTCTTTTTTACTTTTTCTTTCTTTGCTCTAATATATTTTACTTATGAATCTTAATCGAAAAAGTTTTTTACAAAATTTTTTAACAATCCCGGCGATGTGTTCGCGTGGCCAAAGAAAAAAGATGATTCTGTTCTTTCAAGATTACGTGCTAACAGAAAAGGAGATAATCAAATTAAATTCAATGACCTAGAAAACTATTCTAGAAATAGAAAATATAAGTTGTCAATATATGAAGAAGTTGACCAAGTAATTTATATCTAACATAGAAAGAAAAAATAATATGGCACAGGAACAAAACCAACTAACTCCAGAAAAAGCATTTGAAGTCATCGTATCAGCCGTGCGATTACTCAAGTTATCATTTGACGATCATCTTTACCTTGAGCAATGTAGAAATATTGTTACCCAAGCATTAATGTCACTAAATGCCGAACCTCCTAATGCTGTCCCAATTGATAAATACCAGCAAAAACTGGCAATTAAAGACGGCGGGGAAAACAATTAGTTTTTCATTTTTTCTCTAATTGGGTGTAATTTTCTTTGATATGAATGATGAATTAAAAAAACTTTCCGAAGCTTTTGGGACTATAAGTAAAAAATATTTGCAAACTAAGGCAGACATGGGAGAAAAAGATTCTGGGATGGATAAGAAAATGTCTGATATGATGGGTTATGTTTATCAATTAATAGATAATCTACACCGGCGCGTTGACTATGTTTCTCAGGCTGGATATGAAATTTATGATGAACACATGAGTAAATCAACTCACCTTCCTAAATTATCCGTGTCACAAATGAACAAATTACTAGAAAATTGCGGGGCTTCTGACGATTATGTTTGCAACCCTAAACAGGTAATGGCCAAAGCTTTAGGTAAAATAGTTTCAGTTAAGACGCCGCGAGGTACTTTTGTGGAAGCTGAATATATTCCGCAAAAAAAGTAGAGTAGTAAAAAATGGGGGATGGGTAGTTAGAATCCGAGAGTTTAAAGACTTTCGGATTTTTTGTTTATGCGGCGGCGCAGGAAAGAAGATGTGAAATAAAAGTTAGTTTTTTTTTGTGTAATCATAGTAGATGAAACAAGGTATTTTCTATAATCGCCCGGAAAAGTATAAGTATTCTTTAGCTTTTTCTAATTCTAAAGTTTATTCAGTAGCTTCTTTTGAGAAAGATAAATATTTAAGTTTGGCAAACCTAGATAATCTTAGAAAATTTATACCAAACATTGATTTAGAAAAAAATATAGACCTATTACCATTTGCCACGGATGCTTTTGTTGCTAATAGATTTAATAAGAATTTCGATGGGGTTGCAACAGAAGAAGCCTTACTTATTGCAGATTTGTTTCCAAATAAATTTGCAGACGTTGAACATAGAAGAAATGAGTTAATAGGAGTAATATTAACATCTTCTTTTTCTGAATTTGGTTCTAATAAACCAATAAAACGAGAAGATTTAACAAAAGATTATACTAAGCCATTTAATGTTACTTTGGGCGGTGTTATTTGGAGAATAATTGATAATGATTTTGCTAGTTTAATAGAAGATTCAAATGATCCAAACTCAGAAATATTTCAACAAATTTCAAGTTCGTGGGAGCTTTGTTTCTCTGATTACGATTTAGTTGTTATAAAAGGTAATTCTAAGAATATTGAAGACGGAGAAAGAATTACAGATGAAGTAAAAAAACAAGAATTATCAAAATATCTATTTTCAGAAGGTGGTAATGGGAAAAAAGATGATAATACTTATGTTTATAGACTACCCATAAAAGACGTACTTCCATTAGCTATTGGTTTTACGACTTCGCCAGCGGCGGATGTCAAAGGAATTGCGGTTAAACAAGATACATCTATTTCTTCTTTATCTTCTTCTTCATCTTGTTCTAATTCTTCTATTTCTCCCTCTATTAAAGACACAACAACAGATTTAGAAAAAAATAATAAAAGTATTTCACAATTAGAAAAACAAGATGTAAAGACATTTGAGACAATAAAAGCAGATATGAAAATAACTAATCTAAAAGATATAACCGACGAAAATTTGAAACAAGTCTCTGCGTCCACTCTCACTAACTTTTTCGAGGAAGAACTTAAGAAAGCCTCTGAAGCTTGGACAACCGAGAAAAATAGAAAAGATGTAGAAATCCGGGCGGCTCAGGAAAAACTAACTTCTCTTTCTGCGGACTTTGAGAAAACCAAGAAAGAATTAGAAACCAGTCTCACTTCTGCTAATACTGAGTTAGCTAAGGTTAAGGAACAAATTTTAGCCCGCGAGAAACAAGAAAAATATAATGAACGGATGGCCAAGTTGGATTCTATCTATGATCTTTCTGATGAAGACCGGGCGGTAATTGCATCTGAAGTAAAAGATGTAAATGATGAAGATTTTAAGAAAGTGGAAGCCAAGTATGCCGTTCTTTTGAAAGAAAAGAATAAAGAAGTTAAGAAAAAAGCCACTCTTGAAGCGTCAGCTAGCGTGCTAGGTAACGCTATTGATAAGGGTGAAAAAGAAACAAGTAAAATTCCAAATGCAATGAGCGGCGGAAAACAAACAATGAAAGAACGATGGGCTTCTATTAAAGATGGAATTGAAGTAATTGTAAAGTAATAAAGAAAAAAATAATTTAAAAAACAAAGAAAAATAATACTATGCCAACATTAAAACCATTCAGAGATTATAGTGAACATTTCGTACTTAACATGTTCGGCTATTCGGGCACTGTTCCTGTTAACCGGGGCACTTTCGTAAAGATTATCGGTTCTGGTTTCGTTAACACTAATCCAGATGTGACCGAAACATTTGGGTCTGTTGGGTCGGCCTATCAGAATGCCGTGAGTTTGCGTTATGGTGTTCCTGCTAAGGTTACGGCTGCTGTATCTGGTGATACCCCGATTGGACTATTGCTTTGGGATGTTAAGGAAACCGATGAGAACGGCGAGAATCTTAAATTCAATCCTCGAAAAGCGGCTGAATTACAGATTGCTTTGAGCGGTCAAGCGGTTCCAATTCTTACTAAGGGTGTAGTTTTGTATAGTGGTGTTTCTGGAACATCAATTACGGCTGGTTCAACAGCTTATATGGCTGGTGATAGCACCGTTGTAAATAGCGCGGCTTTTGGTGGAGCAACTATTGGTAAGTTCTTGGGCACCAAAGATACAAACGGTTGCGTTCTTTTAAGAGTTGATCTCTAAACTTAATTAATAAGAAAAAGAAAAAATAAACATAAGGATTTAAATAAAAATATGAAACTAAGATTAAAAAATACACCAGAACAAGTAGAACTGATTAAGGCGATGGGGTCTAAAGATCGCAACGTTTCTGCTGAAGCGGCTTCTGCGTTTGCGGCATTTGCTGGCCCGGTGGTTAGCCAAGTGCTAAATCAGGCTGGTTCTGCTAATGCTATTTATACTCCTTTAGAGTACAAGATTGATGAGGTTCCTTCTATTCCTGTAGATTTGTGGTACGATGAAGGAGAGGGCTATACTACAATTTGGAGTCAAACTATGGCTGGTGGACTTCCTACCAATCAAGTAGATGGTGGAAAAGAATTGAAGTTCCATACTTTTACTCTTGATTCCGCAGTTGCTTATGGAAAGAAATTTGCCCGTCAATGTCGCTTAGATGTAGTTAGCAAAGCGTTAACACGACTTGCTGGAGAAGTTTTGGTTAAACAAGAGCGTAATGGTTGGGCGGTTATTCTCCGAGCCGTAGCTGAAGCCGGAACTAATGGGCTTAGCCATGTTATAGCGGCAACTACAGCAAGTACTTTCCAGGTTGATGATTTGAATCGGCTTATGACACGTATTGACCGTATTAATACTTCATTTGCTAATGGAACACCTTCGGATTTTGACTATAAAGGATTAACTGATCTTTGGATGAGTCCTGAAATGGTCGAACAAGTTCGGGCGTTTGCTTATCAACCAATGAATACCCGTGCAGTTCCTAATACTGATGAATCAACTGTTCTTGCTCTTCCTGATTCTGTCCGAACAGAAATTTATAAGAATGCTGGGGCTTCAGAGATTTATGGAGTAGGGATTCATAAGTTAATTGAGTTGGGTAGTTCTAAGAAATACAATACTCTGTTTAAGAGTTTTTACACGGGGACATTTTCTGATTCGGCAGACGAATGTATTATTGGACTAGACCTTAGTCGTGAAGCCTTTGTTCGTCCTATAATGACAGATGAAGGAGCGGGCGGCTCTTTCAATATTGTTCCCGATGATCAGTTTGTAGCTCGTCAAGATAAGATTGGTTTCTATGGCGAATTAGAACAAGGAAATATCTGCTTGGACGGTCGCGCCGCTGTAGCTCTAACGGTATAAGATACTTATGTATATTCAAGTTGAAAGACTTGAATATTTTTTTACTTATAAAAGGTATTATTTGATAAAATATATATATACACATTCGCCCATTGCTTGTTCGTCTGTCATTTTATTCTGATAATGTTTGTGCTACTTTTCCAGCATTGGATAGATAGTTGTTTATTGTTTCTAAATGTGCCGCTATTTGTCTTAGTTCTTGTGCTTTTTTCTTGAAAGAGCCTGTTTTGTTTTCGGCGGTAATACACCCTAGATTTCTGATAGACGAATAAACTTCATTAATTTCAATATCTGTTCCTATTTCTAATGGTTTATCTTTCATTGAATAGCGAGAATAAAATCCTAGCAAATTAGCTAATTCATCTTGGTGAGCTTCTACAAGGAAGTAATCTGGTTTGGCTTGTGCAATTATTTTCATATTTTTTACTTATTTTTTAATAACAATAAAGAAATCCAACACACGGAATTGGAAAAAAATATAGATGTTTTTTCTTTGTATTGACAAAAAATCCAACCCAAAGATCATACCATGCAAACAAAAGATAAAGGCGGTAGGTTAATCTGAATGATTTCATTTTTTTAGAATTTTTCTGGTTCTACTATTTCAAAACTTTCATATTGACAATTTTTTCTGGACTTAAGAAATTTCAAAACAATAGTCCCACTTTCATCTTTCAGTGCGGCATCATAAAGTTTTTTGTCTTCGACTGTTTCTTCATAATATCGAAGAGCGTGTCTATAGTTTCTCCATTCTTGTAATACGATGTTTTTTAAAGATGATCTTAATGAATTAGCATCTTCTTCAGTTATTTCTGGCTCGGTAGGAGTCTCGGTTTCAAATTTATACCAATAATCTTCTTCTACTCTTTCTTTAAATATTTTTATAGCAATTTTGCATAAGTCTTCAGGCGTAGAAGCATAGAAATATCTGTTACTGTGTTTTTCTGTAAAAATGATTATTTTGTTCATATTTTGATTTTTTTTGATCTAACATTTAGAATTTCAATATAAAAAACCCCATCGCCGAACTTTTCACTACAGAAATTATCTTTTTTCAAATGCTCAAGTATCGCTTGTTTACATGCTTCTTTAGCTTTTTTGGGGTCATATATTGTCGTTGCGGTTTCAAATCCTACAGTTATTTTTACGTTGTTCATAATTTTTTTTACAATAAGTCTTGAAGTTTATTACCAATCCAAATTTGTAATTCTAAATTAAACCAACCAAAAGAAATACAAAAATTGTCCGACCAGAAAATGTCTATGTGTGGTAACAAAGCTATTTGTTTTCCAGCGTCGGTGGTTAATCAATTGTTGAGTCTAAGTTTTATTTTCATAAACCTTGATGGTCAACACGTTCTAGCCATTGCTGATCGCCGACCGCCTTTCCCATGCCCGAACAATAATTGATAATGCTTGGGGGACTTGATCCCGCTCGCCTGCCGCATCAGCATTGGAATTTTGTTTTTCACTGGGGATAACTAAACCATAACAACAAGCCGCTTGCAACAACTATTTTCAGTTTTGTTTCTAGTTGACAAATTTTTTCTTCTTTTTTCATTGTTCAATAATAGCAGTTTTTGAGGAAAATGTCAAGACCTTTACTCTTTAACATCTCAGAATAGTATAGGTGTAATAATAAGAAGAAAGAACAATAAAATGCCTAAACTAAAAGAGCTAACACAAACCCACGGCAAACTACCCACCGATCCAACTAAGCCACGGCCAACGACTTTGGCACAAATTTGGGGCGATAAAGGACTTAATAAGTATAAAACAACCAATGCCGCCGAATATGAAGGATTTCTAAAAGAATTGAACAAAACAGACCTTCAAACTCATGCTATTTCAATCGGTCTTTTACCGATGCAAAAGCGAGAAATCTTAATCGCCCGACTATTGAAAGAATTCAAGAAACATTATGATAGCTATAATGTTCCTTATGGTCAAGTCTCTAGTGTAAAAGTCAGCAGTGAAGTATTGAAGATTCTAGCAGAAGGAAAGTAAGTAAAAATGATAGAATACAAAAACATCTACATATCCCCGCGAATGGATGGCAAAGACGGCGATGGAACAATAGACAATCCTTTTGACGGTGGTGAAGGTAAAATTGATAACTTATTTTACAAGTTTGCTGATAAAGAAAATCTTGTTTGGAATTTCTATCCTGGCACCTATAAAACCGTTGGAGTTGCTAATAAAAACTATGAGCAACTAAAGAAAGGCTGGAAAATCCGTGGGTCTGGTATTGGAGTCACTATTTTTAAGTTAACAGATTTTCTAGAAGATCAACATAATAAGAAATCTGGATTTAATATTTGTTTTACCACTTGGTATAAGAATGCAGACAATGTAGAAATTTCTAATTTAACCATAGATTGTAACTATTGGGAACTCCAAACAAACCGTCCCAACTTAGGATTATCAGGAATTAGATTATATGGTAATAACATAAAAGTTAAGAATGTAGAAGTAAAGAATTTTTCAAGTAACAGATTAATGGGGGATGGAGTTAGCTTTGAGGAGAATTTTATTATTACCACAGGAAGCATAGCTTCTAAGTCTTATGGTCATTTAATAGAAGGATGCTATGTTTGGTTGCCAGCGGCAGTTGATGGTTATTATTCCGCTATTTCTTTAATGAATCCATCGGGCGGTTATGTTTCTGGTAGGGTTTTGAATAATGTAATTTTAGCAGACTCACGAAAACAAAGATTTGGATTAAATCTAGCTTTTACTAAAAACTGTGTTTACGAAGGAAACGAAGTCTATGGATGTGAAAGGTGTTTTTCCAATGATTCAGGAACCAATGAAAACATAATTATAAGAAACAATATCTTTGAACCTTCATGGGTAGGATTATTTGCTTTGTCTTCTAAGGACTGTATTTTTGAGAGCAATATAATCAACTTATACAGCGATGGACAAGCAGCTATAGTTATTTATCAAGACTACAACACTCAGTGTTCAGGATGGTTAGTAAGAGGAAATATAATTAAAAACAAAAACAAAAAAGACCAAAACTTTTCTTTTCATACTAACTGGAATGGAAAACAGGCTTCTGATAATTTAGTTATTAAAGACAATGTTTTGGATTTGAAACTGTTAAACAAAATAGACAAAACAAAAACAGTTTTAATAGGAAACATCTATTCAGATGGAAAAGAAGTAGTAACTTAAAAAGGGTGTAATAAAAATTAGAAAAAAACAAAATAGAAAGAAAAAATTATGGCAGACATACAAGACCCCGCGCTAGAAACAAGAGATAAAGTATTTGAAATCAAGGAAACAGATTTAACGGCCCTCGCGCCGCAATCTGGATTTAAATTAGTTAAAATCGAAGGTCAAGACGCTGAATCAGTTACAGAAACAATCAGGCGTTTGGCAAACATGGGGGTTTTTCTTGACACTTTACTTACATTAAATGCTGACAAAGAAGAAGATAGATGGTTAATTAATAATGTAATAGGTAAATTAAAGAGTTTTAAGCGTTAGAACTTTTTTTGCGGAGAGAATGAGATTCAGTCTAGTTTCATAAGCTTGGACTTTTGCTGGTGCAACTCCAGCCTCCGCTACCAATTTTTTCAATTATACTACACCAGATAAAGAAAAAAGGGTGTAATAAAGGAGTAAGGAAAAATTTGAAAGAATAATATGGCAACATACGTAACAGGAAACGGTAATGAGCAATGGGATCACGCCCCGGCTGGGCTAAAATCAAACGTTTCAGTAGTTTATGATCCAGTTGCGGCTGTTTATCGGCCCGCTTATTCTACTGATTCAGCCGGTAGTAGTCTTAGTCAGCCATCAAATTATTCAATGAGCGGGGCGGCGGTCAATGGAACAGTTTTCGGGGCAAATGCAAATAGAAAATATCTTTATGTTCAAAATTTAGGTATTAATCCTTTATATATCAAGTTTGGATCAGCAGGCGCGTCTAATGCGTCTATGAGTGCCGTTTTGAAGGCTGGAACAGCAACGGGAGATGGAAACGGAGGCATTTTCACCAACGATCAAGGTCAAATAACTGGACTTTTGAGTGTTTCGGGGGTTTCAAGTAATTATATAGCCTGGGAGGCATAATAATTAATAAATAATTTAATAGAGAGAGAAAAAAATAGAGAAAAGAAGAAAAAAGGAAAAAATAAAAGAATATGGCAAGTATATCAAGTTTCTGGGAAGATAATGGAGCAGCCGTAGGAAGTCCGCCTCGCGGAACTACTAGAGTACAAGGAAGATCGGAAGTGAACTTTAAGAATATTGACGATAGCACTACCGCGTATTCTAGTAGTCCTATCACAACGGGAAATAATAGTTACTCAAAATGGCAATTTTTAGCATTAACGGGAAGTTTTAATACGATTAGTAATGGAAAATTTTGGCATTCTACCGGAATTCTTGGAAACGGTTTAACTATCTTATTTACAGGAACTTCTGGGTATAGTACGCCTTCTACAACAAGTTTGGGAGCCACGGCAATGAACATTACGATTCCAAGTGGAACGGCTGCTGCTAGTCAAACTATTTTATTTGGAACCGCTGGGCCTGAAGCAGCTAATGCAAGCACTGTAACTACTTCGGGTTATACACAATACTGTGCGTTGCAAATGCTTACAACTTCGGCAGCTTCGCCGGGTGATACGAGTACTTGTACTTTTTCTCTCTCTTTTGACGAGAGCTAAAGATTTTTATAAAATTTTCTTGATTTTTTTTAAATTTTCTGGCCCGAAAACTGGAGATAAAGTTTTTGTTCCTTATTCCGTCTGTCAGAATGTTTTCTATAATCATTTCTAAAAACTGGTAGCCCAGGCGAAACTTGAATTCGCATTTTTTTTGCTTTTTGAATTATAGAAAATTGGTAGTCTAGGCAGAATTTGAATCTGCAACCGTTTGATTAGAAATCAAATGCTCTATCCAATTGAGCTACTAGACCAAAAAAATTGGTACGCCATGATCGGGTCGAACGATCTACCTGACCCTTATAAAGAGCCTGCTCTGCCTACCGTGAGCTAATGGCGCATTAAATTATTCTTTCAAATCTCTATAATATTCTTTTTTTCCTATCTCATATTCAGAAACTTCTTCCATTATTTCTATATCTAAATCTTTGTTTTTGTCATATTTTTCTATTTTTTTATTACATTCGGGGCATTCTTTGTCGTAATAATAGTCGGACGGACTTTCGATTTCAACAACAATCTCTATTTCTTTTTTACAGTGAGGACAGGTTAAGGGGAAATTCATTTTTTTGCCATGAGTTCAGCGAGCCGGTTTATTTGTTCCATTAGTTTCTCAGTTCGCTCGCAAGCTCGCTTTTGAAGCGCGTCATGGTACATATCTGCGTATATTGCCGTCGTTAGTTAAAGGAAAACTCATTCTTTATTGTATTGACGAAATTTATCAATCTCATTGTCTCTAATTTCTTCTATAAATTCTTCTAATTCTTTTGCTATTGCTTTTTCTATCTCTGTGTCTTGCACTATGTCTTTATAGTTAAGACCTTTTCTGCCGCCAAGAAGATTATTAAGATAATGTTCGGCCAGTTGTTTTGAGGTTTTCATGGTTTTAGGAAGCAATATTTCAAGTTCTTTAATTTGTTCGTGTCGTTCACAGGTTGCCGTCTCATAGTTTGGTTTTTCGCCGCGTTTATATCCGCCGCGTGTTAAACAGGCGTTAGTTTGACAGATACCATTAGTATATCGGTTACATTCAGTTTTTAGTTCGTTAACTAGTTGTGTGAGAATTTGGTTTTTCATACAGGCATTTCAGGTAGCGGCATCCAATAAATGTCAAAATACTGGAAATTTTCTTCCCACAGAGTATGATTTATGATTATTATTCTCAAAGCCTTTTTGCCGTCATAAACATAATAATATCCACGGGCTATTTCCCACGAAGAATTTTTATATCTATAAGCAAAAAGAACAACTTCATTTTTTGGCGGCGGGGTTGTAATGTTAGTCCACATTATTTTTACTTCAAAAGATCAGAGTTTTTTCTAATTTTTGTCTCCAGACTATAGCTTCTCTAATTTGTTTTTCAAATTCTTTTTGCCGCCGCAGATATTCATAAGAAATAAAAGAAATTAATACAATAACATTAAAAGTAATAAGAAAAATTTGTAAAAAATCCATATTTACATAGTCTTCGGGCTTTCAACCGTTTTGTGACCTAACTACGCTTTGAGATATAACAAGAAACGGCACTAACAGAATCGGAGCAGGTTATTGCTCCATTTGCCTCTAAAAACAACTGTTAGTTTTTATTGTTAAGTTTTTCGCGAAGGAAAGAATATCTGAGAACCGTCAACTATTTTGTAAAAATATTCTTATTTTTTGAAAATATTTTTAACACTTTTGGCGGCGTTGTCAATTTTGTCTGTGGTTTGAGGGCTATTTTTAGCGAAAATAAACACACCAACTGCCGCTGCAACTACTAGAACTGCAATAATTAATACTGTAAACATGTTTTTTCCTTTTTTCTTTTTTTATTTCTATTACTAATTACACTATTAAGGAGACTGGTTGACCATACTGACCTTCTGAGGCTATTTTTTGTATGTTTGTGACGTTTTTGAAGTGTAATTATAAGTAACTAAATAAAATTAGTACACCCTGGCTAACGCTAAAGTGAAAGCTTGTTTTGTGTGTTTATTCATTTAATTACCTCCTAATATTTGTCCAATTTCTTCAGATGTATAAGTTTCTTTATCGTCGATAACAGTAACTACAACTCCGCTTTGGACTCTTGTTTTACAAAGATAATATTCTTTTTTATTTATCAGCCAAAACGCGGGTTTGAAATGTAGGAGCCAGTTCATTGTTTCTTTTCTTGAAGACATTCTTCTACTACTTTTGCCACGGCTAAGGACATTTTTGCCTTAAAAACAGAATCTTGTTTTAGTTCGTTACAAACTTTGTCAAAAAGTCCATCATTATGCGAGGTTCTTAAAATATCTTGTTCAAGATAAATTGGTTCGTGTTTTTTGTCTATTTTTTCATTTATAGAAGCTACTTGGTTAGCTGTGTTTTCTATAAGTTTTTGATTTTCTGTTTTTAAGTCAGATACTATTTTTTCGATCTGAGATAGATGTTCTTTAGTTGTCATAGAGATATTACATTATTTTTCAATTTGTGTCCACTCTAAAATGGTAAGATATTTATTATCCGGGGTGACAAAATTGTCAAGAACATTATATTGTTCTCTAAACCCGCAGATATAAAATCCAAAAGGAGGATTGTAATAACCAATTCGGATGGCGTTTTTGGCATTGAATTTTATTTTTACTTTGAAGATAACAGAAATAAGAGAAGGAGGAAGTTTTTCTTCTAGTTTATACCAGTTTATTATTTCTTCTCTCATTTTCGTATGCTAGAGCGTCTTTTGTATTAGCAAAAACTTTTTCTAATTTTAGGAGTTTCGGATTTTCAAAAATGTTACCTACAATTTCTAATTCATTAGTATTGCCTTCATGTTTGTAACATTTATTAACGTGATTAAATACAAATCCTGAAAAATAACCATTGGTTTTGTATTCACAAACATATAAACCATTATCGGCGGGGTTTTCAGAGCTATACAATAAGATGTCTCCTTCATAAATCTCTTTTTTGTTTTTGTCAAAGAGTCTTGTAGAAAGCTGAACTATAACATCTGACACCAAAGTATAATGATGATCTAATTCCCCGTCTTGGTAAGTCCAGAAACCTTGATCATAGTGATCTTTGTTCCAAACTCTAAATTTTATCATAAAAAGATAATAAGAGAAATTGTGAAAAAAGTCAAGAAAAAAAAAGATAACTCATGTTTAATGACGGCGACCAAATCACTGGAACCGTATTCAAGGTTCTCCCTTGACATTATTTAAGCTATCCAACACATACTAAGTTAATTTACAAAAAAGTAAAAAAAAGTGTAATTATCAGTAGTTAAATACAATTAATTGAAAAACATAATACAATATGGCCGCGCAATTCAAATATCTTTTCCGAGCACTTCTCAATAATGGCACCATTTTAGAACAAAATCAAGAAGATTGTTCAAAATTTACCCCCGGAAAGAACTGTTTTTACGACGTTCTTCAAGAAATCTCCAATGTCCGGGCGTTTGCTTTGTATAACGAAGAAAATGAATATTTAGTTGATCTGGCCGATGGTCATTTTGAGATTAATCAAGTTCCATTTTTTATTCATGACGAGCCGGTTCATGATTTGAAATTAATTTATTTCCGCCGAAATGTAATAGCAGTAAATGTAGGAGTAAGCATCGAACAGTCTATCCAGTCCTATCATTTCGGCTGGGAAGGAAAAAACAATGAAGGTTCAAATGTAAAAAGAATCATGAAAATAAGTTAATTATAGAGAAAGAAAAATTATGCCTGACTTTCAAAACTTTAAGATAGAAAAATTACCTGATGCTAGAATAAACGCTATTATTCCACAGTATAATATCAGTTTAACTGTAAACGACAGCAATTCGGGCGAAGTAATACGAAATTTTACCGGTGCTAACTCTATTGTTTTTCCTAATATTTTGACAAAACTTTCTGATGAAGATATGCAAGAATTAATGCAAACAATTGTAAACTGGTTAATGGATAAAAAATTAAAAGGAAGAGTATAAAGTTTTTTAATAAATTTTTATGCCTACAAATTATTATGTCCGTAAAACAGGAAATGATTCCAACGCAGGCACTTCTGCTGGGGCTGCGTGGCGCACCCTATCGAAAGCATTCGGAACATCAGGAATTGCATCGGGAGATACTTTATTTATAGGAGCAGGCGTGTATCGTGAAACTATTTCTATTACAATGGTTTCGCCAACAGTAGAAACAAAGATAATAGGCGACGTTGATGGACTTATGACGGGCGATGCAGGCGAGGTTCGGTGGACGGGTTATACAACTCATGATCGTGTAGCTGGCTCTGGTACTACTCCTTTGTCTCTTAATAATAGAGATTTTCTTACTTTTGAGAAAATTGTTTTTGTTACTGGTGCCGCAGGCTGTATTACTGCGGCGGCTGGATCAACTAATATTACTTTTAGAAATTGTGCGTTTTTTAATGGAGATAACACTGGACGTGTAATGATTAATTTTACTGGGACCGTCGATGTTACTTCTTTTTGGGTTGTTGATAAATGTTTATTTTTTGCTGGAAATACTAATGCTATTACTATTACATTACCTACTTCTACTGTAGCAGATTATGATGTTAATTTTATTATTAAAAACTGTATTTTTCTTGGTGCGGCGTCAACATGTGTTGGTGTTACAACGTCAGGTGGTAATTCTTTTAAAGGTGGAGGCGTAACAGTTATAAATTGTACTTCTTTGAGAGGCACAATTATGACCACAGCAGCTAATAATTCCTCTACTTTTCCATGTTTTGTTTATAATTGTTATATTTTTTCAATTGGAGTAACAGCAATAAATGCTAATACTTTAGGACAAATTATAGAGGATTATAATATAATTCAATCTACTACAGCTAGAACTAATATAGCAATCGGGCCTCATTCTGTTTCTAATTTTGCTTATCCTAATTATTTTTCAATAGGTCAAGAATCTTTTATTGGTTTGCCATTAAAACCATATGGTTCTTTTTATGAAGATAGTCCATATATTGGATTTGGATCAATCGTTCCTGTATCTGGGAATGATATTCTTGGTAATGACCGCCCGCAAGGAACCACTCAATTAAAAGCAGAAGGAACAATTACTAATGTTGCTAATTATGTCTTAAATAGTGCTGGACAAAATTGGGGTAGCGGTGATTTTGCCGGTAAAACTCTTAAAATAACAGAAGGCGCGGGGAAGTATCAGACAAAGAGTATTTCTAATAATTCAGCCACGGGATTAGTTTTAGATGGAGCGTGGGAAACTGTTCCCGCAGCCGGTGGCCGTTTCGTAGTATATCAAGGTCAAATGAGCACTGTTGGCGTAGCAAGCACTGCAAATGCCACTAATATAATAGATTCGGGGGCGGCTTGGGGCGCTAATATGTGGAGAAGCTATGCTATTCAAATTATGAGTGGCACTGCTTCGGGAGAACAGTATTTAATTTCTGGGAATGAGGCTAGAACCATTCATTTGCAATCAGGTATAACATGGACTACAACGCCTGACAATACTTCTCTTTATCATATCTATCGTGAATCTGGTATTGGCACAGGAATTCATTCTGTTGGAGTTTGTGTTGGAGCCTATGAAGTTGTTAATGTTGGTATAAAAGAAACAGGCGTTGTTAAAACCGGCCCGAACAGCTTAAGGATAATCGGTCAAGGATACCATGATTTTGACATTCCTGTTTCGGGCGGGGTTTCTAATACCGTTGGTATCTCTGGTTATTATGATGATCTTTATACCGGAACTTTGCCGCAGTTGAAAATCTTGAACGGTTCTGAAATTCAAGTTAATGATAACACTGGAACAATGACGGCGGCTTCAGGAACTTGGCAAGGAATTACTGTTTCTTTTGTTCCTAGCGGCAATGGCGTTGTTACGGCAAGATTAGTTTCAAATTCCACGGGAAATCTAATAGGTAGTGCTTTTTTTGATGATTTTTCTGTAACTTAAAGGGGTTAAAATATGGCCAATAACCCCTCTTCATTTGATTTTTTCAGACGGGGAAAAGTCCTTCCAAAACAACTTGGAAAAGTTAATTCTGGCGGATTTGATTATCTTCGGCGCGGACAACCTACTGTAGTTGGCAATGGAATTGTTGTTGCGGCGGCGGGAACAGTAACCACTACAAAGACACAAACAGGCATTGCTCGGATTCAGATTACTACTACGCAAACTCAAACTGGCGTAGCTAGAATCCAATCTACTACCACCAAAACGCAGAAAGGC
>Ga0082335_1000628_pt1 | contig 85340 bp, 77 predicted proteins | sample Subgrocontami58m_FD_72375 | JGI IMG/M metagenome (GOLD analysis project Ga0082335, IMG submission 72375) | Subsurface groundwater microbial communities from S. Glens Falls, New York, USA - GMW37 contaminated, 5.8 m (SPADES assembly) (version 2) ...
CCCAGTGCTTGCTGATCTCGCTGAAAAGCCGATGCTCCACCGGATTCCACTTCGAGGCTCCTGTGGGATAATGGCAGATGGTGAGGCACAAGCCGAAAGGCTCCACGACTTGGCGCTCCAGCTCATATTTCCAGGCGCGCACGCGCGCGCCGTTGCTTCCCCCGCTGTCGGCCAGGATGAGCAGATGGGAGGCGTTGGGATAGCTGCGGCGTCCGGACCCCCGCCACCACCGGGCGATATTCTCGGCCGCAAATGCAGGTGTGTCATGGGAGGTTCCCACAAAGACCGATCCCTCATTAGCAATCAGATCATAGATCCCGTAGGGATTGGCCATTCCCACTGCTTCAGATCGGAAATCGTGATCGTTGACCGGCACGGAGACCTGGCTCCACACGCGACCGCAATTTTTGAAATTGCCGACCATTTCCTTCTTCTTGGTGTCCACGCTGATGATGGGCCATCCGCGGCTCAAGAAGCGCTTTTTCTCCCGGGCGATGCAACCGAACTGCTCATCTCTTTGCGCGCAAGAACGCGAGAGCGATTTGGCGTTGGCATGCAGGGCATAGCCCATTTTGTCGAGTAAACGCCTCACGGTATTGGGGCTGACGCGGATGTCCAAGCGCTCCAGTTCGGTGGTGATCTGCCCAAGGCGCTTGCCCGTCCAGAGTTTTCCCCGCCCCATGGGATCACCCGCGGTGTTGTCTTGGAGCAGTTGTCTCAATCGGTTCATGATATCGGGCGTTTTTTTTCGGCCCGCGGACGTCCGCCTCCGGGCCGCCGAATCCGTTCGGGCTGGACCTCTCCAGCCAATAGTTCCTCTCGGCCCCGCGCCACGGTTTGTTCATCCAGTCCCAAAACCTCTGCCAATTGGCGGTCCCCGCCATGGCCATGCTTAAAACTCTCCAATCCCGCATAAAGCCGACGCTGTTGCTCGTCCAACAAGCTATAGAAAAGAACTCGAGCCGCTCGGAACTCTTCCTGCCGAGCATCGATGGAGGGCCCCAGCGCCTGACGCCCTGCCCATTGTTCTTGCTGACGGGGGCGCTCCTTGGACAGGTAAAGGTAGAGGCCTTGAAATTCCTGGCGGTGCAACCGATCGGTTTGCACCAACTGGCGCAAAGCATCTTTGACCGGCACATGCAAAAGGGCTTCCAGTTCGCCAGCCAAATACCCGGCCGGAGCTGACGCGACGAGAGCGGCCGCGGTGTCCAGCAGTGTGCCTTGGCGGGAAAACCACGCGCCCCGCCCACACCACAAGCCCTCCGCATCGAACCGAGGGATCGATTTGAGGGTGTAAAAGCCGCCCCGGTGCGAATAGCTGGTTTGATAGGATAAGGTTGAGAGTTTGCGGAACACGGTCAAATCCGCCTGGGTGCCCAAGGCAGCCTTCATCTCCGGCATGGTCAGGGCGCGGAGTCGGTGAAAGAGATCCAAAAGTGGCTGAATCGCGTAGCGGATCGGTCTCATTACGATAGAATAACGCCTTATCGGTGTACCGCAAGCGTAATTCTGACATCATGACACTGGAAATGCAGGAGCTCAAAAATGGCCTGACACAGTGCACACACTGTGGTTTCTTCGCTTCCAAGGGATCCACCAGAAGAGTAACAACCGTCATGCTATGACAGAATACTGCCTGCATTGTGATAAGTTGTTTTTGCATGCACCCTAAGGTGGGGCAGCAACAAGACCGCAGTGAGTTGAGCAAAACGTTTCATGAAGCGCTCAGAGTATCGGATGAAAAGCGGCGCGCCAAGCCGATCGCTGCAAGGCGGTCTTGTGAGAAATCCCCAACCTGACGGAGTCATTTTCCCATGAGGCAACGGGTCTTCACCGCTTACCGAAAAATCGTGCATATGCACGATTTTTCGGGAGGGAGATCAGCCAGCGGGTTTTCGAAATTCTCTGGTTCTAGCGCCGTTCCTTTCCCTCCTCGCATGAACCGTCGCCTTTCGGTGCGGGGGCAGCTTGCTCCCTTCCTACACCAAGCCACCGGGCGCGAGTCGTCCGCCCTTCGCAGTAACTTGCCCACTGCAACAAACCATCAGCGGCTCCAGGCACGTGACCGGGAAGATCACCGCCATGCCAACTCGGGAGGCGCAGCTACTCCGCCACGTTCATGGGTTCGATGCGCCGTTACACGACCGGAGAGCTCCCTTCCTGCGCGATTTGAGACGTGGAAAGGAACGCGTGGCGAGAGGAGAGTGAGAGGGAAGGGAGAGGGAAGGCCGGTTTCGGAAGGGGGGCCGGTTAGCTGCCGAAGTAATTCGTGCAAATAACTTTCTTGCCCTTCAACTCGACATCATACTGGCGAACTTGCGTGCCTTTGCGGAAGGCGACCCGGCCGACCGTTTGGGTTGTGCCGAGCCGCTTGAGATAACGTTCGGGCTTGCCGTTCGGCGCCAGCTGGCCCGCAGGGTTCGCAGGCGATTTTGCCTCGATCGGCTGCCACTCGGTCGGGTCGTAGCCTTCCTTCGAAAGCGTTTCCTTGGCGCTAGCCAAAGCCAGGTCTTCCGTCAAAATCGCGGACGAATGATCGACATCGAATTCGTGAGTCTTCTCAATTTCGGATGAGGCGCAGGCGCCTAACAGCCCGACAAGGAGAAATGCGGTGGCAGGCTTAAAAAATGCGCGCAAGTTCATGTTAGCGGTGACGGCGTTTGACGTGGAGCTGGGCCAGCGAATGGGCCAGCGCCGCGCTGACTGTCGCCAATTCCTCGTCGGTCAATTGCTCCTGCAGCCGCGCTTCGGCGCGTTTGCGCGCTTCCTCAGCTTTGGCTTCGTCGATTTCCTGAGATTTGATTGCCATGTCCGTCAAAATCGCCACCCGTTCTCCGGTGATTTCGGCGAACCCATCCCCGACTGCGAGAAAATACTCGTTGTTCCCTTTGCGGACCGCGATTTCGCCGGCGACAATTTGGGTCAGAACGGGGACGTGCATGGGATAAATGCCCATCTCACCCTCGGCGGCCGGAATCGTCACCATGTCGACATCCTCCGTGAGTGTCTTGGCTTCCGGGGTGACGATTTCGAGTTTCAGGGTCGCCATAATTCAAATCTCAAATTTGCTGTTGCCAATCCCGATTCGCAAGCGGTCTTACGATTCGTAGATCTCTTCGATTTTCCCCTTCATGTAGAAGTTCTGTTCGAGAACGTCATCGTGTTTGCCATCGAGGATTTCTTTGAATCCTTTGACCGTGTCGGCGATGGAAACCTGTTTTCCGGGACGGCCCGTAAACACTTCAGCAACGCTGAACGGCTGGCTGAGGAAGCGCTGAATTTTACGAGCGCGGAACACAGTTGTTTTGTCTTCCGGCGACAGTTCGTCCATGCCGAGAATCGCGATGATGTCCTGGAGATCTTTGTAGCGCTGGAGAACTTTCTGCACGCCGCGCGCGACTTCATAATGTTCCGGGCTGACAATTTCCGGGGACAGCGCGCGCGAAGTCGAAGCGAGCGGATCGACCGCGGGATAAATTCCCAACTCGGCAATGGAGCGTTCGAGAACGATGGTGGCGTCCAAGTGCGCGAAGGTGGTGGCCGGGGCCGGATCGGTTAAATCATCAGCGGGGACGTAGACAGCTTGGAACGAAGTGATGGACCCTTTTTTGGTCGAGGTGATCCGTTCCTGCAAATCGCCCATTTCCGCGGCCAGCGTCGGTTGGTAACCGACCGCGCTGGGAGTGCGCCCGAGCAGCGCTGACACTTCCGAACCCGCTTGTGAAAACCGGAAAATGTTGTCGATAAACAGCAACACGTCCTGGTTTTTTTCGTCCCGGAAATATTCCGTGACGGCCAGGCCGGAAAGCGCCACGCGCAACCGGGCGCCGGGTGGCTCGTTCATTTGCCCGTAGACCAGCGCGACTTTGGATTTGCTGAGGTCTTTTTGGTTGATGACGCCCGCTTCCGACATTTCGTTGTAGAGATCGTTTCCTTCGCGCGTCCGTTCGCCCACGCCGGCGAACACGGAGTAACCGCCGTGTTGTTTGGCGATGTTATTGATCAATTCCATGATGACGACGGTCTTGCCGACACCCGCGCCGCCGAACGCGCCGACCTTGCCCCCTTTGAGGAACGGGCAGATCAGATCGATGACTTTGATGCCGGTGGTCAGAACTTGCGGGGAAGTGGTTTGATCGACCAACGGGGGCGCGGCCCGGTGAATGGGATAACGCTTGTCCGCTTGAACGGGACCGCGCTCATCGACGGGATCGCCCGTGACATTGAAGATGCGGCCCATCACGGCATCGCCGACTGGCATCGAAATCGGGGCGCCGGTGTCGAAGACGTCATACCCGCGCTTGAGCCCTTCTGTGCTCGACATGGCGATGGCGCGCACCCAGTTGTCACCGAGGTGTTGTTGGACTTCGAGCACGAGTTTGGTTTTTTCCTCGCGGCTTGAAAACTCCACCGTCAACGCGTTGTAAATCGCGGGGAGCGGGGAGGGAAATTCAACGTCGACGACGGGTCCGATGACTTGAACGATTTTACCTTTATTCATGAGCTGAGGGAGAGATTCTATTGCATTCCCAGGGTTGCGGTGGTGATTTCGAGAAGTTCCTTGGTGATGTTCGCCTGGCGCAGCTTGTTGTATTCGAGGGTAAGATCTTTGATCAATTGTTTCGCGTTGTCCGTCGCGTTTTTCATCGCCACCATGCGGGCGCTGTGTTCGCTGGCTTTGGCTTCGAGCAAAATCTGGTAGACCCGGAAATTCAAATAGTGCGGCAGAAGCGCGCCGAACACGTCCGCCGGCGATGGCTCGAACAAAAATTCGGTGGCGCCGCTCGGGAGCGATTGCTTCGGCTCCGCGGCGGGTTCTTCCGGCGCGACAGTGAAGGCTTTCAATTCTCCCACAGGCAAAAACGGGAGCAATTCCGGGCGCTGGTTCAACGTCGAAATGAACTGCGTATAGAGAATGTCCACGCGGCTCACTTCGCCTTTAAGAAAGAGGTCCTGGGCAAATTTCGAAATGGCCCGGGCCTCGCCGAACAGTGGCGCGTCTTTGTAAGTGAATTCGCCTGACAACTGCCGCTTGGTGCGCGCGACGAATTGCCCGGCTTTCCTTCCCGCGGCGATGTAGATGGTCGTCTCTTTCTCGAATTTGGCTGCTTCGCGGAGCAGATTGCTGTTGAGCGCGCCGCAGAGTCCCTTGTCCGTGCTGATCAAAATAACCGCGCGCTTGGCGCTGGAACCCGGCTCCATGAGAGGATGAGTGAAATCGTCCGAATACGCCGAGACTTCATTGACGACGTGATTCATCAATGTGGCGTAAGGCCGGCCCGCCAGCGCGGCCTGCTGGGCCTTGCGCATTTTCGACGCGGCCACCATCTGCATGGCTTTGGTAATTTGGGCCGTGTTCTTGATCGACCGGATTCTCCGGCGAATGTCACGCGTGCTCGGCATGGTGCGTTATCTTGGGCGTTGGGGCGCGGTTCGGTTCCTTAACGGTAAGTCTGTTTAAAATCCGTGATAGCGGTTTTGAGCTCGGCGGTGAGGGGATCGGTCAAAGCTTTTTCTTTTGTGATTTTCGCCAGAAGGTCCGCTTTCCGCGTGGTCAGGTATTCTGACAATTTGCCTTGGAAATTCTTCAGATCATTCACCGCCACGTCATCCATGTAACCATTCTGGACCGCCCACAAGACCGCCGCCTGCAGTTCGACCGCGATCGGCTTGTACTGCGGCTGCTTGAACACTTCAACAATGCGTTTGCCGCGCTCGAGCTGCGCCTGGGTTTTGGGATCCAAATCCGACCCGAATTGCGCGAACGCCGCCAGCTCGCGGAACTGCGCCAGATCAAGTTTGATGCGGCCGGCGACTTGTTTCATCGCTTTGATTTGCGCGGCCGATCCAACCCGCGACACGGACAGACCAACGGAAATGGCGGGCCGGACGCCTTGATAAAACAGGTCGGTTTCCAAGTAGATTTGGCCATCGGTGATCGAGATCACGTTGGTCGGGATGTAAGCCGAAACATCGCCCGCTTGCGTTTCGATGATCGGCAGCGCGGTGAGCGAACCGTTCCCGTATTTTTCGCTCAGACGAGCGGAGCGTTCGAGCAACCGGCTGTGCAAGTAGAAGACATCGCCTGGATAGGCCTCGCGTCCGGAGGGACGTTTCAGCACGAGGGAAACCTGGCGGTAAGCCACTGCGTGCTTGGAGAGATCGTCATAAATAATCAATGCGTCCATGGCGTTATCCATGAACCATTCGCCCATCGCGCAGCCGGCAAACGGCGCGAGGTACTGGTTGGTGGCCGAATCCGAAGCCGTCGCTGCGATGATGATCGTGTACGGCATCGCGCCGGCTTCTTCCAGCACGCTGACCACGCGCGCCACGTTCGATTGCTTCTGGCCGATCGCGACGTAAATGCAATAGAGCGGCCGGTAATCCTTTTCCTTCGATTGCTCTGCGGCGCGGTTCAATCGAGCTTGGCTGATAATTGTGTCGATGCACAAAGTTGTTTTGCCCGTGGCGCGGTCGCCAATGATCAACTCGCGCTGGCCGCGGCCGATTGGAATCATGGCGTCCACCGCCATAATGCCGGTCTGCACCGGCTGGCTGACGGACTTCCGGCGAATGATGCCAGGGGCAATTTTTTCGACGGGATAAAATGCGCTGCTATTGACCGGACCTTTGCCGTCGACCGGCTGGCCGAGCGAGTTGACCACTCGGCCGAGCAATTCCTTTCCGACTGGCACCTGGAGCAACCGCCCGGTGGTGCGGACTTCCTGGCCCTCCTTGATTCCGGTGTAATCACCGAGAATGATCGCGCCCACATCGGTTTCCTCGAGGTTGAGCGCGAGGCCGACAATGCCATTGCCGAAGTCGAGCATCTCATTGAGCATGGCGTCGCTGAGGCCTTCGATGCGGGCCACGCCATCGCCGATTTCTCGGACGGTTCCGACGTTTTTCTTCTCGACGGATGCTTTGACACCCGAGATTTGGGCTTCGATTTCCTGAAGCAAGTTGCTCATAAATTCATCTCAATTCGTTCACCTGGGCGGACCGTTTTTAACTTTCTCAACCATGTTAACGTTTTTGACTTTGTTCAGAGGGAAAAGCTTTGTTCGAGTGCGCGCAAACGGTTCTGAACTGTCCCGTCATAAACATCACTTCCCACGCGGATGCGCAGGCCGCCAATCAACGCGGAGTTTTGCGAAAAGGTGAAATTCAAGCCGGGGCCGTAAAGCCGGGTGAGTTTCTCCTGCAAACTCTTCTGCAGTTCTGGCGGAAGAGGAACAGCGCTTTCAATCAGAGCGGCACGCCGTTGCGCCTCAAGTTTGATGAGCCGCTGGAAATGCCCGAGCAACGCCAAAAAGCCGCGGGGACGTCTCGAGATCACTTCCTGCACGACTCGCCGCGCACGATTTTCATCGAGCACGCCGTTGAGAAAACAGCTGCGGAACAGCGCTTTGGCATTGCGGCGGGTTTGTTTCAAATTCTTCATGAGCGGCGCGGGTGCGGACCTAAGCTGCTACCTGGCGGGCGGCATCTTCCGCGAGGCGTTTCTGGTCATCGGGCGACAGCACCTTGCCGGTCACCTGGCCGGTGGCTTTCACGACGAGCTGTCCGATCTCGCGCTTGAGTTCCGTCAGCATGCGGGCGTGGTCGAGCGCAGCGGCTTCGCGTGCTTTGGCAATGATCTGTTCGGCCGTCGCGATGGCTTTTTGGGTTTCCTGCTCCTGCACTCGTGCCGCCGCGGCGCGAGCTTCCTCGATTAATTTATTGGCCTGAACATTGGTTTGCTGAAGAATTTCCTGGCGCGCCGCTTCCGTTCGGGCGAGTTCCTGCTTGATTCTATCGGCGTTGGCCAGGCCTTCGGCAATGCGCCGGCGGCGTTCCTCGAGCACTTGCAAGATTGGTTGATAGGCGAATTTATAAAGCAGGGCCGCCACAATGCAGAAGCTGATGAGCTGCGCGAAGAAGTGGGCCTTGTCCACGCCGAAGCGCTCGGTCGTGCTCCTGCCGATGTCAACCAGGTTGCCGGCGATGCCGGCGAAAAAAAACGGGCTCATAACAAATAAAAACGGCGGGCGCGGAACGGGTGAAGCCGTTCCGGCCCGAATCATTACTTCACGAGGAAGATGGCGTAGAACACAATCGCTTCCGCGAAGGCGATCGCCAGGATCGCTTGCACGAGAATCTTCGTGGCTGCGCCCGGGTTCCGGCCGACCGCTTCCGAGGCCTTCATGCCGATGAACCCGACGCCGAGGGCGGCGCCGAGGGCCGCCAAACCGACGTGCAGGTTGCCGGCCAGTTCTGCCAACATTGGCATTAACATAGTTGTCCTTTCTATTACTGCGTCAGCGGCTCCCGCGATTGAACACGGTCAAGCCGCTGAAATTCCAAAACTCCGAATTAGTGGTGGTGCGCCCGCTCGTGCCCTTCGTCATGCTGGCAAATCAGCATCGTGAACACGGCCGTGAGCAGCATGAACACGAGCGCCTGGACCAGCCCGACCAGAATTTCCATGAAATAAAACGGGATGGGCAGCAGCCAACCCAAGCTGGGGATTAGATTCGACATCGCTTCGAGCATGTTCTCGCCGGCAAAAATATTCCCATAAAGCCGGAAGCTCAGCGAAACCGGCCGAAACAGGATCGAGATGATTTCCAGAAAACCGACCGCGATGAACACCGCCACCATCAGCACCTTTAGCGCGCCGGTGGTTTCGCCTTTGGGGGCGAACAAATGAAGAATAAAACCGCCTGGCCCATTGACTTGGAGCGCCCAAAAAAGCCAGCAGGCAAAGAAGACAATGGCCATCGCGAATGTCATGTTCAAATCCGCATTCGCGCCGCGAAAAAGCGGCCGCGTCACCTCGAATCCGCGCGGCGCCTGTTCGCCCCATCCGATCGTTCCGACCCCTGGAATCAGGCTGACCCAGTTAGCGCACAGAATAAAAATGAAAATGGTGGCAAAGAACCAAAAGGTCTTCCGCACGAGATCAGCGCCGATAATTCCTTCCAAGAACTCATAAAGGCTTTCAACGAGCCATTCCCAGAAATTCTGGGCGCCGGAAGGCACAGCTTGGATGTTGCGCGTGGCCACTTGGGCAAAAATAATCAGCAAGGCCGCGACTCCCCAGGTCACGACCATTGAGTTTGATATAGGCAGGCCGAAAACATGGCCGATATCCGGAGCTTTCTGCGGCACGCCATGTTCTTCATGAACCGGCCGCGGCTCCACTCCGCCCGGCGCGGCGTGAAGGTGAGCGCCAGCCTCCGATTGAGCGGCGTGAATGAAAGCGCAAGGGCTCGCCAATAAAAAAGCAACCCATCCAATGAAGAGGAGCGATTTCATTAAATTTTTTTAATCTGACCGTCTAAAGGCGGCCGTGCCGCAGAATATTTTTAGGCGAAAAAAAATTCCCCACTCAGCCCACATCCAGAAAAAGTGCAGAGGAAGTTGCCTCATCGTGAAATTTTTCACAAGCGTTTTTTTGGGGCGGTGGCACAGGAGATTGTTCAGGAAATTTGAAACAATCCACACCGCGTTCCAGCATGTCAGGCGCATGGAAATGGCGGGTCTTCTTTCGATATGCGAAGGCGGCATTGATTCCGAGTGAAGCTTCGGATTTGCGAAAAAGTGATCGCAGCGAACTCAGCTGAATTTTCTGTCGATACAGCTCCTCCAGAGTGGAATTGAAACGATTCTCTGCCTCCTTTGACCTTGTCGAACGAGGGTCCGAACACGCGTTCGAACGCTTGCGCAACCATTCGTCCTTGATCCTTCTTTAACGGGGTTTCGCAGCCCGTGGCCTCTCTGCGCTGCGGTTCACTGGGAAGTTTTCCGATCTGCCGCCAGCCGCATCGGGATGTGAAGGTCCGCCGCCAGATCCATAACTTGGAAGGCCAACCCATAGGGAGCATTCGTGTCGCCGCTCAGAGTGAGCGACACGTTTGGGTTTTTGATGATGGCACCTCGGAGTTCCTGCTGGAGTTGCTCGAACGTGACAGGTTTATCCGAGAGCCATAAGTAAGGAGGGCCTTTCCCCATGGTCAGCATCAGACCCTCTTGAGCGCTGCCAGATTTCGCGCGCTTGGACTCGGGCAAGGTAATTTTCACCGCTGGCCGCTGCTTGAACGTGGTGGTCGCCATCATGAAAATCAGCAGCACGATCATGATATCGATCAACGAAATGATGATGATGGGCGGCGCTTGCCGGCGATGGCGCGTGTGGAATCGCATTTACTTGCTCCGGTAAAGCCGGCGGAGGAACTCGTCGCAAAGGCGCTCGAGCTCGACGGCGAACCGCTCGGCTTTTTTGTTGTAATAACTCCACGCGGTCAGGGACGGGATGGCGATGATGAGCCCGGTGAGAGTGGCATTTAAGGCTTCGGCAATTCCCCCCGCAAATTGCGCGTTTTCGCCAATGCCCGACTGGCTTAACCCGCTAAACAGGGTAATCAATCCATGAATCGTTCCAACCAAACCGAGCAAAGGCGCGATGCCAACCACAATTTCGAGGACGACCAGCCCGCGCTCGAGATTGACCATCTCATGCCGCGCTCGAATTTCGATGGCTTGCGCGTTTTCCGCCCGGGGCCACCGTGAATTCTCGCAGGCGACCAGCAACAACCGGCTGAGCACGGACGGCTGAGCCGAGGCGAGTTGCTTCACGCGGGGGATGTCTTCCTGGGAGTGAACGTCCGCGAGCGCATCTTCCAGCCTTCCTGGGATTACTTTGGACCAGCGCAGCGCCAAGCCGCGCTCGATAATAAAAGCAAGCGCGATCACGGAGGTGAATCCCAATGGGATCATCACCCATCCGCCCGCGACTAAAAATTTCCACATACGATTGTTTCTAACGAGCAATCACGCTCGTGCAAAGATTTCTCCGCGCCGTCCACCGACTCAATTGTAATAAAACGTAAACCGCACCATTCGGAAATCGCCCCCGACCAAGCGCCGCATGTCACTCGGCCAGCGATCGTACGGCGCGGGATCTTGAATCGCGCGCCGGCAAATCCAGCCCAAAACCTCCGTCACTTCATTTTCACTGACGCCCATTTCCGTGACGCTTCCGTCAGAGTGCAAACGGAATTCAACGACAACTTTCCCGGACCGGTTGTGAACGGATCCTCCTTTGGACTGGTAATCTTCGATCAGATCGTACCAGCGGTCTCGAATCGCGGCGACGATCTTCTCGTCGTACGCGCCAAACAGAGTCGCTTTGGCGTCAAACGCCGGCTGCAGGTCCAACCGCCGAACGCCGCCTTCCTGTTTCATTTTCTCGCCGCGAATTCCTTTTTGAGCGCGCGCTGCGGCCAGCGTGCGTGGCCGGCTGGGCGGAGGCGGTTTCTGCGGAACAGGGGCTGGTTTTTCTCGCGCCGTAACTTCCGGGGGAGCTGGCTTGGGGGGTTGGGCCAAAGCCAAATCGCCTGGCGCTGGCTGCGGCGCCGGCTTGGGTTGCGGCGCAGGAGCAATCGGCTTCGGTTCTGTCTTTTCCTCGGGTGGAGCGGGCGGTTTTTCCTGGACGAGCGGCTGGGGTTTGATCGGTTCCAACGGCGTCGATAAGGGTTCGCCTTTGTCGAGCGCCTGAAAAACTTTGTCCTGCACGCCCTCGATCTTCGGCGACTCCAGTTCAATTTTCGGTTCCGGATTGGCGGCGACTGAATTGCGCGACGCGTAGAACTTAGGATCTTTCGGGGGCTCGGCGGCGGCCTGGCTTGGGGCGACATCGACGAAGGTGAGATCGATTTCCTTTTCCTGAGTTTGTTTCGGCTCCGGTTTCTTCGAAGTCTGGAGGAATTCGGGAAGGAGCGATTTTTTCCACAGGCCCAATTGATGGCCGCCTTCGATCACAGTGAAGAGCGAGAGATGAAAGATGAGTGACAAACCCAGCGCTTGCAGCACTTGGGGTTCGGCAAGCCTGGGCCGAGCGCGTTCGAGTGGCTCAACCATCATGCGTCAACAGCATGCAACAGGCTCGGAGGTGGGGCAACCGTTTATCGACAAGAGCGTCGCTGAAGACGTGAGGCTTCAGCCCGAGGGGTGCATCATCTGAACTCTCACGAGTTCAGCTACGGGAGTTCGGTTCCGGAACTTAATTTCACACCTCGAGCACCTGGCGGTATTCGGGAACGAGGACCTCTGCTTTCGGGCGCAACGCTCGGAGTGCTTCCGCGAACGCGAACGCCTGCGAGGGTTCTCCATGAACCACCGAAATCTTTTTGATGTCGCCGCTGATTCGCCGGACGTAAGCGGCCAGCTCGTTTTTGTCAGCGTGGCCGGAATAGGCGTCGAGCGAAGCGATCTTGGCGCGAACTTCCTGTGGTTGGCCGAAAACATTGACGGTCTTCTTGCCGCTCACGAGTTGGGCGCCCAAGGTGTGGTCGGCGCAATACCCAATGAACAGGACCAGATTTTTTTGATCGCCCAAATTGTTTTTCAAGTGGTGCCGGATCCGCCCTGCTTCCGCCATTCCCGAGGCGCTAATGATAATCGCGGGATCCTTGAGTTCGTTTAATTTTTTCGAATGCGCCACCTCGCGAATATAGGTGAGGTTCTCCATCCCGAACGGGTTGGCTTTTTCACGAAGGAATTTATACGTCGTCTCGTTGAAACACTCAGGGTGCAGCCGGAACACTTCGGTGGCATTCACGCTCAAGGGGCTGTCGACGAAGATCGGGACCGGCGGGATGATTTTCGCTTCGGTCAACTGATGCAACGTGAACACAATCTGCTGCGTGCGTCCGACCGCGAACGACGGGATGATCACTTTGCCGTGCTTCGCCAGCGTCTCGTTGACCAGCTTAGCCACCTCGGCCGCGGCGGCCGACCGCGGGGAATGTTCCCTGCCGCCGTAGGTGCTTTCAATTTGGAGATAATCGACCGCATCGACCGGGTCAGGATCCCGCAGGATATCATCGTTTCCGCGGCCGACGTCGCCGCTAAATAAATATCGGAAGGCCCGGCCATTCTCCCGAATGTCGAGCACGACTTGGGCGGAACCGAGAATATGGCCCGCATCCCGAAACGTCACGATCACGCCATCGACGATTGGCATGGGCCGGTCATAATTCACGGACACGAACTGGCGGACCGCTTGTTCAGCATCTTGGATCGAGTAAATCGCCTCGACCGGCGGCAAGCCTTGTTTGGCGCGCTGTTTGGAAACGTACTCAGCGTCGGCTTGTTGGATGTGAGCGGAATCTTCCAGCATGATCGTCCCGAGATCTCGCGTGGCAAATGTCGCATAGATGTTGCCGCGGAATCCTTGCCGGCAGAGATTCGGCAAGTTTCCCGAATGGTCGATATGCGCGTGGCTGAGGATGACCGCGTCGATCTCAGCAGGGTTGAAGGGCAGGACCCGGTTGCGTTCGATCGACTCGAAACGTCGCCCCTGGAACAGGCCGCATTCGAGGAGGAGTTTGCGGCCATTGACCTCGATGAGGTACATCGAGCCGGTGGTGGTTTGGGCGCCGCCTAAGAAGTGAACGCGCATTCAAAAGGTGGACAGGTCATTTCAGTGCCGGTACGTGATGCGAGCTTTGCCCAGATCATACGGTGACATCTCCACATCCACACGATCCCCGACGCTGATCCGAATAAAATTCTTCCGCAGCTTTCCGGATATATGGGCTAACACCTCGTGACCATTCGGCAACGCCACTCGGAACATCGTGCCGGGCAGGACCTGCGTCACGGCCCCGGTCAGCGAGATCGGCTCTTCTTTCATACTCGCACCTGAGCAACAAATTAGCGGCCCGGCTTCTATCATGGCGGGGTGCCTTCGGCAACCTGCTTTTTGAACGGATTGAACGGAAAACTCAGCCGCCGACGGAAACGATCGCAACGCGAACAGAAACCCAAAAACGCATCGACAACATGATCAGACCCGTTACAGTCCGCTCGTCTATGCGACACAACCCGCTCGGCGCTTTCTTGACGGGATTATTCGTGCTCGGCGCGCTTGCCGTGACGGTTTTGACCGTCACGTATGTGCAAGCGACGCGCAATTTGCTCGCGATGCAATGGCAAGCCGCAATCATCAACAAACAGCGAACCTTGGCCAGCGCCCTGGCAAACGATCTGGTGGAGTACAGCAGGCGGAACCCAATGATTGATCCAATCCTCCAGTCGGTTGGCCTGAAAGGCCGGCTGACGAACGCCCCAGCTTTGAAATCCGCTAAGTAAGCTTATGGCTGAGAATTCAAGCTCCGAGAGCCTCTCCCTGACTGAAGAAGTCCGGTCCCTCCGCGCGATCCTGAATTGGGGAATGCTCGCCGCGCTGCTTCTGACCGGCAGCGTGTTCCTGTATCTGCTCCGAGAACTTAGCCTCGTTCGCCGGCAGACGCAGGATTTGCGGCAATACGTTTACGAATACAGAAACACCAGCCTGCCAGTGATGGAAGATCTGCGCGTCAAACTCGAAAAATTCGCGACAACGAATCCCGATTTCAATGGGATTTACCGGAGATATTTTGCCACGAACGGCTCGCTGATTCCGTCAGAGAACTCGCCGGCTGGACTCGCGCCGGCTGAAGCTTTGCCGGTCCCGACTCCTCCCAAGCCGTAGCTTCTCTCGCGCAGTTCAACGCTAAATTTCCCCGCGCCACATCGCCCTCGAGCTCGTTGAGCGGTTCGCCGCATTCAGGGCAATAATTCACCGGTCCGTCGATCGCTTTCTGGCATTGCTCGCATTGCACCGATCCGACCCGCTGGCGCCGCTCCAGCACTAAATTCCGGACGTAGGGAAACCAAGTGAAGCCATAAGCGAAAATGAAAACCGAGTCCTGCCGGTAAACCGCGTAAAGGGTGAGCAGGAGGGAACCAACCAAGCTGAGCCACCAAAACGAGATCGGCACCACCACGCGCCCGCGGCGCTCGGAAGCATACCACTGGATGATGAACCGGGAAAAGAAAGCGACGTTCCCAAACCAGCCAATCAATTTCCACCAGCTCCACTCGATGCCCAGAAATGCTTGTCCAGATAGCACGCCTCTCATCGTGGCACTATCGCGGACGGAGCGGGGGTGAAACAACTATGAATCCGCGCTCGGGGTTTCCTCTACCAAACCAGCGCGCACACAGGATTGGCGTCAGGGACGAAGCGTCGAGGTCAAGCCGCCCCAAAAATCATCAAATCCGAAATTCGGAACTCGAAAGCCAACGAGCAACAGCTTTCCATGAAGGTCAAACGGCCGGCGATAGTTTTGTTTTGGCTGTGGCATTTCGAAGTGACCTTTTCGCTGGCAGCCCTCTCTTCTAATTCCCGTTGTTCTGAATCGGTGGGGAGTTCTTCGCTGCGCGGGATCTCCCCACGGATTCAGGCCGGACGGGGATTGGATTGCCTGGGTTACGAATAGATTCTTCTTTCGACGTTCTCGTGCTTCGGATTTAGGCATCCCATTTAGAATTTCAAATTCCTTTGATTAATCTTCCGCCAGGAGCTTTTCAACTTTGCCGGCGAGGTCTTCCCGGGCTTCCGCGTCCCGTAAATTCCCTTTCTTATCCACCAACCACATCGCCGGAATGCTGTTGATCCCGAATTCCACGCCGAATTTGTTGCTCCATCCTTGTCCGTCGAAGAATTGCGGCCACGCCATTTTCTCGCGGCTGACGAAATGGTCGAGCTGTGACTTGTCCTGATCGAAGCTGATGCCGACAATCTCGAAACCCTTCGAGTGAAATTTATCGTAAGCGGCCTTCACGTGCGGAAGTTCGGCCACACAGGGTCCGCACCAGGTCGCCCAAAAATCAACCAAGACAACTTTGCCTTTGAGTTTCGTTAAATTCACCTCGCGGCCATCCACGGCAGTGAATTGGATCGACACAGGCTTCCCGACCATATCCATTCGCTTCACCAATCCAGCCGCCGCTTCCTTGATCTCAGCCGGGGCTGGGCTCTTGGCAATTTCATTCGCGATGGCCCGGGCTTTTTCCGGGGAACTGTTCGAGGCAACCTCCATCAACATCCCATAAACCTCAGGCCGCCTGGGAAATTCTTTCTGCAATTCACGAACCCCCTTCTCGAATTCGGCCACCACCACGGGCATGCCCTCATCCTGGTGAGCCAGCGCCCGGCGTTGAATCGCTTTTGCCCGCAACTCGAACCGTTCGTCTTCGGCCAAGCCAGGCTCTTTCAGCCGGGTGTTTTCTAAAGCCTCAAGGCGATTGGCCAGGTTTGTCCGGCCGAGGTTCACCGCGATTCCCAAAAGTTCCAACTCCTTCTCCTTCGCATCCGCGGCGTGTGCGCTCTCCGGGAACTTGGTGTAGAACTCGCGCGCTTTCCCAGCCGCGGTTTCGGCGAGTTGTCCGTTCTTCTTGCGGAATTCCGCGATCTGTTCGCGGCTCGGCTGTTTGGTGGCCCACCCCGCCGGCGGCTCTGGCGGTTGCGCAAATCTCATCAATTCGGCCCATGCTTTATCAGCGGCGGCATTCGCGGAGGTCTTGTCGCTTGCGGCGGGGGGACCTTGCTTCGCGTCCGATTTGGACGCTTGCGCAAAACCGATCGATAGTGTGGCGGCCAAAACAGAGATCCAGGCGCAGCGCTTGAGCGAGATCGAGAGGAAATTGTTCATGAGAAAGGAGTGATTGTTCGGCCAATCTATTCCTGGGCGCGCGGTTCAGCAAGCTTTGCAAAAAAAGGCCGCAGAAACTCATTTGACATCCGCTTACGACTTCCCTAAAAGCTGGCTGCCCCTTATGAAAACCCCCACCCCTCTGATCATCGCCACGGCTTCGGCTTTGTTTGCCACACAACTCGCGCATGCGGCTCTTTTCCCCACGCCTGCTGGCGGTTGGAATTATATGTACGACGGCTCAGGCGTTCAGGGCGTCGGCACGCCCAAGGCCAGCGTCGCTCTGGATGGCACTTGGAGCGCCAACAACGGGTCGTCCGAATGGGACGGATCCCTGCGCGGAGCGGGCAATGGGTTGCCAGGGGGGATTTCCTCGAGTGGCGGGGTTCTCACGATTGAAGACATCAACAACGGCAGCGGTTCATTAAACAACCGCAAAATCTATTTCACACACGACCTGGCGCAGGAGGGAATCGCCAACGCTGGAAAGATTCTCGACAACGGAATCACCCTCACGTTCCGCGGCCGGCTCACTCAACCGGGCATTCAACCTCCCGCCGAATTTGCGGTGCCGGACGGCTGGGGAATTTTTAGCGATGGCAAGGCCAACTTCAATATCCACCAGTTCGACGGCACGACTCACAAAATTATCGGCTTTAGCTTGGTGCGCGCGTCCGAACCCGACAATGGGTTTGTCTTCAATTCCGCCGGGCTGACCTACAACCGATTGAATGGCGATGCCCCCGCTGGCAGCAGCGCTGTCAATTCGACCACCACCGCAGCGAACAATCCGATCCTCACGCTCGACCCGAATGATTTCCACGAATTTTGGGTCACCATTCAGGCGAACGACAATACGGCCGGCAACGGCACACACACCGTCTCGATTTTCATGGATGGCGGCATTAGCCCGGTGTCGACCTTCAACGTCACCGCCGGAACCGGCAACGAGAATAACACGTCCTATCTCGGGCTGGGCTTGAACAATTCGACTGGGGAAGCCGCGGTGGACATCGATTTCTTCGGTTATAAATCCGGCGTATTCACTCCTGTGCCCGAGCCTTCAACGCTCGCCTTCCTCGGGCTCGGCTCCGCGCTTTTGATCTCGCGGTTGCGCCGCAAAGCCTGATCAACGGTTAAGCCAGTTATTTACCGGCCTGGAGAGTTCGAATTCTCCAGGCTTTTTGTTTCCGCCGAACCGAGCCGCCATTCGGAATCCTGCTTCAAATAAACCGTCTGGCTCGGGAACGCGAAATTGATCCCAGCCGCTTCAAACTTCTCTTTGATCGCGAGGTTCAACTCCTGCATCCCGTCCAGGTATTCCTTCATGTCGGTCGAATTCCACCAGTGCACCACCTGGATGTTCAAAGAAGAATCGGCAAACTTGTTGAAGCTGATCAAAACATCGAATGTCTTCGGATGCCCACGGTAAAGTTGGTTCAATATCTCGAGCCCGTCGCGGAGTTTCTTGGTCGGCGTGTCGTACGTCACCCCAATGTTCATGACCGTCTTTATGTTCGGGCGCCGGGTAATATTCGTCACGGTCGCATTTCCCATCGTTTTGTTCGGAACGGTTATTAAATGGCCGTCGAGATTCCGCACCCGGGTGCTGCGCAGGCCGATCGACTCCACCACCCCGTCAATCGCGTCGAGTTGAATCCGGTCGCCGACGCGGAACGGTTCATCCATGAAGACCGCCACCGCTCCGAACAGATTCGCGAGCGTGTCCTGCGCAGCCAAGCCAAGCGCGAGGCCGCCGATCGACAGCGACGCCAGCATCGTGCGAATCGGGAGTTCGAGAATGTCCATCGTGACCAGCGCGCCCACGATGACCAAAACCGCTTTCAACGTGTTCCGCACCACCGGCATCAACTGGTCGTTGAACGCGCGCGGCGCTTTCGCTTTTGCCCGGAACGCCCAATACGCCATCAGCAAATCGGTCAATCTCAAGCTGACATACGTTATCGAAGCCGCGGCCAACACCGTGAGGATTCGCGAAACCCAAGATCGCAGCGGCCCTGGCCAGGCGAACACGTCCAGTCCAAAACCGATAAACGCGACGAAGGCGAGCACTTTGATCGGCCCATGAATTAGCCCCAGGATTTTATCGACGAAAACATTCTGTTTGCGCCCCGCCCATTTCCTCAACTGCACTCCCAAAATAAGGTCGATCAATTTCGCCAGGAGCAACCCCAAGCCCACGTAAATCAGCGCCGCCAAGCACTGCCAGAGCGGCACGGATAAAAAACGGAATTGCAGGCCCGGCACGCGGTCGAGCCCGAATGTCAATCGCGGGTGCTTGACCACGATTGCCTCGGTCGTTTTGACCGTGGTGACTTCGTTCGTTCGAACGGCAGGGGCCGGATCCGGGGCGGGTGCTGCCGCAGTTTCAAGTTGCCACGGTGAAAGCCCAACGCAGAAAAAGCAGCCGGCCAAAACAAGCGCACGGCCGCCGGTCTTTAAAATTCGTTTCATAGGAATCATTGATTTTGAATGAGCATTGCCACTCTCCGGTATCCTCTCCCCGTGCTCGTGCAAATTCTGCGATTCACAGCACGGGGAGAGGCATGAAAGGTGAGGGGTCATGCAACTTTTATGCAACAATAGGGTCGATTCACCTTTTCTCCGCGACCACTCGCACTTCCAAGCACGGAAACGCCAAATGAACCAACCAACGAATCAACCGGTAGCCTCGTTCTCCCGCCCGCAGCCGCGTCGCCCACACCGCTGAAAAGCGGTCGTAACTGAACATGCTCACGCGCGCTTCTTTCACGGAGAACCCAACCGCCGAAATTAACGCGCTCAAGGTTTGCGCATTCCAGGAATAAAGATGGTGATTCGGTTCGTCCGGGCGGAATCGACGATAGCGGCGCTCCTTCTCGTACGGCGCAAACACGAGCAGTCTCCCGCCCGGGCGAAGCAAACCCGCGATCTCCGCAAGAACAGCGGCCGGTTCGAGAACATGCTCGAGCACGTGATGGCAAAGCGCCACGTCCAAAGTCTGTGAGGGCACCCGCTCGATGCTCCCGACAAATTCGATCCCCCGCGCTGCCACCGCGGCGGCGAGGAATTCACCCACATCATACCCATACCGTTTTCGACAGCGGATCGCTGCGAGGTTCCAACCGAAACCAACCCCGTATTCCAGGACAACGTCATCGCGGCCAATGTACGGAGACAGTTTCTCCGCGCGCACCCGGGCGACCCATGATTGCGCACTCTCTGGAATGTCACGCTTGGAGCGGTGATATTCCCGTCCTGCTTCCCCGCGATATTGGCTGGTGACACGATCCGAGAGCATGATGGCTAACCAACGGTGGTGAAGGCGGCGCGTTCTTGGATTCCGGTTGTGAATCTAACGAGTCGAATGCGGCTCCGGCAAAATCTTTCGCGCGCGCAACCATTCCTCCGCGCGTTGCGGCCAGGTGGTGACGAGCTGATTGGAGGGTCGCAATCCATACCCATGGCCACCTGTCGCGTAAAGGTGCATCTCCGCGGGAACTTTGGCTTTCTTCAACGCCAGGTAATAGAACAAGCTCGATTCTACCCCAACGCCGTCATCTTCAGTTTGCACGAGGAATGTCGGTGGCGTTTCCTGAGTGACTCTTATTTCCGGCGGGGTTTTGTCTCCTTCTCCTTTGACCACGAGATAAGCGGGATAAATCAGAACCACAAAATCAGGCCGGCAACTCGAGTCATCCGCCGAATCAATCCGGCGGTAGCTGCGCTTTTCGAACCCGCAGCTTAGCGCTGCGGAGAGATGGCCGCCTGCGGAAAAGCCCAGCACGCCGATCTTGTGCGCGTCAATTCCCCAATCGGCCGATCGTTGCCGAATCAAGCCAAACGCGCGTTGAGCATCTTGCAACGGAGCTTCAAACCGCTCGCGGCCAGCTCGCGCTGGAACTCGATATTTCAACACTGCTGCCGTCACGCCGATCGAATTCAGCCATTCCGCAATCTCCGTTCCTTCCAGGTCCATCGCGAGAATGTGATAACCGCCGCCGGGACAAATCATCACCGCTGCTCCGGTCGATTTATCCCGTGGCGCCGGATAAATCGTGATGGAAGGTTTCGAGACGTTGCCGAGGCGAATCACTGTTTTGCCGGCCACCAAGCCGTCCGTCGGTTTGGTCGTGTCCTTCTCTTCGCCAAAATCGCCTTCATCACCAGGAGCAGCCCCAGGCCACAACAGAATCGTCTCGGAAGGATTGGCAGCCAACGATTTTGCGCCCCACAACGCCAGCATGAGGAGGAAGCTCGAAACAAAACGGCAAGTTCTCATGCCCGAATCAAACCGTGAAACTCACATTCAGGCAAAGAAAAGAAACGTAGCAACCGTAGCCGCCGAGGTGAGGAGGCGGACAAGGCATTGCACCTAGAGGACTGCCTAGGCTGGAAGTCACAAGGCCAATGAGGCATCCCACACAGCGCCGACTTGAGCATGCGGAGAAAATCCGTCATTTAGTTCCAATGCCCCATCCGCCTCCTGACCTCGGCGGCTACGCAGGGCACCGGCTACTCGATCAGATTATCCGCACATTTCCATTCGCCGCTCACGTTTTTAAACTTTAACACAGCCTCGCTCCTAAACTTTTCGCTGCCGTTATCCGATTCCTCCGAGAACAAAACAAAGCTGACGGACCCATCCGGCTCGCTTTTCTTTCGGTCGAGTCTCAAACCGCCAATTCGGCTGATCTCTTGAACTAATTTCGGCCCCAAATCTTCCGCGGCTTTATTTTGGACTCTCTGCGCGACGTCCGGTGTGAGACTGGCCAGACAAGTTTTGACATCTCCTGTGCTCATGGCCCACACCACCGATTCCAGCGCGTGTTCGGGCGTGTCGTAGCCCGCAAATCGCCAGGCGCTTTTAGGCAGCACATTTGGCGGCGTGACCGGCTCAGCCACAGCCGCTGGCTTTTGGGTGCTGACCGACACACGCAGCCGTTCCTGTGCTTCCTGACGCAGCCGTCCAACTTCGCTTCGCAGCCGCATTAATTCCGCGAGCTGCTCTTGGGAAAGCGCCGCCTCCGCTGTCGCCGACACGAAACGATTCGACAGAATCTGCAGTGCTGACGATTGATTCGCCAGCGCCTGGCGCAGCCTGCTGTTTTCCCGGTCGAGCCGGATTTGGCTTTGTCGCTGCACGAGCAACGGAACTGTGACCGCCCCCAGCACGAGCGCGCTGATGATTCCGATTTTTAATTTCGTTATCGCCATAAGTTTCAAAACTCCAACAGTGCCACTCGTAATCGCGGCTTTGGTTAATGCGGCGCCGGAAATCGTGACAGCCAAACCGGCCGGGGCGGCAGTGATCCAATCGCCAGCGAGCGCAGCTCCCAACGCAGTTGTCGAAAGAGTGACACCGCGGCCGTGGAGAATTCGCCGCAACTTTTCGATGGCTCGGGCCACTCGCATCCTCGCCGCGTCTTCGTTGCTGCCCAAAGCCAGGCCAATCGAACGAAAATCGCGCCCTTCGAAAAATCGGAGCACGATCGCAGCTCGATCTTCCGAGCCAAGGCGGTCGATCGCTTCGTCGAGAATCGGCAGAACGGCGGAAGGAGGTGTTTCCATATCGACGTTGTCCATGGCAGCTCTTTCCCGCGCTGCCCGCCGCCGCTCCGCGCGCAGGATATTTTTAGCGACGAAGCAAGTATGCCGGTGCAACCAGCCGCCGAGTTTTGCATCGCGGGAAAGCCGCGGCGCCATCCGTGCGAGGTCCGCAAAAACAATCTGAGCCACATCCTCGGCTCGTTGTTGATCCCCCTCGAGCAAACGAACCGCCGCGGAGAAAACCAGATTGATGTAGCTGTCCACCAACTCGCGGAACGCCTGCTCCGAACCGGTTTCAACGTAGTGCTCCAGCAATGTTTGGCTCTCCGTCATGAATTCGGTAGTAAAGAGCCGCCGCATGCCAAAACCGAACAAAAAATCTGTGGAGAATCGACCCTCTCCGTCCGCGTCCGCGGGGGACATGACCCCGCGAAACCGCAGCGAGAATTCCGGTTTGTTCAGTTCGGATCGAGTAATGTTTGAGGCGGATGACCTCCCGGACCTGATCGAGCAGATTCTCTTTGCGATTGGGAACGTTCAGCCGCCTTACACACGGGGAGTGGCTCGGCCGAGAGGCGGTCAAATCGAGGTGCATGGCGCGACCCCCAGGAGCGCACTGCTTCATTCGGCCCGCTCTTTGACCGATGGTTTGGGATTGATCTTTTTGATGGCCTCGGCCGCGGCAACTCGAACCGTAACATCTTCGTCGCGCAAACAACGCGAGAGCGCCGGCAGCGCTTGCGAGGCCCCTGAACCGATTCCGCCTAATGCGGTAATCGCACCGAGGCGGGTTTTTGGGTTCGGATTTTTCAACGCTGCGATGAGTGGCTTGACTGCTTCGGAACCGATGGACGCCAACGCCCGCGCTGCGTCTTCTGAGATCTCGTCGTCCGGGAGCAAAGCAATGAGCGCAGGAACAGCCGGCTTGGCGAGTGGCCCAAGCTCCGAGAATCCTAACACAGCAGAAATGCGATCTGCCTCGGCTAACGTAAAATGGTGGCGCACGAACGCTGGCTTGCCGGATAAGCGCCGCACCCAGAGCTTGACCTTCGAATCCTTGGCCCGGAGCATCTTTATCAGCACCGGCAACGCGTTCGTGCCAATTTGGTGAAAAGCTTTATTCGAGGCCTCGTTGCGCGTCACATGGTTGCTCCCCAGACCCCGGATCCAGTGACTCACTGGTTGGCCGTTATAAACCGGCTCACGGGGTTGACTCAGATATAAGACAGCCGCGGCGCCGAACAACCCTGCCAAAACGAATGCGGCGAGCAGACGAGAGTTTTTCACAGAAGCATCCTTTCCAGTGTCGCTAAATTCAGCGCGTCAATTTCCCGCGCTTGTCCAGCCGTTATGGTGACACGAGCATTGCGTTTGTTCCCTCGTTTTACCACAGACAAAATCATTGGAGCCCAGTTCTAAGGGCCCTGTTGTTTGCGGCTGCGCCACGCGATGGAATGCGTGGTTGAACCAGAAGGCAATTGCTCAGGTGGCTCGATGAGTCCTTTGGTGGGGCGAGCGTACTCGCGAGCCGCGGTGTAGAGCGCCTGGGGATACTGTCGCCCCGCTCGCGAGTACGCTCGCGCCACCTGAGTAGTTACAACCAGAAGAGATTGGCGCCAGCGAAGACTATTTTCCAAACGTCCGTCGAAGGGGGGCAAGCTCCTGTGCCCGCAGACAAGAATGTCTGTGCCACGTCACGCCAGTTCAATTTCACCCCGCAAATACAACACGGCCCGTCCGCCGATCCGCACCCGCTCGCCGCGAACTTCACAAAACAATTCACCGCCGCGCGCGGAGAGTTGGTGAGCGTGCATTTGTGTCTTTGATAATCTTCGCGCCCAATATGGCGCCAGCGTGCAATGGGCCGATCCTGTGACGGGGTCCTCCGCAACACCAGCACGCGGCGCGAAAAATCGCGAAACGAAATCGGCTTCCCGGCCCGGCGCGGTCGCGATGATGCCCAAACAATCCAGCTGCGCGAGCGCGGGGAGATCGATGCGCAGATCGCGGATCGCTTCCTCCGAGTCGAACACGGCCAAATAATCACGCGCCTTCAAAACTTCTCTGGGAGTGCGGCCGAGCCCTTGCACGAGCGCTTCTGGCGTCGAACATGCAACCGGCGGGCGCGCGGGGAAATCGAGCACGAACAAATCTTCGTTCCGTTCCACCCTCAATGTTCCGCTCTTGGATTGGAAACGGACCGCGCGACCGGCCTGCCGAACGATCTCCATCAGCACAAATCCGGCCGCCAGCGTGGCGTGGCCGCACAGATCGACTTCAACGGCGGGGGTGAACCAGCGCAATTCCCATTCATCCGCCTTCCGGACAATGAACGCCGTTTCAGAGAGATTATGTTCCATCGCGATCTGCTGGAGAACCGAATCGCCCAGCCACATCTCCAGGAGGCACACCCCGGCCGGATTTCCGGCGAATTGCCGGCTCGCGAAGGCATCAACGTGAAAGTAGGGAATTTTCATTCTTCGCTTTCTTCCGGCGATGCTGACTCCGAACGATGCCAGATGCGAAAACCATTTTTGTAGACCGAGCGAACGCGATGGAATGGGATCCTCTGAACCTGGTCATCCGCGCCGACGATCTCGAAGCAATGCCGTTGCTCGCTCGGAAACTGGAGTTCCTTAAAACCCACTCGAATTTCTTCCGGCGCGAACCGGTCTTTAAAGCCAATTTCAAACTGGCCCTGGCCGAATTCTGGATCCCAGCGAATTCGGTTAAGAAGATTTTGGATCGGTTCCACAGGACAAAGAAACTTCAATCGGGGCCATGATCAAGAACGTCCCGAACATCGGTTGCGCAAACACGCTGAAGCGTGGACACCGAATCGGCGCACGAACGTTTGCCGTCCAGCCTTTAGGCGGTCTTAACCCGGCGGTGAAGTCGCTCCTGTGCGCTTAATTCAGCGGCAGCGCCGCGCTGCTGACGGCGATTCACGCAGCTATTTTGGATTCAGCTCGAGCCAATCTAAATTCATCAATCCGCCTTTGCCTGGATTGACAAACACAACAAACAAATTAGCGCGCGTTGCGGCAACACTGATTGGCGCGGTCAATTCAATCCATCTATCCCAACCGCCCGTCGGGCGCACTTCCACTTCCGCCAGCAATGGGCCGCGCAACGAGCCGGCTCGCAATTCGATTTTCCCGCCTTGTCCAGCGCTGGCTACTCGAAAGGTGACGCTGGCGCTGTCGCTCAAATTAATGTTGTCGAAGCGTGCGTAATGCCCGTCAGCAATTGCGCCTAAGAAATGGCCGAGAACCCTGAGGCCGTGCTTTTCCTCCGCAAGTTCGGCTTCCAAGCGGCGGCTGCGCAGCTTGATCTTCGCGTTGCTGGTGAGCGATCCGGCGGGCGGCCGTCCGGCGTCCGTATAACTTGCTTCGACGTAGCCGAACCGGAGTTGTTTGTCCGCCGGCGCCGCGACATTGCCGGTAATGCCGCGAATCAGGTTCTGCGTTGCCTTGCCCGGCTCAAGCGCATAAACCCACCGCACCATCATCCGCACCTGGTCCGGATTGAGCGAAGCATGCGGCAGCATCGGCACTTCGCTCCAAACCCGGCTGCTTCCCTTGATCACACGCTCGACGCTCTGTTCGAGCGCGCCGGGCTGGCCGCGATATTTCTTGGCAATCTCGAGAAAAGGCGGACCGACGATTTTTTGATCGATGGCGTGGCAGTTGAAACAATCGTTCTGCTTGATCAGCGCCAAGCCCGGTTCCGACTCGTCGACGCGGCCGTCACTCCGTGCCCAAGCCGCATTGACGAACACGCGCGACTCGAACAATTCATCCGCGCTTTCCGAATCGCCATCTTCCTCATCGCGCACGACCACTTTGTAATGGATCGGCCGGCCCAGCGTAAAAAAATCGCCGTCGCGCGGCTCGATGAATTCGATTTGGGGCGGCGTGTTGCCCACGATGAGCGGCAAGTTCGCCGTTCCTGTTGCGCCCTTATCGTCCGTGACGCGCAATTCGACCACATAATTGCCCGGCTGGTCCACTGTCAGGCGCGGGTTGGCCTCGGTCGAGAATTGTTTCGCGCCGGGATGCAACAGCCATTCGAAACGGAGCGGGTCGCCTTCGTAATCGCGCGATCCTGCACTCGAAAGCGCCACCCGCAACGGTTCGCGTCCAGCCCTCTGGTCCGCCGAGATCCTGGCCACCGGCGCGAGATTTCCCCATTCGAACGAAATCTTCAGCAGGCGCGAATCGTTGTTGGCGCCCCAGGTTTCGCCGTAATCGAGCAGGTACAGGCATCCGTCCGGTCCGAATTGGGAATCGACCGTCCGCTGAATGACAAACTGGCCGGCCGCGCGGGCGGCGTTAACTCGATCGCGGTCGTTTGCGAGCGTCACGGCGCTCGTGAACGGTTCGATCGCGACGAGCCGCGAATCGTTGTCCAGGCGGGCCCACTTCATGAATGGCCGCTGCCAATCATAAAACAGCAAGCAGTTGTCGAAGTATTCAGGAAAGCCACTGCTGTTCTTGAATTCAGGTTTGAAGTGGAACACAGGGCCGGCGCAGGCAGTGCGGCCGCCCTGGCCCAACATGGGAAATTCTTTCGACTCACCGTACGGCCAGTAAATCCAAGCGGGCTGGGCCGGCGGCAAGATTCTTGCGCCGGTGTTGTTCGGGCTTTCATTCACCGGACGGGCCGGATCGAATTTCGGACCGAGCTGGCGAGTCGCAAAATCGTAGCGCGCGTACGGGAAATTGTTTCCAACGAAATAGGGCCAGCCGAAGTTTCCTGCCTGTCTCGCTTGGTTGATCTCATCGTACCCGCGCGGACCGCGCGGACCGTCGCCGCCTGCATCGGGGCCGACTTCGCCCCAATACACATAACCTGTCCGCTCGTCGACGCTCATCCGCCATGGGTTTCGGCAGCCCATCACGAAAATTTCCGGCCGGCCTGCTGATCCATCTTTGGGAAACAGATTGCCAGCTGGAATCGTGTAGCCGCCCTCCGGAGTTGGGTGGATTCGGAGAATTTTCCCTCGGAGATCGTGCGTATTGGAAGCCGACTTCTGCGCATCGAATGGTCCGTGATCCGGGCGCTGGTCCAAAGGAGCGTAACCATCCGAGTCGCCGCCCGGATGCGTGTTGTCGCCGGTCGAGACGAAGAGATTTCCATCCGGACCGAACTCGACCGAGCCTGCGTGGTGGCAGCACTCGCGGCGCTGTTCGCCAAATTCGAGGATCCTCTTTTCGCTGGCCAGATCGAGCGTGTCGCCTTGCATCGAAAACCGGCTGAGCCGCTGGCCGGTGAAATCCTTGGGAGAATAATAGAGATAAATCCAATGGTTGATGGCAAAGCCCGGATCGAGGGCAAATCCGAGAAAACCATTTTCCTGTTGGTTAAAAACTTTGAGCTCTCCAGCGAGCACGACTTCATGAGTGGCAGGTTTGTAAATCTTCAGCTTGCCGTTGAGCTCGTTAAAAAAAATTCGGCCGTCCGGCGCGAGTTCGAGTTCCATCGGTTGAGGCATGCCTTCGGCGAGCACATCAACTTTGAACCGATAATCCGGCGGGGGGCCAGATCTCAGCGAAAGGATGGGTGCGAGAAACAGGAGCGCAATGATCCAGTTGAACTTTTTCACAGGTAATCGTTGGAGCGCGCTCGATCGAATTTTATTCAAGCTGTTTCTTGGCTGGTGGGATGAAATTGGCTGGGATTTTTTTACAGGAGGAAACGGGGGAGACGGAGGCGGAAATCCTCTGTCTCGCAGACTCTGTTTGCTCCGGTTCGATCCGTGTGGCGCTCGTATTCAAGAAAAACCTGGTTCCTCTTGTTTTTCTCCACAAGTGTGGGGAACTTCATCAAACTGCGCTCATGAAAATCCATTCTCCGCCAAAATCCCCTGGCTGCGTTCGCCCGCTCTGGAAATTCTTCGCGGCGATCGTTGGAATTCTTCTCGGGGGCCTCTCCGCACGAGCCGCCTCTTCCTCGAACGACTGGCCGCAATTCCGCGGGCCCGAATCGCGCGGCATCTCCGCCGATCCAAACTTACCGGACCGTTGGAGCACGACGGAAAATGTGGCTTGGCAATTGCAAGTGCCCGGCCGCGGTTGGTCCTCGCCGATTGTTTGGGGCAAGCAGGTTTTTCTAACGACCGTTGTCAGCGACATGGAAACGGAACTGCCCAAGAAAGGCCTGTACTTTGGCGGAGAGCGTACCGAAATTCCCAAAAGCACGCATTATTGGCTGGTGCATTGTCTCGACCTCGACACCGGCAAGAAGATTTGGCGGGCGGAAGCCCACACAGGCACGCCGCCAAATCCGTTGCACCTCAAAAACACTTACGCTTCTTCCACGCCTGTCACCGATGGCGAGCGGGTTTACGCGTTGTTCGGCAACGTGGGTCTATTCTGTTACGAGACGAAAACTGGAAATCCAGTCTGGTCGACGAATTGGCCGCCAGTCAAAACGCGTTACGGCTGGGGCTCGGCTGCGTCGCCTGTGCTCTATCAGGACCGGTTGTTCGTGGTGAATGACAACGAGGAATCGTCGTTCCTCGCGGCGCTCGACTCAAAAACCGGCCGCCAACTCTGGCGCGTTGAACGGGACGAACCGAGCAATTGGGCAACCCCTTTTGTTTGGCGGAACGAAATGCGGACTGAGCTGGTCACGCCTGGCCGGAAAAAAGTCCGGTCGTACGATCTCGACGGAAAGTTGCTTTGGGAATTTGGCGGCATGTCCTCGATCGTTATCCCGACGCCGGTTGGGACGTCCAATCTGCTTTACGTCAGCTCGGGTTATGTCGGCGATAAAGTGCGGCCCATCTTCGCAATCAAACCCGGCGCCGCAGGCGATATCAGCTTAAAGCCGGGTGAGACGAACAACCAATTCATCGCGTGGTGGCTGCCCACTGCCGGCCCATACAATCCGTCGCCGCTCGTCTATGGCGATTATTTGTATGTGCTCTTTGATTTCGGATTTCTTACCTGTCACGACGCGAAAACTGGAAAACTGTTTTACGACAAAGAACGTGTTCGTCCGGATGCGGCTACATCGTTCACGGCCTCACCGTGGGGCGCGAATGGAAAAATCTTTGCGCTGAGCGAGGATGGCGACACTTACGTTTTCCAAGCCGGGCCCGCATATAAATTGCTCGGAAAAAATTCGCTGAACGAAATGTGCATGGCGACGCCCGCGCTGGCGGGAGATCGTTTGCTCATTCGAACACTGAGCAAGCTTTATTGCTTCCGGACGCGGCGATAGCCCAGCGCTTTCCTTGATGAGGAGCAGTGGACTGCCGCGGATTGACCTGCCTGCACTCCGTTCGTAATTTGCCTGCATGCGAGCAAACGGTTCGATCCAGTGATCAAGAGCAAGAAACTTGATCCATCCCTCGACCCTGTCTGAGCAAGGCCCGTCGTCCAACTCACGGTTTCCTCAGTAATCAAAGCGCTGCTTTTCCAATCATCCCTGGCCGCGGGTCGGCGCTGAAAGCGCCCTCTTTCCGTCACGGCCGGCACGGAGACCTGATGCAATCCACCCAACTGCGACCGTGCCCAGCAGAATGAGCCACGACCGCCAGCCGCTCTGGTCCCAGTACGCTTTCAGGCCGAGCGCAAGAAAGATGATTCCTGCCAATACATTCGCGAATCGCAGCGGCGCGTTCATTCGCCATGCCGGAGGCAAATCGCTGCGGTCAGACCATTCGGCCAGCAGACAAATAAAACCGCACGAGAGCACACCCGTAAAAAGATTGGCCGGCGTCAAAATCGAGATGAGCCCTGGCGGAGTTTGGCCCTGTCCGAGCCACGTATAGATAAAGCTTCCCAACAGGACGATCCAACCTCCGCAACTCACCCACAGCACAGAAATTTTACGGGCGAATGCTGATCGGGCTTTAGTCTCGTCACCATCGTTCGCGAGCAGAAATTCGCGAAGGACCACCGGCGCGACTTCGATCGTTCCGTAGAGCGTGCCGAAAATGGCCAGAAACGCTCCCACGAAGTAAACGTATTTCAGCCAGGGATAAATCGGAGTCACGAACCCGGCTTGCAGGGTCAGCAGATTGGCGCCGCCCGGAACGAGGTGCTGCGGCCCCAGGATCACGGCGCCACAAATCGTGAATACGGCCGTGAAGATCAAAATCGCCGCAAAGCTCAGGATCGAATCCGCCAAGACCGCGCGCAACCAGAGAGGGGTGGGATCGGATTGATCCGCGGCGCCTCGATTCAGTTCCGCGAGGGAAGCAACCGTCTCGCCGGCGCGGCCCCAATGCTTCTCGCGAAGGTAGGAAACATAGGCCAGGTAATCGTAGCCCGATCCGCCGAGAACGCCCACGTACGTTATCGTTTCGAGCCAGACGGGGCGCTGTGTGAATTCCTTATTCGCTAAGGCCCACGCTGGATAATGAACCGGCTGCGGGATGAATAACCCGTGGAAGAATTCGAACCAATCCGGGCGAACGAGCATCACCGCAATCAAAACGCACAACAGCATCAAAACAACAATCAGAAGCTGGACGCGTTCGAGCGTTTTGTAACCGCCAGCCAAAACAAAGACCAGGACGAGCCCCAAAATTCCCATGCCCCAAACGAAATGCGCGCCGCCCCGAAGGGAGCTTTCGGTTCCGGCGGCCCAAGAGAGGAGCGTTCCCAAGGTCCCAGCATGGAAACCGACCCAGACCGGAAACGCGGCGAGTGCCAATAAAAAGAAGACGAGCGGAAGCCATCCACGTGGTCCTGGAAGATCCATCCACCGTTGGAACGGATGGCCACCCGTGAGCACCATTTGGCGCGCCGTGGCGTAAACCAAAACCCATTTCGCGAAAAGGACCAGCAGGAAAAACCAGAGCAATCGGTAACCAAAGAGAGCTCCGGCTCGGGATGAAAAAATCAACTCACCGGATCCGATCGTCAGCGACGCGATCACCGCTCCCGGCCCAAACACGGTCAACCACCGGAACGGATTTCGCGAATGCAAACTGAGCGGGAGGGCCGGCCCTCCTTCGGACGGGGGAATGCTCATGCGTTTCGTTGCTTCGTGGAACCCGAATCCGTGCGAATGCGCAATGAAGTCTCGTGCGGTGTCGCGTTGCCTCAGGAACGCAGCGTTTACGCTGCAGACAAGGCATTACATCCAGCGCCGGGGTGTGTTTGTTCGCTGGCTGCCCGTCCTCCGTAGCACCCAAGCGGAAGGCATGCTGCTGGGGATAGATCTTTCCCCTGGGCTGATCTCGTTAAGCGGGCGACCTACTGCGGAGGGTGGACAGGCTCAAGCCGACGTTCCAATCCGGCTCGCCTTGCCACGCGCCGCACCTTATTTCGGCACGACCCAAATGTTGCGATAAAACACCGGGTTGCCGTGGCCTTGCAACTGGAGTTGACCGCCGCTGGCATCTTCTTTTTTGCCGCCTGGGGTCGGGCCCTTGAGTTCGGTGTGGTCGTGGATTGCCACGCCGTTGTGTTTGATTGTGACCATCGCGTTTTTAGTTTTCTTTCCAGAATCGTCGAATTTCGCAGCCGTGAAATCGATGTCATACGTTTGCCACGTGAGCGGCGGAAAACACATGTTCACGGAAGGGGCGATCTGGGAATAAATGCCGCCGCACTCGTTGTTCTCGCCCTTCAATCCAAATGAATCGAGCACCTGGAGTTCATAGCGATCTTGCAGATAAACGCCGCTGTTGCCGCGCGCCTGGCCACGCGCCGCAGGAACAAAGGGCAAAATGAATTCTAGGTGCGCTGAGAAATCGCCGAAGCTCTGTTTGCTTTTCGATCCGGCCGCAATCAAATGCCGGTCATCCATGTGACCACCAACCCACGCATCCACATTCGAGCCATCGAACAGCACGACGGCGCCGCTGGGCGGTCGGGCGCCGAGCGTGGGACTCTTCCGCTCGATTTTTTCCATCGTGTAAGGCCCGGCATCCGCTGTTCGGATTGTGATTTTCGCATCCGCCAATTCGGCGCGATAACCATTCTCCCCGGTGAAAACGATTTTCCGGCCATCCCGTTTGCCGTTGACCTCTTGTTTGTATTCCTTGTCCCAGCCCTCGCCAGGCAAACCGCCGCGATATGTCACCATCCGGAAGTTGCCATCGCCGAGCGCAATCACTTGCGAACCGCCCCAATCGTTTTTGTATTCGCCTTGGTCTTTGTAATCCTGGCCCGCGGCGGCTGGATCGGTAAAGGTTTGGATTTGTCGTTTGGGCGGTTCAGCGCTTTGAAGAGCAGCTGCCAGTGCGAAGGGTAAGAATGTCATCCATTTCATAAGCCTGAATTCGTTGAACAAATTGAGAGCAGCCGTGTTGGCCGGCTGAGTGGTTCTGTCGTTATCGTTTTTTCAGCGGCTCGGCGAGCACGAACTTTGTTCAGCTGAACGGCCCGCTGCGTATTCCGGACCGCGGGCGCGCTTGTGAAAAGTTGCCTCCTTTCCACGGCTACGGATTATTTGGAACGTTGAAGAGCGTTCGGTTGGCATTGTCCTTCGGATCGTCCGGGCGCTTGTAATCGCGCCAAAGCCACCGAAGCATTTCGGGCATGATCGCCCCGCCCTGCTTGTTCGAATGCGTGCCAATCCCCCACGTGAAGTTCACGTCGTAATGTTTTTCCCTTAGCGCTTCCGCCATTTTGATGTTTTGCGCGTGCCAATCCCACCGCGGATCGTAATTTCCATTGCGCCGCATGCCGCGGTTGTCGTTCACCCCATCCTGCAGAAAAATGCGGATTGGCTTGGCTTCGCTGTTCCGAATCAGATCCGGATAAACATGGCCCCCGCGAATGTTCGTAAAACTTCCGATTGTGCTGATCACTTTGCGGAATTGATCCGGCCGATGCCAAGCCACTGTAAAAGCGCAGATGGCGCCCGAGCTCGCTCCGGCAATGGCCCGATCATCCGGGTCTGAGGAAATGTTGTATTTCGCCTTCAGCGCGGGGAGCAGCTCGTCCACGATCAATTTCGAGTAATGATCGTCGAGGGCATTGTATTCGAGCGGGCGATTGTTGATGCGATCGCCCCAATCCTTGGCCGAGGACTCTTGCTGATCCGGGCGGCGGCCAGGGTTAATGAACACCCCGATCGTCACGGGCATTTCGCGACGGTAAATCAAATTATCGAAGACATTCGGAATTCTGTAATCCCCCGTGAGACTCACGAACGCGTGCCCATCCTGGAAAATCATCAGGCAGGCCGGCTTGGAAGGATCGTATTGCGCAGGCAAATAAACCCAGTAATGGCGAGTCGTGTTGGTGAACACCTGGCTGGCCAGGGTGTCGGGGCCGATGACTTTTCCGTGAGGAACGCCCGCATGGGATTCGGAGTCGGGTCCGAGCTGGTAGACATCATCGAGCGGTCCGGCGAGCACTCTTGGTCCAAGCGTCAGCAGGAGTAGCGATGCTGCCCATCGGCACGAGCTGGAATTCATGGTTTGCGGTGGAATTGCGTGGATTATTGCCGCTTTTCGCTTCCGATCCAGGAAATTTCCGCAAAATAGTCTGAGGCATTTCGGTTCGCTGTGTCCTAATCCCGGGTAACAGAAGGACAACAAACGCTGTGAGGCCAGAAACCGGTTGATGGCGAATTGGCTTGCGCCGCGTTTCCATTCCTTGAGACTTCTCCGATCCACTCGGTCACGGCCGGAGAAATGGACGCGTCCATTCTACAAATTCGCGGATTGACCAAGCGTTACGGACCGCTCACTGCGGTCGACGCGATTTCGTTCGTTCTTAATCCCGGCGAGTGCCTCGGTTTGCTTGGGCCCAATGGGGCGGGCAAGACCACTACCCTCTCGATGATTGCCGGACTGGTGACCCCGGACGCGGGAGAAGTGCGTATTCAAGGCCGGCCGCTTCAAACTCATGCCAACGACGCGAAACGCCAGATCGGCTTGGTCCCGCAAGATCTCGCCCTCTACGACGAACTCACCGCGCTCGATAACTTGAAACTGTTCGGTGCGCTCTACAGCTTGGACAGGCCCAGCCTCGCGGCTGCCATTTCCGGCGCGCTCAAGCTGGTCGGTTTGACCGATCGCGCCAAGTCGTGCGTGAAAACTTTCAGCGGGGGAATGAAGCGCCGATTGAATTTGGCAGCGGCCCTCCTGCACGATCCACAACTCTTGCTCCTGGATGAGCCGACCGTTGGAGTCGATCCGCAAAGCCGCAACGCCATCTTCGAGAATATTTCCGCGATGCGCGCGCGTGGCAAAACCGTCCTTTACACGACCCATTACATGGAGGAGGTCGAGCGGCTTTGCGACCGGGTTGTCATTATGGATCGCGGCAAAATCGTGGCTGATGGGACGGTGGCCGACTTGCGAACGCAAGGCACGAACGGTTGCCGCCTTCGGTTGGAGTTGGCCAATCCAGGGGGCGGGGCTTGGTTGAGCGATCTCGAAAAAACCGCCGGCGTTCAGTCATGCGAGCTGAAGGGTAACCGGCTCGTGGTTGCGATCGAGGATCTGGCCGGCGGAGCCGCGGCTGTTCTGCGTTGCCTCGCTGAGCGCGGCCAAACCATCGTTCACATCGAAAGCGACCGGCCGAATCTCGAATCGGTTTTCCTGGAAATGACCGGAAGAAACCTGCGCGACAAATGAAACCGTTTTTGGCGCTCGTTCGCAAGGACCTCAAACTTTATTTCACCGACCGGCGGGCGGTTGTCCTGACTTTCATCGTTCCGGTTTTGATCGCGTGGTTTTTCGGCGCCATCCTGGGAGGCCAAAGCGGCAAGGCAAAAGCGACCGGCATCGATGTCATCGTTGTCGATTTAGATTCGAGCCGCCTGAGTGACGAAGTTGTTTCGGCCCTGAAACGAGATTCCAATCTTCACGTCACCCAAGCCACCGAATCCGAGGCGCGCAACCGCGTGCGCTCGGGGCATACGCCCGTCGGGATCATCATCCCGAAAAATTTTGGGGCTGAAGCCGCGCGGGTATTTTTCAGGCCTGGGCTCAAGCCCGAAATTAAACTGTTGCTGGATCCTTCCCGCAGCGCCATTGCGAGCATGGTTCGCGGCATCCTGATGCAGCATGTGATGGAAACGGTCAGCAAAGAAGCTTTTGGCGGTTCAGCCGGAAAGCGTGTGATTCAGGAATCGTTGCGCGACCTGGAGAACGCCACGAATTTTCCGGGTCCAGATCGTCAAGCGCTGCTCAGCCTTCTCGGGAGCGTCGATAAATGGATGGATCGAACGCAAACAAGCGGGAATTCAAACCAAAACAACGTAGCCACGACCGGGTTGACGATCCCGTTCGGCACTCGGGAAGAACCGCTCACCAGCCGAGCCGGCGCTGTGTATAACGGTTACGCGCATTCGATCGCAGGCATGGGAGTGCAATTCACTTTGATGGCGGCGATCGATTTGGCGGTCGGCTTGTTGCTCGAACGACAACGCGGATTGTGGAAGCGGCTCCGTTCCGCTCCGATCTCGCGCCGAACGCTGCTAGGCAGCAAAGGAATAAGCATCGCCTTGATAGCGATGAGCTCGTTGGCGTTCTCGTTCTTCTTTGGCATTGTCGTTTTTGGAGTGCAGGTCCATGGAAGCTTTGCCGGCTTTTTGCTCAGCCTATTTGCGTTTGCGTTATTCGCGGCAAGCGCAGGTTTGTTGCTGGCCGCGTTCGGAATGACGCCGGGCGCAACACGCGGCCTCGCCATTCCGGTTGTTTTGATCATGGTGATGCTGGGCGGCGCTTGGGTTCCGGCGTTTTTATTCCCCGACTGGTTGCAGAAAATCACGCTCGCGATTCCAACCCGCTCGGCCGTCGATGCGCTCGATGCCATGACGTGGCGCGGGCTCGGTTTCAATGCGGTGATCGTCCCCGTGGCCGTCATGCTCGCTTACACGGCGGTTTTCAGCTGGCTCGCCATGGCCCAATTTAAATGGGAAGCGGACTGAGCTTCGATGCCGAAACCAGCGCTGCGAAAACTGTGATTGGCATGGGCACAGCGAACTCCTTGCTGACCTTGGCAAAAATGTGTGTCTGGCCCTCAACCCGGAGCCTGCCAGATGTCGGCTAAATCGAACACCAAACCCGGCATCTCAGGTTCGGCGGACAGGCATGAAGAGCCTTCCAGAATCTCCGGTTCTCGATTGGGGCGATAACAGTGGATCTTGCCTGCAAGAGGATCAATCAGAAATCCCAGGATCGCACCGTTGGCGACGTATTCAGCCATTTTTTCCTGCAGGGCTGGCAGGCGATCCGTCTCGGAACGAAGTTCAATGACAAAATCGGGGCACACCGTGGCAAATCGCCGCCGAGCCTGCCGTGGAATGGAATTCCACTTATCGAGACGGAGCCAAGCGGCATCGGGATTGCGGATCGCTCCGTTGGGCAATTCAAAACCACCAGTCGCATCGAAGGCTTTGCCTCTTCCGTCGGCCTTCGCCCAGAAGTAAAGTTGAGCGGTCAATGCCGCGTTTCGTCCGCTGCTTTCCGATCCCACGGGTGGCATAACGATGACATTTCCGGCTTCGTCCCGCTCGATGCGCAGATCGCGATTGGCTTGGCAAAAATCGAAGAACGCCCCGGCGTCCTGGGGCAGTCCCTGCGGAAAGCGCAATTCAAATTCCGCGTCCGCAGTCTCGACACAAAGCGCGTTCATGCTCCCGGAAATTAGCCAATCAATGAGCTAATCGCAACGTCATTCCACGTGCTCCGCTGCCTGTCTGCGAAATAAATGGACAAAAAAAAGACGAAATGGTGATACAACGGTCACAATTACCCGACAGGATGGCTTGCGGATCCGTCCTCCTCGAGACGGAACGAACGAATCGAAAACCTTTGCCGTTACGGCTGACTCGCCGCCTTTCGATTCGTCCGATGGAGGAACAAACGGGTCGGCCGATTATTCTGGCCTGCGACAATGTCCGGCTGGCCATCCCGATCCACGTCCACAGCAACGCAACCACGGCCATCACCCATAAGCTGGATCCCTGATTCGGCCGGTGGAACGGATTTGAAACCACCGGCCCCGTCTCCCAACAACAGCGCCCCGGTCCCATCGTTGTTCGGCGACGTCTCGAGTTCCGTTCCGGAAAAGTTCTGGTTGAGAAACAAATCCAGCCGGCCATCGCCGTTAAAGTCGGCCGCAGCAATGCCAAAACAAGGAGCGAGCTGGGCGGCGAGCGGCAGCGGGTGGCTTTCGAAAAAGCTGCCGCGATTTAAGAACACCATGGAATCAAGCGTGGCCGCTTCGAGACGTTTCAATTTGGGAAAATTCTCGCCCAGAATCTCTCCAATCCCAGCCACACCGTAATCTCGATGCTTCGGAAATTTATCGAGCACCGATGGAATCAACATCGCCAGCGAATCGCGATCCGTGAACGGTGTTTCTTTTTGCAGCGCCCGATCGAAATAACATTCTGCCTGAAAGAAGGGCCCTTGTGGATCGAGCTGACCAAAATAAATCGCGAGCGGCCGGCCAAGGCCCATTTGGTATTTGGAATTTCTCCCCCAGTTGCCGGCGATGAGGTCCGGCCGTCCGTCTCCATTCAAATCCGCGGCGCAAATTGAATTCCACCACCCGCTCCAGCGCCCCAAACCGAGGGCAGCGGTGGCTTCCGCAAATTGCCCCGCATGGTTCAGGAACACTCGAACGGGCCCCCACTCGCAGCTGAGAACAAGATCAGCTGAACCGTTCCCGTCGACATCGCTGAACACCGCCCCGCTGATCAAACCGACATTTGCAAATACCGCTCGACCGCCAGGATCTTCAACGAACTCGCCGCCGCGATTCAGAAACAGCTTTGATGAAGCCGGCGCCGGATAACGCCCAGGATTCAATCGGCCGCCGACGAAAAGGTCAGGAGTTCCGTCCCCATTCACGTCAGCCAGGCAAAGCGGCCCGACTGACACGCCCCAACTCGGAATTGCCCCAGCGGAGACGAGCTTTCCCCGAACAAATCGAAAGCGAAGGACTGCATTCGTCGCGCCGCCGGGATTTTCATAATCCGAGATGGCGCAGACGAGTTCGATGGATCCATCCGCGACACGAAACGTCTGCCAATCCGTTTGATCACCCGCAAACAGTGTTTTAGGGAAATCCAACGTCAAGCGTTCGAAACGCTGGCCGGAGTGGTTCAACAAAATGTCAGGCGGTCGGCCCGCGCCATTGCCGATGATCAGATCAGGCCAGCCCTCCGCATTGAGATCGCACGTCGTGATGCTCGGACCGAACCGGCTGTGTTGCCGCGAAAGCATCGGCTGGGTTCGTTCGTCGTCGAACGGCGATTCCACATGGCGTTGATGCAGCCGCTCGCTCGCTTCCGCAAACAACGGCTTCGAATGGGCTTTAGGTTTCGGCAGCGCAACGGCCGTCTCGGGTTCCGATACTTCATAGATTCGATTTGCCCGAACGGGCGCAAGGTGGCTTTGCTTTCCGCTCGGCCACACAACTTCCAACGCCATCACGCCCTTCAACTCGTCCGCCGCGAAGGTCCGAATCGCATCGTCGCCCGAGAGGTAACGCCCGCCGCTGATCATCTCCTGTTCCTGCACAAGAGCATTCTGTTTGAGCCGAACCCGCGCTCCGATCCCGGTGCTATTGCCATTTTTTCCTCGGAGCCGAACCGCGATTCGTTTTGCCGGCGCGTCATTCCGGTAAATTTCCGCCGGGGAATTAAGTGTGTTGACGATGACGTCCAGATCACCGTCGTTGTCCAAATCGGCCAATGCCATTCCTTGGCCAATGTGAGTGGACGCGAAGCCCCAGCGTCGTCCGACTTCTTCGAATGAAAAATTTCCGAGGTTGCGAAACAAGTAATTTGGCGTGTAAAGCGGCGGCATCAGCAATCGCCCGGAATTGCGGCGCTGAATGGCGGGATCAGCCGAACGGCGGCGGTCGATCTCCTGTTGGATGTCGGAATCCTGCGCGTCATGCATCGAGCCGTTGCAAACGAGAATGTCCTCATAGCCGTCGAGATCGACGTCCAGAAAAACAGTCGACCAACTCCAATCGGTCGCCTCGATTCCGCTGAGTTGGGCGATTTCGGCGAATGTGCCATTGCCGCGATTCATGAAAAGCGTGTTTCGCATGAATTGCGGGCGCTGGCGCGATGCGTAATCGCTCCACATCGCTGGCTGGAAACTGTTTCTTTGCCGCATCCGAAGCCGGCGATAGGGACTCAGCATGTCGACCACAAAGAAATCGTCGTAGCCGTCGCGATTGAGATCGCCGAAATCGATTCCCATCGAAAGCTGGCTCGTTTTGGTCAGCGCATCTCGAGCGATCGCACGGAAGCGCCCGCCGCCGATGTTGATCCAGAAACGGTCCGGTTGAACGAAATCGCTGCAGACGTACAAATCCGGGAGCTGATCTCCATTGATATCGCGGAACATTGCGCTGAGTGACCAATCCCGCGGCTGCTCTTTTATGGCTTCGCCATTTTCGTCGAGGAAATGACCGTCCGTCCAGCTGACCGCGCTGAAATGCCCCTGGCCATCATTTAAATAGAGAATGTCCGGTTCGCCAGTCTCGTGCAGGATGGGATGTCCAGTGGCGTCGCTTGCGGAGATGAATCGGTCGGCCAATTCGGCCGGCAACTTCCAGCGGCCGTTCTCGATTTTCAAATGGCTTAGATCGACCGGAAAATCTTTGACTGTTCGGGCCCGATAATTCGCGACGTAAAGATCGAGATCACCATCTCCGTCGATGTCCGCCAAGGCCAAACTCATCGTTCCATTCGTTCGGGTGAGACCGGAATCGATCTGCTCACGAAAGTTTATTCCGCCGGAATTAAAGAAGAGCCGCACGCCGCCGCCAAGTGACCCGACCAGCAAATCGGGTTTGCCATCGCCATTCAGGTCGGCAAAAACGGCGCTGGTTGAATATTGGCCGGCACACGCCACGCCGGCTTTGTCGGTCACATCTTCAAAGCGCCAATCGCCTAAATTCCGATAGAGCGCGTTGGGACCTTCGAGACGGCAAAAATATAAATCGCACAGGCCATCTCCGTCGAAATCACCGGCCGCCACGCCCGAGCCGTTTTCGAGAACACGGTTTTTGAGGGTGGCAGCTTCGGAGAGTTGATTCGTAAAGGCAACGCCCGTTTCACGCGGCGAGAGGAGCGTGAACCCGACACGCCTGTCGTGAAGGATCTGCAGATCAGCAAAACGGTGATCGACACGTTGTTGCCAGGAAAGCTTCTCGGCTGAAGAGGCGATGACAGTCGAGCAGAACGCGACGAAGACAAAAAGAACCGGGTTGAAGCAGGCCGAGCTGAGGCGCGGTATTATGCTGAATGGCGCGACGCCCGCGGCATCACCCGTCAAAGAATATTTCAATTCTTGCTGGTTCCGTTGTCCGCAGTCCACGGGTCGGGGCTCACGGTGGAATCATTGTAGTGGGGTTCGTTGTCGTTATTCCACCGCCGGCGCCACATGTCATTCTTCGGATCGACGACATCTTTGCGGCGAGCTGATTCGGCGTGGCCATCCGCAAACATGATCACCGTTTTACCGTTATGCCGCTTGGCGGGCCATTGATCCGGCTCCTTGGGATCGACATTGCCGTCCCAGCTGTAATCGGATTTGCTGTCGGCGAGCATGAGCATGTCGCTGGGCGATTTGATGGCTGAGTCAGGCAGCTCCTTCAATTGCGGGTCGTTAGGCATAATATCGCCGCCCATACCAAGCTCAGGGAAGCGGCCCGGATTGCGCAAACCCCAGTCATTCTGACCGTAGCTCATTCCCGCGGCATTTCCACCTGCGGGCAGGAAATCCAAACGCCCCTTGAGGGATTTGTTGACGTTTGTTTCCCAGGCGAACTCCCGTTTGTTCGCCGGGCAAAAAAAGGAAGCGCGATTGGTTCCCATTTGGGAGAACAGGCGGAGCGGCCAAATGTATTCCGGGCCGCGCGAGCCGAACCAGATCGTTCCTGGATATTTCTTATAATCGTTGACGTACATTGATGTGGCGAGCCCGAGCTGCCGGAGATTATTCAGACAGGAGGTCTGCTGCGCTTTGGCTTTGGCCTTCGCCAGCGCCGGCAAAAGCATTCCAGCAAGAATCGCAATGATCGCAATGACCACCAGCAGTTCGATGAGCGTAAAAGCGATCTGGGATTTGCGAAACCGTGGGGCAACATCTTTAGGATTGGGCAGGAATAGCGAAATCATAAAACGACCTTTCGGCTGATCAATTGGCGACGGGTTCTGCGGCGGCGACTTTGCCATCAGGCTCGACTCTTCGCAAGCAGCAAGGACAGCTTTCCTGCTTGAACGATCATTGTTCCGGTGACATTCTCGGCCTTCTCAAACCCCGACCGCTAGACGCGGATTATTGCCGACCAATCCAGCTGATCCAGCAAAAAAACCGTGGGCGATCCGAGGCGAAAAAATCTGCAACACCACACACATCACATGAACACTCACTTCCGATTTCTCTGCCAAGCCACACTTGCGGCATTTGTTCTCTGCACGGTTCCGCGGACTACTCCTGCCGCGGAAAAGAAAGTCGATCCGACCGGGACTTGGACCTGGGAGATTCCAGTTCAGGACGGGAACACAATCAAACGATCCGTAAAACTGAAGCTGCAGGGCGACAAACTGACTGGAACCACCACCAACTTCGAAGGCGCCGAACAACCGATCGAGGCCGCCAAGCTCAAGGGGGATGAGATCTCATTCCAGTATACAGTCGATTTCGGCGGCAATAAATTTGTGCCGAAATACTCCGGTAAAGTTGACGGGGACAAGATCGTCGGTGAAGTGAAGATCGACCGCGACGGTGAAACCACCAGCAGGAAGTGGGAAGCTAAACGCGTGGCAAGCAAAGCCAACGCGACCGGCACGTGGAAATATTCTTTCACCACGCGCAACGGCCAGACGCTCGAGCCGACTCTCAAGCTCAAGCAGGATGGCGACAAATTGACCGGCGCTGTCATCTTCAACGAAAACGAAGCGCCCATCTCGGATGGCAAAATCAGCGACGGCCAGATTTCGTTCAAAGTTCAACGAGAACGCGACGGGCAGACTATCACTTCCCGCTACACTGGCAAACTGACGGGCGACAACATCAAAGGGCAGATCACTTCAAACTTCGGCGGCACGGAACGGACTTACGATTTCGAAGCGAAACGCCAGAAGGAATAGTTGCGGTTGTGACGCCGCAGTCTTTCTGCCTAGTTTCACGCTAACTCCCTGAGGATGGCTTGGCGTTCCTGCACGTTTCCTCGAATGACAAGGGCAGTTCGGGAGCAGCCAGCGGCGCGGCATGGCGCCGCAGCCGGAGACGCTGCCATCGATGCACTTTGGCCTGCAGCAGTTCATCGACTCGCCTGTGGCGCTCGCCATCGCTGAAAACCGTTGCTGGAATGAAGTTTGACTTACCTTTGTGCGCCCCGTAATTTTTTCCCATGGTCGTCGCTGGAATGAAAGCAGGGTTGGCCGGCAATTCTCCACTCCGTGAATATTCCCTCGCTTGGAAAGAAATCATTGAGCCGGTTGCCCCTTTCCTCGATTCGGTGACAGCGGGTTTGGCTTCGCAAGTGGCGACTTTTGATGGGGAGATCTCGACTTATGCGGAATACGCCCTGGCGAACCAAGGGAAGCAGTTGCGTCCGGTGCTGGTTGCGCTGAGCGGAGGGGCCGTTGGGGATTGGAACGATTCGCTCGTGAAAGTGGCGGTCATCATCGAGATGGTCCACCTCGCCACGCTCGTTCACGACGATGTCATGGACGAGGCTGAGATTCGCCGCCGCCGCCCGACCTTGGCGGCGAACTGGGGAAACCAGCTTTCGATTTTGCTTGGCGACTGTCTGTTTGCCCACGCGTTGAAACTAGCCGCAAGTTTCCCCACGCCCGAGATTTGCCGCGCGGTGGCTTCAGCGACCAAGACCGTGTGTTCCGGTGAAATCCTCCAGACCCAAAATCGCCGCAACCTGAACCTTGGCCGGCCGGAATATTTTAAGATTCTCGGAATGAAAACGGCAGAGCTGTTCGCACTGTCGTGCGATTTGGGCGCTTGGACAGTCGGTGGTTCTCCAGCTGTCCGGTCGGCTCTCCGCAATTACGGCTCGGCTTTGGGAACGGCTTACCAGCTCTACGACGATTGCGTTGATCTTTTTGGCACTGAAGAGTCGGTTGGCAAGTCACTTGGCACTGATCTTGCCGGTGGAAAGATAACTCTGCCACTGTTGATCGTGCTCGAACGCGCCATGATTGCCGAACGCGAAGAACTGCAGCAATGCCTGGAAAACTGGCATCCGGGCTTCATTCCGCGGGTTCATGAACTCGCTGAGAAATACGAAGCCCAGGCAGAATCGCGCGTGGTCATTTGCGGCTTTTTGGAAGAAGCACGGGCCGCCTTGTTGCCGGTACCGGACAATGCAAGCCGGAATGCCCTCGGCACATTTACTGAGTTCTTGGCGCAACTAACCGAAAACCTCGGCCTTAGCTCATAACAGTGGCCCAACCCCACACCATGCCGACGTGCAAGCCCTCCTAAAGCAGGACCTCGCCCCTGCGAGCACCGCTCCGGTCAGGCGACCCGAAATCAAAACTGGCCAGGAGCAAACTGACGACCTTGCGCTCGTCCGAAAGGCGCAGCAAGGGGATCTATCCGCTTATGACGATCTGATTCGCCGGTACCAGGAGCGAATCTATGCGACCATTTACCACATGACGTCCAATCACGAGGACGCCAACGATCTGGCCCAGGAAACGTTCATCAAAGCGTTTCGCGCCTTGAAATCGTTCAAGGGTGACTCGACCTTCTTTACGTGGGTGTATCGAATCGCGGTTAACAAAACGATTAATTTTCTCAAGCAGCGCAAAAACCGGTTCCAAAAAAGTCTCAATGATCTGAACGTAAATGCGGAGCACGATCCCGACATTATTGCGCTCATTTCGGACAAGACCCCCCGGCGGGATTTGAACCTGCTCGAGCTGCAGGAAAAATTGAACGAGGCTATGCAGAAACTGTCCGAGGTTCATAGGTTGGTGGTGACTCTGCACGATGTTCAAGGTCTGCCGCACGAGGAAATCAGCCGGATCATGGATTGCAATACCGGCACCGTTCGCTCCCGGCTTTTTTACGCTCGACAGCAATTGCAAGCTTACTTATCTGACTACCTCAAATAACCTGGCGCATGGACAAACTTCCTGAAGAGATGGAGCCGATTGTGAAGCTGCTCGCCTGGAAACGGCACGAGCAGCCGCCGCCCGGTTATTTCCAGCGTTTCCCAAGCCGCCTTCGAACGCGGCTCGAAGCCGAGCGAACCATCGAAGAGGAGAGTTCATCCTGGTGGAGCTGGCTCGTGGACCGATTCGATGCCAAACCGGTGCTCGCTTGCGCTTACGCGCTATCAGTTTCGGGGCTTCTCCTCGCGGGCTTTAGCGTGTCGAGGGCGTTCGAGAAAGAGCTCGCTGCCACTCCCGTCATGGGAGGACCATGGCTCGCCGCAACCCCGGCTCCAGCGCCTCTCTTTCTACCGGCGGACCCTTTTCAAGAACCAAGTTCCGTCATGGACTCGAAAATCGCGCCGGCCTTCCGCCCGGAACCGGCCCGCATTTTGTTCATGCGGAATGACGACAAACTGATCGCTCGTCCCATTCAGTTTTTGTCCGACAAATAACGCCTCACTCCGCCCGGAGGAAAAACAGCATCCGGGGGCCGTTCGCCAGCGTCAACGCTTCATCATCCGCATTCCCCACCCAATTCAGAGTTTGCCCACGTTCATCCTTGAAGGTGACCTTGTAATGGTCGCCATCGCGGACCCACTGACCCTGACCGGATGTGATCTGGACCGGCAACGCCGCCGTGGGGCTTGGAAGCCCAGGCGTGTTCGGCCGCCTCGCAGCGGGCGGTGCGCTCGACCTGCCTGATCCGGTTCGCCCGTATCGCTGGCGCATGATTCGGTCGGCCTCGCTTTCCTGCGGTTCGGCGTTTTCGGCCGGTTTTGGCGCGGCGGGCACTGCTCCCACAATTTTTACTTTGAGCTCCATGCGGCCGTCCACCAGCGCGGTCAAGGTAGTTCCAGCCAATGCCGCTGCCGCTCGTTTCAACGCCAGCAATTCGCTCGCGGTGATATTCGGCTTCATCTTCCGCATGTGGACAATCATCGAGTCGGAATCGATTTCCCATCGGCCCAGAATCTTCTCGTCGTAATATTTTGGAGATTTCCCTGTCTTGAGATAATCCTGGAGGTCCTTCAAATTGACTTGCCGAAATTGATCGACGATTTCGGGGTTGTTGATGATCGCCTGGATCTTCGGCTCGTTCAGAATTTCGATGATGCTGGCCTTGGTTTGCAGCTTCGAGATGACCCCTTGATCGTTTGCGATCTCCTGAAATTCCGGACGGTCGCTCATCCCAAGAAACGGCGGGTAATTAGAAAGCCGATTGTGAAGAAGCGGATTCTGATAAATCATTCCGATTGCGTCGGAGGCTTCGTAATAGCTCGGGGGTGCCGAGGCTAAAGGAGCCACCACTTTGTCGAGCCCGGTCTTTTCCAGATCGTAGCGGGCCTGATTCAGGTAACGCAGCGCGGGCGGATCGCTTTCCCCAGCGGAAACCTGGACGCTGGCGTAGCCGAGAACATAAACGGCGGCGCCGATCAGCAGCACGTATCCCGTGGCCATGACAAACCCAAGGCAGGCGCCCAACCGATGATCAAGGCGCTTCCATTGCAGCTGCTGAATTTCGTCCCTGCGGAACTTGTAATAGACCTGGAGCCTCCAATGAATGACGAACCCGATGATTGAGAAGGCCAAACTGACGAGCAGGAATATGTAAACCGGCGGCAAAACCCTATGCCAGACCGGATGCCACGCCGCGGGAACCCACGATGTGACTTTCGGCGCGAGCGGCAAAGCGAGCATGGCGCCGACGATCATTCCCGCAATTGAAATGAGCGTGCGGACCGTTCCAATGAAATAGCCGATGACGCCCAAGAGCAGAAAAAAGACGAGGATTAGAAGCCAGATGAGCATGCAGGGAACATACGACGCCGATCCTGAAAAGCACGAAGAAAATCATTTTGCAGCGGGGAGTGCGGCTGCTATTTTCAAGCCCATTCCCGGGCTGAGACTGCGGGATCCTCTACCGAACTATGAACTGATTTATGGAAGCGCCATGTGAGAATTGTGACCAGAACCGCCGCCATTTTTTGAAAGAGGCCGGGGCGATCGCGATTTCTGGCGTCGCCGTCGCTGTTCCGGCCGCCGCTGGACTCGCGGTGTTCCTGGACCCTTTGCGCCGAAGGTCCGGGCCCAGTGAATTGGTGCGCGTGGCCAGTCTGGAATCGCTTCCCAAAGATGGGTCTCCCAAGCAGTTTTCCATCGTGGCAGATCGAACCGACGCTTGGAACCGTTACGCTTCTGTCCCGGTGGGCGCTGTGTATTTGCGGCGAGCTGGCGACAAAGTCGAAGCTTTGAACGTGGTTTGCCCGCACGCCGGTTGCTTCGTGAATTATTTATCCGACCGAAAACAATTCCTTTGCCCCTGCCATAACAGCCTGTTCGCGCTGGACGGCAGCCTGGCCAACTTAAAAAGCCCGAGCGCCCGCGCCATGGACGCGCTCGAGGTCGAGTTGCGAAACGGAACGGAGATTTGGGTGAGATTCCAAAATTTTCAAACGGGCAAACCCGAGAAGATCCCCGCCGCATGAAAGCCGTCGTTGCCTGGCTCGACGAACGAACCGGCTGCAAGAAACTCGTTCATGAGGCCCTCTACGAAAATGTGCCCGGCGGCGCGCGCTGGCGTTACGTTTGGGGGAGCACGCTTCTTTTCACCTTCGCAGTCCAGGTCATCACCGGAATTTTTCTCTGGATGGCGTACAGCCCAAGCTCGCAGACCGCTTGGGAAAGTGTCTTCTTCATCCAATATCAAATGACGGGCGGGTGGCTTCTGCGCGGGCTGCACCACTTCACCGCGCAAGCCATGAACGTGCTGCTGGTGCTGCACCTCCTCCAAGTCGTCATCGATGGCGCGTACAAAGCGCCGCGTGAGGTGAATTTCTGGTTTGGTCTGCTGCTGCTGCTGCTCGTTCTGGGATTGTCGCTGACAGGTTATCTGCTGCCGTGGGACCAAAAAGGACTCGCCGCGACAAAAGTCAGCACCAACCTGATCGCGGTGGCGCCGGTGTTCGGAACGTTTCTGCAGAAGCTCATTGTGGGCGGGCCCGAATACGGCCATCACACGTTGACGCGGTTTTTCGCGCTGCACGCCGGCGTTCTTCCCGGAATGGTCATCGCTCTGATCTTCGGCCACGTCTATTTGTTCCGGAAACATGGCATCACAGCCAAACGGCCGTTGCGCAGACCGGACGCGGCGTTTTGGCCAGACCAGGTTTTCCGAGACGCCGTCGCTTGCCTGGCGGTGCTGGCAGCTGTCCTTGGGCTGATCCTGGCCCCGCACTGGCTTAATCCTTCCGCTCCGCTCGGCGCCGAGTTGGGGGCGCCCGCGGATCCGTCCCAACCTTTTTCCGCAGCTCGCCCCGAGTGGTATTTTTTATTCCTGTTCCAATTCTTGAAGTATTTCCCGGGCACATCGGAGATTTGGGGCGCGATTGTCATTCCGACCTTTTTACTGCTGCTTGTTTTTTTGCTGCCCGTGTTTGCCCGCTGGAAATCTGGGCATCGCTTCAATCTGGCGTTTCTCTTTGCCCTGCTCGGGGGCGCCATCCTGCTCACGTTTGAAGCCATGCGAGAGGATCGAGCGGATCTGAATTTCCAGGCCGCCATCGCTTCCACCAAGTGGCAAGCTGAGCGCGTCAAGGAACTCGCAGCCAGTCCCAACGGAATTCCGATCATCGGCGCTGTCGCGTTATTGAGGGAAGACCCGCTCACGCAAGGCCCGCTTCTGTTCGCCAAACATTGCGCCAGCTGCCATCGCTTCGGCGGAACCGACGCTTTAGGCGCGATTCCAAAGGACCCGCCAGCAGCCTCGGATCTCAAGAACTTTGCCAGCCGGCAATGGCTCGCGGGCCTCCTGGATCCGGCTCGAATCCAGACGGTCCATTACTTCGGCGCAACCAAATTCAAGGAGGGCAAAATGGCTCGGTTCGTGACCAAGAAAGTCGCGGCATTCGGACCGGCCGAAAAAGAGAAGCTCGGCAAAGCGATCGCGGCGGTTTCAGCCCAAGCCCAATTGAAAGGGCAGCGCGCGGCGGATGCGGCGGATGCCCCCACGATCGAGGCGGGCCAAAAAATCATTCGAGAGGAACTGAATTGCACCGACTGTCATAGCTTTCTGATGCCAGATGAAAATGCCACCGCGCCAGATCTTACTGGATATGGCTCGGAGGATTGGGTCGTGCGATTTATTTCCAACCCGGCGGCGGATGAGTTTTACGGAAGCCGCAACGACCGCATGCCGGCGTTCGGCAAGGACAAAATCCTGGACGAGAAATCAATCAGGCTTTTATCAAACTGGCTTCGCGGCGAATGGTATGAACCGAAAGAAGCGGCTGATTCCAAACTTGCCACTGCCCTTCCCAAAAACCCCGCTCTGAACGAGTAGATTCTTCTTTCGACGTTCTCGTGCTTCGGATTTAGTGCTTCGGATTTAAGCATCCTCATTTCGAATTTCAGATCCCGTTGGCTAGCTTTCTGGAAAACGAAAACCCGGCGAGGGTCAGCCCCGGCCGGGTTTAGGCAATCAGTTTAATCGAATCAATCAGCTCAGGAGAGTTCGAGCGTTCCGTACGTGATCGGCTCGATTTCTTTCCCTTGTGCCGTGCTAATTTTGCGGGTCTTTTCGTCGAAATGGCACATGATGCCAAGCCGCTCCGACATTTCCGCCAGGGAGATCACCGTCTGAACTCGGACGCCGAGGTCGATATTGGCATTCGGTTGTTTGTTCGATCGAATGCAATCAAACCAATCTTTTTCGTGATGTTTGATGTCTTCGCCCGGCTGCAGGTTGTCAAAACTCTCGGGATCGACTTCGTCGGCGAACGGCCGTTCCGGCTTGAGCTGAACGCGATTGCCGCCGAAATAGAGCGTGCCGTGATGGCCGCGAATCATGTCTTCGATTCCTTGCTCGTTCACAGAGGCGCTCACGACCAGAATATTTAGGCCGCTCGGGAATTCGGCAATGAGCTGAACCGTCTCGTTCACGTCGCGATCCAGCGCGCCGCCCTTGTAATTCTTGTCGGTGTGGAATTTTTTGTTCCCCAAACTGACCACGCGGGTCGGGAATTCGGGATTGCCCGTGGCAAGCATCAGGGGATGGAGCCGGTGCGGGACCAAGTCGCTCAAGAGCCCGCCGCAATACGGAAAGAACTTGCGCCAACGGCGGAAATGTTCGGCATTGAATGGGACCTTCTTGTGCACGTTGCCGAGCCACCGATCCCAATTGATGTCTTCAGGAGTGACCCAGGGAAACAGCTCATAATTGTTCCATTCGCCAGTTGGACTGTTGCGCATGTAAGAACCCTGCGCCAGGACGAGCTGCCCGATATTGCCGGCTTTGATCAATTCCGCGGCCTTGTGCCACTTGGCATCAGTTGATCCTTGCGACCCGACCTGGACCAGTTTGCCAGTCCGTTTGGCGGTGTCATACATCGCGAACGCTTCGCCGAGGTACCGCGTCATTGGCTTTTCCACATAGACGTGCTTGCCCGCTTCCATCGAATCGATCGAGATCGGCGCGTGCCAATGGTCGCACGTGGAAATGATCACCGCGTCGATCTCTTTTCGTTCCAGTAATTTTCGGTGGTCCTCAAAACCTTCACACTGCCCGCCAATCGCCGCTTTCGCATTTTTCACGCAAGTTTTCGACAGGTCGCAAACCGCGGCTTGCACAACGTTGTTCTCAGAAGCGTGATCTCTGACGCTGTGCACGTGCGCCATTCCTTGCCCACCCACCCCAACGTGCGCCACTAAAATCCGGTCGTTCGCGCCAATGACGCGCCCGGTGGAAGGCGCCTGGTTCTGGCCGTAGACAGGCGTTTTGAAAACATTCGCTGTCGCAACAGCTGCCGCTGCCGTGGCGGTCTTCTTAATGAAGTCCCGGCGTGAATCAGCGCCGGCCGAGGAAAGGTTTTTTTTCTGGTCCATAAAACGATTTATGTTAACTCAATGCGAGGTGGAGCTGGCAACGTACTCAAATTCGGAGCTTGGTCAACCCAGAACATCCGACCACTTTGCGCAGGTTAGACTGAGGCAAAGGTTTGAATCTTCAAACCAACAAGAAATTTGTCCGCTGCCAATCCTCAATCCCAAATCGTAAATCGCAAATCGTAAATTCTTCGTTATGCCCAACCCCTGGACTGGAAAAGGAAACCCTTACACGCGGCAAGAAGTCGTCGATCGACTGCGGGCCACGTTGAACCGCGGCCAACCCATCATCGCGGCAGGCGCCGGAACCGGCATCAGCGCCAAGTTTATCGAGCGTGGCGGAGCCGACCTGATTATCATTTACAACTCGGGCCGCTTTCGAATGGCTGGCCACGGCTCGACCGCCGGATTGATGGCCTATGGCGACGCGAATGCGGTGGCGATGGAAATTGGGGAATTCGAAGTGTTGCCTGTCGTTCAGGAGATCCCCGTCATTTGTGGCGTGCACGCCACCGACCCACGACGTCGCATGTGGCATTGGCTTCTGCAAGTCAAAGCCATGGGATTTTCAGGGGTCAATAATTTCCCTACTCATTGCATTGTCGACGGCCATTTCCGTCAGGTCCTCGAAGAAACCGGGATGAGTTTCAAAAAAGAAGTCGAGATGGTGGCGCTGGCGCGGAAGATGGATCTGTTCAGCATCGTTTATGTTGCCGCGCCCGAAGAAGCGGCGGCCATGGCCGAAGCGGGGGCTGACGCAATCATTGCGCATGTCGGAACGACAATCGGCGGCTCAATCGGCGTGAAAGGCGCCGTCTGCACAATGGATGATGCGGTGCGCCGCACCCAGAGCATCATCGACGCGGCCAAACGGGTGAGAAATGATATTTTCTTCCTTTCGCATGGGGGCCCCATCGCGACCCCAAAGGACGCCGCCTACATCAACGAACACACCGATGCCGTCGGATTTGTCGGCGCTTCGAGTTTGGAACGGCTCGCTGTGGAAGAGTCGCTCACTCAATTAACACGCGAATTCAAGAAGATCCCGGTCAAGAAAGGCTAGGTTTTTCGCTCCTTCGCGATATTCCGGAGGAGCGATTCCGCGCAAGCTTCCGCGAAGAGCGGATCATTAATCGCGCAATCGAAATCGATAAACTCAATTCCAGGCCGCAGGTTCGCCTTTAACGCCTGAAACAATGCCGCATCCGCTTCCGGATCGTAAAACGGCCCGCCTGGCGCGCTGATCACGCTTAATCCTTTCTTGGGGAACAGCACCGTCACGGGTCCCGTCGAACCATTCAGTTTTTCCGCCAGAATTCTCCCCAATTCGGCGCATTCCTGCGATGTGGTCCGCATCAGCGTCACTTGAGGATTGTGCTGATAAAAGATTCTGCCCTTGAATTTGTCTGGAACGCTCTCCGGTCCGTAAAAATTCACCATGTCGAGACAACCTGGAACAACGATTGCGGGAATGCCTGTTTTTGCGGCGGCCTCCAACCGCGTGGGACCCGCTGTCAGAAAACCTCCCACCAATTCATCCGCCCATTCCGTCGTCGTAACGTCCAGCACGCCCGCGACCATGCCCGATTCAATCAGGCTTTCCATCGTCCGACCGCCCGAGCCGGTGGCATGGAAGACCAGCACTTCAAATCCAGACTTCTCCAGGATTCCGCGGGCGCGTTGGACGCATTCGGTCGTGTTCCCGAACATGCTCGCGACAATAATCGGTTTATCAGCTCCGGCCGGAACCGTCGTTTCGACCATGCCACAGATCGCGCCCGCCGCACGTGCGAGAATCTCACGCGAAATTCGGTTCAACCCCGCAATGTCGACAATGCTGGGGAACATCACGATGTCCTTGGTTCCGACGTATTGGCTCGTGTTGCCGCTCGCCAATGTCGTGACCATGACCTTTGGAAATCCAATGGGCAGGATCCGCATGGCCGCGGTCGCGATCGCAGTGCCGCCGCCCCCGCCCATGGAAATGATGCCGTCGATCTGTTTTGCGCTAAACAATCGATGGACCACGACAGGAGCTCCAACGGACATCGCCCGAACCGCTTCACCGCGGTCACGGCGGTTTTGTAAAACATTGAACTGAATGCCTGCCGCGCCAGCGACCTCTTCCCGGGAAATGTCCGGCTTGAACTTTGGTGGCTCGAGAATCCCGGTGTCGATTACCACAACCTGATGACCCCGCGCCCGGATCTGGTCAGCCAGAAAAGCGAATTCGTCCCCTTTCGTGTCGAGCGTGCCGAGCACGGCGATGTTGGCCATGGGAGCGTTTTAGCGGATTTGGAATTGCGCAGAAACCAAAAATGATCCGAGGAACTCGATTTTGGCCGGTAGAACGGTTAAATTCGCCCAGCGAAGACAGCAAAATGACGGAGCTTGGAAAAGTCTTTATCGTTCTCGGCCTCCTCCTCACAGGGATCGGGCTGCTGTTTTGGGCCGGGATTGGCCGCGGATGGCTCGGTCGATTGCCCGGGGATATCCAATATCATAAGAACAACTTTACGTTCTACTTTCCCTTTGCGACATGTCTAATTATTAGCCTCTTGATCTCTCTGCTTCTTTGGCTCTTCCGGCGATAGGTCGCTGGCTGTTTCAAGCCATTCTCGGCCTGATTCGACACCGCCCAAAGCCTTCAAAAGCCGCGAAATAGCACAGAAAAAGTTGTTGTCAAGGTGCGGGCTTTTGCCTATTTTCGCGGCAATTGCACCATTTCTGGTGCTTTGGAGCAAACTGGTTTTGCGCCAAAAAGCGAACAAAACGAACAATCAGATCGCAGGAGGAACACGAATGAAGTTTAACAAATGGACGCTGGCGCTAGCCACCGCCGGTGTGATCAGCTACGGCTCGGTCGCACTGGCCGAGGAAGCGCCGCACCAAGTGCTGACCGCTCTCTCTTCAACCACCTTGAGCGGTTATATCGACACCTCAGCTAACTGGAGGCCCGGCAACAACCAAGGGATGCTTCCAGGGCGCACGTTCGATGGCGGGACGAAACAAGACGGGTTCAATCTCAACATCGTTTCGTTGACATTGGAAAAACCGTTAGACGAGGGCCAATGGTCTGCCGGTTACAAAGCCCAACTGGTTTTCGGCCCGGATGCGGGTTACTACACGACCACGTCCGACTTCAATCCGCTGGGCGGCGTTGATGGATCTTCGGACTTTAATATTAAGAACGCCTACGCAGCCCTGCGGGCACCCGTCGGGAACGGCATCGACATCAAAGCGGGTGTGTTCGATACGCTAGTTGGCTATGAAGTTTTCGAAAGCGCCAACAACCCGAACTATAGCCGTTCTTACGGCTATGCTTTGGAACCCACCCACCACACCGGCATCCTCGCGAGCTACCATATCAATGACATGGTCAGTGTCGCGGCAGGCGTCGCCAACACCGCCTTCGGTCCAATCAACGGAAAATTCGGAATCGTTGCAGGCAAGACCACGCTCGACAGCAGCCAGAAAACTTACATGGCCGCTGTGACCGTCACCCTGCCAGAAAGCACCGGGCCGCTCGCCGGCACCGCGCTTTATGCAGGCGTCGTCGATGGCCGTGCGTTTGGTAATCCAGAAGACTCAACCTCGTATTATACAGGGGTGACATTGAAAACACCTCTCGAAGGTCTCGCTGTCGGCGCTGCCGTCGATTACATCGAAAACAAGCCGTTTAACGGCACTGCCTTCGCGGCTGGGTCACTCGAGAATTGGGCTTGGGCAACCGCAGTCTATGCTTCATACCAAGCCACCGAACAGCTCCGCTTGAATGCTCGTGGTGATTACACCCGCGGCACCGACGGAACGTTCTACGATCGGAGTGCGGACGGGATGCGCGGCGGCAACAACGAGCTCGCCAGCTTGACGCTCACCGCTGACTACAGCCTCTGGAGCAGCTTGGTCACACGGCTGGAAGGCCGCTGGGACCACGCGCTCAATGGCGATCGCGCGTTCGCAAATGCCGCAGGCAAGCCAGACGACAACAACGCGCTCACAGTTGCGTTGAACATGATCTACAAGTTCTAAGACAGGTTTCCGAACACAAAGCCCCTTCCGAAAACCGGAAGGGGTTTTTTATTTATCTAAGAGGATGTTGGGAAAAGGTAGCCGCCGACGTAGGAGGCGGACAAGGCGTTGCACCTCGTGCGTGCTCATTACAGAAAGTGCAGCTTTACCGTACAGTTGCATCCCTCATTTTGAATGAGCATTGCGCCTCTCCTGCCTCCTCCGTGGGTGCAAATTCTGCGATTCACAGCACGGGGAGAGGAATGAAAGGTGAGGGGGCGTGCAACTTTGATTCAACAATAGGGCTTATTCTTCTGCTTCATTCAACCCCGCGTCAAAGCAGACCCCGCGCTTGCTGCTCTTGATGAATTCAATCATGAGGCGGGCGCTTCGGCTGCTGAAATTGGCGTCTGCCTCAGCCAACGCTTCCTGGAATTTTCTCCTGCTGCGAAACAGCAGGTGATACAGCTTCCTTAATTCCAAACGCTCTTCCGGGAGCAGCCCGGCGCGCCTTAACCCGATCGTGTTCAATCCGCAAATAGTGTTATTTCCCACCGCCAGACAAAACGGAGGCAGATCTTTGCTGATCCCCGAGCCACCCTGCATCAACGCCAGCGTTCCAACCCGGACAAACTGATGGAGCATGCACGTCGCGGATATGAAAGCGCGATCAGCCACTTGCACGTGGCCTCCAAGCACCGCCCCATTCGCCATAATGATCTGATTGCCGACCTGCGAGTTATGGCCAACGTGGCTTTGAGCCATAAAGAAATTTCCCGACCCGATCGTTGTCGCCTCTTCCAACTGATTGGACCGGTGCACCGTCACGTGTTCCCGAAAGATATTATTGTCACCAATGATCAGCTGGGTGGGGTCGCTTTTATACTTGAGATCCTGAGGCGCCTCGCCGATGACGCATCCGGCAAAGAACCGGTTGCCAGCACCAATCTGCGTGCGGCCGGTGATGTAAACGTGCGGACCGAGACGGCAATCAGCGCCAATCGAAACGGCCGCATCGACGACCGCGTACGGTCCGATAGTTGCCGCCGGATCGACTTGGGCGGCTGGATCGATAACAGCAGTCGCGTGAATCATGGATGATAAAGTCGTGCCAAAAATGAACGGTTCGGCAACCTCAGGCAAGATTATCGTCGAACGAAACGCTCATCCAAAATTGGGTAAAACAGAGTAACTTTAACTGTGAAAGCCACAGATCCTTTAAACGGGGGGGCATGCCGCGCTTTTCTTAAGGCCGCCGAAATCATGACATTTTCTCTGCCGGACGATGGTGCGATTCCTAACAGCCGTTTGCCCTTGCTGATTTATCGCAGCGTCGTCGATCTGACCGGGAGCGACCCGGCAGCTATTTTCGAACAGTTATTTGGAGCGAATGAATGGTCCGGAGCTTGGCGCGACGGCATTTATTCGTATCACCATTACCACAGCACTGCGCACGAAGTTTTGGGGGTTTACCGCGGCTGGGTGAAAGTTCAATTTGGAGGCGAGAATGGAATCGAGCAGCGAATCCAAAGCGGCGACGTAGTGGTGATTCCAGCAGGAGTGGCGCATAAGAACCTTAGCTCCGCTTCAGATTTAAGAGTCGTGGGCGCCTATCCAAAAGGCCAGGACTGGGACCTGTGCTATGGCAAAGCTGGGGAACGGCCGAAAGCAGATGAAAACATCGCCCGGGTCGCTTTGCCGAAGCTGGACCCGGCCTACGGTCCGAACGGCCCGCTCTTCAGTCACTGGCGCCCGTAAAAACCCACGACCAAATAATCGTGCATATGCACGATTATTTGGAGAAGCGGCAGGTCAGCTTTAAGCGGGAAAACTTTTATCGACGGCTGGGAGTTTTTCCGCTATCGAGAGGCTGATCTCCTCATGAGCGTTCCGAGCGCACTTCCACGCAGACGTTTTCTCAAACGAATGGCCAGCGGCACTGTCGCGGCATCTGCCATGGCTCTGTCCAGCCGAATGATTCGCGGCGCAAACGAACGCGTCCGTGTCGGATTAATTGGCTGCGGCGGCCGGGGCCGCCTGGTTGCGCGGTTGATGAACGAAGTTCCGGACGTGGAGTTCAGCGCTGTTTGCGACGTTTACGACCGGCAGACCAATGCGGCCAAGGAGTGGGCCGGCGCGCGCTGCCGGGCTTTCGGCGACTTTCGGCGCGTGCTCGAGTCCAAAGATGTCGACGCGGTGCTCATCGCAACGCCGGACCATTGGCATGCGATTCCCGCAGTTCTGGCATGCCAGGCTGGCAAGGACATTTATATCGAAAAACCCCTTGGCCATACCATTCGCGAAGGCCGCGCCATCGTGGATGCCGCGCGCAAGCACGAACGCATTGTGCAGGCCGGCACTCAACATCGATCCGCGCCGCACTATCGGACAGCCGCGGAAATTGTGAAAAGCGGCGCGCTCGGATCAATTCGGTTCGTTCGGATTTGGAATTATCTAAACATGTCACCGGACGGAATCGGGCGTGCGGCAGATTCGGAACCGCCACCCGGAGTGAATTGGGAAATGTATCTCGGGCCAGCGCCTCGCGTGCCCTTCAATCGAAACCGGTTCATTGCGACTTACCGGTGGTTTTGGGATTACGGCGGCGGAATGATAACCGATTTCGGGACGCACCGGTTCGACAGTTTGCACCAAGTTATGAGTGCGGATACTCCGCTCTCTGTGACAGCAACGGGCGGTCGATTTGAGTTGCGCGACGGGGCAGAAACGCCGGATGTCCTGCAGGCGACGTTCGAGTATCCGGGTTTTATTCTCAGCTACGAAGCTTCGATGATCAACGGCCACGGAACCGGCGTCCGCATTCCGGGCAAAAAATATTACAACGCCCGGGGCCTGGAAGATCGCCCGCATGGAGAAGCTTTCTACGGCACGAACGGCACGCTTTTTTCTGACCGGATCGGTTTCGAAATTTATCCCGAACCAAAAGCGCAGATGCGTTTGGGCCCGGCTGAGCCTGGCCGGACGGAGCCGCGAGGTCTGCGGATGGAACCCGAGGATGTTCGCGGCGAAGACGCGACACAGTTGCACGTCAAAAACTTCATCGAATGCGTCCGATCCCGCCGCCTCCCCAATGCGGATGTCGAGATTGGCCACCGCGCGTCGATCGTGGCCCATTTGGGCAATATCGCATTTCGGACCGGCCGAAAGATTCGATGGGATTCGGCAACCGAGCAGATTATCGGCGACGCGGAAGCCGCGCAGTTACTGGCGAGGAAAGCGCGTGCTCCTTGGGATCTGATCTGAAAACCTTATGATGACCCGCCGTCGGATGATCAGACGCTTGGCTATTGCCGCAGCCCCACTGACGCTTTCGCTTAAACACTTGGGCGCACCCCCGCCGGCGCGTCTTGGCATTGGGATGCACTCGTACGGGACGGCTTGGGCTGCAGCGAAGCGAACGCCTAATCAAGCGAGATTCCACAACGCGATTGAATTCCTGACGTATGCAGCCGAGCTCGGCGCCGGCGGGGTGCAGGTGGCTCTCGACTTCACTGATGTCCCGTCCGCACAAGCATTCCACGCGAAGGCCGACGAATTGGGAGTTTATTTTGAGGCGCAAACGAGTTTACCCAAAGACAAGTCGGAGCTGGATCGCTTTGAAGCAGCCGTTCGAATCGCAAAGGAAGCAGGCGCTGATGTTGTGCGCACCGCTTGCCTGGGCGGGCGCCGGTATGAGGTCTTTGCTTCGGCCGACGCATTTCGCGAATTCGCCCGGACGTCCTGGATCTCTCTTCAACTTGCTGAATCGGTCATGCAGAAACACCGAATCCGGCTCGCTGTGGAAAATCACAAAGATTGGCGAGTCTCCGAGCTAACCGACGTGCTCAACCGCCTGAGCAGTGAATGGGTCGGCGTCTGCGTTGATCTGGGGAACAGCATCGCGCTTCTGGAGGAACCGATCGCAGTGGTCCAGGCTCTCGCGCCTTGGGCAGTTACGACGCACGTCAAGGACATTGCCGTCGCCGAAAGTCCCGAAGGCTTTCACATGTCGGAGGCGCCGTTGGGCGAAGGGTTCCTCAATTTGTCAGGCATGATTGAAATCCTGCGCCGCGCCGCGCCGAAAATTCGTTTCAACCTCGAAATGATCACGCGCGATCCACTGCGGATTCCTTGCCTGACGCAACCGTATTGGGCCTCGATGGAAAATGTTCCTGGAAAAGATTTGGCCGCCACGCTTGCAATGGTTCGCCGGCACAATGCCGGAAGGCTGCCGCGGGTGAGCCCGCTTCCTGTGGCCGAACAAATCACGATTGAAGACGACAACGTGCGGCGTTGCTTGCGATTCGCGGCACGTTCGTTCGGGCTGTGAAAGCATTTGCAGGACGTTCCTCGCCTGGCCTGGGGCGCGCCTGGCTAGGCATTAACGATCTCCCCGCCATTCGGGTGCAGCACCTGGCCCGTCATGTAAGAAGAGTCGCTGCAGGCTAAAAACAAATAGCTCGGCGCGATTTCATTCGGTTCTCCTGGCCGCTCAAGCGGCACATCCGAACCGAATTTCTCGACTTGTTTTGCTTTGAACGAAGCTGGAATAAGCGGCGTCCAGACAGGGCCAGGAGCGACGGCGTTCACACGAATTCTCTTTTCAGCGAGGGCGCCTGCAAGCGAGCGTGTAAATGCGACGATGGCCCCTTTGGTGGACGCGTAATCGATCAAGTGCGGGCTGCCACGATACGCCGTAACGGAAGCGCTATTGATGATCGCCGACCCTTTCCCCAAATGCTTTAAGGCAGCCTTGGTCATGAAGAAAAATGAAAAGACATTCGTGCGAAACGTCCGTTCGAGCTGTTTTGAGTTGATTTTTTCAAGGCTGTCCTGCTGGTGCTGTTCCGCGGCGTTGTTGACGAGGATATCGAGCCGGCCGAATTCCCGGACTGTTTGTCGGACCAGTTCCTGGCATTTTTTCTCGTTGCCGATATCTCCGGCCAAGGTCAGGCAGCGGCGGCCGAATTCCTCAACCTGCTTCTTCGTGTCCCGAGCGTCCTTGTGTTCATTCAAATAGGTGATGGCCACGTCAGCGCCTTCCTTCGCAAAGAGAATGGCCACCGCCCGGCCGATTCCACTGTCGCCGCCGGTGACCAAAGCGACTTTATTCCTCAAACGGCCGCTGGGCTCGTGCGGCGCAGGCTGGCTCTCCGGGCGCGGCTTCATTCGCCATTCGCGGCCTGGTTGTTCGGATTGTTCTTGCGGCGGTAAAACTCGTTTTTTCGGCGAAGTTTTTTGTGGCATAGCGATCCCTTCTTTCCAACCATCCTTGGGCGCGGCGGCAGCGCCTCGCGCTTCGATCAAATATAGCGGCAGTTAATCGTCGTGCAAAATAGCGGCCCGCACAAATCACATGGAAAAACATTTCATCGGCATTGAAATTGGCGGGACGAAATTGCAAATCGTTGCCGGCGCCATCCGCGGCGGAATTACTGAGCGGCGTCGCTTCGCGGTTGATCCGGCCAGGGGCGCTGGGGGAATTCGGGCGCAGCTTCAAGATGGGTTGGCGACTCTGCGAAGCCGCGTTTCGGCCGAAGCAATTGGCGTCGGATTTGGCGGTCCGGTTGATTGGCGTTCAGGAAAAATCTGTCGCTCTCATCAAATCAGCGGGTGGTCAGAATTTGATCTGGCCAGCTGGATTCGGCAACAATGGGATTTGCCAATAATCGTGGACAATGACGCCAACGTTGCGGCTCTCGGCGAGGCGTGGCATGGCGCAGGTCGTGCGGCGAATCCGGTTTTTTATGTGACGCTGGGCAGTGGGGCCGGCGGCGGATTCATCGTGGATGGGGAGATTTACCACGGCGCTCCGCCCGGTGAAGCGGAGATCGGCCACATCCGCCTGGATAAAAACGGGCAGACGTTGGAAGAGCGTTGTTCGGGTTGGGCGGTGGACCGTCGGATCAGGAACGAAATCAGCGTCTCCCAGGACGGGCCGCTTGCGCAACTCGCCGCAGCCGCGCCTGGGGGTGAAGCGAGATTTCTCGGTCAAGCGCTGGCGCAAAAAGATGCGTTAGCCGAAAAGATTTTGAACGATGTCGCCGATGACTTGGGGTTTGGGCTGTCGCATGCCACGCATTTGTTTCATCCGCAAACGATCGTGCTTGGGGGCGGTTTATCCCTCCTGGGCGAACCGTTGCGGGCGGCGGTCGAACGCAGGTTGCGCGGCTACATTATGGAAGCATTCCAGCCGGGTCCCACGGTTGCGCTGGCGCAACTCGCGGAAGATGCCGTGCCGATTGGGGCGCTTGAATTGGCCCGATCGATCAATGCGAGCGGCGCGGTTTAGGTTCCGCTCAAGCGGGCGATCATTTCAAGAATTCGCGTTCCTGTTCGCGCACTGTTAACACAGGGCAAGGCGCGTGGCGCACGACATTTTCGGCCGTGCTGCCGAGGAAAACGTGTTTCAGCCCGGTATGGCCGTGTGTGGCTAAAATGATGAGATCCACGTCCTTTTCCCGAGCGAGACGAACAATCTCGGTAGCCGGGCGCCCGGTCAGGACGGCCGTTTCAACGGAAAATTTCCTGGGAATTTCGTCCTGAGCAAGCGCATCCAATCGTTTGGAGGCGTTTTCGCGGATCTGCGTTTCGAGCATCGGCACATCGACCATGCCGAGTTCGCCGACTCCATAGTTGACCTGAACGACGTGAACTAGGGTTAGCGCGGCTTGGAATTGTTTGGCAAAGCTGACCGCGTATCGCAGCGCTTGCTCCGACGCGGGCGAGAAATCAACCGGCGCCAGAATTTTTTTTAGTTGAAATGGGGATGGCGCGGCCGACGAAAGCGCCTGCGCGTCCGACTGGCTGACTTCCATTACGACCCGCCCGTGTTTTGGAGATGGCTTGATTTTCATAGAACCAATTTAGTTAACATTTCCTGAAAGCCCAACTGCGCTGCGTTCGAGGCAACCTCCAGTCGCAAGGCGAGCAAAACCAGCGCTGACTTGCGGAATGTTCGACATTTCTTGGGCCGATGGGAACATTCCCCGAAATCGAGAGTTGCCAAAGGGGTCGCGAAAACCTTAGGAAAGAACAATGTCCAGCGTTGGCCAGCAATTGCGCGCCGCTCGCGAAGAACAAAATCTGTCGCTCGAAAAGATCGAGGAGCTCACCAAAATCAAGATTGATCATCTCCGATCTCTCGAAGAAGGGCGCTTCGAGGCCTTTTCCGCCCCCATTTACGTCCGGGGCTTCGTCCGGAATTATGCCGCCACGCTCAAACTCAATATTCCAAAAATTTTGTCGGCCCTTGATGAAGAGCTCGGCCAAACCAAAAAGTTCCAGGAACCGATCAGTCTTTCCGGGACCCGCACTGGGTTCGTCGATTTTCTCATGCTCCAGTTCTCGAAACTCGACTGGCGCGTGGGGGTCGCTTTGCTCGTTTTGGTTGTCGCCGGCGCGGTTCTTTTTGGAGCGTATCGCGCTTGGGTCCATTACCGGAACTATGATCCGCTCGTAAAACTCGGCCCCGGCTTGTACGAACCGCGCCGGACAAACGCAGGCGAAACCTTGCCTCTGCCCAACCCCTAATTCTCGGCCTGCGCTCGCTTGCCTTCCCTCTCGATTGGCTTACTTTCCAGCCATGCCCAAATCTGGCCCCCCAAAAAAACGTCCGATACGTGTCGGCTTGATTTCTCTCGGCTGCGCAAAAAATCTGGTCGATGCCGAGATCATGCTCGGCTCGCTCATGCAGCAGGGCATTGAAATCGTAAACGACGCTGCCGCGGCGGATGCGGTCATCGTGAACACATGCTCGTTCATCGACGCGGCGCAGGAAGAGAGCATCGATGCGATTCTGGAATCGGCCCAATTACGGGAGGTTAAAAACCGCGGCCAGGCTCTGATCGTGTCTGGTTGTTTGCCTCAGCGATTTCGCGAAGAACTGCCGAAATTATTGCCGGAAGTGGACGCGTTTTTGGGAGTGGACCAGGTCGCGCAAATCCCGGAAATCGTCGAACGCGCCATCGGACGCAGAGAAGCGAAATCGATCGAAGCGACTCCTGTCCCAAATCCAAAGCGCTCGCCAGCGAAACCAATTCACGGCGCTCGACGCGGAGAAGTCATCGGCCGGATTTCGGAATTAAACGCTCTAACCGGCGACGAGCCGAGCTCGACAACGACAGCTCTGCTCGACGTTACTCCGCGGCCCGTCTACATTCCGGACTACGAGACGCCGCGGTTCCGGCTGACGCCAGGACATTTCGCTTACGTGAAGATTGCTGAAGGATGCAATCATCCTTGCAGTTTTTGCACAATTCCTCGGATGCGTGGCGCTCATCGCAGCCGGGGCCAAGACGACATCATTCGCGAAGCCCGCGGGCTCATTGCAGAAGGCGTCAAGGAGCTGAATCTGATTTCGCAAGACTCGACGTATTACGGGCTCGACTTGCAACCGCGCCGCAATGGGTCTATCGCCGCGCCCGAAAAATTCCGCGCCGCAGCTCAATCGTTGCCGCTTAGCGCAACAACGCTTTGCACGCTGCTGCGCGAGCTCAACGGGCTCGAGGGCGATTTTTGGATTCGGCTTTTGTACACGCATCCGGCGCATTGGACGGACGAGTTGATTCGCACGATCGCTGATTGCCCCAAGGTTGCGCGCTACATTGATATCCCACTCCAGCACATTCACGACGCCATGCTCGAACGGATGCGGCGGGAAACCTCACGCAAATACATTGAGGAACTGCTCGCCCGAATTCGCGCGGGCATTCCTGGAATTTCAATCCGCACCACCTTTATCGTGGGGTTCCCGGGTGAAACGGACGAATACTTTGAAAGCCTCCTCGAATTCATCCGCGCGACGCGGTTCGAGCGGCTCGGTGTTTTTATGTATTCACAGGAGAGTGGAACTCGATCCGCTCGAATGGCCGCACAAATTCCGCAGCGCCTCAAAGAAAAGCGGAGCGACTTGGCCATGGCGGAACAATTGAAAATCTCGCGGCAACTTGCCAAGGAGTCGGTCGGCCGCACGATCAAGGTGCTGATTGAAAAAGAAGCGACCGCGCGAGAACTCGAGCGGGCTGAGGTTCGGTCGTGGGAACACGGGTTCATTCGCAGTGCCCACGCAAAAAAGTCTCCTATTTCAGGAAGGTTCTGGGTAGGCCGCGGAGAGGCGGATGCGCCGGATATCGACGGCCGTGTTTACGTCCGAGGGATCGCCCAGCCGGGAGACTTTTTTCGCGCGACTGTTGTCGGCCACACCGATTACGATTTGCTCGCGCAACCCGCTGCATAGCGCTCTATCGAGCGCCACACTCCCAGCATTTTGAAATTTGGTGCGCGAGAGAGGACTTGAACCTCCACCCCTTACGGGACCAGATCCTAAGTCTGGCGCGTCTGCCATTCCGCCACTCGCGCATTGAAGGAGACCGTGCGGCGCAACTTAACAGCATCTCGATCTCCTGCGCAAGGCAGCGCCAAAATTCGCGTCGCGATGAAAGGGATTCTTCGGCAGCGCGGCTACCTGCCTGACAAGCAAGAGAAGGCAAAGCAGACTGTTTTGAAACAACCCTGGTTGCGCCAGTTCACGCGACTGCGTAATCCGCGGGTGAATGCGATTGGGCATCGTCTTCGAGCAACTCCCTTTTCGTAAACAAGGCCACAACAGGATGACCCATCGCCTCAATCTTCTCGCGCCCGCCTTCCTGGCGATCCACCAGCACGGCGACGAAGCCAACCGTGCCGCCCTCTCGCTCGACCGCGTTGATCGCCGCGATGGTTGACTCGCCGCGGGTCACTACATCGTCAAGCACCACCACCACATCGCCTTTCTTAAAGTTCCCTTCGATCAGTTTGGTTTGCCCGTGCGCTTTCGGCGATTTGCGCACTGAGAATACCTGCAACGAGCCTGCGTCTTTGACCAACTGTGAGTGCATTCCAATGGCCAGCGCGATTGGATCAGCGCCCATCGTCAGTCCGCCGACCGCATCGAGTTTGAGGCCTCGGGCGTTTTGTTCTTTGCGGATAAGATCGTGCATCAACTGCCCAACGAGCCAGGCGCCTTCAGGATCCAGCGTGGTCAGCTTGCAATCAACGTAGTAAGCGCTTTTCGCGCCCGACGAGAGCGTGAAATCACCGCGAAAAACGGAATTCCTTTGCAGCCTCGCCAAGAGGGCTCGCTTGGCGTCATCGATTTTGAGCATGGGCGGCATGATGCAATTGTTGGGTTTGTCTTGAAATGGAAAGTTATTTTTTCTTGTTAACAGGATATCCGCATCGCTGATCCACGTCCGACCCGCGACCGGCGCTGCCGAGCAACTTAACAGAACCAAGAACAATTGCGCAAGAAGGCGTCAGCCTTTGCGCCACGAAAATTGGCCGACGGGCATCATGCAGCACCAGTCCTTGCGAGGTGAATTTTTGACAAATAGCCAAACTGCAGCACTTTTTGATTGGCAAAGCGAACTTCGGCCGGCCGGTTGTTCCTCTCAAACTCAGCCGCACCCCGCCGAGACTCGCTAGAGATTAAAAGTGAGATGGAAGCGCTACCACGAAGTCAGACGATCAACGCAAGGTGGCTCATCATCCCGCTTTTTTTTCTTCGTTCGGCAATCATTTTCGGACAAATGACAGCGCAGAGTTTCGCTGTCGAACTCACTGCTGAAGTCCAAACGGCTCCTCCGCAAATCACGTTGAATTGGCCGGTCGATTCAATGGCGCTGGACTACATCATCTCCAAGAAACGGCGCGAGGATGAAACGTGGGGCGATCCGATTGCCTCGCTGCCCGGCACTGCGACCAGTTTTATCGATACGAACGTCCGGCTCGGCGAGGCCTATGAATATCAAGTGAAGGAGGACACCACCTATTGGCCTTGGCCCAAAGGCGAACCTTGGCAATGGTGGAAAGCTTACGGCTACATCTACGCCGGAATTGCCGTCCCGGCGCCGGATTACCGGGGCAAGATAATTCTGCTGGTCGAGAAAAGTTTGCTCCGGCCGCTGGCAGACCGAATCGCCCGGCTGGAGCGAGACCTGGTGGGGGACGGCTGGGTGGCGCTGACGCATTACGTTGCGGCCGACGAAACGATCCCGAATATCAAGCAGATCATCCTGAACGACTGGAATGCTGATCCAGCGTACGTGCAAGCGCTCTTCATCGTCGGACATGTTCCTGTCCCGTACTCGGGTGATTTTTATCCCGACGAACACCCTGATCATCGCGGCGCCTGGCCGGCGGACGCTTATTACGGGGATATGACAGGAACATGGACGGACGATACGGTGAATTTCACCAACGCGACTTATCCGGCCAACAGCAACGTGCGGGGTGACGGTAAGTTTGATCAAACCGTTCTGCCTGCCCGCGTGCTCTTGCAAGTGGGGCGCGTTGACCTGTCGAATCTGCCCGCGTTCCTCCCCAAAACTGAGGTGGAACTCTTGCAGCAATATCTCGACAAGGATCACAACTATCGCCACGCGCTCTTCCGGCTGCCCAATCGTGGCCTCATTCTGGATAACTTCGGCGTCATTGACGGCGATGCTCCCGCGGCGACGCCATGGCGCGTGTTTCCGGAATTCTTCGGCAGGGCAGGCGTCACAGAAATCCCGCCAGGCAGTTATTTTTCAACGTTGGGCCAGCAAGCTTATCTCTGGTCCTATGCGGGCGGCGGCGGAGATTTTACGCATGCGGATGGAATTGGAACGACGGCTGACTTTGCGGCGCACGAAATTCAAACTGTGTTCACGATTTTGCACGGAAGTTATTTCGGCGACTGGAATACGAAGGACAATTTGTTGCGCGCGCCGTTAGCCACTCGGAATTATCCGCTGGTTTGCAACTGGTCCGGATTGCCGCACTGGTTTTTTCATCACATGGCGCTGGGCGAACCGATCGGATATAGCGCCCGCCTGACGATGAACAATAATGTGCGCGGCCTTTATCGCATGCAGGCAAATTACGCGAGCCAAGAGGCTCACATCGCGTTGATGGGTGACCCGACTTTGAGGATGTTCATGGTCGCGCCAGCCTCCAACCTCAGGGCAACGGCGAGCAATCGAGTGACCCTGGCATGGCAAGCGTCGACGGACCCAGTCGCAGGTTACTTGCTTTATCGCTCCACATCGCCCTCAGGACCGTTCGCCCGGGTGACGCCAGATCCGATCAATGAGGTGAACTACGTTGACACCCCGCCTTCGGCCGGTTCGTACACTTACATGGTGCGGGCATTAGCTCTCCAGGTTACCGGAAGCGGAACTTTTTTTAATCCGAGCGAAGGGATCTTCGCCCAAACTGATTTTGCTCCGACCAACCAGCCGCCCACCGCTGTCGAGGATGCCGTGGCCACATTTCTGAATAAGCCCGTCGAGATTCCGATTTCGCTCCTGCTGGCCAACGATACGGCGGCGGAACCGGGAACGAGCCTCAAGATCCTGGCGGTGAGTTCTCCAAGCGCACACGGCGGCAAAGTTGCGCTGACCAACGCAGCGATCGAGTACTTTCCCCCGGATGGATTTTTGGGAAACGATTCCTTTGATTACACCTTGGGCGATTCAGAGGGCGGCTCGGCGGTGGGGCATGTGACGGTTTCCGTGCGCCGCGCACCGCGGATCACCTCGATCACGCTTGAACCGGACCATCAACTGCGAGTTGCCTTCGAGGGGCCTGCCGGCGAGGCCTATCAAATCGAAGCGTCATCCGATTTGCGCGAATGGATCAAGTTGTCAGCAGGAGCTCTTGGCGCCGAAGGAACGGGCGAATTCTTTCAGCCGGACGATACGCGACAGCGCTTCTTTCGCGTGAGTTTTTTCTGAGCCCTCAGGAATAGGGGTAGCGCGCCTTCTCGATGGACAAACCGCGCACGTCGATTTTCGACAACTCAGCGATGCCGAGTCCAGCTTGTTCAGCCATCAACAAGTGGTTGTCGCAAAAATGGAAAGGCTTTACGCCGCGGATCGCGCGTGGATCAGGATAACCCATGACGGCGGCGCCGACGGCATCGGTGGACACAGGGTTGAATCCAACGATGATCACGCCTGGAGAAGTGAACTTCAACGGAGCGACGTTGCCGCACCAAGGGCCTTCCCCGCCGCTCATCGACGTGATTCCGTCGATGATAGCCAGATCGATCGGCCGTGCCGCGATAATATCGACAACGGTCCGCGGCACGCGCCAGGTCGCGTCATTCGAGGTGATTCCTTGCTTCATTCCGGGAAGTTTCAGTTCGTCCTTTTTATTGTGAATCGGGCCGCGCCCAGCGGTCGCGTCCTCATTTCCCGCTTGATCCCCATAGAGCGAATTGGGAGTGATGCCAAACAGGTTCTTCATGGACAGGGTTACCCCGGCCGTGATGTGGTTCTTCAGTTTGCACAAGGAAACCATGACATCGGTGTCGGCATACGAATGATTGAGATCGAAAGCCGAGAACATTAACCCGCCAGTTGGGACTTTCAGATGGGCATAACTTTTTCCGTTCCCGAGGTTTCGAGTGTTCTCGAACTCCACCTTGCCAAGGGACCGCAGGGCGCTGATGTCCCAATCGGCAAAGCCGACCGTCGACTCGAGCCCGGCTTTGCTCTGGGTCGATTCGACCACGCGCACACGCTTTGCGCCGTTGTCAAAGAGCAACCCAGCCAGCGCCAGCACGGTCGAAAAATGCGTCATGAAGGTTTCGCCGACCGGCCGATCGAGGAAGGGCGCGAAATTCGTCCCGGTTAAGTTCACTTTAACCGTGACGGTTTTATTTTTAACGAGCGGCCCAACGCCGCCAAGCAGGTCAAACGATTGTTTCAGCGCAGCGCGAACTTCCGGCCCGTACGATTTGCAGGCGCTGATGGCGACTTTCGTGTCGGAACGGGTGGCGCGTGAGGTCGCATCGGCGGCGAGCAAACGATCGATCAGCGATGTTGCCGCAAACGGCGCGCCGAACGCGATGGTGGAGGTCGATTGAAGGAACGCTCGTCGGCTGAGATGGCGGGATTTCATAAATCAGGTTTTCCCGGTAATTGAACACCGAAACCCCCGCACAAGCAACCCCTTCTGCAGCGCGCCCGCCGTTCTCGGGGAAACCAGTAACAGCAATTACTGGAATTCCCGATCTTCCGCACTCTGGCCAATCCAGTTAGCCTTGGACCCTTAATCACAGCTGATCCCGTAACGACTTTTCTGCTTAACGTAAAATGAAACGCGCTGTCCAATCTTCCAACGGCAATAAAGCGACTTCTTCAGAAGCCGGCGAAACGCCGAGCTCTTCCTCAGAAACCAACTCCGTTTTCGACCCGCTCGTTCTGCTCCGGACGTTTGATGCCGTCCGGAATGGAAATTTCCAGGTCCGCCTTCCGACCGAATGGACCGGCCTGCACGGACGGATTGCCGATGCGTTCAATCAAATCGTCGACGCCAACCAAACGATGGCGGAAGACCTCGATCGAATCAGCCGCGTGGTGGGGAAAGAAGGGAAAATCAATCAGCGCGCCCATTTCAAAGCGGCGCTCGGCGGAAAGTGGCGCGGAATGGAAGATTCGATCAACACGCTCATTGCGGATCTTGTTTGGCCGGTAACGGAAGTAACGCGCTCGATCGGCGCCGTTGCCAAAGGCGATCTCACTCAAACGATGGCCCTCGAGATGGAAGGCCGGCCGCTCCAAGGCGAATTCCTCCGCAGCGCCAAGCTGGTCAACGCCATGATCGCGCAGTTGAGCGTTTTCACTTCTGAAGTGACACGCGTTGCGCGCGAGGTCGGCACGGAAGGCAAGCTTGGCGGACAAGCCCAGGTCAAAAACGTCAGCGGCGTCTGGAAGGAATTGACCGAGAGCGTGAACATGATGGCCGGCAACCTCACGGCGCAGGTTCGTAACATTGCCGATGTCACCATCGCGGTGGCGAACGGCGACCTTTCCAAAAAGATCACCGTCGATGTTCGCGGCGAAATCCTTCAGCTCAAAGAGGCCATCAACACGATGGTGGACCAGCTTCGATCGTTCGCGGCTGAAGTGACGCGCGTGGCCCGCGAAGTCGGCACCGAAGGCAAGCTCGGCGGCCAGGCCATTGTGCCCGGGGTCGCTGGCACTTGGAAAGATTTGACCGACTCGGTGAACGCGATGGCGACGAACCTCACCTCGCAAGTCCGCAACATCGCGGAGGTGACCACTGCGGTCGCCCGCGGCGATCTCTCGCGCAAGATCACGGTCGATGTTAAAGGCGAAATTTTGGAATTGAAGAACACCATCAACACGATGGTCGATCAGCTCAATGCGTTCGCGGCCGAGGTCACCCGCGTCGCGCGCGAGGTCGGCACGGAAGGCAAGCTCGGCGGCCAGGCGCAGGTGTCAGGCGTGGCCGGCACTTGGAAAGATTTGACCGATAACGTCAATTCGATGGCGAGCAATTTGACCGCGCAAGTCCGCAACATCGCGGACGTGACCATTGCCGTCGCGAACGGCGACTTGTCCAAGAAGATCACCGTGGACGTCCGCGGCGAAATCCTTCAGCTCAAAGAGGCCATCAACACCATGGTGGACCAACTCCGGTCCTTTGCCGCCGAAGTGACCCGCGTCGCGCGCGAGGTCGGGACCGAAGGCAAGCTCGGCGGGCAAGCGCAGGTGTCAGGCGTGGCCGGCACTTGGAAAGATCTGACCGATAACGTCAACTCGATGGCGAGCAATCTGACCGCGCAGGTCCGCAATATCGCGGAGGTTGCGACCTCGATCGCGAATGGCGATTTGTCGCGCAAAATCACGGTCGACGTGAAAGGTGAGATTCTCGAATTGAAGAACACCATCAACACGATGGTCGACCAACTTCGGTCATTCGCGGCCGAAGTGACTCGCGTGGCCCGCGAAGTCGGCACGGAAGGCAAGCTCGGCGGCCAAGCTCAAGTCACTGGCGTGGCCGGCACTTGGAAAGACCTTACCGATTCGGTGAACGCGATGGCGAACAATCTCACTTCGCAAGTCCGGAACATCGCGGAAGTCACCACAGCAGTGGCCCGAGGGGACCTCTCGCGCAAGATCACGGTGGATGTGAAGGGCGAAATCCTCGAGCTGAAAAACACCATGAACACGATGGTGGACCAACTCAACGCGTTCGCCGCGGAAGTCACCCGCGTCGCTCGTGAAGTCGGCACCGAAGGCAAGCTCGGGGGTCAGGCGCAAGTCCTGGGCGTGGCCGGCACCTGGAAAGATTTGACAGATAACGTCAACTCGATGGCGAGCAATTTGACCGGCCAGGTCCGCAACATCGCGGACGTGACGATCGCCGTTGCCAATGGGGATCTTTCCAAAAAGATCACCGTCGAAGTGCGCGGCGAGATCTCGCAGCTGAAGGAAGCGATCAACACGATGGTCGATCAGCTGAACGCATTTGCGGCCGAAGTGACTCGCGTCGCCCGCGAAGTCGGCACCGAAGGCAAGCTCGGCGGACAGGCCATTGTTCCCGGCGTCGCTGGCACCTGGAAAGATTTGACCGACTCGGTCAACGCGATGGCCAAGAACCTGACCTCGCAAGTCCGCAACATCGCCGAAGTGACCACGGCCGTGGCGCGCGGGGATCTTTCGCGCAAGATCACGGTCGATGTGAAGGGAGAAATCCTCGAACTGAAAAACACCATCAACACGATGGTCGATCAGCTCAATGCGTTCGCGGCTGAAGTGACCCGCGTGGCGCGTGAGGTCGGCACGGAAGGAAAACTCGGCGGCCAGGCGCAAGTTTCCGGCGTCGGCGGAACGTGGAAAGATTTGACGGATAACGTCAACTCGATGGCGAGCAATTTGACCGCGCAGGTCCGGAACATTGCGGATGTCACAATTGCCGTCGCGAATGGCGACCTTTCGAAAAAGATCACCGTCGACGTTCGTGGCGAGATCCTGCAGTTGAAGGAAGCCATCAATACGATGGTCGACCAGTTGCGGTCGTTCGCCGCCGAAGTCACGCGGGTCGCGCGCGAAGTCGGCACGGAAGGGAAGCTCGGCGGCCAGGCGATTGTCCCGGGCGTCGCCGGCACGTGGAAAGATTTAACCGACTCGGTCAACGCGATGGGAACGAACCTCACCGCGCAGGTCCGCAACATCGCCGAGGTCACGACGGCAGTGGCTCGCGGCGATCTGTCACGCAAGATCACGGTCGATGTGAAGGGCGAAATCCTCGAGTTGAAGAACACCATTAATACGATGGTGGACCAATTGCGATCGTTTGCGGCAGAGGTCACTCGCGTGGCGCGCGAAGTCGGCACGGAAGGAAAGCTCGGCGGCCAAGCGCAGGTTCCAGGGGTCGCCGGCACGTGGAAAGATCTGACGGACAATGTCAACGTCATGGCCGCGAACCTCACGGATCAAGTCCGCGGGATCGTCAAAGTCGTCACGGCGGTGGCAAACGGAAATTTGAACCAGAAGCTCACTGTCGTTGCGAAAGGCGAAGTCGCCGCGCTCGCCGAAACGATCAACAACATGACCGACACGCTGGCGTTGTTCGCCGAGCAAGTGACTTCAGTCGCTCGTGAAGTCGGCGTGGAAGGCCGGTTGGGCGGTCAAGCGCATGTTCCTGGCGCGGCCGGCACCTGGAAAGATTTGACCGCGAATGTGAATTTGCTCGCGGCCAACCTGACGACGCAAGTGCGCGCCATCGCTGACGTTGCGACCGCTGTGACAAAGGGCGATCTCACCCGTTCGATTCAGGTCGTGGCGCGCGGCGAAGTCGCGGACCTCAAGGACAACATCAACGCGATGATCAGCAACCTTCGCGACACGACCCAGCGGAATTCCGAACAGGATTGGCTGAAGACCAACATCGCGAAATTCACCCGCATGCTCCAAGGCCAGCGCGATTTGCTCACGGTCGGCCGGATGCTGCTTTCCGAGCTCGCGCCGCTGGTCAACGCGCAACAAGGGGTCTTCTTCAAGATGGAGGGTGAAGATCAAGATCTGCACTTAAAATTGCTCGCCGGTTACGCGCATCGCGAAAGGGACACGCTGGGCGAACGCCTTGAATTGGGCGAAGGATTAGTCGGTCAGTGCGCGCTGGAACGCAAACCGATGCACTTGCAGCGGATTGAAAACGCTCAAGTGGAGATCACCAGCGGACTGATCGAAACCAAGCCGCTGAGCATCGTCGTGCTGCCGGTTCTTTTTGAAGGCCAAACCAAAGCCGTCATTGAACTCGCCTCTGTGAGCAGCTTCACCGCGACGCACCTGGCCTTCCTGGAACAGCTCACGGAAAGCATTGGGATCGTCTTGAACACGATTGAAGCGACGATGCGGACGGAAGGCCTCTTGAAACAATCACAAGAGCTGGCCAGCCAGTTGCAAACGCGCCAAACCGAGTTGCAGCGCACCAACCTCGAACTCGCTGAAAAAGCGCGGTTGCTCGCCGAACAAAACGCCGAAGTGGAACGGAAGAACCGCGAGATCGAGCAAGCCCGCCGCGCCGTGGAAGAGAAGGCGGCCGAACTGGCGCTGACTTCGAAATACAAATCGGAATTCCTGGCCAACATGTCGCACGAATTGCGCACGCCGCTGAACAGCATTCTGATTCTCGGCCAGCAATTGAGCGAAAATCCCGCAGGCAATTTGACCGCCAAACAAGTCGAGTTCGCCAAAACAATTCACAGCGCGGGGACCGACCTGCTCAACCTCATCAATGACATTCTCGATTTGTCGAAGATCGAATCGGGCACCGTCACGGTGGAACCGGAAGATCTCGGCTTCTTCTCGATTCGCGACACGCTCGAACGGAACTTCCGGCACGTGGCGGAGAGCCGGAGCCTCGGATTTACCGTGACGATGGATCCGCACCTGCCGCGCACCGTGATGACGGATGCCAAGCGTTTGCTGCAGATCTTGAAGAACCTGCTCTCGAACGCATTCAAGTTCACTTCCCAAGGCCAGGTCACGCTCTCGATCAACGTCGCGGCGACCGGTTGGTCGCCAGAGCACGCGGTCTTGAAGCGGTCGCCCTTGGTGATCGGCTTTGAAGTGACGGATACCGGGATCGGCATTCCGCTCGAAAAACAAAAAATTATTTTTGAAGCGTTCCAGCAAGCGGATGCCGGCACCAGCCGCAAATATGGCGGCACGGGCTTGGGTTTGGCGATCAGCCGCGAACTGGCGACGCTGCTGGGCGGCGAAATCCGCCTGGTCAGCGCGCCGGGCCAAGGGAGCACCTTCACGCTTTACCTGCCGCAAACGTATATCGGCCCGACGCTGTTGAAACCGACCGAAGCGACGCCGAGCGTGGTGAAAGTGTTGCCGACGTCGGAAATCACCCAAATTCCTGACGACCGCGAGAGCGTCCAGCCCGGCGACGCGGTGTTGTTGATCGTCGAAGACGACCCGCATTATGCCCGGATCCTTTTGGGATTGGCGCGGGACAAAGGGTTCAAAGGAATTGTGGCGATGCGCGGCAACGTTGCTTTGGCGCTCGCCCGCGAATTTCAACCGACGGCGATCAGCTTGGACATTTTCCTGCCGGACATGCTCGGCTGGACGGTGCTCAGTCATTTGAAAAACGATCCGCGCACGCGGCACATCCCGGTGCAGATCGTCACCATCGAAGAGGAACGCCGCCACGGTCTGGAACGCGGGGCGTTTTCGTACCTGAACAAGAGTTCGACTCCCGAAGATTTGGGAGCGGCCTTCGACCGGATGCAACAATTCACCAAACGCAAAACAAAACGCCTCCTGATTGTTGACGACGACGAAACCGAGCGGACGAGCTTGATCGAATTGCTTTCGGACGCGGACGTTGAAATCATCACGGCGGCCACGGGCAACGAAGCCTGGAAGAAGATAAACGACATTCCATTTGATTGTGTCGTGCTCGATCTCCGGCTGCCGGATATTTCCGGATTCGAGTTGCTCGAGCGCATTCAGCAGGAGGAGGCGCTCCACGAATTGCCGATTGTCGTGTTCACGGGCAAAGATCTCTCGTTGGAAGAAGAGGTTCAGCTCCGGAAGATCGCGAAGAGCATCATCATAAAAGGCGTTCAATCGCCCGAACGGCTGCTCGATGAGACGGCGCTGTTTTTGCACCGTGTCACCACCAGCTTGCCGGTCGAAAAACAGCGGATGCTGCAGCGGCTGCACGACACGGACGAGGCGCTGGTCGGGAAAAAGGTTCTGGTCGTCGACGATGATGTGCGAAATATTTTTGCCATCACCGGCCTGCTCGAGCGGCATGGGATGCAAGTGATGAGCGCCACCAATGGGCGCGAGGCGATTAACCTCTTGAACGAACGGCCGGAAGTTGAGTTCGTGCTGATGGACATCATGATGCCGGAGATGGACGGCTACGAAACGATTCGCGAGATTCGAAAAAATCCACGTTTGAAGCTCCTTCCGATCGTGGCGCTGACGGCGAAGGCAATGAAAGGCGATCGCGAGAAATGCCTCCAGGCCGGCGCGTCGGATTACATCGCCAAACCGGTTAACACCGAACAATTGCTTTCATTGTTGCGGCTCTGGTTGCACCGTTAAGCGGCGAACGTGATCTCCACCTTGACCATGTCCGCTCAAGCCAATCTAGAAACAATCATGAGCCCACCCGCCTCGGCCGTTGCGCCCGAACCCGCCCCGCAGCCGGTGAAGGCGCTCGATCCACCCAAACAGCGGCTGAACATCCTCATGGTCGACGATGTGCCAGCCAAGCTGACCACCCACGAAGCAGTCCTGGCCGAACTCGACGAGAACGTCATCAAAGCCAGCTCAGGGCGCGAAGCGCTCGAATATTTGCTCAAGCAGGAGTTCGCCGTGATTCTGCTCGATGTCAACATGCCGGAAATGGACGGGTTCGAAACGGCACGGATGATCCGGCAGCGTCCGAAATTCGAGCACACCCCAATTCTGTTTTTAACGGCCTACAACACGTCTGACCTCGACCGGCTGCGCGCTTATGACATCGGCGCGGCGGATTATTTGTTCCTGCCGATCGTGCCGGAAGTGCTGAAGGCAAAGGTGCGCGTGTTCGTCCAGCTCGCCCGGCAGAAACAAATCATCGAAGAACAAGCGGAAGCGCTCACGGAACATAACCGCCGTCAGCAAGAGCAAATCCAAACTATCCAGCTGCTGAACGAAAAACTGACCTCGATGAATCAGGAACTGGAGACCTTTTCCTACAGCGTCTCGCATGACCTGCGCAGCCCGCTGCGGGCGATGCAGGGTTATGCCAACTTGTTGCTCGAAGATTTCAAGGGCAAACTCGCCCCGGAAGCGGAAGAGTTCCTGAACCGCATTAGCAAGGCCGCGTTGCGGATGGATGCGCTGATCCAGGATGTGCTCGCGTACAGCCGCATCACCAAATCTGAAATCCCGCTTTCGTCGATCGATATCGAGAGCTTATTGCGGGATTTGATCCGTGAAAATCGAAACATCACCCGAACGGGCGCTCGCGTTAAAATCATCAATCCGCTCCACCCGGTGATCGGCCACGAACCTTGTTTGATTCAGTGTTTCTCGAATCTCCTGGAAAACAGCCTGAAGTTTGTCCCGGCGGGCACCACTCCAGAGATCACCATACGGAGCGATTTGCGGAACGGCCGAGCTCGGATTTGGGTGGAAGACAATGGCATTGGGATCGATCCGACTCATCATTCGCGTCTATTTACGATGTTCGGGCGGGTCCATCACGAGAAGAGCTACGAAGGGACAGGCATGGGCCTGAGCATCGTTAAAAAAGCAGTCGAACGCATGGCCGGCACGGTCGGAGTTGAATCAGTGCTCGGGCACGGCTCGAGATTTTGGATCGAATTGGCAGCCGCTGACAAGGCCGCCAAATGAACTCCTTTTTGTTGCTCGTCGAGGACAACGAGGACGACGCATTTTTGATGACGCGAGCGTTGCAGAGCGCAGGGCTGAATTCCGAACATCTCTATCGGGCCAAGGACGGGCGGGAAGCTCTCGATTATCTGCTGGGCGAGGGAACATTCGCTGACCGCGAACGGCACCCGCTGCCAACGCTGATCATTCTCGACCTGAAACTCCCGCAGATTTCCGGGTTCGAAGTGCTCGCAACGGTCCGGAAAAACATCGGGCTGCACCACCCGATTGTCATTGTGCTTTCGTCCTCGAAACACCCGACGGATATTCTGAAAAGCTATGAACTGGGCGCGAATTCGTACGTCGCCAAGCCGAGCAGCCTGGACAAACTTTCCGAATTCGCATCGCTGCTGAGAGCCTATTGGCTGCAGTGGAATCAGCCCGCCTTTTAATTTGAGAATCTGACCCGGACCAAGCCGTGGCAAATGAATTGACCGTTGAAGTCAGGGGCTTCATCGCCAACTATGTGGATTCGCTCGAGCACCTCGAGATTCTGGCCTTGATGAGCGGCTCAGCCACTGGTGTCTGGACTGTTCAACGAATTTTTGCAGCGCTGCAGAGCAACCCGGAATCGATCGCACAGCGGCTCGAACTGCTCGTGCAACAGCAGCTCGCCGTGCGTGTGCAAACCTCCGACGAAAGCCACCCTTCCTACTCATTTCGCCCCGCCACACCCGAACTCGATGAAACGGTCAAGGCGGTCATTCGGGCCTTCCGAGAGCGGCGTGTCACAATCACTGAACTCATTTTTTCCAAGCCACCCGCGCCGCTGAAAGGATTTGCGGACGCTTTCCGAATTCGAAAGGAGAATCCCAATGGCTGAAATCGTTTATATCCTCTGCGCCCTCACTAGCCTGGTCTGCGCCTGGCTGCTCTTCAGTGGCTACCGCAAAACGCGCAACCGATTCCTCTTCTGGAGCTGCGCCTGTTTCGTTTGCTTCGCCGCCACGAACATTTTGCTTTTTATCGATTTGGTCATGATCCCAACCAAAGATTTGTCCATTTTGCGCAATGCCATCAATCTGGCAGGATTGCTCATGCTCCTGTACGGAATGATCTGGGATACGATTTAACTATTGCAGTCTCATGGACGCTCAAGCCTGGTCTCAATTTTTGAACGGCGCCATCGCGCTCGGTTTTCTCGTCTCGGGACTGTTCTTCTTCCGGTTTTGGTCCCGCACGAAGGACCGGCTTTTCGTGATCTTCGGCTTGGCGTTTTGGGTCATGACGTTCGAGCGCGTCTTGCTGCTGGTAGTCTCCCCAGCCAATGAATTCCGGCCATATGTTTATTTGGTCAGGCTGTTCGCGTTTCTGCTGATCATCATCGCGATCATCGATAAAAATCGCGGCGCGAAGTGAGATCTGCGCGTTCATCGGCTCGAGCTCATCCGGACCAGCGCCACGCCATGCCGCGGCACCGTTGCGGCGAATTGATTCTGAAATGAACCGAGCTCTTGTTGCCGCCATAAATCCCGGACCGCTTGGCGCCCTTGCAGCCCAAGGTCAGCCCAGCGCGCCGTCACGCGGGCTTCGCCTTCGCCCCGATTGAACAAGCCGACCGCGCGGCTGCCGTCTTCCATCTCTTTCATCCAAATTTCGAGTTGGTTCTCTTTGGCGACGCGCCGGCCAGGTTTGCCCAGCGGATCCTGGTCGACGTCGATCACTTCGTCGTTCGAGAGCAACCCGAGGGTGAACTCATCCAACCGTGTCATGTCGCCGCTGAAAATCAGTGGCGCGGCGACCAAACACCAAAGCGAAACCTGGGTGTATTGTTCCTCCGGCGTCAGCGGCGTCGGAGCGGTTTGGCCCTTCCAATTGCTGAGGAATCCGAGCAACAGGTAATCGGGATCATTCCAGGCGCCTGGCCGGGCGAATTTGTGCAGCTCATGACGGGAATAAACATCGAAGCCATCGCGGAAGAGCGCCGTGCCAATTCCTTCGAAACTTCCGCCGAGATCGCCCGCCGTCCGCCAGCAGTGCCCGCCCACTTCAGGTCCCCATTCCCAGACGTTGCCCATCCCATATTGGCAAAGGTTAAAGACCACATCGCGCGGTTCGGTTTTCAGGAACTCCCCCATGAGGGCATACGGTTTCTTGAGTTCGGCCAAGCTGTTGCCTTTGGCGATTTGACCGTAGGAACACCAGTCATACTTCAGGAAGTCGAAGCCCCATTCGACGAAGGTATCGAGGTCCTGCTTCTCGTGCTGATACGAACCGGCATGGCCGCCGCACGTGGTTGGCCCAGGCGAACTGTAAATTCCCGCTTTCAGTCCCTTGGAATGGAGATACTCCGTGAGGGCTTTCATATCGGGAAAACGCGAGTTGCACTCGATTCGACCTGCCGCATCGCGCGGTTCGCCGCCTAACAGCGGGTCCTTTCCTGGTTTCACCGCCCAGCAATCGTCGATGTTCACGTACATGTAGCCGTGATCGATCATCCCGCTGCTCACCATCGCGTCGGCCGCATCGCGAATGATTTTGTCTGTCACGTGTGCCTCCCAGATGTACCAACTGTTCCAACCCATCGGCGGTGTTAACGCCAGCTTGTCGCCGCAAACAATTTTCAAATTGCGGCGCGCGGCGCCCAGCTTGTTCGAGGCGATCAGGACAACGGGATAATCGCCCGATCGAGAAAGTCTGCCGGTGATGCGGCCATTCTGTGGATTTAGCTCCAAACCACTGGGAAGATTTTCCGCGGAGAATTGCATCGGCCGCTCGCCCGTCGCTGGGATCGTAAAAAAAAGCGGCGACCCGGGCCGCACGCCAAAAATTTTCGCGCCGTTGATCCGTGGGGTTGGTTGAGGCTTTGGGGTGAGGACAACAGCCGATTCCGCCACGCTCAGGCTCAAGGCGCAGAAAAGGAGAACCCGGGAAAGTTTGTGCATAGGTGCAGACGGTATGCCGAATGGGGGCCGGTTCCTCCTTGATGAGGGTCAACGACGCAGAACGCACGTTCGCGAGAAGTGCGTCGAAGCGGCCGGCAGGTTCATGGTCGCGATGTGTGCAACCTGTGCAAGGCGCCTTCCCACGAACCAGAGCCCCTCAGCCTAGGGGAACGTCCGGAACGTAGCGTTTACGCTACAGCCAAGGCATTGCACCAATCCTGCGATGATTACTCCCCCGCTGCTGCAGACCGCGCTCCTGCACGTTCGGTTCATGGAGAAGTCTTGGTGGACACTCCTTGTCAGCTCGTCAGTAGCCTCGCCCCACCCGGATGGTCTTTCGCGCATCAAAGCAGTGAGAGGGCAAACCGGCTTTCTTCGGATATCCGGTTGTGTATTCTCGTCGCATGACTCACCGCTTCCTGTGGTTCTTCCGTTTCTGTTTTCTGCTCGTCTTGACACGATTCCTCTGGGCGAATGCCGCTGAGATCTCCTCGACCACGGACGCGAAGCCGCTCGGGTTAAATCAATTCCTCAAGGCGCATCGCGTCGTTTTCCTCGGCGACAGCATCACCTATAGCGGAGAGTACATCGAATTCGTCGAGACGTACTTTCGGATGAAATTTCCGACCAACTCAGTCGAGTTCATCAATCTTGGGTTGCCGAGCGAAACCGTGTCAGGTCTGTCCGAACCGGGCCATGCTGGCGGCGCGTTTCCCCGGCCTGACCTGCACGAACGGCTCGGCCGCGTCCTGGAAAAAGCAAAGCCAGATCTGATTCTGGCCTGTTACGGGATGAATGACGGAATTTATTATCCGTTCGGCGAGGACCGCTTCAAAAGTTACCAAACGGGCATCCAGCGGCTCCGAGAAGCGGCGGCTAAAGCGCATGCAGAACTGATTCATTTAACGCCGCCGGTTTTCGATCCGCTCCCACTGAAAGGCAGAACATTGCCCGCAGGCCTGCCGGAGTATAGCTCGCCGTACGAGGGCTACAATGATGTGCTCGATCGGTTTTCGGCTTGGCTTCTGGCGCAGCGCTCACATCAGTGGCAAGTCGTCGATATCCATTCCCCGATGAATCGATTCCTCGCGGAGCAACGGCGCGCGAATCCCAACTTTTTCTTCGCGGCGGACGGCGTGCACGCGAACAGCCAAGGCCATTGGCTGATTGCGCGAGAAATTCTGCGCTTTATCGGGGCCGCCGCGGAGGTTGTGGCGAGCGACACGCCTGAGCCATTGCTCCGAATGCATCCGCGCGGCGCGGAGGTTTTTCAACTCGTCAAGCAACGGCAGCACCTGCTGAAGGACGCCTGGCTGACAGAGGTCGGGCACAAACGGCCGGGCATGGCGAAGGGCAAACCGTTGCCGGACGCGGAGCGGCAAGCGGAGGAATTGTTGCAGAAAATACGCCGGTTGACCGTCGCGCAATTCCCCGGGAAACGGTCGGAATGGTTCGGCTTCGATCGTTATGATTTCGAGGTGGACGGAAAACCGGTCCTCGTGGTGGCGCCGAAAATCGAAGCGCCTGGCCGGCCATGGGTGTGGCACGGTGAATTCTTCGGGCACAAACCCAATCCGGACATTGCTCTGCTCGGGCGCGGGTTTCATGTGGCGCACATGAGCGTGCCGGACATGCTGGGAAGCCCTGAAGCAGTCGCGCATTGGAATGCATTCTATCGCGAGCTGACCGAACATTTTGGATTTTCAAAAAAGGCAGCGCTGGTTGGGCTGAGCCGTGGAGGACTTTATTGCTACAACTGGGCCGCGGCCAATCCTGACAAGACCGCGTGCATTTATGGCGACGCGCCGGTTTGCGATTTCAAAAGCTGGCCTGGGGGATTTGGCAAAGGCAAACGAAGCGATCGCGATTGGCAGCTCGTGCTCGAACGTTACGGGTTTCGATCAGATGCCGAAGCGAAGGCTTACACGAAGAATCCGGTGGATAATCTCGCCGGGTTGGCGGCCGCGAAAGTTCCACTCCTGCACGTTTTCGGCGATGCCGACGAAGTCGTTCCCTGGGAGGAGAACACCGGTGTCGTCGCTGATCGGTATCAAAAGCTCGGCGGCGACATTACCTTGATCCGTAAACCCGGCATCAACCATCACCCGCATGGTTTGGACGATTCGACGCCGATCGTGAATTTTATCTTCGAGCATGCGGCCACGCCGGAAGCAAAGGCCTGGCTCGCCCGGCATGGCGGAGGGCCGCTCGATGAACATGAACGCCCGCTCGTCCGCAAACTCGGCACGATCGACCTGGATCTCGTCGAGACCACGCCGCTCGTGTTCAAGGGCCGGCTGTGGCGATTTGAATGGGTCCGCCAGCAATATTGGAACAACCAGCGGCAGACGAATTTTTTTCGGCTGCGTGATCCCTTCACGGGCGAAACCACTCCGCCGTTCGCAGACGGCCATGAGTTCGGAAGCGCGTTTGTGTGGAACGACACGATCTTTGTCACAGGAACGCAGGGCCGCAGCCGGGTCAACATGTTCGCCTCGCGCGACCTGACGAATTGGGAGAGTTGGCCGATCATCGCTGACGCGCGTTACGGCATTTTCAACACGTCCCTTTGCCGCGCGGCTGATGACTTTGTTTTGATGTTCGAGATCGACAAACCGCGCGAAGAAGCTGGCGCCCCATTCACCGCACGATTCGCCCGCTCGCCGGATTTGCGCAAGTGGACATTGACGCCGCCGGAGTGCAATTACGCGAAGGACCGTTACACCGCTCCGCACGCGCTACGCTGGTTGGACGGGTGGTTTTATGACTTTTTTTTGGAAGCGCGCCACGGCTACGAGACGCGTGTCGTGCGGTCGCGGGATTTGATTGGCTGGACGCCCAGCCCGTTAAACCCGGTGTTGCGGGCTTCTCCGGAAGACAAAATCATCGCCAACGCGAAGTTAAATCAAGCGCAGCGGGAGCGAATTGCCCGCGCGGTGAACCTGAACAATTCGGACATTGATTTCTGCGAGTGGCAAGGCCGGCTGGTGATCAACTATTCCTGGGGCAACCAGCAAGGAATCGAACATTTAGCCGAGGCCGTTTACGACGGATCGACCGAGCAATTCCTGAAAGGCTGGTTTCCCGAAAAGGAATAAAGTGAAAGCGTCAGGACGAAACGACAGTGCCGACCGCTTCGCCGAGCACGACGCGTTTTAGGTTTCCCGGCTTGAACAGATTGAAGACGACGATTGGCATCTTGTTGTCCTGGCAGAGGGAAAACGCGGTTGAATCCATCACTTTCAACTGCTTCACCAGCGCTTCGTGATACGTGATCTGTTTGTAACGCTTCGCCGCTGGGTTCTTTTTCGGATCGCTGTCGTAAACCCCGTCAACCTTCGTCGCCTTGAGAATAACCTCGGCGCCGATTTCATTCGCGCGCAGGGCCGCGGCGGTGTCAGTCGAGAAGAACGGATTGCCCGTGCCGCCTCCGAAAATAACCACCCGGCCCTTTTCCAAGTGCCGGACGGCGCGCCGGCGGATGAACGGCTCGGCCACTTGCGCCATCGCGATGGCGCTTTGCACGCGCGTGGGAACGGCCAGCTTCTCGAGGGAATCCTGCAAAGCAAGAGCGTTAATGATCGTCGCCAGCATGCCCATGTAATCGCCCGTGGCGCGTTCGATCCCGCGTTCGCTCCCTTGCACGCCGCGAAAAATATTTCCCCCTCCCGCGACGACCACCAATTGCACATTGAGCTTTTGGACGGCTTGGATTTGCAGGGCGATGTCGTGAATTGCCTCGGGGCAAATGCCGACTCCAGCCTCTCCCCCTAAAGCTTCCCCGCTCAATTTTAGCAAGATCCGTTTGTATTTGGCCTTTCCCGCCCGCGACATGATGGGTGGGTTTGTAGCAACCGCGGAAGCCGCCGTCAAATGCCGGGTGCATCCGCGCAGCGATTCTCATTTTGGATTTGGAGCGCGCCTGTGTCGAAGACGAGCCGCAGCAATGCCCGAATGAGAATTGCTGGCATGTGCGCTACGGTTCATCGGAACCGAGCACGTCCGCAAAGAGCGGCATCAAATGATCTGGAATGTAATCCGATGGATGAAGCGGGCCGCCCACGGACATTTTCGAGCCGCCCGATTGGATGCAGAGGCTAAACGTTCCGTCGGGATGGCGTGCCATCGAAAAGATTTTGGGTTCGTTGCCGAACTGGCTGAACTGCTCATCGACCCAGCCCGCGGCGATTTGGTTGACGAGCCCGGCGCGTTGGGGGCCCAAGTATTGATCCAGCGCGGACAGAAATCGTTGTTTGAATTGCGCTCCCTCCTCGGGCAGAGGCTGGACCTTCACCGTGACTTTGGGACCTAGCGCCTTCTCGACGTCCCAGAGGTGTTGATCCACCTTGGTGGCTCGGGCTTTCTCCAATTCGTGGAAGTTACCCAACAATTGTTCCAAATTTTTTTCCAGCCTTTGTCGCTCGCTCGGGTCAATCATCAAGACGGCGGCGACTTCGTCCCGCAACTCTCCTGTTTTGGTGAACACGGGAACCGGCAATTGCGGCAATAGGTCCTTTCGCAGCCAAACGTAGGGCGACGAAGAGTTCCATTGCGGCAGGAAGGCAGGCCGCTCGGCCCATTCGGAATCAGGCGCCCGCCTGGCGAGCTCCCATTTCGCCTTGGCCAATTCGGCCAGCGCCTTCGTCTCCCGGCGTTGCGCGAGATCGAGGTCGCAGTCGAGCTTTTTGCGCAGCGCTTCCATTTCGGTTCGTTCTCGATCGAGAACCGCTCGCTGTCGTGAAACGAGGGCGATTCGGCGCTGGGTTTCAGTGATGTTCGCTCGCCGCCAAAGAAAGATTTGGAAAGCAATCGAGAAGATCGCCAGCAGCAAAAAGAATTTTTTCGGCGTGGAAAGGCCCGTTTTCATTTTCCAGGTGGCTCGCTGAGCGCGAGCGAAATCCAATCTTGCAAATAATTCCGGTAAGCGTCGGGAATTTCGTCGGCCTTCAACGCGGCGGACATCGAGCCATTCTTTGCCGTGAAACCCCAAGCCATCAGGCGTGCGCCAGGTTCAGGCCGATAAACGACGACGCGGCGCTCGACATCGAAAATAGCCATGCCGGTGTTGAAGCCCTGCCGCTCATCATCCAGCGGCATCCAATTGCGCAAGCCGCTCTGGAATGCGGCGAAGCGCTCCGGACCTAGCGCGCTTTCCAGTTGCGCAAACAGCTTGGGGCGCAGTTCGCGCAGGTGCTCCTGCAGGCTGGGGACTTCGAAGACGCGTGTGTCTGCTTCGGAATGGCCCTGCAATTCGCGAGGGTTCGGTTGGACCGGGCGAATGGCCTTGGCGAGCGCGGCGTTGTACTCCCGCAAAAAATTATCCAAAGCAGCCTGGACACTCTGAGCTTCGCCCTCGGTCATTTGCAGAATTTCTTTTATTTGCCGCGTCACTTCTCCGCGACCGTTGCGGACGGCGGTCACGTCGAGCTTTTGCAGGAATTTCTTCGGAACGCGGGCGACCTCCGAGCTGTCGTCCCAGCGATACGCCGGCACGGGCGATTGGCCGTCCAACTGCCGGAGAGCGGAATTCAACCGGTCGTTTACTTGCCCGGAAGATTTTTGCAGTTCCGCCAAATCAGCGCGTTCGCGTAGAACATCCGCTTCGACCGCTGCCAATTGGAACCGGGCGGCGCGGAGGTTTTCGTCAGCATCAGTCTGCTGTCGCTGGAGATTATTCTCGACGCCGGTTTGCCAGAGCAAAGGCGCGGCCGCGACGAATAATCCGATTAAAACGATGTGGGCTTTCGTGAAGGTCATAAACTGGAGGGCCAAGAGATTGATTGCGGTGGCAGAGCTGCCCGCGGCGGCGACACTTGCTTGAGTAATCGAATTCACCAGGCTCGCGGGAGCTGCTTGGACCGCGTGAGTCAGAAGCGCCGCCGCGCTGCTGGTCGCCGGAATGGAAACGCCTCGTTCCTGGAAGAATTCGGCGATCCGATCCAAAGCGCGCGCGATTCGTTTTCGGGCCGCCTCTTCCTGCACTCCCAAAGTTTCGCCAATCTCACGCAAACTCCGCGCTTCGAAGAAGCGCAGCACGAGAGCGGAACGATCGGCGTCGCGCAGATCGAGCAAGGCCTCGTCCAGGAGCGGGAGCAACGGGGCAAAGGGGGAACTTCCTTCCACTTGGATTGAGATGTTTTCGGCTGCGACCTCCTCGCGCCGCCGCCGACGGAGCTCGGCGCGAAGCCGCGCTTTGCTTTCCAGGATGGCCGTGCGATGAAGCCAGCCGCCGATGGTTTCCAGCCGGCCTAATCGCGGCGCTTTCCGTGCCAGAATGATGAAAACGTTTTGGGTGATCTCCTCCGCCCAACCGGGATCGCCTACCTGCCGGAGAGCCGTCGCGTAAACCAAATCGACATGCCGCGCCACCAACGTCTGGAAAGCGGTTTCAGACGCCTCAGTAGCGAAGGCGGCGACCAACTCCCGATCTGGGGCCATAGCGAGCATTCATGCATAAACTGCCGCTGCCAGTCAAAACCGGACAAACCTGGAATTGCGGATTGCGGATTGCGGATTGCGGATCGGCTGACGAGTGACGACCGTCGCACCGTCGCACCGTCGCACCGTCGCACCGTCGCACCGTCGCACCGTCGCACCGTCGCACCGTCGCACCGTCGCACCGTCGCACCGTCGCACCGTCGCACCGTCGCACCGTCGCA
>Ga0082335_1000629_pt1 | contig 85294 bp, 80 predicted proteins | sample Subgrocontami58m_FD_72375 | JGI IMG/M metagenome (GOLD analysis project Ga0082335, IMG submission 72375) | Subsurface groundwater microbial communities from S. Glens Falls, New York, USA - GMW37 contaminated, 5.8 m (SPADES assembly) (version 2) ...
GCGGCAGGTCGACCAGCGCCGTCCTCATGCCCTTTATCTGGTTCAGCCGCGTCCGGCCGCCGTTGCCGCGCGCCGCGGCGTCGAGATGCGGGATCGAGCCCAGCAGGCCCTTGGTGTAGGGGTGGCCGGGGTTGTCGAAAAGATCGGCGGCGGCCGCTTCCTCGACCTCGCGGCCGGCATACATCACCACGACGCGGTCGGCGTTCTCGGCGACCACGCCCATGTCGTGGGTGATCAGCACGATGGCTGTGCCGAAGGTCTCCTGCAGCTCGCGCATCAGATCGAGGATCTGCGCCTGGATGGTGACGTCGAGCGCCGTCGTCGGCTCGTCGGCGATCAGCACCTTGGGGTTACACGACAGCGCCATGGCGATCATGACGCGCTGGCGCATGCCGCCGGAGAGCTGGTGCGGATAGGCGTGCACGCGGCGCTCGGGCTCGGGGATGTAGACACGGCGCAGCATCTCGACGGCGCGGTCCATGGCCTCCTTGCGCGACAGGCCCTGGTGCAAGGCGATCGCCTCGCTGACCTGGCGGCCGATGGTGAAGAGCGGGTTGAGCGAGGTCATCGGCTCCTGGAAGATCATCGAGATCTCGTTGCCGCGGATGCGCTCCATCTCGCTCTCGCTGAGTTCGAGCAGGTTCCTGCCCTCGAAGCGGATGGCGCCGCCGACGATGCGGCCCGGCGGATTGGCGACCAGGCGCAGGATCGACAGCGCCGACACGCTCTTGCCGCAGCCCGATTCACCCACGACGCCCAGGGTCTCTCCGCTCCTGAGGGCGTAGGACACGCCGTCGACCGCGCGCACGGTGCCGATCGCGGTGAAGAAGTGGGTCTGGAGATCGTCGACCTGGAGGATTGCCGGTACCGCCATCGACTCCCTGGATTTTATCGTGTTAGCCTTGGCCCATAGAAGAAGATGGACAAGCCATCAGAGCATACTGTGCTCGGTCTGCAAAAGACCAAATGGGAGGAAACGCGATGCAGGAGTTCAAATCCGGGCGTTCCCGCGTAAACCGTAGAAACTTCGTCAAGGGTGCAACCGCGCTCGGTGCCGTGAGCGGCGCGGGGGCCTTCGGCCTGCCGTTCCATGCCTGGGCGCAGGGCGTGCCCATGGAGTACGACGGCTCGAAGTTCCAGCTTGCAGCGCCGGAGCCCAATCCGAAATCAGGCGGCGTGCTGAAGTACGGCATCACCAGCCGGCCACCGCACTTCGACTTCCACCAGTCCGGCACCATCAACAGCCTGGGCAGCCAGGGCTGCATGTTCGACAACCTGGTGCGGCGCGACCCGCGCAACAGCGGCAAGACGATCATTCCCGATCTCGCCCACAGTTGGGAGATCGCCAAGGACGGCAAGACCTACACCTTCATGCTGCGCAAGGACGTGCAGTTCCACGACGGTGCCGAGCTGACCTCGGCCGACGTCAAGGCGACCTTCGACCGTATCGCCAAGCCGCCGCAGGGCATCAGCATTCCGCGCAGCACGCTGTTTGCCGCCGTGAGCGAGATCACCGCGCCGGACAAATACACCGTGCAGTTCAAGCTCTCCCAGCCGCGGCCGGCCGACTTCATCATTGGGGGCGATCGCCAGCGGCTGGAACGGCATCGTCCGCAAGAAGACGCTGGAGGACAACAACTACAACCTGCGCCGCGTCGTCGACATCCCCGGCACCGGCCCGTTCAAGAGCCAGCGCCGCGTCGAGGCCGAGGTCTGGGTGATGGAGAAGAACAAGAACTACTGGAACAAGGGCCTGCCCTATCTCGACGGCGTCGAGTTCTATCACGCGCTGCCGTTCTCGCCCGAGCTCGGCTCCAGCCTGCTGTCGGGCCGCGTCGACTATGCCCGCCTGCTCGATCCGGGCTCGCTGCGCCGGGTCAAGGCGACCAAGGGCATGTCCGGCACCGACTTCTACCAGAGCGTCATCCAGGCGACCTGGATGAACAACAAGAAGAAGCCGATGGACGATCCCAGGGTGCGCCGCGCCTTCCACCTGGTGCTCGACAAGCCGGTGCTGGTCGACGTGGTGAAGGACATCGCGCCGATGATGGTCGGCGGCTTCATCTATCCCTTCTCCGACTTCGCCACGCCCCTGCCCGAGCTCAGCAAGCGGCTGGGCTACCAGGCCGACCCGACCGCCTCGATCAAGGAGGCCAAGGCGCTGATGAAGGCGGCGGGCTACGAGAAAGGCATCACCGGGCTCGACTACCTGGTGCGCGAGGTGGCGAGCTTCAAGCTGTGGTCGCAGGCCATCCAGGCGATGCTGCAGCAGACCCTCAACGTCCAGTGCAACATCCGCACCGCCGTCGAGTCGGTGTGGTTCGACGACGTCCGAACCGGCAAGTTCGACCTCGCCATCGGCGCCATCGTGTCGACCCTGCTCGACCCGTCGGACTACTTCAACGCCTGGTACAGCAAGAACGGGCCGCAGAACTACTCGTCGTGGGACAACGCCAAGTTCAATGCCCTGCTGCCGCAGATCGACAGCGAGGTCGACGCCGGGAAGCGCCTCGCCCTGATCCGCCAGGCCGAGATGATCATGGAGGAAGACCCGCCGCTGCTGCCGATCTCGTGGGAGAAGATCAACGACGGCTGGTACAACTATGTGAAGGGCCACGTGCCGAAGGATTATTTCGGCATCTACGACGTCGTGCGCTTGGACACCTTCTGGCTCGACAAGTAGCGCGATCGCCGTACGTGGCCGTCCGACCGGCGGCCGCGTACCGCGGCCGTCACGCGGCGGCGGCGGCGCGTGCCCTGATCGCGGTCACGCCGTAGGAGATGTCGTCGGCGAAGCGCGACAGCAGCGCGACCTCCTCCTCATTGAAGGCATCGGGCTGTGGGGAGTAGATGGTCAACACCCCGAAGAACTGGCCAGATGCCTTGAGCGGCAGCGAGACGGCGGAGCCGTAGCCTCGAAGTGGTCCTATCGTCTGGCGCCAAATCGCCGTGTGGGGACTGTGTGCGAAATCCTGCTCGACCTGCAGTTCGCCCGTCTTCAGCGCTCTCCCGGTGGGCCCCTGCGCGGTCGGACCGTCGCCCCAGGTGATGGTCGTCACGCTGGGAAAGCCGTCGTCGACGCCGGCAAGGGCCTCGAAACGGACCGTCTTCTCTGCGTCCTGATTCGGGACGGCCACCAGCGCCATGCGGTAGCCGCCCATCGCGACGATGGCGTTGCACGTCTTCTGAAAGAGTTCCGCTTCGGTCTCGGCCCGGAGCAGGATGCCGCCGGCCACCTGCAGTGCGCCTTGCACGCGCGCCAGCCGGGCGAGCTCCTTCTCCAGCGCCTTGCGCACGCTGATGTCGCGAAGGAAGGCCTGGCGGTAGCGCTTGCCGTCGACCTCGATCTCGCGGGCGCTCACCTCGACGGGGAAGGTCGTGCCGTCCTTGCGCCGCTGCACGGTCTCGACCAGGACGCCCGCCGGAGGCTCGGGCGCGCGCCAATGCGCCTCGAAATCCGCCAGTGTCTCCGGTGCCTGAAGGGCGCGGATGTCGAGCTGGCGGAACTCTTCGGCGCTGTAGCCGTAGGCCGCCACCGCCGCTTCGTTGGCCTCGACGATGGCGCCGTCCGGGCTGATCAGCAGCACGATGTCGCGTGCCATCCGGATCAGCTGCTCGAAGTGCTTGGACAGCGCGCTCCGTTCCTCGGCCTGGCTCTCGCGGAAGGCGAGGTAGAGGGCGCTCTGGCTGCGCCACAGCACGAAGATCATGAGGGAAGCGACGAGCACTGCCGCGCCGATCAGCACGACGAGCGTGGCGACCTTCCGGTAGAGCGGCTTCATGACTTCGTTCGTGTCGGTCTTGGCGATCACGATCCAGGGCACGCCAACCACATGGTCGGAGGCGGCGAGGACCTTCCTGCCGCGGTAGTCGACTTCTTCGTGGATCTCGTCGCCTTCGAGAATCGCGTGGGCGGACAGCAGGCCGGGCGTAGAGAGCGGCAGGCGGAAGGTGAGCGGGCCTTGGTTCGTTCCGAAAAATTTCGGCGGCATGATGTAGACGACCTCGTCGCCCTGGCGGCGGACCAACTCAACCTCGGAGGAAGGACTTTCGGTAGGCCAGGTCTTGATCTGCCAGAAGAGGTCGCGGGCCGGGTCGACCGTGATGACGACGACCGCCACGGGGTTCCCGGCGCTTTCCCCGGCGACCGGTACGGCAAAGCCCATTCTCGGCTTCGGCGCCGTAGCACCTTCCAAGTGGACGTCGATGATCCCCAGGTTTCCGCGGGTGCCGGTCGCGATCTCAGTCGCCACCCGGATCGTCTCGGCGTCCGGCGCCGCGTTCTCTCCGTCATGGACCAGCACCCGGCCGTCCGGGGCGATCAGCGACACCGCCGTCCGGTCGGAGCTGCCAGCCAGGATTCCCGCGAACATCAGGCTGGCGATCCGGCCGACCTCGGGGTCCATGGGCTGGCGCTCGAGCGGCAATTGGCGCAGGGATGTGGCCAGGGACCCGGTGTCGATCGCGCGTTCGTACAGCCACTTGTCGATCTGCTGCACCTTGAGGCGGGCGATCGATTTCTGCTGCGAGAAGCGCTCGGCGCGGAACGTCGTCACGAGATCGAGGATGAAAAGCGCGCCGACACCCGACACGGTGACGGCGAAGAAGCCGAAGACCAGCGCGAGCAGGCGGCCGCGGCGTTTCACGGCGATGTCGAATTCCGCCGCCTTGATGCGCCGAATGTCCGGCGTACGCAGGGAGAGCACGCCGTACAGGACGAAGCCGCTGCCCACCAGGACCGACGGAAGCATCCAGAGCATGACGGCGCCGATCGACTTGTCCGCCGAGATGTACCACGAGGCTGCACAGGCAACGCCGATGAGCGTGACGCTCGCCGCCACGAAAATCCGGCGCGTATTGCGCAGTCCGTTCGATGGCGTGGAATTCTGGTTTGGCGGCATGCTCTTCCCGGGCGAGAGGCGTCTCGGCGTGGGCTTCTCCGAAGCTTAATTTGCTATTTTTATTCGATCTACCCCAGCCTGCTATTGACATGGGACAAACGGTTTTCGCCCCGACAAATCGCCCCCATTTGGATATTGTCGGCAACATGGAGCCTTCCGATCGATCGAGGAGCACGCCGATCTCCGATGGCGCCTTCTATTTAATAGCGGGTTTCTGCGGCCTGGCCGGCGGGGTCCTGGGTGCCGCTTTCCATCTCACCGTCGATGCAATGCTGCATTGGCCGGCCTGGCTGGTGGCGCGGTTCGGCAGCGGCCCGGAGACGATTCTCATGGCGGCGGGGATCGCGGCGGCCGGACTGCTCGCTGCCTTCCTGCTGACGCGCCGCTTCGCCCCCGAGGCGGCGGGCAGCGGCGTGCAGGAGATCGAGGGCGCGATGGAGGGGCTGCGCATCGTGCGCTGGCGCCGCATCCTGCCGGTCAAGTTCACGGGCGGCGTGTTGGCGCTGTCGTCCGGGCTGGTGGCGGGCCGCGAGGGTCCCACGATCCACATGGGCGCCTCGATTGCCGCCGCCACGGCCGAAGCGCTCCGGCTCGACCGCGACGACATGCGCGGGCTGCTGGCGGCCGGTGCCGCGGCGGGCCTCGCCGCCGCCTTCAATGCGCCGCTGGCGGCGATCCTTTTCATCGTCGAGGAGACGCGCAAGCAGTTCCGCTACACCTTCCGCTCCTATGTCGGCGTCATCTGCGCCTCGGCCGCGAGTGCCACGGGCATGGGGCTGGTCGGCGGTACCGCGCCGCCGCTCCGCATCGCCGCCGTCGAACAGCCGCTCTGGCTGCTGCCCGCCTTCGTGCTTCTGGGCGTCGGCCTTGGCGGTCTGGGGGTGGTGTTCAACCGCTGCCTGTTGGGCGCGCTCGACTGGACGGCCGCCACCTTCCGGCGCGTGCCGTTCGTGCCCGCCCTGGTGGTCGGCGCCGCGGTGGGCGCGCTCGCGATCGTGCTGCCCGAGGCGGTGGGCGGCGGCGAGACGCTGATCCCTCATCTCGTGGTGCGCGACCTGCCGCTCGCCACCCTGGCGCTGGTGGCCGTGCTGCGCTTCGTCGGCACCATGGCGAGCTATCCGGTCGGCGTGCCGGGCGGCATCTTCTCGCCGATGCTGACGCTCGCCACGACGGTGGGGCTGGGCATCGCCATCGTGATGGAGCGCACACTGACGGCCGGCGGCCTGCCGGTGCCGCCGTCGATGGCCGCGGCCGTCGCCATCGCCGCCATGGGCGGGCTGTTTGCCGCCACGATCCGCGCGCCGCTGGTCGGCGTCGTGCTGGCGGTCGAGCTGACGGGTGCCTATGCGCTGATCCTGCCGCTGCTCGTGACCTGCGTCACCGCGCACGTCATCTCCGACTGGCTGGGCGGCCGGCCGATCTACGAACTGCTGCTGGAACGCACGCTACGTCTGTCGGGCCAGACGCCACCGGCGCCCGCCTCGGCCGAGGCATCCTCGCCGGTCGGCGTCGACGACAAGCCGCGCCCGACCCGGGTCAGGCGACGGCGGAAACGTCGTGGCGGGAGAGGGTGAAGCCCTCGTAGCCCTTGGCCGCGATCTCGTCGCAGCGCCGCTTGTAGCGGTCGAAGCCGCCGACATAGGGCATGAACACGCGCGGCTTGCCCGGGATGTTGGCGCCCACATACCAGGAATTCGCCAGCGGATAGAGCGTGCTGTCGGCCACGGCGTTGACGTGGCTCACCCATTCGCTCTCGGCCTGCACGGCCGGCTCGATGCAGTCGAGGCCCTGCTTGCCGAGATGACCGATGGCGTCGGCGATCCAGTCGACGTGCTGCTCGATCGAGGCGATCATCTGGGTCTTGACGCCCGGGCTGCCGGGGCCGGTCACCACGAACATGTTGGGGAAGCCCGCGACCATCAGCCCGAGATAGGTGAGGGGGCCGCCTGCCCATTTGTCGGCCAGGACGGCGCCGTCTGACGTGCGGATGTCGATCTCGCGCAGCGCACCGGTCATGGCGTCGAAGCCGGTGGCGAAGACGATGGCGTCGAGTTCGAATTCCTGATTGCCGGTCTTGAGTCCGTTCGGCGTGATCTCCTGGATCGGGTCGCTGCGCACGTCGACCAGCGTCACGTTCGGCCTGTTGTAGGTTTCGTAGTAGCCGGTATCGAGACACAGCCGCTTGGTGCCGATCGGATGGTCCTTGGGCGCCAGCAGCTCGGCCACCTTGGGGTCCTTGACGATGCCGCGGATCTTGTTGCGCGCGAACTCCGAGGCCGTGTCGTTGGCTTCCTTGTTCGTCAGCAGATCGGTGTAGGTGTAGAGGTAGCTGATGCTGCCGCCTTCCTGCCATTTGGCCTCGTAGGCGGCGTTGCGCTCCTCGGCCGACACCTCGAGCGCCGATTTCGTCGGCCTGGGATAGCCGCCGATGGCGAAGGGCGTGTCGTAGGCGGCGCGCCGGCGGGCGGGGTAATCGGCCTTGTGGCGGCGTTCGCGCTCGGGCTCCATCGGCGCGTTGCGTGCCGGCAGGCTGAAGTTCGCGGTGCGCTGGAAGACGTGCAGGTGCTTGGCCTGTTTGGCGATCAGCGGGATCATCTGCACGCCCGACGAGCCGGTGCCGACCACGCCCACGCGCAGGCCGGTGAAGTCGACGCCCTCATGCGGCCACAGGCCGGAGTGGTACCACTTGCCCTTGAAGTCGCCGATGCCCTTGAAGTCGGGCACGCGCGGAGTCGAGAGGTTGCCGGCGGCCATCACGCAATAGCGGGCGCGCACCTCTTCGCCTTTGTCGGTGCGCAGCGTCCACAGGCCGGTCTTCCGATCGAACAGCGCCGAGACGATGCGGGTGTTGAGCTGCACGTCGCGACGCAGGTCGAAGCGGTCGGCGACATGATTGATGTACTGCAGGATCTCGGGCTGGTTGCCGTAGCGCTCCGGCCACTTCCACTCCTGCTGCAACTCGTCGGAGAAGCTGTAGGAGTACTCGAGGCTTTCCACGTCGCAGCGCGCGCCGGGATAGCGGTTCCAGAACCAGGTGCCGCCGACGCCGGAGCCGGCCTCGTAGGCGCGGACCCTGAGGCCCATGCCGCGCAGGCGATGGATGGCATAGAGCCCGCCCAGGCCGCCGCCGACGATGGCGACGTCGAGCTGCGGGCTGGCCGGGGATTGGGAAGACGGGGCATGGGAAGCGTCGGGCATGGCGGTGTTTCCTCGCGAACTGGCGTCGAGCGTCCAACGGGTCGGTGGATTTGGCAAGGCGGCCGGAACGCCTCGATCTTTCTAGCGAAACGACGGTGTCGTCCGCGCTATGTTGGCCGCCCCCACACAGCGAGGAGCGGAAGAGTGATGAAGGCATTCGCAGTTTCGGCAATGGCCGCGGCGGCATTGATGGCCGGGCCGGCAGAGGCGCAGACGGCGATCCAGCCCGGCCTGTGGGAGACGACCGACCAGACGACGATGGAAGGCGTGCAGCCGATACCGCTTGCGTCCAAGCGCGTGTGCCTGAAGGCGAACGAGGCGCAGTTGGAGCGCCTGATCTTTCCGCCGCCCGAGGAGGCGGCCCAGCACGGCTGCAAGTTCCAGGAAGGACCCAGGCAGCCCGGCGTGCTGCGGGCCGGCATATCCTGCCCGCCGACCGACGAGATTGCCGGCATCGACGCCTCGGCCGAGATCACCTTCACGGCGACCAGCTACGAGGGCCTGGGCCAGCTCCTCGCCAGGGACAAGGCCGGCACGACGATCAAGGGCAGCAGCGTGCTGAACGGCAAGCGCGTCGGGGACTGCTAGGCGAACGCCGGCATCACCTGCTCGCCGAAGCGGCGCATCGAGGCGACGTTCCGGGCGTGGCTCATGGCGCCGAAACCGGTCTGGCAGAGCAGGTGCTGCACGCCGACGTCGCGCAGCTCGGCCACCTGCTCGCGCACCCTGGCCGGCGTGCCATAGAGCGAGCCCGTCGACAGCACGAACGGGATGGCTTCCGAATCGGGCACCTTGGGGTCGGTCCAGGCGTTGAGCGCGGCCGGGTCGGGGGCGAAGTCGGCGGGATTGTAGGCCTCGCGCACGTGCATCATGTGGGCGCGGGTCTCGATCAGCAGCGCGGCCAGCTCGTCCTCGGCCTGGGCGTCGGACTCGGCCACGTAGACGTTGCGCCACAGCGCGCTCTTGGCCAGCAGCCGCGCCTTGGTCGCGGCGTCGTGGCCGCCTTCGTCGATGCCGGCGGCATAGGTCGCCCAGCGCTCCTTGATGCGTGCCACGGGCAGGCGCGCCGTCAGGATCGGCACGCCGAGCCGGCCGCACTCGGCGAACGAGCCGGGCGAGATCACGCTGCGCCACAGCGGCGGCCCGGGCTGCTGCACGGGCCTGGGCCGGATCGCCGGGATGTGCAGCCTGTGGAACCTGCCTTCGAAGTTGAGCGGCGCCTCGCGCCAGGCACGCTGGAGGATCTCGATCGCCTCTTCCATGCGTTCGCGGCTGTCGTGGCTGCGCAGCCCGTGGCCCACGAACTCGTATTCGTTGTAGGCCGTGCCCTTGCCGACGCCGACGTCGATGCGGCCCTTGCTGAGGTTGTCGAGCAGCGCGAGCTGGACGGCCAGCCGCACCGGATGATGGAACGGCGTCTGCACCACGGCGAAGCCGATGCGGACGCGCTCGGTCTTCATGGCCAGCGCGGCGGCGAACATCAGCGAGTCGTTGTAGACGCTCTCGCCGGTGAAGTAGTGCTCGGTCAGCCAGACGTCGGCGAAGCCGAGCGTCTCGGCGAGGCAGGCCTGCTCGACGATCTGGTCGATGCGCGCGCCGTCCTCGTCGGGCGAAGGTGACATTGCAAGCGTAAGCCAGCCGAACTGCATCGAAGTCCCATCCTCCATCCGGTTCCGGGACCCGATGCTACCGGACTTGCGGCTAGGTTGGCATCCTGCGAAGGCGCATGCGGCTGGCCGGCTCCTGCGCCCGGGCAAGCACCCGGTCGTAGATTTCCAGCAGCACGATCCTCTTGTCGATCGCCTCGCGCGCCTGCGTCGGCGGCAGGCCGAGGTCCGCCCACGCCTCGTCGATGGACTTTCGCCAGAACGGGCGCGTGGTCCAGTCGAGGTAGAGAACCATGTACATTTCCGCCGTGTGCATCCTGGGCGAAAGGCTCTTGAGATACGCGCGGAGGTTGGGCTTCTCCTGGTAGTTCTCAGGTGGCTTCCACGACGCCGCGAACGGTTTTGCCGCGCCCCGGCGGCTCTTTGCCTTCGCGGCCGGACGGCTGGTGCGCTTCGCCCTTGCTGCCATTTGGTCCCTCCCTGGATGATGAATGCATCGTCTGGGTGACTCGGGTCGCCGAGATGATTCCCCAGACGACGCAACTGATAGTAGCGGTCTTTCGCGAACCGGCAAGCGGCGATCCGCGCCACGTCAGAGCAGGCAGATGCGGTCGTTCGACGGCAGGGCCATCAGGCGATCGACGAAGGCGGTCATGCCGATCCTGGCGTAGATGTGCCGCGCCGCCTCGACATGCGCGCCGGCTTCCCCGGGCCGGCACATCGACAGGGCGATGTGGCCGTGGGCGGACTCCGCCAGCGCGCCGACGTCGCGCGCGAGCTCCAGCGATGTCGCCAGCGTGGCTGCAGCCTGTTCGTCCCCGGCGGCGGCCTGGGCGAGGCCGAGCGAGCGCAAGGCTTGCACCTGGAAGCCGGTGAAGCCGTAGCGCTCGGCCGCATCGACCGCCTCCTGGGCGAGCCGCAGGGCGTCCTGCGGCCGGCCGCGCTGGGTCATGGCGAGGGCGAGCGAGGCCGACGACCAGATCTGGATCATGTAGCGGCTTTGCACGATCGACACCTCGTGTGCCGCCTTCAGCCGGTCGATGCCGCCTTCGATGTCGGCGGCGAGCAGGCGCGCCTGGCCGAGGCCGACGAGGATGGGCGGCAGCAGCTGCTCGAGTTCGCGCTGCCGGGCGAGTTCCAACGCCCGCGTGAACGCCTCGGTCGCCGCCTCCGCCGACCGGCCCTGCAGGAGGACGACGCCATGATAGAGGTCGGCGAGCGCGGTGTCGTACGGCCGGCCGGTGGCGTTCGCCGCCTGCAGCGCCTGGTGAGCCGAGCGTTCGGCGGCCTCGAAGCGGCTTTGGAACGCCTGGACGGCGGCAAGGTTGGCCGGGTTGGAGACCGTCAGCGTCGCCATCGCCCCCAGACGAAGCTCGATCGGCGGCCCCTGCAGGATGTCCGCATTCTCGACGAACGCCGCCTCGGCCTTGGAGAACGCGCCGCGATTGAAATGGGTCTGGCCGAGAAAGAAATTCGACAGCGCCAGCAGCGACCGGTCACCCGCCTTGCGGGCCAACGCGCGCGAACGGTTGCCGGCCGACACCGCAGCTTCGAGATCGCCGAGGATGCTGAGCACGTGGATGCGGGAAGCCAATACCCGCGCGAGATGGTCGGGGTCGCCGAGCCTTCTGGCGATCTCCTCCGCCTGGTCGAGCAGGCGTTTGGTCTCGGCATATTTCGCGGTGGCGCCGATCAGGCTGCGCAGCGACAACAGGATGTCGATGCGGGCGCGCAGCGTGGCGTCGGTCTCCGGCAGCCTGGTCGCGATCTCCGACGCGCGCACGAGATAGGACTCGCCGGTCTTGAAGGCGGATCTCTCGATGGCGGCTGCGGCCGCGGCACGAAGATGGACGATCGCCCTGTCCCAAAGCTCGGCATTTATGGCGTGATGGCAGAGGTCGTCGATGCGCAGGTCGTGGCGCGGACCCACGTCGCGCTCGAGGATCTCCAGGATCCTCGCATGGTAGGAACGCCGGGCCGCCAGCAGCATGCCGTTGAAGCAGACGTCGCGGATGATCGAATGGCGGAAGCTGTAGCTCCCTGCATCGTTTTCGTTCCGGTAGAGGAGTCGGCGGGCCTGCAGGCGTTCCAGCCGGCTCTCGAGCTCGGCCTCGTCGTAGCCGGCGAGCGGCGCCAGCAGGTAGAGCGGAACGTCGTTGCCGATCACCGCGCAGAGTTCCAGCAGGCGGCGCTGCTTGTTGGGGAGCTTGGCGAGGCGGTCGGCGATCAGCGGCTCGATCCGGTCCGGAATCGCCAGCGTCAGGCGGTCGATGCCGCCGGTACGATCGCCGAGCCCGGCCCGGCCGGGCTGCTCCTGGACGACCAGGGAGGCGACCTCCTCGAGGAACAGCGGGTTTCCGCTGGTCTTCTGGATGACCGCCTGCGTCAGCTCCCGGCCTTCGAGGAAGCGCGGGTCCTGCTGGGCGAGGAATTTCCTGGCATCGGCGTCCGACAGCGACGGCAACGTGAGCGATTGCGCGGGCAGCGCGACGCCGGGAGAGAGGCGGAACCGGGACCTGCTCGTGGTGATCAGCAGAAACGGAGCCGTACCCAGTTCGGCGACGAGGGCCTCGAGCAGTTCCAGGCTCATGGGGTCGAAGCAATCGACGTCGTCGCAGGCGAGCACGATCAGCTTGCCGCCGGCGATGACGGAGAACACCTTAGCCAGGGCCTGTTCGGCGCGAAGCGGAACCGTCGCGACGGGACGGCCGACGCCGGAGGGTGGGCGGTCGCGCAGTCCCAGCAGGCTCGAGAGACGGGCACGGTCGGTGTCGGTGAAGTCCTCGAAGGGTCGCAGCGCGGCGTCGAGCCTGGCCTGCGCGGCGGCGGCGGAGTCCGACGGCCTGATGCCGAGCCACTCCAGCATCCAGGACCGAACCGGCTGAAACGCCGCCTCCCTCGTATGCGGGCTGCCGGCCAGCTTGAAGACGCAGCATTGCCCGGCGTTGCCGGACAGGAACTCGTGCAGCAACCTCGACTTGCCGATGCCCGGCGGGCCGGCGATGTGCACGACGAGACCGCCGCCGGTGCCGCTGCGCTGGAGCGCCCTGGCGAGCCATTTGACCTCGCGCACCCGGTCGGTGAAGGCCGACAGGCCCCGCGCCGATCGGACGCTCCACCGGCTGGCGGCCGCGTTCATGCCGAGCAGGACGAAGCGCTCGACCTCGCCGTCGATTCCCTTCATCGCCACCGGGTTCAGTCGGCGCGCGTCGATGTAGCCCCGCGCCAATTCGTGGGTCGCGGCGCTGATGCAGGCCGTCCCCGGCTCGGCCGTCTGCTCGAGACGGGCGGCGATGTGCACCGCGGCGCCGGCGCTGTCGTAGGTCTGGGACTTGCCGACCTGGACATGGCGGACCACGACCTCGCCGGAATGCAGGCCGACGCGGGCGCGTATGGCGCCGGCGTACCGGGCGTCGAGCGACTCCAGTATGGCGCGCGCCGCGAGGCAGGCCATGACGGCATGGTCCTCGCTCGCGGTGGGTGCGCCGAAGATGGCGACGATCCCGTCGCCCAGGACGTGGCTCACCGTGCCGTTGTAGCGCGCCACCGCGTCGAGCATCAGCTTGATCGGCGGATCGAGCAGTCGCGTCGCCGCCTCGGGGTCGAGGTCCCTGATGAGTTCGGTGGAGCCGTGGATGTCGGCGAACAGGATCGTCGCGCGCCGCCGCTCGGCATCGGTCTCGTCGGTCGGGAGCGGAGGCAGCGACGGGCCCATGCCAGACCTCCTGCCGCGCCGGCGGTCAGGTCACCGTCGGGGGCGCGGGCGAGGGCGGGGGCGGCGCGCGCCGGCCGGGTCGACGCGGAGCAGCACCACGTCTATCAGCCTGGCGGTCGTCTTGACTTCGACCGCCTCGGTGCGCGCGGAGTAGATCTCGAAATGCAGCGGCGTCGGCTTATCGCCGCCGAAGAGCGCGGTCCGGAAGGCGGCGGTGAGGATCTGCTTGTTGACGGTGGGGATCGGCAGTGAGCGCCGGTAGGTGGCGACGCTGGGGCCCTTCACCCACGGAAAGGCGCCGAGATCGAGAAGGATGTCGAAGACGTCCGCCTTTGGGCCGAGCCGCCTCGCCCGGCGCGCCGTCGCCGCGATCGAGTCCGGACCGAAAAGCTGGTTGATCAATTTGATCAACCTGTCGCGTGGTACCCCTGCTGACATGGCAAGCTCCCCCGAACGACTGGGGCCGATCGGTATGGATCAGCCCGGTCATCAGGTTAGTTCAATAGTCGCCGGAGGGGCAAGCCTGACGAGCGCCGCCTCTTCTCCCCGGCGGCCGAACAGACTAACACCTGCCCGGACGAACTCATGTGGGCGGGATCCTTTGCGCAATTTCCTCAAGAACGCTCTGCTGGTGCTGGTGTCGGTCGCGCTCTGCACCGTCGCGGCCGAAGGCATCGCCCGCTGGGCCGACGCCACGGGCGACGCGGACGTGGCTCAGCGTCTCGACGAGATCCCGCGGGCGCCCGGCGTCGAGCGCGCCTGGTACTTCAGCGATCCGCCGCCGCTGCCCAATCGCGGCAAGGCGCCGGACGAGTGGTACGAGCTGGTGCGGCGGGTCGAGCGCAGCGGCTTCACCGAGGGCACGCGCCGCGCCGACATGTTCAAGGCGTGGAACTCGGCCTTCGTCGGCGATCCCTGCCGCCACTGCTACCTGCGCGTCGCGCCCGGGCACCTGTTCGTCTACGACCCGCCGGACGGCAACCCGCATCCGCGCTACCGGTTCATGCCCAACGCGACGCTGCCGAACGGGCTGGTCACCAACGCCTACGGTTTCCGCGGCCCGCCGGTGCCGTTCGTGCGCACGCCCCGAACGGTGCGCATCGCCTTCGTCGGCGCCTCGACGACGGTGAGCGCCCACCACATCCCGTCGTCGTATCCCGAATACATCGGCCACTGGCTCGAGCTGTGGGCCGCCTCGAAGCGGCTCGACCTGCGCTTCGAGGTGCTGAACGCCGGCCGCGAGAGCATCGGCTCGCCCGACATCGCGGCCATCGTCCGCCAGGAGGTGGCGCCGCTCCGGCCCGACCTCGTCGTCTACTACGAAGGCGCCAACCAGTTCGATCTCCGCACCGTGGCGCCCGGCGTGCCGCGGGCCGACGCCTGCGCCGATCCCGCGACGCCGCCGCCGCAAAGCGCCGGCACGCGCTGGCTGGCTGAGGCCGCCAAGCACTTCACGCTGGCGCGGCGGCTGCGGACCCTGCTCGCCTCGACCTCGGCGCCGGCGGGCGCGACGACCGACGGCGGCGAATGGTCCAAGCCCGCCTACGATCTGGTGTGGCCGGCCGGGCTCGACGAGCGCGATCCCGACATCGGCCGCCCCGACCTGCCGATCAATCTTTCCACCATCCTGGGCGATCTCGACCGCATCCGCGCCGCCACCGAGGCGGCGGGCGGCGAGCTGGCGCTGGCGTCGTTCGTCTGGCTGGTGAAGGACGGCATGATGCTGAATCCGATCCGGCACCGGCCGATCCTCGAGTATCTCAACCAGAGCTACGCACCGTTCCGCTATCGCGACCTCGAGCGGATGGCCGCCTTCGAGAACCGCGTCTTCGCCAAGTATGCCGCGGCGCATCGCCTGGCCTTCCTCGACGTGGCGCGCCTGATGCCCCGCGATCCCGACCTGTTCGTCGATGCCATCCACAACACCCAGACCGGCGTGCGCCTGAGAGGCTGGGTCGTGTTCCAGGAGCTGTTGCCGCTGGTCGAGAAGAAGCTGGCGAGCGGGGCATGGCCGAAAGCCGATCCGGGAGCGGGCATGCCGGCGGCGCATCCCGCCTTCGCGACGCCGCCGCGGCCGATCACCTTCGCCTGTACGGCGCCGGCGGCCGCCCGCTGAGCCGACTCTCCCCCAAGAATATCGAGGTCCGTTCCGCAGGCGACCGCTCGGCGCCCAACCTTATTATAATTGCATGATGGCCGCAAACTCACGAATTCTTGAGGAGTGGCGCTCTACTGAAGCTGCACCGTCAGCGTGTAGCTGGCCGGACCGCCCTTGCCGTCGACGGCGATCAGGTAAAGGCCGGTCTGCGGGATCACGCCCATCCAGGCCATCGAGGCATCCCTGGCGCCGGCATTGGGCAGGGTCTTGCCGGTGATCACGGCAGCGGTCGGCGTACCGCCCACCAACGCACCGGTATCGTAGACCTGGAACACCGCGTTATTGCCGGGCGAGGCGATGCTGACCGACAGCGCCTGCAGGCCGGTGGCCGGGACGTAGTAGACGTTGCGCCCGCTGGCGGCGACCTGGCCGGTGACGGTGGCGCCGCCGGGCGGCACCTGGAGGGTCGGGACATCGGCAGCCTGCTGGCCCGCCGCCGGCAGGGCGGCGAGCGGCAGCAGCAACGCAAGCAACACCGGAAAGAACTTCACGTCGACTCCTCTCATGCCACCGTCGCGGTCTCGAAATCCGCCGGCATGGTGATCTCCAGCACCTCGAAATCCTCGGAGTGGGCGATCTCCCTGTGCTTGATTCCGGGCGGCTGGTAGACGGCCGAGCCGGCGACGAGCTTGTGTTCGCCATGGCCCTCGTACTCGAAGATCGCCCAGCCCTTCAGCACATAGACGAACTGGAAGCCGAGCGCGTGGGTGTGGCGCGGCGCGTCGGCATGCTTGCCGGGCTTGGCGCGGATCACGTGCGCGCCGACCTTGCCGCCGGTCAGCTCCTTCAGCCCGAGCGGCCGGTATTCGAAGAACGGCCGGAGCCCGTCGGGCTCGAACGAGTCGGGGCCGAGATGATTGACGATGCTCGTCTTGCCGTCGGCCGCATGAGAGTCGGGCATGGCTTCCTCCTTGGTGTCGTTGCCGCAGCATGCCCGGCTTCGGCGCGGTTTGCGAGGCGGCGCCGGCGGCCGGCCGCGGCCATCCGCAGTGCGGGCGCCCCAAGTTGTCTCGGCACGGGCCGTGGTCGATGATCGTTCCCGCGACTTCCGCGACACCCGCCAACCAGAGGCCACGATGACTCCTGAAGCCAAGAAGACCGCGCTCCGCATGATCCCCTACGGGATCTACGTGCTGACCGCCGCCGACGGGAAGGGCAACCTGTCGGCCGCCACGGTCAACTGGGTGACCCAGACCGCCTTCGCGCCGCCGCTGGTCGTCGTCGGCGTGAAGGCCGACTCGGGCGTCTACCAGGTCATCAAGGCGGCCAAGACTTTCGCCCTCAACATGCTGGGCAAGGACCACAAGGGCCTGGCGTTCACCTTCTTCCGTCCGGCCGACGTCGCCGACGGCAAGATCAGCGGCCAGGTCTTCCGTACCGGCACGACCGGGGCGCCGATCCTGGTCGAGGCACCGGCCGCCGTCGAATGCAAGGTCACCACCATCATCGACCAGGGCGACCATCACATCGTGGTCGGCGAGGTCGTCGACGCCCACGTGAACAAGCAGCCGTCCGGCCGGCCCGACGCCGCCATCCTCGAGATGAAGGACCTGGGCGACAACGTCTTCTACGGCGGGTGAGGGGGCGGCCGGGGAGACCTCCACGACCTGCAAAGGTCCGACGCCCGGTTTTGCCGGCGTAACCCCCTGATCCGTCACGCCGATCCGTCCTTTTCCGTGGAGGTCGCCTGCCCGGAAAGTTCGGGCGTCGGCACGACTTCTTTTTCAGCCGCGGCGGCGCCTTGCGCCGGCGCCGCCGGCGAGGCGCCACGCGCCGCGATCTCCAGCCTGCGCATCTCCAGCTCGTGCGCGCGGATCTCGCGGCGCTCGGCGCGGTCCTCCTCGCGATGCTGCGCCGTGTCGGCGCGCTGGATCAGGTACATCAGCGCGCGGTCCTCGTGGCGCGTGAGTTCGCCCACCTGCTTGCCGCGGAAGAAATAGCGCCGCACCACTTGGGGCTCGCCGGCGCGCAGCGTGAGGTCCTCCGTCCTGCACCGGGCGCGGCCCTCCACGATCTCGATCCAGCGCCGGTTGAAGGCCGGGAACTTGCGGCGCCAGCGCCGGGCCGTCGTCTCGTCGATGCCGGTGCGCGCCGACGCCTCGGTGACGGAACGGGAGCGCTCGAAATGATTGAGGAAGGAGACGCGCAGCCGCCAGCCGTAGCGCCGCGGCCTGGGCGCCATCGCCCGCTGCACCGCCGTCGCCGCCCGCTCGACACGCTTCGCCCCGGCCTCGCGCGCCTGGGCTTCCACGAAGGGCCGCTGCTCTTCCTCGGCCTTCAGGCGCAGATCCTCCAGCGTGTAGGCCCGCAGGTCGGGCGGCAGGATGGCGTTGGGGCCGTAGTTCTTCTTCATCGTGTAGGCGTCGACGAAGCTCATGGACGGAGTCGCCGGCTGTTGATGGGACGGCTGCGGGGAACCGTTGTCCGGACGCTTCGCGCCCTTGCCGTAGAAGAGTTCCCAGTCGGACGGGGCCATGTTCATCCTCCTATCGGTTGGCCTCGGGTGTCGGCGTTTTGCCTGCACCTTCGTGTTTGATAGGAGTATAAGGATAGGAAACATAATAGTCAATAGGGTGCGCGACGCGCGCCCGCCGATGACAGCCGCTGCGGCGCCCGCTAGCGTCGTCGGCGGGAATTGCCGACGAGGGGGAAAGCAGCTTCATGGCGACGGTTTCCGGCACCGCGGAAGGCCCGCAGAGGCCCGTCAGGTCGAGGTCCGTCATGCCCTTCGTGGCCTACGCGGTCGTCCTGGCATTGCTCGGCCTCGCCGCCGCCGTCGTCTGGACGGCGGGCCGCAGCGGTCTGCCGGGCCTACCCGGCGGTGACCGCGCGTCCCTCGCGGTGCCGCCGGCGGCCGCGGTCGAGGCCGCGCGCACCGGCCGGGCGCTGAAGCTGCCGCCGCGCCCTCCATCGTCCGGGAATGCCGCGCCGGAGCGGGCCCAGCCCGAACCGATCGCCGTGCCGGCATCGGCGTCCACGGCGGCATCGCCGCCGCAGGCGGAGCCCGCGAGGAAGCCCGAGCCGCCCAAGGCCGAGTGCAAGGTCGACCTCACGCGCTGGCCCACCGACAAATCGGACCAGGCCCAGGCCGTGCAGATGCTGCTACGCGACCTCGGCTATTATCGCGGCACGACCAACGGCACGGTGGGTCCGCAGACGCGCACGGCGATCCGCGAGTTCCAGCTCGCATCGGGCGAGACCGAGACCGGCGAGGTGGGCGAGGCGCTGTTCGAGTCGCTGAAGAAGAAGTGCGCGGCGTCGCCTTGATGGAAGAGACGAAGAGAACGATGATTCCCGGCATATGGACGGCCACGGCGCCTGGAGGAGTGATCGCTGCCGGGGCGGCACCCGTCATGCACGTAGACAGGGAGATCGCATGAAGCGCCGGACCTTCAGCGGCCTCGTCGCGGGGGCGGCCTTGTTGTCCCTGCAGGGCAATGCTCAAAGTGAGGTCCGCCGGATTCGCCTCGGCATCCTGCGCCCCGACTCGTTCTTCTCCAACGAGCCCGTGATCCTTGCCCTCCAGCAGCTGGGCTACGCCGCGGGCCAGACCCTCATTCTCAACGAGCAGTCCGCCGGGCAGGGCCTGTCGTCTCTTCCCGAACTCGCGCGCCGCATGGCGGGGCTCAAACCCGACGTCATTCTGACCATCGGTGCCGCGGCGACGCTCGCGGTGCTGCGTGCCACGGCGATCATCCCGATCGTCTTCTTCGGCAGCTTCGACCCGGTCTCGGCGGGGTTCGTGGCGAGTCTGGCCCGCCCCAGCCGCAGCGCCACCGGCCTCCTGATCGCTTCGGAGGGCACCTTTTCGGCCCGGCAGCTGGCATTTCTCAAGCAAGCCGTGCCGGCCGCGACGCGCATTGCCGTTTTGCTGCCCGACGATCCCGATGTCCAGCGCCAGCTCGAGGAAACCCAGGCCGCTGCGCCGGACCTCGGCGTCGAGCTGTTGGCCGTGGAGAGTCGCGGCGGGGCCTACGAAGAAGCCTTTGCGAGGATCGCCGCCGCACGGGCCGAGGCGCTGCTCGTCGGTGCGCACCCCTCTTTCGTGCGCGACCGGAAGCCCATCATCGACCTCTGCGCCAGGTATCGGTTGCCGGCGATCTACGAGTGGCCCGAACAGGTGCGGGACGGCGGGCTGATGGCCTATGGGCCCAATCTCGACAAGCTCTATGCCCGCGTTGCCACCTATATCGACCGCATCTCCCGAGGGGAAAAGCCGGGAGACCTGCCGGTCGAGCAGGCCACCTCGCTCGAACTCGCACTCAATCTGGGAACGGCCCGAACGATGGGCATGGCCTTTCCCCCGGCGCTGCTGTCCCGCGCCGACCAACTCGTCGAGTAGGGGGATATGCCGCGTCCGCCCATCGTGCCGGCCGGAGGACCTTCGCTCGCACACGACAGCAACGAACTGGCGGCGGATTACGAACGCCTCAGCGCCTCGCGGCAGTTCGAAACCGGCAAGCGGCTGGCGGCAGATCTTGCCATCGGGCCGGGCGAGCGCGTGCTCGATGTCGGCTGTGGCACCGGCCTGCTGGCGGAGTACCTTGCGGACCTTGTCGGACCGTCCGGGTCGAATGGCGGCCATGTAGTGGGCATCGATCCGCTGCCGCTGCGCATCGAGGTGGCGCGAACCAGAGCGCGCGCCAACCTCGCCTTCCAGGTGGGCGACGCCAACGACCTCGGCGCGCTGCCGGCGGAGGGCTTCGACGTGGTGATCTTGAATGCCGTGTTCCACTGGCTGCCCGACAAGCCGCGCGCCCTCGGCCAGTTCGCGCGCGTGCTCCGGCCCGGCGGGCGGATCGGCATCAGCACGCGCCCGCCCAATGTTGCCGGCGACGCCCGCCATCCGGTCTACGAGGCGATGGCGCGGGCGATGGCCGAGCCGCCGTTCGACCGCCATCCGCGGTCGCGCGGCAGCTTCGTTTCACAGGTCGATGCCGACGAGATGCGCGCGCTCCTGGAGGCGGCCGGTTTTACGCCGACGCTGATTGAGCTGCGCCCCAGCGTGCAGATGCACCCCACGCCCGAGGCGGCGGTGCGCTTCTCCGAGGCGAGCTCGTTCGGCAACCTGCTGGGCCACCTGCCGCCCGAGCTCAGGCCGGCAGCGCGCGAGGCGATGGCGAAGAAGCTGGCGGCGCTCATGACGCCGGAAGGAATCGTACAGCGGGGGCGGCGGTTGGTGGCGGTGGCGGTGAGGGAGTAAGGCCGCCTCTCAGTTCGGAGGACGGGACGTCTGGTGCCGGTCGTCGGCCGCACAACTTTAGTATGTATTCGCGTTCGGGGCCGCCAAGCTGATGGAATCAGCTTCGCTGACGCTATGTCCGCCTTCCGACATACTTGATGTACATCAAGGCGACTCGGCAGGCACAGGCACAACTATACATAATTGCGGGAGTACGCCCTTTGGCGCCTCCTCCCGGAATGGAAGGACGCCATGCGCCGACCAGTCATCAACAACTTCGATAGGGATCTCACGGCACTCTTGCCGGGCCTGCGCAAGTATGCGTTGTCGTTGATCCATGATCGCGATCGCGCTGACGACCTCGTCCAGGAGACCGCGGAGAAGGCACTGACCGGCCGGGCGTCGTTTCGGCCGGGAACGAATTTCGCGGCCTGGCTGTATCGCATCGAACGCAACGCGTTCATATCGGGCTTGCGCCGGGCGCATCCGACTGTGTCGCTCGACAATGTCGACAGCGGCAAGTTGTCGTGTCGGCCGCATCAGGAGAGCGCGGTAGCAATGCGCGAGTTCGCGGGCGCTTTTCGCCGCCTGTCCGACGATGGGCGCCGGACCCTCCTGCTCGGGGTCGTGGAAGGGCAGTGTTACAAGCAGATCGCCAAGCGCTGCGGCGTGTCGGTCGGCACGGTGAAAAGCCGGACATTCCGGGCCCGGGCGGCCCTCGTGCAGATGCTCGGCGGCAAGCCCGGCGTCGACGACCGCGGTCGCGAGGACGCACCGGCAGTCCAACGCCCGACCGCCCGGCCCCCTTGTTCATCCGGCCGTCCTGCGATCGTCACCCCACCAGAGATCGAACTCACGCGAAGAGGAGACAGTGTTTTAGTCAATATGCCTTGCGCTCGTACTCATGGCGGCACTGGCCGAGACGACCGCCCTGCGCTGTGGCACCAGCAATACGCGTTGACGGGCCTCCAGAAGGTCGCGGCCGGCACGGAGTTGCCCGCCCTATGCGCCGGCATTCCAACCAGGCCTCGCCTGAAACGAGCTCCACCGTCGCAGGGGCTTCAGCGCACGTAGGGAACGCACATGGCGCACGACAGCATCATCAACAGTCTCGCTGGCGCTCTTGCGCTCCTGTTGCTGCCGCTCCAGACGTGGGCGCAAGCCAACGACACGGCCTACTGCGTCGAACTTGGGGAACTGGTCCTTCGATATGCCGGTAGCCCTGGCGCCAACGGCGAGACCAGGCCGAGTTTCGCGACCATCGAAGCCATCGACAATTGCAGCAAGGGCAACACGGCGGCGGGTATCAGGGTCCTGGAGCAAATATTGCGCAGTAACGGGTTCACCCTGCCCAGGCGCACAGCGCCTGCTTAGCGATGGTTGTACCTACTGATCATTCTACCGGGCTTGTTTGTCGTTGGACTTGCGGCGGAAGACGTCAATAGGAGGGGACAATGGGACTGCTCGTCTTCATTATTATTCTGATTCTTCTGTTCGGCGGCGGCGGCTTCTATGCTGGTCCTCCTTACCACTATTATGGTGGAGGTCTGAGCGTGGTATTGGTGGTCGTCCTCCTGGTGCTTCTGCTCAGGGGGCGCTGACTCGGATCGGGATCCTTGGTTGGCTGCAGCGGCAAGTCGACCATGTATTTCGTTGCTTCGCCGTCAGATTCGCAATGGCAAGCAACGCATCCGGTCGGCGCGACGGCCACCGATCGCTGAGAGCGTAGCTCAGCGTCTCGACGTCTTTGAGATCGACGATCGGTTCGGCCTTGGCGATGGACCGGAGCGTGCTCAGCCATACGTTCGACGTGATGGGGTAGCGCAATCAGACTGCCATCGTCGTCAAATATGTCTGCTGCCAAGCCTTGTTTGATATGGGTCAAATTAACCTGGTTCGTGTCCCCCTACACTGAATAAATGCGCAGCTTCCGGGGCAACGGTGGAATAGCCTGCAACCAGAAGAAGTGAGCCACGATATGCGAACCACTCCATTTATCATTGCTTGCGTATTGGCGCTGGGTGCCGCTGCCCATGTTTATGCCCAGGCGCCAGCCCCCGCCCCCATGGAGGTGGCGAAGACGAAGATGCAGGAAGCGGGGCGTGCCGCCGAACAGGCCGCCAATGATGCCAAGGAGGCCACAAGGCGGGCGGTCGACGCGGCCGAAGCCGCGGCGAATGAAGCATCGCAGCAGACTACCGAGGCGGCGCAACGATTGGCCGCAGAAGCAGAGCTCGCCGTCAAGCGAGCTGAAGACAAGATCGTGTCGGCGAACAAGACCGCCACGACGGCGGCGAACGAGTTCATGCTGAAGGCAGAGGGCGCCGCCAGGAAGGCTGTTGCGGCAACGAAGGATGCGGCTGAAAAGGCGAGGAAGTCAGCAGAGGCATCCATCAACTCCAATGTCGAGGCGACGAAGAAAGCTGCGATCGAAGCCAAGGAGGCGATGGTAAAGGCAGCAGGAGAGGCAGCCGACGCGGCGCGCGCAGCGGGCGATGCCGCAAGGGAAGCATGGGAGAAGAATACGGGCGGTTCTCCCAAGTAGTCGGAACAGCTCCCTTTTGAATCGGCGCCAGCGACGACACAGGCGCCTACGCAGCAGGGCTTCTCCATTTGATTGCCTCACCTTTCACAGCCCACTACGACCAGAAGCAGCAATGCGAGGGAACTCCATTGGCCCGTGGGCAGCGAAGACAGGCGGCGACTGTGGCCGACGTGGCCGGCTACTCCCGCCTGAGGGAGCGGCACAAGAGCAGTAACCCGGCGCGCCTGCGCAGGCAGCCTGTCCATCGCTTGGAGTCCGTGCTGACCCGGCATGACAGGCGGATGGTCAAGCCGACCGGCAATGGTGCTCTGATCGAAATTGCCGGCGCCGAGGACGCGCCTGGCGCGGCCGCTGGAAGCGTGAACGAGGCCGCATGAAGCCGATCCTAAGGTCCAGTCGGTCTGCCCTGCTTCTGGCGACCATGCTGTTGATCGCCGCGTGCGCCACTGCCCGCGCGGCCATCCAGGACAGCGTATGGCTGATGGACGGCAAGGTGGCGGTGCAGATCTTCGACTGCAACGGGCTGCTGTGCGGCCGAGTCCTCTGGCTGCAAATACCCCGCGATCCCCAGGGCGTCCTCAATCGTGACAAGCATAATCCCGATCCTGCCCTGCGGCAGCGCGGATTGTGCGGACTCACCGTTCTCTGGAATCTCCATCCCGATGGCTCCAACCGCTGGAAAGACGGTTGGTTCTACAATCCGGACGACGGCAGGACCTACAAGGTGACGGCGGAGCTCACGTCGGACGATCTGATCACGGCGCGCATCTACACGCTGCTTCCGCTCCTGGGCCAGACGAGGACCCTGCAGCGGGTGGTACACGGCACATCGGACGGCTGGTGCTGACCCTGCTGTTGCCTGCCTGGTAGCGGAGTGTCTCGCTGGGATTGGGACGAACTGCCTTTCGCCTCTGTTGTGCGGCCACCGGGGAACCGCAGGGCCTCTGCCCGCGTTCCTTTCGATATAGACCAGCATTGGGGACTCGGATGGCCGAAAGCAGCAGTGGAAATAACGGCATGCTCTATATGATCGTGGGCGGGCTCGTCGTCGTGGTCGCGGTGGGCGGCTTCATCATGTTCGGTGGACATATGCCGGGTCAGAGCGGCTCGAAGACCATGAGCATCGAGGTCGAAGTCCCCGCGCTCGAGAAGAAATAGCGCTATGAACTTCGCTCGTGCCGTCCTCGACCAGTGCTCGCGAACGGGCCCGGCGGAATGGGTACGAGGAGCAAGGAGGAGACGATGCTCCACATGACGTGCCTTGCGCTCATGCTGATGGCCGTACTGGCCGAGACGACCGCGCTACGTCAGTGGTACCAGCAATACGCGTCCGCGGGCATCCAGCGAGCTGCAGCCGACACGGACTTCCGTTCGCGTCGCTGGCACCACAACTAAGCGTCGCATTGAATCTGAGCCTGGATCGGGGCCAGAGTCCGGCCCCGGCGGTTCTCAGACAACCGTACCGAACAACCTGCCGATACCGGCGGTAAGCACCATGGCCAGCGCGCCCCAGAAAGTGACGCGGATCGTCGCCCGCCAGACATTGGCGCCGCCCGCGCGTGCGCCGATGGCGCCCAGCAGCGCGAGAAAGACCAGCGAAGCCGCACCGACGGCGGGGACGAGCCATACTGCCGGCGTCACCACGACCATGAGCAGCGGCATGGCGGCGCCCACCGAGAAGGTTGCAGCCGAAGTGAGGGCGGCCTGCAGCGGACGGGCCGTGGTGGCGGTTGAGATCCCGAGTTCGTCGCGGGCGTGCGCCGCCAGGGCGCCCTTGGCCATCAACTGCTCGGCCACCTGCCGTGCCAGCGCCGGTTCGATCCCGCGCCCGACGTAGATTTCGGTCAACTCGTCGCGTTCGAATGCGGGATTGGCCGCCAGCTCCGCGCCCTCACGCGCCAGGTCGGCGTGCTCCGTGTCGGCCTGAGAGCTCACCGAGACATACTCGCCGGTTGCCATCGACATGGCGCCAGCCACCAAACCCGCTACGCCGGCGATCAGGACGTCGCCCGGCGTGGTGGCGGCAGCGGCCACGCCCACAATCAGGCTCGCCGTCGAGACGATGCCGTCGTTGGCGCCCAGTACGGCGGCGCGCAGCCAGCCGATCCGTTCGACGAGGTGGTTCTCGGGATGCAGACGTAACCGGCTCATGCGACGCAGCCGCCCCTTTGCTCAGAGGCGTCCCGTCAGCATGAGCACGACGACGACGATCAGGAGGACGCCAAGGAAGCTGATGCCGCCGTGTCCGTAGCCGTAGCCGTAGCCGCCGAAGCGACCGCTGAAGCCGCCCAAAAGAAAGACGATCAACAGGATGAGAAGAATGGTGCCGATGGACATTGTCTCGTTTCCTCTGGTGCGCTGGTATCTAGGTGAGAGGCACGGCGAAGCGCGCGCCACCGCAGTGCGCGCGGCGGTCGATCAGCAGCTTGCCGCCGATCTGCCCGACCAGTGCCGGCATCGAGCCATGCTCGCGGCAGAGTTCGTCGAGGAACCGCTTGAAGGCGACGGCCTCCGTGTCATCGAGTGAATACAGGGGCCGGTGGACGCGGGCGTGGGTGGCCACGCGGTTGGTGGCCGCGGAAAGATGCGCTGCGGCATCGGTATTGGCTTCCGCCCGGCTCTGGGGCGAAAGCAGGCTCACGATCATCTGAAGGCCGCTCAGCAGCCGGTGATGGGACTCCATGCTCGGAACCTCGCGCGCATGGACGAGTTCGTCCTTCTGGCGCGGCCGGGCTTCCTCGCTGGCGGGAGCTTCGCGCAAGCGGAGTCCCGTGCCGCGATGTTCGCTGAACTCGCGCTCGTAGCTCGCAACCGAGCGGGGCTCTTCCCTCCGGAGTGCGCCGCGGGTCGTGAAGACCCTGGAATGCAGGGATTGCTCGAATGCCATATGGCCGACCTCCCCGGCGGACCTCGGACAACCGAAGTCGAAAACTCCTGGCAGGTTCGCACAAGACGCAGATCGATCCGGATCAACTAAGTCCGATGCCAGACATAGTCCGAACTGCGGTGGTCCTTGCGCTGGTGCGGCAGTTTCAGCTCCCACCAATAAGCTAATATTCGCACCTTCTACAACGCTGAGTCGAGAGCCAATGTCGGATATCAGACAGTGGTCGTATTTGTGAAATGCGACGTCTTCCCGTGGAATTCTATTTGGGTCGGCCGACTCGACAATGCTGGCCGGCAAGCGCAAGTTGAATTTGGCCTTGGTGCCAATTGGGTGGTGCAATGCGATCGTTCATTCACCGCAAGAACCTCGAGAATTTTCGCAAGCAGCTCGACGAGACGCATGACGACGAGAAGCGTCTTCTGCTCAAGAAGCTGTTGGCCGAGGAAGAAGCCAACCTGCCGTCGGCGCCTAAGAAGCGGGACGACGACTGACGCGGGCCGCGCTTTGCATGTCGCGGGCACGAGCAGAGAGGCGAACAAGGTCATGACAAGGCGCCAGCCGACGGGGACGCATGCCAACAGGTTGCTCGCGCTGTTGCCAGCCAAGGATTTCCGGCGGCTGCGCCGGCATCTAGAGCGCATTCCTTTGACCTACCGGCAGTCGCTGTACCGTGCGCGCCGGCCGCTCGACTTCGTCTACTTCATCGAGACCGGTGTCGGCTCGCTGGTGAATACCATGGTCAACGGCGAGGCAGCCGAGGTCGGCACGATCGGCAACGAGGGCATGGTCGGCTTGCCACTGCTGCTGGGCGACGACCGCGCGCCAACTAGTGTCTATGTCCAGGTGCCGGGCGAGGGACTGCGCATGAAGGCATCGCTGTTCAGCGCGGAACTGGCGCGCAGTGCGTCGCTGCGGACGGTGATGCTGCGCTACGCCCATACGCTGTTCAACCAGGTCGCGCAGTCAGCGGCGTGCAATCATTTCCATTCCCTGCAGCAGCGCTGCTGCCGCTGGATGCTGATGACCCACGACCGCATGCCGTCGGACGAATTCCTGCTGACCCAGGAGTTCCTGGCCATGATGCTGGGCGTGCAGCGCACCGGCGTGTCGGCGGCGGCGGGAACGCTGCAGCGTGCCGGCCTCATCCGCTACAGCCGGGGTGTCGTCACCATCCTCAACCGCCGCGGCCTGCGCGAGCGCTCGTGCGAGTGCTACGGTGTTTCCAAGCGCGAGTTCGATCGGCTGCTTGGCGATCCGCCCGCTCACGCTGCCAAGACGCGCGAGGCCCGGCTAGGCAAAGGGCGCGCCGGCCGTGTTTGACGCTGGCCTGCTGCATGGTGCCGCATGGCCTTCCAGCGTTCGTGGCGGGCGTGGGTCAGCCGGCACCTGATTGAAACCTGGCTGGGCGACGGGCGTTATCGCCACATCGAACTGGGCAATGGCGAGCACCAGAACGCCGAGTATCGCATCACCGAGGACGCGCGGCTGGCGACCGACGCGCCGATCGACCTCGTGGTCAGCCTGTTGGCCTCGGTGCTGACCGCCGGGACGTTCGTCGTCGTGCTGTGGCATGTCGGCGGCGCGCTCGATGTCAGGGTGCTGGGCGCGGCCTTCACCGTCCCGGGATACCTGGTGGTTGCCGCCGTGGCGTAAGCGATGCTGACGACAGGCACGCTGATGATCGCATGTCCCTGACCGATGTCGAGGGTGCAGCGTCTGACGTCGCCTTGGCGCTGCGGGACGTCAGACGCCAATGGCAGCACCTGGCCTGGCAATACATGCGCACCACCTACGTCTCGCACGGCAATACGCTGCTGGCGCCGTTGGTCGGACTGATCCTCTGCGTCCCCCACTATGTGATGGGCACGATGCTGCTGGGCGACGTCACGCAGGCGGCGGCGGCGTTCGTCGCCGTTCAGGGCGCCTTCAACTGGCTGATCGACAATTTTCCGCGCCTTGCCGAATACCTGTCGTCGGCTAATCGGGTCGGCAACCTGCTGGCCCACTTGCTGCCCGAGCTCAGACCTTCGGCGCGCGACGCGATGGCGAAAATGCTGGCCGCGCTCATGACGTCGTAGGGATCGTGCAGCAGGGGCGGCGGCTGGTGGCGGTGGGGGTGCGGGGTTAGAGCACGCCGCCCGGCAGCATGAGTGTTGCGAGGACGCCAGGGAGCTGCGCGATCGATCCGGGTCGACGGTGTCGATTCGTCTCAACAACGTGGCCTTGGTCTCCCCTTCGCGCCGACATATGATCGACCATCAAGGGGAAGCTGCCTTGTGACATGGGAGTCGCGCCATGGACGACGTTAGCGAGCGGGTCAGGGAGATCGTCACCAGGCTGCTGAACATCGATCCGGCGCGGGTCACGGAGGCGGCGCGCTTCGTCGAGGATCTCCACGCCACCAGCCTCGACGTCGTCGAAATCATCATGGCGCTCGAGGAAAAGTTCTCGGTCGAAATATCCGACACCGACGCCGAAGGCATCCACACCGTGGGCGACGTCGCGGCCCTCATCGTGCGCCTCCTCGCCCGCAAGACCGCCTGACCTTGCCGCTCCCGTCCCGCCGGGATCTGTCGGGAAGGGCTCCCGACATTGCCGGGCGACGGGCCCGATCGCCGCCCGTCCGGTCCGGCAAAATGCGCCGGCGCCTTGATCTGCCTCTAATTGCGCGCCGACCGGCAAGTTATGAATACATATTTGCCAGAGTCCCGGCGCCCGATGGCGCCGCCCGCCACTGCCGGAGTCCGATTTGAGCCCCCTCCTGACCGCCGTCGTCTCCTTCGTACTGATGCTGCTGGGCTGCATTGCGGCCGTGCAGGTGCGACGGGTCCTGCCCGATCGCCATTTCAGCGAGGACGCCCGGGACATCGTGAGGCTGGGGGCGGGGCTCATGGCCACGATCTCGGCGCTGGTTCTCAGCCTGCTCATCAGCTCGGCCAGCAACTCCTACGAAGCCCAGCGCCGGGAGGTCCGCGAGATCGCGGCGAACGTCGTCCTGCTCGATGCGCTGCTCACCGAGTATGGTCCCGCGACCCGGCCCATCCGCGAGGGCCAGCGCGCCGCCGTGGACACGCTGGTGAACAACATCTGGCGGACGGCGCCGGGCGGCGCCGACCCCGAGCGCGGCTTCATGCCGGCGGCGGTCGCCCACAACCTCCACGAGGCCATCCGGGCCCTGAAGCCCGAGACCGAGACGCAGCGCGAACTCAGGACGCAGGCGATCCAGGTTGCCGTCGATACCGCCCGGGCGCGCTACATGCTCTACGAAGGATCCGACAGCCGGTTGCCGACCCCGTTCGTGTTCATCGTCATCGGCTGGCTGGCCACGCTGTTCATGAGCTTCTGCCTGTTCTCGCAGCCCAACCGGATCGCCGTCGTGGCGCTCGTCGTGCTGGCGATGTCGACCGCGTCGGCCCTCTTTCTCCTGCTGGAGCTCAGCGATCCCTTCAGCGGCCTGCTCAGCATCCCGGATCGCCCGTTGCGCCATGCGCTGCCGCCGCTCGATGGCTGACCCGGCCTCTCCGCCCATGGATGGCGGGCCCGTCGCCACCATCGTGCTCGAAGGGCGGATCACGGCGTATACGGCCGCGCCGATCTGGCGCGCCGCCCGGCGAACCCTGGCGCGCAACGCGGAACGGCCGGTCGTCGTCGACGCCTCGCGTCTCGTGTTCATCGACGATGTCGGCATCGCGCTGCTGTTCGATCTCACGCGGTTACAGCGTCCCGGCGCTCCGGTCGAGATCCGCGGGCTCGCGGCCAAGTTCGCCGCGCTGGTTGCGGCCTACGACCCCGAGGATCTGGCCCGGGTCCCGCGGGGCAGGCCGCAGGCCGGCGTCCTCGAGAGCATCGGACGCACCACGGCGCAGCACGTCGCCTACGCCCGCCGCATGCTCGATTTCGCCGCCGACTGCGGCGCAGCACTCGGCCTCGCCTTCCGGCGCCGCGGCGTCATCCGCTGGGGCGAGGTGCTCGGCGTCGCCACCGAGGCCGGCGCCAATGCGGTTCCCATCGTGCTCCTGGTCGGCTTCCTGATGGGCGTGATCATCGCTTTCGAGATCGGGCTCGTCGCGCAGCAGTTCGGGGCGGTGATCTTCGTCGTGAACGGGGTGGGAGTCGCCATGCTGCGCGAACTCGGTCCCCTGATGACGGCGATCGTCTTCTCCGGCCGGACCGGTGCGGCCTTCGCCGCCCAGATCGGCACGCAGAAGGTGAACGAGGAGGTGAACGCGATCTCGACCTTCGGTCTCGACCCGATCCGCTTCCTGGTCCTGCCGCGCCTCATCGCCGCCGCCGTCGTCGTCCCGCTGCTTTCGGTCTTCGCCGACGTGGTCGGCCTGTTCGGCGGGGCGCTGGTGATGGCCACGTTCGATATCGGCTTCCTGCAATTCTACAGCCAGCTGCTGGGCGCGGTGACGGCCGGCGACTTCGTGGTCGGCATCGCCAAGGCCGCCGTCTTCGGCCTCGTGATCGCGGCCATCGGCTGCGAGCGCGGGCTGACGACCGGGGCCGGCGCGACCTCGGTCGGGCTGTCGGCGACCAGCGCCGTCGTCACCAGCATCGTCATGATCGTGGTCATCGACGGCATCTTCACCGTGCTTCTGAGCTGAAGGGCCCGCCATGTCGTCGCCCGATCCATCCCCGCCGCCCCGGACGAACCCGACAGATGCCGGTCGAGGCGCCGCGATCAGCGTCCGCGGCCTGCGCATGGGCTACGGCGAGCGCATCCTGCTCGACAAGGCGTCGTTCGACGTCCAGCGCGGCGAGATCCTGGTCATTCTCGGCGGATCCGGCTGCGGCAAGTCCAGCCTGATGAAAAACATCATCGGGCTCTACCCACCGATGGCGGGCGACGTGCTGATCGCCGGGCGCAGCATCGTCGCGGCGTCGCCGGCCGAGCGGGCGAGCCTGCAGCGCAGCCTGGGCGTGATGTATCAGAGCGGCGCCCTGTTCGGCTCCCTGACGGTCCTGGAAAACGTCCGTTTCCCCCTCGACCAGTTCACCGACCTGGGGCTGGACGAGAAGAACCTGACGGCGCGCCTGCTGCTGCGCCAGGTCGAGATGGCCGATGCCGAGGCGCTGATGCCGGGCGAGCTGTCCGGCGGCATGCTCAAGCGCGCCGGCATCGCCCGCGCCATGGCCCTCGGTTGCGACATCCTCCTGCTCGACGAGCCCTCGGCCGGCCTCGACCCGATCACCGCCGCCAACCTCGACCGGACGATCCTGACGCTGCGCGATACGCTGGGTTTCACCTTCGTGGTCGTGACCCACGAGCTGCAGAGCATCTTCGCGATCGCGGACCGGGCGATCATGCTCGACCAGGTGTCGCGCAGCATCATCGCGGAGGGCCGGCCGGCCGACCTCAGGGACACCAGCGACGACCCCCGCGTCCGGCAGTTCTTCAATCGCCAGCCGACGGCGGTCGCTCACCGGGCGGACGCTCACCGGGCGGGCGCTCACCGGGCAGGACCGTAGATCATGGCGGATCAAAAGAACTACGGTCGCCTCGGCTTGTTCGTGCTCGTCGCCGTGGCGACGCTTTTCGGCATCCTGTTCATCCTCGGCGGACGTTCGCTGTTCCAGCCGACCTACGAGTTCGAAACCTATTTCAACGAATCGGTCGCCGGGCTCGACCTCGGGGCACCGGTCCGCTTTCGCGGCGTTCCTCTCGGCCAGGTCTCGGACATCGCGCTTTCGACGACCGAATACGAGTACGGCGTCCCCATCGACAAGCGGCGCAACTACATCGTCGTCCGCGCCAAGGTGTCCCTCGAACGCTATCGCATCGAGCGGCTGGCGCACGACGCTTCGGCCATGATCAAGGCCGGCCTGCGTGCCCAGACCCAGCTCGCCGGCATCACCGGCCAGCAATATCTGGGGCTCGACATGTTCGACGCGGCCAAGTATCCGCCGCTGCCGTTCGACTGGGTCCCGAAGTATACCTACGTCCCGTCGGCTCCCAGCCTGACGAGCGCGATCATCGCCAACGTCCAGACCTTCCTCTCCCAGCTCGACAAGGCGAACGTCGAGAAGCTGGCCGCCGACATCGACGCGCTGGCGGTGACGCTCAATCGCAAGGCGTCCGAGCTGCCCGTCGCCGATCTGTCGGCGGAGCTGTCGTCGGTCCTGAAGGAGGCGCGGCAGGCGCTCGGCCACATCGACGGCGTCGTGACGCGGCCGGAAATCGACACGCTGCTGCGCAACCTGGCCGACGCATCCGGCCGTCTCGATGGCCTGCTCGCCAATCCGGGCCTGAAGCAGTCGGTCGACAACGTGGCGGATGTCACCGACCGGCTGCGCAAGTTCGCGGCCAGCGGCGAACTCGACCGGACGGTGCGCCGCATTGACGAGGCCGCCGCGCGGGTCAACGGCCTGATCCGCGACAACCAGTACGACGTCCGGGTGATCGTCCAGGACCTTCGCACCACCGCGGACAATCTGCGCACGCTGTCCGACAATCTCAAACGCAACCCTGCCGGCATGCTTCTCGGCGGCCCGCCGGAACGAATCCAGCTTCCCGGAAAGACGCCATGAGCTACCGACATTCCGTCCTCGCCCTCGGACTCGCCCTCCTGCTGGCGGCCTGCTCGATCGGCAAGCCGATCCCCCAGGCAACGACCTATGTCGTCGAAGCGCCGCCGCCCGCCGCAAGGCTGTCGGCGGCGGGCGCCTACCGCGGCGAAATCGCCCGCATGGGCAATGTCCGCGTCGCCGCGGCCTTCGCCGGCAATTCCCTCGTCTATCGCCGGGACGACGTCACCTACCAGTCCGATCCGTACGAGGCCTTCATTGCCGATCCCTCCGCCATGCTGGGCAACCAGATCGCGGCCTGGCTCGATCGCGCCGGGCCGTTCAAGGCCGTCGTCCAGCCCGGCAACGCGCAGACGACACGCTATGTGCTGGAAGCGACGGTCACCGAATTGTATGGCGACTTCCGTCCGGGCCGGGCGCCGGCGGCGGTGCTGGCCATCCAGTTCGCCCTGGTCGACGCGACGGCGATCCGCACCACGACGGTCTTCGAGCGCACGATCTCGCGCCGCGCAACGCTCGACAAGGCCACTCCCGATGCGCTCGTCCGCGGCTATGGCAACGCCCTGTCGGAGATCCTGTCCGAACTCGTCGGCGACCTTTCCGGCGCCGGATCGCGGTAGTCACTCCAGCGGCTTGAACCCCGTGGAGCGGATGATCGGGCCCCAGATCGCGGCCTCCGACTTGATCAGGGCGGCGAGCTCGGCCGGGCTGCTGGATTTCGGCACCATGCCGAATTTGGCGAATGCCTCGGCCATCGCCTTGGTGCCGAGCACTTTGCCGATCGCTTCCGAGGCGCGGGCGATCGTAGCGGCCGGCGTCGCCGCCGGGGCAAACAGCCCGAACCATTCCGTCACCACGAGGTCCTTCACGCCCTGGTCGGCGAAGGTCGGCACATTGGGATAGAAGGGCGAGCGCGCCGTGCCGCTGGTCGCCAGCACGCGGATCTTGTTGTCCTGGGCGTAGGGCAGGAACGAGCCGTCCGGCAGCATGAGGGCGGCGAGCTGGCCCGCCAGCATGTCGTTGATGGCCGGTGCGCCGCCGCGGTAGGGCACGGCCTGGATCGGCGCGCCCAATGCCTTGGCCAGCACCAGCGTCAGGAAGTGCGGGAACGAGCCTTCGCCCGGATTGCCGCAGCTCGCCTTGCCGGGGTTGGCCTTGCACCAGGCGGCGAACTGGGCCAGCGTCTTCACCTCCGCCGGCACCATCGGGCCCACGGCGATTGCGTGCACGAAGGTAGCGGCGAGGCTCACCGGCGCGAGGTCGGTCATCGGGTTGTAGGAAAGGTTGCGATAGATGTCGGCATAGACGGTGACCGTCGACGCCGGCGTCAGCAGCAGGGTGCGGCCGTCCGGCGGCGACGATTTGAGCGCATCGATGGCGATGCGCCCGGCGGCGCCCGGCCGGTTGTCGACGATGGCGCTGCGGGCAAAGGCCGGCGCCAGCTTGTCGGCGATCTGCCGGCTCACCACGTCGGCGCTGCCGCCGGCCGGAAAGCCGACGATGATCTTCAGTGTGTCGAGAGGTTCCTGGGCCCGCGCGATGGTCGGTGCCGTCAAAACCGCGCCTGCGGCCCCGAGCGCTTTCAGGGCGCGCCGCCGCCTGATGATCATGGTCATGTCGTTTCTCTCCCCCGAACGTTTCCGAGCGGTCTGGCGCCGCTTCATGGAATCCCGGCCGCGTGAGGCGCCGACGGGTGTCGGCGTTCATCGGTACAACCGGTCCCTGGACGAACTCTGCGATCGGGCGGCGGCTTTGGCAAGACCGGCACCGCGCGAGGTCCGGTTTGTGCCATAAGGCGGCATTGGGCGACGGGAACCGCCAGCCGCCGCGTCAGCCGAAGGAAACGCCACGATGTCCGAACCGCTTCCCGCTCTGTGCCTGATCGCCATGCCCGGGCGCCGCCGCCGCACCATCGACCTGTGCCGGGAGACCGAACGGCGCGGCTTCGCCGGGATCTACGTGCCGAGCCCGATGGGCAACATGTCGATGTGCGAGGCGCTCGCGTGGAACACCGAATCGATCGCCTTCGGCACCGCCATCGCGCCGATCTATCAGCGCACGATCGTCGATTTTGCGCAGAGTACCGCCATGATGCACGAGGTCTCGGGCGGACGGTTCCGCCTCGGCATCGGCATCGCGCACGGCCCGTCGTACGTGCGGATGGGCGTGACGCCGGGCAAGCCGCTGGCCGACACGCGGGCCTTCATCGAGAAGTTCCGTGCCGAGACCGCCTTCGGTCCGCTGCCGCCGATCATCGTCGCCGCGCTGCGCAGGAAGATGGTGTCGCTGGCGGGCGAGCTGGCCGAGGGCGTGGTCTTCGCCAACGCTTCGCTCTCGCACATGGCCCAGTCGCTGGCCGCACTTCCCGCCGCGAAGCGCAATGATGCGGGCTTCTTCATCGGCAACATGATCCCGACCTGCATCAGCGACGACGTCGAGGCCGCCAAGGCGGTGAACCGGCGCACGCTCGCAAACTACGCCTTCCTGCCGAACTACCGGAACTACTGGAAGGAGGCCGGCTACGTCGAGGAAATGGACGCGATCGAGAAGGCGATCGCCGAAGGCCGCCGCGACGACGTGCCGAAATATCTTTCCGACAAATGGCTCGCCGACAACACGCTGTTCGGGCCGGCGGCGAAAGTGCGCGAAGGCGTCGCCGCGTGGCGCGCGGCGGGCGTGCACACGCCGATCCTGGTGCCGTCCTCGGCGGCCGGCAACCAGTTGAAGGCGATCGAGGAAGTCTTCGCCACCTTCGGCTGACGGAAAAGCCGAACGGCGCAGGGGTTGACGTGCATCAAGGCGGCCAGGCCGCGGGCGGTGCCTTCATCAACCATCGGGGAGTGGTCGAACGCATCCGAGGAGGAGACAATGTTCTACACAGTGTGCCTGACGCTCGTACTCATCGCGGCACTGGCCGAGACGACCGCGCTGCACCAGTGGCGCCAGCAATATGCGCTGGCGGGCGTCCAGCAGGCCGCGGGCGGCACCGATTTCCCCTCGCTGCGCCGGCCCCTCAACTAGCTCGACCCGGCATTCCGCTGCGCCGGGCCGCGATTCCCGGCGTTTCGCGTGTCTTCCTTTCGCCATATCCTGGCTATACAATGCCTCGCTTTCCCGCTCTTCGAGGCCCGGAAAGCATATGGCTCACATCAGACTGAATACCCATCCCTCCCAGGGCGGCGTGCAGGCGCCGCCGGTGGTGTGGGGCGCGCGCGATCCCGCCGTCCGCGGACCGGTGGTCGGCACGGTGGCCGATCCGGCGCGGCGCAACGCCATTGGCGTTCATTCCGGCAGCTACGGTATCTACCGCGCGCTCGCCATCGCCGCGCATGAGCTGAGAGCCGATCACCGACCCGACTTCACCGACACCTCGCCGGCCGAGCTGATCGGCCCGTTCGAGAGCTGGTACGATCCGAAGAAGATCGTGTCGCTCGATCCCTGGGGCCATCTCGTGGCTTCGGTGTTCGCCGACAAGCTGAAGGCCGGCTGGGACATCCGCCCCACCATCGCCGTCACCAAGGCGCACATCACCATGCCGGAGATCAAGGACGCCATCGAGGCGGGGCGTCTCAAGGCCGACGGCGACATCCTGAAGGCCAACGGCGAGGTGCGCGTCACCAAGGCCGCGGTCGAACCGGTGTGGTGGCTGCCCGGCATCGCCGAGCGCTTCGGCGTGCCCGAGGTCGACCTGCGCCGCACGCTGTTCGAGCAGACCGGCGGCATGTACACCGAGCTGGTGACGCGGCCCGACCTCGAACTGTTCCTGCCGCCGATCGGCGGCGCCACGATCTATTTCTTCGGCGACATGGAGAAAATCGGCAAGCCGGAGACGAAGATCGCCTGCCGCCTCCACGACGAGTGCAACGGCTCGGACGTGTTCAGTTCCGACATCTGCACCTGCCGGCCCTATCTCGCGCACGGCATCGAGATCTGCATCGAGATGGCGCAGCGGGGCGGGCTGGGCGTGGTCATCTACAACCGCAAGGAAGGCCGCGCCCTGGGCGAGGTCACCAAGTTCCTGGTCTACAACGCGCGCAAGCGACAGCCCGGCGGCGATTCGGCGGCGCAATATTTCAACCGCACCGAATGCGTGGCGGGCGTGCAGGACATGCGCTTCCAGGAGCTGATGCCCGATCTGTTCCATTGGCTCGGTATCGCGCGCATCGACCGCTTCGCCTCGATGAGCAACCTCAAGTCCGACGCGCTGCGCGAGCAGGGCATCGAGATCGTCGAGCAGGTGGCGATCCCCGACGAGCTGATTCCCGCCGACGCCCAGGTCGAGATGGATGCCAAGAAGGCGGCGGGCTATTTCAGCGCCACCAAGCCCGGCTCGAACGAACTCGCGCGGCCCAAGGGGCGGGGGCTCGATGAGTAGTCTTCGCGTCCGGCCATGACCGATTCAGTCGCCTACCTCCGCACGCCGGCCGCGATCCGCGAGCGGGCGGGGCTGGTCCTGCGGCATGTCGAGAACGGGCAGTCGCCGTGGTTCGCCCTGGATGCGGCGGGACTCGAGGCTGCGGTGCAGGCGACGCTCGAGGTGACGCGCCAGCGCTTCCGCGATCCGTCGAGGATTCCCTTCCATTCGCGCTGGCGGCATTTCGAGGCCGGCGGTCACGATCGTTGGGCCGGCCTCGCCGAGCGCCTGAAGGGATTGCCGCCCGAGGAAGTGGCGCGCCGCCGCATCGATCTCGCCGTCGTGTCGGTGCTGCTCGATGCCGGCGCCGGCGGGATGTGGTCGTACCGCGAAGCCTCGACCGGGGAGACCTACATGCGCTCCGAGGGGCTGGCGGTCGCGAGCTTCAACATGTTCGCCCACGGCGCCTTCAGCCGCGATTCCAGGAACGATCCGCTGCGTGTCGATGCCGAGCGCCTGGCACGCTTGGCTCCCGTCGACCTCGCCATGGGCTTCCAGGTGCGCGGGCACAATTCGCTGCTGGGGCTGGAAGGCCGCGCCGGCCTGCTGCGCAAGCTGGGCGGCGTCGGCCTGGAGCGGCCGGGGACGCTGTTTGATCTCCTGTCCACCGGTCGGGAAGTGAAGGCAGCAGACATTCTGGCCGTGCTGCTCGACAGGCTCTCCTCGATCTGGCCGTCGCGGCTCGAACTGGACGGCGTGCCGTTAGGCGACGTGTGGCGCCATCCCGCGGTCGGGCTGGTGCCGTTCCACAAGCTCTCGCAATGGATGAGCTACTCGCTGGTCGAGCCGCTGGAGGGCGCGGGGCTGAAGGTGGTCGAGCTCGATGCGCTGACGGGGCTGCCGGAATATCGCAACGGCGGGCTGCTGGTCGATGCGGGCGCGCTCAGGCCCAAACAGAAGGCGCTGCTGGAGAAAGTCTTCGCGCCGGGCGACGAGGCGATCGTCGAATGGCGGGCGCTCACCGTGGCTCTGCTCGACCGGCTGGCCGGGCATGTGCGGCGGCATCTCGGGATGGATGCGGCGAGCCTGCCGCTGGTGAAGGTGCTGGAGGCCGGGACCTGGTTCGCCGGCCGCGCACTCGCCGCCCGGCGCCGCAAGGACGGTGGCCCGCCGATCGCCGTGGAGAGCGACGGGACGGTTTTCTGACTATGGGGAGATGAAGATAATGTCGTTGCCGCACTCGATCCATGTCGTGTCGCACCCGCTGGTGCAGCACAAGCTCTCCAAGATGCGCGACAAGGAGACGTCCAGCGCCAACTTCCGCCGGCTGCTGCGCGAGATCGGGTTGCTGCTGGGCTACGACGCCACCAAGGACTTGCCGCTGGTCGAGAAGACGATCGAGACGCCGATCGCCTCGATGGAGGCGCCGCTGCTCGAGGGCAAGAAGCTGGTGGTCGTACCCATCCTGCGCGCCGGCCTCGGTCTCGCCGAAGGGCTCCTGGATCTGATGCCGCTCGCACGCCAGGGCCATGTCGGGCTCTACCGCGATCCGCGCACGCTGCAGGCGGTCGAGTACTACTTCAAGATCCCCGCCGACATCTCCGATCGCGACGTGCTGGTGTGCGATCCCATGCTGGCCACTGCCCATTCGGCGATCGCCGCCGTCGATCGGTTGAAGGAGTCGGGCGCGAAGCGGATCAAGTTCATCTGCATCCTGGGCTCGGAGCAGGGCGCGCGCGCCTTCGCCGAGGTCCATCCCGACGTTCCGGTGTTCGCGGCAGCGATCGATGCAAAGCTCAACGATCACGGGTATATTGTTCCCGGGCTCGGCGACGCGGGCGACCGTCTCTTCGGGACCAAATAACCGGTGAGAAACCGATAAGGGAGAAACGCAATGTCTCCAGACCTGAAGTACCTCCTCTTCTCGACCATCCTCTGCTTCGCCCAGGTGCTGATCGCGGCGGCCGGCGCCAACCAGGCGGTCGGACTCAATACGCTGGCGGGCAACCGCGAGAGCCTGCCCGAGCTCACTGGTTGGGCCGGCCGCGCCAAGCGCGCCCATCTCAACATGATCGAGAACCTGGTGCTGTTCGCGGCGCTGGTGCTGATCGCGGCGGTGGCGGGCAAGGCCAATGCCATGACCGCGACGGGCGCCATGGTCTTCTTCTGGGGCCGCCTCGCCCATGCCGTCATCTATCTCGCCGGCGTCCCCTGGCTGCGCACGATGGCGTGGTTCGTGTCGGTGATCGGCATGGCCATCATCGCCATCGAGCTCCTGAAGACGCTGTAGACCGCTTCAGTGCCTGGGCGCCGACGCGCCCAGGGCCTCGACGTCGAGCTCGATGTCGAGGCTGCCGGCCTTCTCGAACACCAGCGTCAGCGGCACCTTGGCGTCGCGGACGAACGGCGCCTTCAGTCCCATGAACATGATGTGGAAGCCGCCGGGCTTCAGCATCACCGTGGCGCCGGCGGGAATCTCGAGCCCCTTGTCGAGCTCGCGCATGCGCATGACGTTGCCGTCCATCTTCATCTCGTGGATCTCGACCCTGTCCGAGACGCCGCTGCGCGCGGCGACCAGGCGGTCGGGCGCCGTGCCCTTGTTGGTGACGGAGAGGAAGCCGCCGCCCGACGGCGCCGTGGGCGGCGTGGCGCGCGTCCATGGATGGCCGATCTCGAGCGTGCCCACCTTGTAGTCGTGGGCGATTGCCGGAACGGCCAGGAGGGCGCTCGCGGCGGCGGCGAGGACGAGGCTGCGCAAGGTCATGGCTCTTCCTTAGCGCATCGCGACGGCGAAGGGGACGGCGGCCGCCGCTCAGCTGGCGGCGAGCCTGGCGGCCGCGGTCCGGTTGGCTTCGCGGCGCTGGTCCATCATGCCGGCGGTGCGCTGCTGGTAGAAGGCCACGAGCTCGGGGCCGGCCTTCTCCGGGCTGCCGCTGTCGAACGGCGGCTGGGGATCGTATTCCATCATCAGCTGGATCGCCCTGGCTGTCTGTTCGCCTGCCAATTCGGCGGCCAGGGTGAGGCCGAAGTCGATGCCCGCGGTGACGCCGCCGCCGGAGAGGCGGTTGCGGTCGCGCACGACGCGCTGGGCGACGGGAATGGCGCCGAACGCCGCCAGCTCGTCACGCACCGACCAGTGGCAGGCCGAGCGGTAGCCTTTCAGCAGACCGGCCGCCGCGAGGACCAGCGAGCCGGTGCAGACCGAGGTGACGTAGCGCGCGCCCTGGGCCTGGCGGCGCAGGAAGGCCAGCGTCTCCTCGTCGTTCATCAAGGCCACCTGGCCGACGCCACCCGGCACGCAGATCACGTCGAGCTGCGGGCAGTCGGCGAAGGTGGTGGTGGGCAGGACCGCGAAACCGGAATCGGTCATCACCGGCTCGCGGCTCTTCCAGATCATGTGCATTTTGGCGCCGGGCACGCGGCTCAGCACCTGGGCGGGCCCCATGGCGTCGAGCTGGGTGACGTTGGGGAAGAGCAGGATGCCGATGTGGAGCGCGTCTGCCATGGGGGTCTCCCTGTGAAGGTTCTCGCTGCAGGTATGGGCGAAGCACCGGTCGCCACAAATGACAAAGATCGTCTGGTTTATGCCAATCTCGCCGTCGCCCGGCGATGGGTCCCGGCGAAAAGTCACCGAGGAACGGCGGCGTTGGGTCCGCTCTGCCACGGATTGGAGAAGCGCGGGTCGGTGAGGAAGTCGCGGTCGGTGAGGCTTTCCAGGAAGGCCACGAGGTCGGCGGTCTCCCCCGCGGACAGGCGGAAGCCGGGCAGGAACGGGCTGGTGAGCGGCCCGCGCGCCCGGCCGCCAGCGGCATAGTGGGCGATGACGCCGGCGAGATCGGCGATGCTGCCGTCGTGCATGTAGGGCGCGCTCGCCGCCACATTGCGCAGGCTGGGCGTGCGGAAGCGGCCCATGTCCTCGGGCCGGCCGGTGTGTTCGATCAGGCCGACGTTGTCGGACGGGTAAGTGCCTTTCCCATCGCGATCGTGGAGTCCGGTGTTGTGGAACGCGTATTCGGCGAACGGCTTGCGGCTGTGCACCAGATTGTCGGTGAGGTGCACGCCGCCGTGACAGTGGAAGCATTCGAGGCGTTCACTGAAGAACAGCGTCTCGCCGCGCCTGGCCGCCGGCGAGAGGGCCTCGGGCTCGCGGCCGTAGCGGTAACGGTCATAGGGCGAGCCGGCGGAGATCAGGGTGCGCTGGAAGGCGGCCAGGGCCTTGGTGATGGTGCCGAGGTCGATGGCGCCGTCGCGTTCGGGAAAGGCATGCCGGAACCATCCGGGATAGGCGGGGTCGGCGGCGAGGCGCGCGAAGAGTTCCTTCTCGCGGCCCGACAGGCCCATTTCGACCGGCGACTCGCCGAACATTGGGAGCAGGGCCTGATGCTCGAGGCGAACGAGCAGCGGATTGCCCCAGGTGAGCACCGGCAGATAGGCCACGTTGGCGAGCGCCATGGCGTTACGCGGATGGCGCTCGCCGGTGACGCCGCTCGGCGTGGCGCGGCCGTCGCTGAAAGCGCGCGCCTGCTCGTGGCAGGTTGCGCACGACATCGAGCCGTCGGCCGACAGGCGCTTGTCGTAGAACAGATGCCGGCCCAGTTCGACCTTGGCCTCCGACATGGGATTGTCGGCCGGCACGACCGGCGGCGGCAGCCACGAGGGCAGCCGCCATCGGTAGTCGCGGCCGGCCTGCGACAGGGCGAGGGAACCGGCGCTCGCCACGAAGCAAAGCGCCAGCAGGAGAACACGGCGCACGCGCTACTGCCTGAGGCGGAAGAACTTCTGGGTACCCGGCTGGCCGGCGAAAGTCAGACCAAAATTGCGCATCAGCGGATTGCAGTCGCCGTCGGACGGCGTCGACATGCAGCCGGCCGGCGTCTCGGCCTGGTTGGTGTCGACATTGACGCCCTCCAGTAGCGACTTGAGGTCGGCCACGACCACGTCCTTGTCGGGATCGAAGGCGGCGAACTCGATGGTCGGCCGGTTCGGATTGACACAGGTGCCGGGCGCCTTGTTGGGGCCATCGGCCACGCACATCGTGCTGCCGAGATGGATGGCGAAGCCCAGCCGGTTGCTGGCGTTCCGGTCGCCGAAGCGTGGCATATCGCCGGGCTTGATGTCCTGGGGCCGGCCGCCGCTCGCGAGATCGATACGCAGAAACTTGTAGCCAGCCTGCCAGTTCCAGAAGAGAGACGTGAGGTTGAGCGGCGACGGCGCGATCGTGGCGTCGGCGTGATTGAGGTCGAACGGCACGCCCAGGGTGAAGCGCAGGCCACGGTAGCTGCCGGCCGGCACGGTGCCCGTGACGACGTCGCGCGCTTCCTGCGTTCCGGTCAGGCAGGGGCCCGAGCGGTTCTCGAAGTCGAGCAGCGCCGTGTTGCGGTATTGCCAGCGTTCGTCCTGATCGAGCTTCAATGGCACCGCTTTGCCCGACGCATCGATCAGCTCGACGTCCGACACGTAGAAGCGGAAATCCGACGGCGTGACGCGCGAACCGGTGGCGCCGATGCCGTCGTAGGACTTGCCGCAGGCGAACGGCTCGCTGCCCACGGCGGCAGCGAAGCGGACGGTGACCTTGCGCTCGGCCTGTGCCTGCGCCGGTGCGGCGGAAGCGGCGACTGCGGCGAGGGCCAAGGCCGCAAGGCCGGCCATCCTGAGGGAGAATTTGTCGATCATAGGGGAGCTCCGTGGTCGTTGGTTCGAGTGGGAGTCGCGTCTTGGCCGGCGGCCTCGTTCTCGCTCACGAGCAGCACGAGGATCAGCAGCACCAGTCCGATGAGGACGGCCGGCGTCGCGAATTCGACGCCGGCGAGATTGACCGCGATCACGGCGAGGGCGCCGAGATTGGCGAGGCCGAGCGGCGTGGCCAGCGTCCGGCCGGCCGCGCCGAGGATGGCCGCCATGTGGCCGGCGAGGACGAAGGCGACGAAGCGCAGCAGCAGGACGGGACCCTGCAGCAGGCGGGCGACCGGCCCGAACAGCCGCGCCAGCGCCTCGGCGATGGCGGCGGCGGTTCTTATCACGACCGCGCCGATCTCACGGGCGACCAGACGCGGCAGTCCGTCCGGCCGCGCCAGCCAGGCAGCCGAGATCCGCGCGACGATGGGCAGCACGGCCAGCACGACGCCGGCCGCCAATCCGAGCTGCCCGCCGCGCAAGCCGCCCAGCAGCACGCCGAGGACGGTGCAGAGGAGGCCGTTGATCGCGGCCGAGGCGACGAGCGACGATCCGGCCTTCCAGGGGCGCGACTTCATGGCGGGCCTCCCTACGGCTTGGAGTGGCCGGACTGGCCGGTGCCCATGGCCTCGACCTTCATCTCCACGTCGATGCTGCCGGCCTTCTCGAACACCAGCGTGACCGGCACCTTGGCGTCCTTGGCGAGCGGCGCGCGGAGTTCCATGAACATGATGTGATAGCCGCCCGGCTTCAGCATCACCGTGGCGCCGGGCGGGATTTCGAGGCCCTTCTCAAGCTCGCGCATCCTCATCACGTTGCCGTCCATCTTCATCTCGTGGATCTCGACCTTGTCGGACGCCGTGCTGCGCGCGGCGATCAGCCGATCGGCCGTGGTGCCCTTGTTGGTGATGGTGAGAAAGCCGCCACCTGCCTTGGCGGTCGGCGGCGTGGCGCGCGTCCAGGGATGGACGATCTCCAATGCTCCCAGCTTGTAGTCGTGGGCCCGGGCCGGGGCCGATGCGGCGACCGCCAGCGCGGCGAGCGAGGCGGAGAGAGCGAGGCGGCGTGTGATCATGACGAAGGCTCCTTTCAACGTATTGCGAAGACGATGGGGATGGTGAAGGCGGCGCTTTCGGCGCCCAGTCCGGGCGTCAGCGGCGGCAAGCGGGCACGACGCACCATGCCCAGCGCGGCCTGGTCGAGCGTATCGAGGCCGCTGCCGGCGATGACCTGCGAGGCGATCAGCCTGCCCGAGGCGGCGATGACCAGATGAATGACGACGCGGCCCTGATGCCCATTTCGGCGCGAATGCAGCGGGTAGTCGCGCTCGCGCTCGATGGCGGCCGCGAGCCGGGCGAGATAGCTGGGATCGGGACGCGGCGCGGCCGGTGCTGCGGCTACCGGTGCTGCGGCGATCGGCGGGGCCGCAGGGACCGACGCAGCGGCGGCGGTGGCGGTCGGCGCCGGGCGCGGCGCCGCCGGCCTGGGCGGTTTCGGCTTTGGCTGCGGGTTGGGTTGCCCGAACACCAGCGGCGGCGGCGGCTCGGGTTCGGGAATGAAGGTGGGGTCCAAAACGACGGTCTCGGGCTCGGGCGGCGGCAGGGGCGTCGCTGCTTCGGGCGTGGGCAGCGGGGGCGGTTCCGGCTCGGACTCGGGCTCCGCCGCTGCCCCCACGGGTTCCGCCGTCGGTTCCTGCTCGGCTTCTTGTTGGGAGGGCGCTGCTGGCATCACGATCTCGATCTCGAGCGGCCGTTTCTCGTCGAACGCGAACGAGCGATGCCAGAGATCGAGCACGGCGATGCCAACCAGAACATGCAACCCCGCCGCCGCGGTGAGCGCGAGCGGCGGGATGCGTGTCGTTGTCGTGGCCCTCATCGGCCGGCCAGGCCTAAAACCGCGCCTGGATGCCGGCGAAGACGGAAACGCCGTCGCCGGGGTTGTAGAGCTGGCTGGTCGCCAGCGCGTTGTTGATGACGCCGACGTTAGAGACGTACATGTTGTTGGTGAGGTTGCGCGCGTCGACGAAGATTTCGACGCCCTTGAACCCGGTGTAGCCCGCCTTGGCGCCGAGCAGCGCGTAGGGTGCCGTCATGAAGGCCGGGTTGTTCACGTTGTCGACGAAGTAGCCCTGCGGCACCCATTCGAGATTGGGACCGATGTAGAAGCCGTTCGGCGTGTTGTAGCGGGCCTCGGCGCGGATATAGAACGGCGGCGCGCCGGGCAGCTGGTTGTTGCCGTAGATCGGGTTGTTGTCGAAGCGATAGTCGCCGTAGGTCAGCGCGAGCCGGCCGGTGATCCGCTCCATGAACGTGCCGTTCAGTCCGAGCTCGATGCCCTGGTGGATGGCGGCCGGGATGTTGACGGCGATTGCCGAGCCGCCGGAGCCAGGCACGACCAGGAGCTGCAGCTCGTCCTTCACCCAGGAGCGGTAGATCGAGAGATCCCAGCCGAGGGTCGGGCCGATGGTGCCGCGGGTGCCGATCTCCGCCGTCCACGAGGTTTGGGGCGCCAGGTTGGCGAAGCCCGGGGCGACGCTGGGATTGAGTTCCGACCAGGTCGGCGGCTCGGAGGCACGCGAGACGTTGGCGAAGAACTGCAGGTTCTTGCGCGGCTCCCAAAGCGCGCCGATCTTGGGATTGACCTCGAAGTAGGTGCGCATGCCGGAGTCGTTGCCGTTCACCAGATAGTTGTCGGTGAGCGCGCGGTTGGCCCAGTTGAACTGCACGCCGGTGACGATCGAAACCGTCGGCACGACGTAGAACCAGTTCTCGCCATAGAGTTCGACGCTGCTCGACTGCTCGGTGACGTCGTTGGTGAGAGCGCCGGGCACGCCGAACTTGTTGACGAACTGCTTGTTGCGGTTGGTGCCGGCGAAGAAATTCACGCCGCCGACGAAGTCGTTGCGGTAGCCCGCGACCTGGCGGCTGCCCTTGTATTGGGCGGTCGTCCCCCAATCGAGCAGGGTGTTGTCGATCACCCCGAAGGTGAGCGGATGGAACAGGTACTTCGACTTGACGAAGCCCTGCAGCGTCAGACTGTCGTCGCCGACATCGATCACGGTGGTGTTGGCGAAGCGGAACGAATCGACGTCGCGTCGCGTGTTCTGCAGGACGTTGGCGAGCGGGCCTTGCCGCGGATCGGTCCAGAACTGCTGCTGGGTGAGCGAGCCCGGGATCTGGTTGCGGATCTGGTTGCCGGACAGGAAGAAGCGGGTCTCGACGGAGGAGCCGATCTGCGCGCCGACGTTGCCGTTGAAGCGTGTCAGGTTCTGGTTGGTGTGCTGGCGAAAGCCGTTGGAACTGAGGTTGGTGAGGGACATCCAGGCATCCCACGGCCCGTCGGAGAAGCCCGCCGCGAGCTGCTCGCCCGCCGTCGCGTAGCTGCCGCCGTAGATGCGGCCGGCGAAGCCGGGGTTGCTGCGGCCGGTGGGCGAAACGAAGTTGATGGCGCCGCCCAGGGTCATGGCGCCGTAGCGCAGGGCGTTGGCGCCCTTGTAGACCTCGATGTACTGCTCGGCGAGCGGGTCGATCTCGTGGAAATCGCCGCCGCCGTCGGCCTGGTTGATCGGCGAGCCGTCCTGCAGGAGCCGCACGCCGCGCAGGTGGAAGTTGCGCGACAGACCCGAGCCGCGGATGACGAGCTTGGAGTCCTCCTGGCCGTACTTGCTCTGTATCCAGACACCCGGCGTGTAGTCGAGCATGTCCTTCATGGTCGTGGCGCGACCGTCGAGATACTGCTCGGCCGGCACGACCTCGACGCCGCCCGGCGTCTTGTTGATCTGCTCGCGTGCGTCGGTCACCGAGGGCACGGTGAGCGATGCGGAGGGTGCCGTGACGGTGACGGCCGGGACCTGGATCTGGGCGATGTCTTCCTGCGCCGAGGCCGCGCGGGCCAGCGCGGCGGCGAGGGCGAGGGTGGCGATGCTCGCGGTCCTAGTGCGCATGGCCGCCTGCCGCCTTCTTCAGCGTGATGAACGGCGCGGGCGCGGGCAGGTCGCCCCACTTCTGGCCGGCGGCGGGAATGCCGGTCCAGTCGTTGGCGCCCTTTTCGCAGGTCTGGACGGTGGGGAAGTAGAGAGTGGCGCCCGGCTTGTCGGGCAGGCGCAGGCTCAGCACGAACTCGTCGAAGTGGGCGTTCTCCAGCCGGCCGCCGGTCCACGTCACCTCGCTCACCGCCTCGCGGATCTTGAAGCCGTGGCCGCTGTCTACCGGCGGATCGAGCGGCCGGGTCTTGACCTCGATCGTCCAGCCCGGCTTGGGCATCGGCTTGGCCGAGACCACGCCTTCGGGCATGCGGATCGTCAGCGCCGTGGTGGGCGAGCCCTTGCAGCCGTGGGTGACGCGGAAGGCGGTCCGGAAGTAGGCGCCGGCCGTGCCCTCGTCGGGATCGGCGACGGTGTGGGCGCGCGCGAGGGCCGGGACGAGCGCAAGTCCCGCAAAGGCGACGGCAGTCGCCCTGAGAATCGACAACATGGAAATATCCTTCGACTGACACGACGGAACGCACGCGCCGCAGGCGCACGCGTTGCTTGTTCAACGATCAGACGAAGGCGGGTGGGGCGCGGGGCTGGCTCGGCCCGTCGCGGATGCCGACGGGCGAGAGGGCGTCGACTTCTGCCACGACGCGGAGCGCGGTGGCGACGGGTTCGACGAGGGTGAAGGCGGTGGAGAGCTCGGCCAGCACCGGAGCGTGCGCGAGGCCGAGGCAGCATTCATGGCTTTCGGCCACCGACGGCATCGGCGCGTCGGCGTCGCTCTGGCTCACGGACGCCAGGCAGAACCCCCCCCACATCCTTGCCGCGGCTTCGGGTCCGCCGTCGCGCATGAGTGCGGCATGGGCGAGCGGCTGCAGGAAATTGAGGGTGATCGCAAACAGCGCCGCGGCGAATGCCGCCGCGCGCCAACCCGACTCCGAGCGTTTGCGAATCATGGCCAATCTTAGGCGGTGCGCGGCCGGAACCTCAAGCGGGTGTCGCCCCTCAAAGTGTCGCATCACCTTTGCAAAGGTGAAAGCCGCCGGATCAGGCGAGGAGCGCGGCGAGTCGCGGGTCGCCGCTCGTGCGCGCATAGACGTGCAGGAGCCACATCGCGCCGCCCTGGAAGCCGTGGAACGTGCGGCGTCCGTCGCGCAGCTCGGCGAGGAAAGTGGCGAAAGGTACCTCGCGGGTGACCAGCACCTCGCCGTCGTCGAGAGCGGGTTCGGCCGTCTTTCGGGCGTCGAGCGCCAGGAAGCAGTGCACGCGGTTGTTCAGGCGCGGAGCGTTGGCGAAGAAGCTGCCGAGCGGACGCCACTCGTCGCTCGAAAAGCCGGTCTCCTCCTGGAGTTCGCGCCGCATCGCCGCCAGCGGCTCCTCCGGCCTGTCGTGAATGCCGCTCGGCAGCTCGATCACCGTCTGCCGGGCGCCGTGGCGATATTCCTCGACCAGGACGATCCCGCCGTCGTGCGTCAGCGCCACGGCCGTGACCCAGTCCGGCTGCTCGATGACGTGATAGGGCGAGAGCACGCGGCCGTTGGGCAGACGCACCGTGTCGGAGCGCAGCGCCAGCCAGCGGTCGCGGTAGTTGTACGTCGACTCGAGGACTTGCCAGGGCGCGACGGTTGACGGCTTGCCGCCGCCCGCCTCGTCGTCGGCCATGTCAGACCGCGGTCCAGCCGCCGTCGACCACCAGTTCCGCGCCGGTGACGTAGGACGATTCGTCCGAAGCCAGGAACAGGATGGCGCGGGCCACTTCGTCGACCTCGCCGGCGCGGCCCATCGGCACGCCCTTCAGCGTCTTGGCGCGCATCACCGGATCGGCGGTGCGGCCCGAGGTGCGCATCGGCGGCATCAGGCCGGGGTGCACCGAGTTGACCCGGATGCCCTCCTTGCCGTGCTGCGCGGCGCCGGCCTTGGTGATCAGCCGGACGGCACCCTTGGAGGCGTTGTAGCCGACATGGATATAGCCCTGGCCGACGATGCCGGAGATCGACGACAGGTTGACGATCGAGCCGCCGCCCGTCTTCTTCATGGCTGCCGTGGCGTATTTCATGCCGAGGAACACGCCCGTGGCGTTGATGCCCATCAGCCGGTTCCAGGCGGCGGTGTCGTAGAGGTCGGTCTCCGCCGAGCCGGAAATGCCGGCGTTGTTCACCAGAACATCGAGCCGGCCATGGGCAGCGACGATCCCCTCGATCGCTGCCTTCCATTGAGCCTCGTCGGTGACGTCGAGATGGACGAAGGAGGCATGGCCGCCTGCCTTCCCGATCTCGGCCACGACGGCCTTGCCCTCCTGGTCGAGGATGTCGGCGACAACCACCGCCCTGGCGCCCTCGGCGGCGAACAGGCGTGCCGTGGCCGCCCCCATGCCGCCCGCGGCGCCGCTGATCAGCGCGACCTTGTCCTTCATGCGCATGCCCGCTTCTCCCCCTCCTGGAGGCCGCACCGTCGTTGACGGCGGCGTTGCAGCCTGTTCTGATCAAGACTTGCATGCATCTTGCATGATAGCGAGAGCAGCTAGGGGAAGGCGTAAGAAATTGTCGATGGGAGTCGTCCATGAACGAGCATGAATTGCGCGGTCTGATCGGAAAGGTGAAAGCCGGAAGGCTTTCGCGACGAGGTTTCGTGCAGCGGATGATGGCGGTCGGGATCGCGGCGCCGTTCGCGACCCAGCTTCTGGTCCACTCGGGCGTCGCCATGGCGCAGGCCAAGGATACCTACAAGCCGACCAAGCGCGGCGGCGGCGGCCCGCTCAAGGTGCTGTGGTGGCAGGGGCCGACGCTCCTCAATCCGCATTTCGCCGTCGGCACCAAGGACCAGGACGGCTCGCGCCTATTCTATGAGCCGCTGGCGGCGTGGGATGCGGAGGGCAACCTCAAAGCCAAGCTCGCCGCCGAGATTCCGAGCCGCGAGAACGGCGGCCTGGCCGCCGACGGCAAGTCGGTGACGTGGAAGCTGAAGCAGGGTGTGACCTGGCACGATGGCAAGCCGTTCACGGCCGACGACGCCATCTTCAACTGGCAGTATGCCAAGGACCCGGCGACCGCCTCAGTCACCATCGGATCTTATCAGGACGTGGACGTCGAGAAGATCGATCAGTACACGATCGTCGTCAAATTCAAGAAGCCGACGCCGTTCTGGGCCGACGCCTTCGTCGGCAACCGCGGCATGCTGATCCCCAAGCACCTGTTCGCCGACTATATCGGCGGCAAGTCGCGCGAAGCGCCGACCAATCTCAAGCCGGTCGGCACCGGCCCCTACATGTTCAAGGATTTCAAGCCGGGCGATCTGGTGACCGGCGTCATCAACCCGAACTACCATCAGGCCAACAAGCCCTACTTCGACACGATCGAGATGAAGGGCGGCGGCGACGCGATCTCGGCGGCCCGCGCCGTGCTGCAGACCGGCGAGTTCGACTTCGCCTGGAACATGCAGGTCGAGGACGAAATCCTCCAGCGCCTGGAGAAGAGCGGCAAGGGCCGCGTCCAGGTCACGCCGGGCGGCAACATCGAGCACATGCAGCTCAACACCACCGATCCGTGGACCGAGGTCGACGGCGAGCGCTCGAGCATCAAGACCAAGCACCCGCTGCTCAGCGATCCGGCCGTGCGCCAGGCGATCGCGCTGATCATCGACAACAAGTCGGTCGAGCAGCACATCTACGGCCGCACCGGTCCGGCGACGCGCGACTTCCTGAACAATCCGCCGCGCTTCCGCTCGAAGAGCAACCCGATCGAGTTCAACGTCGACAAGGCGGCCGAGATTCTGGAGAAGGCCGGCTGGAAGAAAGGCTCCGACGGCATCCGCGCCAAGGACGGCAAGAAGCTGAAGTTCGTCTACCAGACCTCGATCAACCAGCCGCGCCAGAAGACGCAGGCGATCATCAAGCAGGCGGCCCAGAAGGCCGGCATCGACATGGAGCTGAAGTCGGTGACGGCGTCGGTGTTCTTCTCGTCCGATGTCGCCAACCCGGACACCTACACCAAGTTCTATTGCGACCTGCAGATGTACACGACAACCATGTCGCAGCCCGACCCGCAGGTGTTCATGAACCAGTTCACCTCGTGGGAGGTCTCCACCAAGGACAACAAGTGGCAGGGTCGCAACATCACGCGCTGGCGGAATGAGGAGTACGACAAGATCTTCCGTGCCTCGGAGTCGGAACTCGACCCGATCAAGCGCACGGCGATGTTCGTCAAGATGAACGACATGGTGGTCCAGAACCAGGTCGTCCTGGGCATCGTGCAGCGGCCCACGGTGTCGGCATTGGGCAGCAAGCTCAGGGCCGACATCAGCGGCTGGGACAACAACACGTCCGATCTGTCCGACTGGTTCAAGGACGCGTGATCTACGCTCGGCGTCATCCCCCGGGCCGCGCGTCCGGGGGATGACAGCCGTTTCCCGATAGGCATCCGCCCGATAGGCATCGATTGTCTCGTCAATACGTCATCCGGAAGCTTCTGATCATGGTCCCGAGCCTGCTCGGGATCAGCCTCGTGCTGTTCTCGGTCCTGGCGTTGGCGCCGGGCGATCCGTTCGAGGAGCTGGCGACCAATCCCGCCGTGCCGCCCGAGGTGCGCGCGGCGCTGCGCGCCAAGTTCGGCCTCGATGATCCGGTGTGGACCCGCTACCTGCACTGGCTGTTCGCCATGTTGCGGGGCGACTGGGGCTTCTCGTTCGTCAGCCGCATGGACGTCGACGCCCTGATCCTGCAGCGCCTGCCGGTGACGCTGATCGTGATCGGTTCGTCCCAGGTCATCGCCATGCTGGTGGCGCTGCCGGTCGGCGTGCTGGCCGCCACGCGGCCCTATTCGCTGTTCGACCAGATCGCCAACACGCTGGCCTTCGCCGGCTTCTCCCTGCCGACCTTCCTGACCGGCCTGCTGTTCATCCTGGTGTTCTCGATCCACCTCGACTGGCTGCCCTTCGTCTACCGCGCCAACATCGACGCCACGGGCTGGCAGTTCTACTGGGAGCACATCAAGCAATCGATCATGCCGGTCATGGTCCTGGGCCTGTTCCAGGGCGCCTCGCTGGTCCGCTACGTCCGCTCCTCGGTGCTCGACGTCATCAAGCTCGACTACGTCACCACGGCGCGCTCCAAGGGCATCGGCGAACGCAAGGTGATCACCAAGCACGTCGTGCGCAACGCGCTGATCCCGGTGGTGACCCTGGTCGCCCTGCAGATGCCGATCGTGTTCGGCGGCGCCATCGTCACCGAGCAGATCTTTCGCGTCCCCGGCATCGGCTCGCTGCTGATCTCGGCCATGCTCGCCAACGACACGCCCGTGGTTATGGGCGTCACCTTCGTGTTCGCCTGTCTCGTGGTCTTCTTCAACCTCATTGCCGATATCCTGTATGGCTGGCTCGACCCCCGCATCGCTTTCCGCTGACGCAGCGGCCCCCGTCGTGGCGGCACCGCGCAAGAGCCGGCCGACGACGCCGGCGGGGGAGGCCTGGCGCCGTTTCCGCCGCCACCGGCTCGCCGTGGCGAGCGGCGTCATCCTGCTGACGCTGATCGCAGCCGTCGCGATCGGACCCTTCGTGTGGCCGGTCGCGATCAACGACATCGACTTCGCCGCCAAGCTTCAGGGACCGTCATGGACCCATCCGCTCGGCACCGACGATCTCGGCCAGGATCTCCTGGCGCGGCTGATCTATGGCGGGCGCATCTCGCTCGCCGTCGGCCTCGCCGCCATGATCGTGGCGGTCGTCGTCGGCGTCCTGGTGGGCGCGTTGGCCGGCATGTCGAGCGGCCAGGTCGATGCCGTTCTGATGTGGCTGACCGATCTGTTCCTTTCCCTGCCGCTGCTGCCGTTGCTGCTGCTGCTGACCTACCTGTTCCGCGACTCTGTCAAGTCGGTGCTGGGGCCGGAGGGCGGCGCCTTCGTGCTGATCGTGGTCGTGATCGGCGGCCTGCGCTGGATGCAGGTCGCCCGTCTGGTGCGGGCCCAGTTCCTGTCGTTGCGCGAAAAGGAATTCGTCGAGGCGGCCCGCGCGCTGGGTGCCTCCAAGGTCCGGCTGGTGGTGCAGCACATCCTGCCCAATGCCCTGGGGCCGGTGATCGTGGCCGGTACGATCGACGTCGCCGCCGCCATCATCGCCGAATCGACCTTGTCCTTCCTCGGCCTCGGTTTCCCCTCCGACATCCCGACCTGGGGCAGCGTCGTGCGCGATGCCAAGGACTATCTCGACATCGCGCCGCACTGGGTGTTGTTCCCCGGGGCGGCGATCTTCCTGGCGGTGATCACCATCAACTTCATCGGCGACGGCCTGCGCGACGCGCTCGATCCGCGCCGCGTCCTGTGAGCACGCGCATCGTGGCTGAACCGTTGCTGGATATTCGCGGCCTCAAGACCTGGTTCAAGACCGACGACGGCATGGTCCGTGCGGTCGACGGCGTCGATCTGGCGATCGACCGCGGCGAGACGGTGGGCGTGGTGGGCGAGTCGGGCTGCGGCAAGACCGTGACCGCGCGCTCGGTGCTGAAGCTGATCGACATGCCGCCGGGCCGCTTCGAGGCCGGGCAGATCCTGTGGCAGGGCCGCGATCTCATCCCGCTCGACGACGCGGAGATGAACAAGATCCGCGCCCGCGAGATCGCCATCATCTTCCAGGAGCCGATGACCTCGCTCAACCCGGTCTACACGGTGGGCGAACAGATCGCCGAGGTGATCGCGCTGCACCAGAAGCTGAACGCCAAGCAGGCGATGGCCGGTGCCGCCGAGATGCTGAAGCTGGTCAACATCCCCAACCCGGAACGCCGGGTGCACGACTACCCGCATCAGTTCTCCGGCGGCATGCGCCAGCGCGTGATGATCGCCATGGCGCTTTCCTGCCAGCCCAAGCTCCTGATCGCCGACGAGCCGACGACGGCGCTCGACGTCACCATCCAGGCGCAGATCCTCGAGCTGATGCAGGAGATGAAGGAACGCTTCGGCATGGCGATCATGCTGATCACCCATGCCATGGGCGTGGTCGCCGAGACGACACAGCGGGTGGTGGTGATGTACGCCGGCAAGGTGGTCGAGGAGGCGCCGGTCGGTGCGCTGTTCGGCAATCCGCGCCATCCCTACACGCAGGGGCTGATCCGCTCGATCCCGCGCGTCGACCGCAGCGCCGGCCGCCAGGCGCGGCTCGAATCGATCCCCGGCACGGTGCCGAGCCTGCTCGATCCGCCGCCGGGCTGCCGCTTTGCCGCCCGTTGCAAGTACGTCATGCCGGCCTGCACCCAGGCGATACCGCCGCTCAAGGAAGTGGCACCCGGTCACAAGGTGGCGTGCATCCTATGAGCAAGACCGACGCGCTCCTGTCCGTCCGCGATCTCCGCAAGCACTTCGCCGTGAAGGGCGGATTGCTGTCGCGCGAGGTCGATCGCGTGCATGCCGTCGACGGCGTGAGCTTCGACATCGGCGCCGGCGAGACGCTGGGTGTGGTGGGCGAATCGGGTTGCGGCAAGTCGACGACCGGCCGCTGCATCCTGCGGCTGATCGAGCCCAGCTCGGGCGAAATCCTGTTCAAGGGCGTCGACGTCAGGAAGATGGACGGCAATGCATTGCGTGCGCTGCGCCGCGACATGCAGATCATCTTCCAGGATCCCTACGCCTCGCTCAATCCGCGCCTCACCGTAGGCGCCATCGTCGGCGAGGCGCTCACCATCCACAATCTCGCCAAGTCGCGGCGCGAGCACGAGGAGCGGGTGGTCCAGCTCCTCGAGACGGTGGGCCTGCAGCCCGACCACATGCGCCGGTTCCCCCACGAATTCTCCGGCGGCCAGCGCCAGCGTATCGGCATCGCCCGAGCGCTCGCCGTCGAGCCCAAGCTGATCGTGTGCGACGAGCCGGTCTCCGCCCTCGACGTCTCGATCCAGGCGCAGGTCATCAATCTCCTCGAGGACCTGCAGGAGCAGTTCGGCCTCACCTACCTGTTCATCGCCCACGATCTCAGCGTGGTCGAGCACATCTCGACCCGCATTGCGGTGATGTATCTCGGCCGCGTGGTCGAGATCGCGCCGTCGCGCGAACTCTACGACACGCCGCTGCATCCCTACACCGAGGCGCTTCTTTCGGCGGTGCCGATTCCCGACCCGACGGTGAAGCGCCAGCGCATCATGCTGCAGGGCGACGTGCCCAATCCGATCCGGCCGCCGCCGGGCTGCCACTTCCATACCCGCTGCCCGATCGCCAGGCCCGACTGCGCGACGCGCGTGCCCGAGCTGCGCGAAAGCGCGCCGGGACACTGGGTGTCGTGCCACTACAGAGGGTAGGGGCGGCCCAGCGGCCCGGGAAACCGCCTTCGGCAGCGGTCGTGCCGAGCGCGTTCCGGCGCTCGCCCTCGTCGGGATCCGCCGGCGGGGCGGCGATATATACTTTCGCACGAGTGCAATTTACTCTCTGATCGGTGTTGCCGGCTTCGGAGAACCGATCTCGGAACGGATGGCCGTCGCGGAACCCATTGCAGGAGCAAGCCAATGCGCGCCAAACAGGTGATGAGTGAGTTCGTCCATGTGGTGCCTGCCGACGCGTCGATTTTCGACGCGGCCGAGTTGCTTGTTTCCTGCGGCGTCAGCGCTGTTCCGGTTGTCGATGGATCGGGGAAGATGGTCGGGATCGTGAGCGAAGCCGACCTGATGTCCCGTGCCGAGATCGGCACGACGCCACAGAAATCCTGGCTGGCCCGGCTTTTCGCCGACGACGACTCGGCTGCCGCCGAGTATGTCCGGTCGCATTCTCATCGAGTGGCCGATGTCATGACGAGGGACGTGGTGACGGCCGGCGAGGAGACCAAGCTCGGAGAACTTGCCGCTCTGATGGACAAGCATGCGATCAAGCGGATTCCCATCCTTCGCGACGGCAGGATCGTCGGCATCGTAAGCCGGGCGAACCTGCTGCAGGCCCTGCTTTCCCGGGAGCCCGCCGCCGATGCACCGCTTGTCTCCGACGAGGAAACCCGTCGCGCCGTCGTTGCGGCGCTCGAAAAACACGGCTGGTCGTCGGTTTGGCCGGTCAACGTCGTTGTAAACGCCGGCGTCGTGCACCTTTGGGGATTTGTCATCTCCGACGCGGCTCGCGACGCATGCCGCGTGGCGGCGGAGAACGTGCCGGGCGTGATGCGCGTCAAGAACCACCTGCGCGAAGTACCTGCCAGCGTAAACATGGGTGTTTAGCTTTGCCGACATTCGGTCAAGCTTGTTCATGACGTTCTGCCGCTGACCTTCAGCGACCCTGATGCTCCCGGCGGGGTGCCGTTTGCCTCCAGCCTTGGACCACCTGGGCTGGGAAGGCCCGGCTTCATCGGACAGTCGCCGGCCGCGATGAGCGAGGTGGACAGCGTCTCGTTCAAGCGCTCATTGCGCAGCCGGCTAGGGGCTATCGCCGGGGGGTGTCGCCGGCTGCCGAAGCGGTAGGCCAGTCGCGACAGGCGGGGACCGTCGCGGGGTCGACGAGAAGATGGATCCCGCCGCCATCGACGGCCTTGCAGGCACGTATTGGGACCAAGTCTGGTGCCCGCTGCTGGACTCGAACCAGCATGGCCTCGCGGCCTTCGGATTTTAAGTCTGCCCTTGTCCCTTATCCTAATTCTATCCGGCAGTGCGACTTCTTTCGCTAAGCACCTGGGATAGATGGACTTTGCGTCGAGTGCGATCGACCTTGCATAGCCGGAACTACGAAGCGGTTCGCTTTCTGGTGGCTCCTAGTTGGCCCCTGAAAGTCGGCAAGGAACGGAGCGCCGGGAATGGCCAAGATCAAACTCACGAAGACTACAGTCGACGCGGCAACTTTTGGCGCAAAAGAGTACGAGCTGCGCGACACCGTCGTGCCCGGGTTTCTTCTGAAGGTAACGCCGGCTGGCCGAAAGGTCTTCATGGTCCAGTATCGGACCAATGCAGGCGAGCGCCGGAAGCCCGCGATCGGGCGGTTCGGCGAGCTCACAGTCGAGCAGGCACGCTCGATCGCTCAAGATTGGCTTGCTGACGTACGCAAGGGCAAAGATCCAAGCGCAGAGAAGGCGGCCGCCCGCAACGCCTCGAGCGTAAAGGACCTTTGCGCGAAGTTCATAGAAGACTACTCGAAGCCGAAGAACCGACCACGAACTGTTGAAAGCAATCAAGGCTATATCGACCGCCACATAATTCCCAGACTCGGCATCCTGAAGGTTCGTGAGGTTAAGCGGTCGGATGTATCGAGCCTCGTTACCCGAATGAAGAAGACGCCGGTGACCGCCAATCGCGTTCTGTCCTGTCTGCGCAAGATGTTCAACATGGCCGAGATCTGGGGTTTCCGGGACGACGGGACCAATCCATGCCGCCACATCCCGAAGTACCCCGAAAACGGCAAGACGCGGTTGATCACCGACGACGAGATGGTCCGACTGTTTAGCTATCTCGAACGCGCAGATGTGGAGGGGTTGGAGCACCCGTTCCTCACCCTCGGGATCCGTCTGCAATTCGCCTTTGCGGCGCGCATGTCGGAGATCACCAGCATGGAATGGGGCTGGGTCGACTTCGCAAAGCGTCGTGTCGTCTGGCCGGACAGCAAGACCGGAGAAATCTCGAAGCCCATGAGTGAGGACGTCGTCGCGCTTCTTATGAACGCACCCCGCCTGCAAGGTTCGCCCTACGTCGTGCCCTCCATCTTCAAAGCAGATCGACCGATGTCCGCGATCACTTACTCCAGAGGCTGGAAGCGCGTCCTCGAGCGAGCGGACGTCCCACACGTGGGAACGCATGGAATCCGCCACCGCGCCACCACCGAGATCGCGAATTCCGGCGTTCCGGTAAAAGTCGGAATGCAGCTTACGGCGCACAAGACGGTCACCCAGTTCATGCGATACGTCCACACTGAGGACGATCCGGTTCGAGCCGCCGCCGAGACTGTCGCGTCGCGCCGGCTCGTCGTACTTTCCGGCCCACGAACCGGTCCACAACCTGCTCCCAACGTGGTGATGGTACAGCCCGCCAAGCTGTTGAAAGCGCCTGATGCCAAGCCTGCAGGCTTCGACGACGGACAATACAGCTCCACTACAAAGCTCGGAAATTACCGCCCTTTCCGACATCGCTCGGGTGCAAATCGGGCATCTCCGCCCGGAACAAAACGCACCGGGAAAGCTCGATTGGTTGCCGCCGAGTAGCAATGACCGCAACTCCCGACTAACACCGCTCTAGGCGTCACCATGCTCGTCCTTGAAGTCGAAATACGGCGCCCACCAGGAGAGCCTCTCGGGCAAGTTCAGCGACCGCCTGCGTAAAGACTGCGGCGGGCCTCGTCTTCAGCCTCCTGTTGCCGGCGGACGTAACTTCCTCGGCTATCGGGTTGCAGATGCAACCGACTAGCCTCGCTGCAATGAGCGGGGGTCGGGCCGTCAAGGTCGAAATGCGTGGAGTGGTGCGGGCCGGAGACGAAGCGCAGCGAAGGCGACAACACGGTCCGCGCATTTCGCCCGAAGGGTTGCCTTGACGGTCGGGGGGCCGCAGGCCCTAACTTTCCCTTTCAGGGAACTGAGTCGTGAAGGCAGAAGGTACAGAGAGCGAAGCGAGCCATGCATTTCAGCAAGCCACTCTTAAAGGCCATCGCCGCATCGGCAGATCGAACCGACGAACCGCTTGGCCTGTTCTGGCCGATGCCTGGCAATCCGGCGACGTGGCTTTCGTTCCCAACTTTCGACCAATGGCAAACGTTCGTAGCTGACTATCGGCTACGCCATGACGCGCCACAGGTCGTTAATGAAAAATTCGAGCGCGTGCTGAAACTCTTCCTGCTCGCATGGCTCGATTACTCGCTCATGAAGGTCGCCGAACTACAGGCGCTCACGACGCTCGAATTCGTTTTGACGGAACGCTTTGGCGACAAGGTCAGAGATAAAAGCGGAATAATCAAATTTGATAGGCTTCTTCGCCATCTTCCAGCGAAGGCCGGTTTAACCGACGATCAGCTTCCGATGTCCAAACGTTGCGGCAGGATAATTGTCGAACGCTTAAAGGGGAACCACAAACCTACGCTGGCTCAGATCAGGAACGACCTCGCGCATGGCGCGCCGTTTACGGACAATCCGTATGCTGGTCTGCTCGAAACGGTTCGCGATCTGATCGACTATGCCTATCGCAATTGGCCCGAATAAATGAAGTGGCGACTCCGACGCCTGCGCGAGGGATCGTGACCAAAAGCGGAGACGCTCTGCCCGAATTATCCAAAGGGCGGCTCCGTGAGGCCGCGCCCAGGCGGCCGAGTAGAGCCTGACCGGCACAGCCGGGCGCGACAATGATTAGACCACCTTGAAATGATGCAAGAAAGGTAGGCTAGCCGCTGAGATCAATATGTCTGAGTTTTCGTGCGAATCAAGCGACGGTCAATCTCGGATTTGTGCCAAATTCGGCTGCGTCGGCTTCGCCGCTGGTAACGATCCTTCTCGCGAGGTGAATTGACGAAACGAATCTTGCGCCGAGAACACCCGTAACGATCTAAGCTTAGGCGCCAGCCGCTCGGCGCGCCGGCAACACATTCTCGGCGCGAGCGCAAGTGTAATCCTCCGTCGCGCTGCGCAGTTGGCGTTCGTCCTTTCGCGAGAATCGAATGTGGTCGACAGCCCACGCGACGACATCGGGTGCGCTGTTTTGCAAAGAGGGGTCGTTTGCGCTTGCACGCAGCAGGCGTAGCCAGTCGGTGAAGGGCGACGAATGGGACATCGACTGCCGGCTGCGCAAGCTCGGCTTCCGGCCAGACCGGAAGGGAACATTCAGCGACAGAAAAGCCGCACGTTCGCGATTGCCGGACGGCAAAGACGCGAGCTCTTCCAGCGGCCACTTGCAGATGCCCTTCCAGAGCTTCTTGTTCTTCACGAGCTCCCGTACGTTGTCGATGACGATTTCCGTCCCGTCATTCCTCGCGAGCTTCTCAAGGAAGAGCCGGCAGCATCGGCGCACATTCCAGACGTGCTGGTCGACCTTGAAGAGGTCGTCTTCGCACAGATAATAGCCGTAGGTGGCGTAACGGTTGTCGGCCGCTCCGAACCGATCGAGGCGCGCGAGCCAGGCATCCATCGTCTCGTCGATCCAGCGTAGATGCCCGATTTGAGGGTCTATGAGCTCGCCAATGGGAAGGCGCGGATCGAGGTCGAGAACCGCTTGGTGGAGGGGTGCGAGGTGGTGCTTGTATTGAAGCACCGGACGGCCATTCATCAGCAGGATCGCTTTGTAATACTTCTCGAGCGCATGAAGGCTGAGCCAGTAGAAATCGAACGGTAGCTGATGAAAGAAGGCCAAGCGCGCGACGATGTAGTTGCCATCTGCGGTCGCCACGAACATGCGGCGCACGATTTCATTTGTATGGATCTTCAGCTTCTCGCTGCGTGAGTCGAGTGGCGGTTTGACGGCAGTCATTGTCGTTCCTTGGTTTCGCTCGCTTGACGATAACAAAGCGGGCGAGGCGCGGCAGATTCGCCGACCGGGCTCTAATCTCGCCTCGGTGTGGGCCTGGGCTCGACGTGCCCTGGGCGCGACCAATTGGTTTGACTTCGCGCCTTACGCAAATGTCAGCCCCTGGATCGAGCGCTGCCTGTCCCATCCAGCTTTCAAAGCATCGCGTAGTGAGAAGTCACCAAGAACTGGCTCTTAGTTCCCCAGTCCACCTACAGGCGCGCTTTTTCTTAGATGTCCCATTTCGCTCTTTGTTCCTCATCGTCACTACGGGCTTCTTTAACGTGGTGTTCGATATCTGCCTGCATCTTCTTGGCCCACCGCCGGACTTCGCCTTTGGGGTGATTCTCTAGAGACTTCAGGGGAGCTTGATAACGCGCGAAATAAGTCGCAAGTGAACCCATCCAGCCGAAGGTGTGCATGTTTTGCTCGATCTTCCGAAGGACGTCTTCACGATCACCGAACTCGTTCAGGAGGCGGTGCGTCAAGGGATGAAATTCTTGTGGACCCTCGGTCGGATTGTCGCGAGCGAGTACAGGAGCCACACTCGCCAAAAAGGCAGGGCCGATGTCGGGATGCGCGTGGCACCAGGCAAAGAGTACGTCCTCCGGCAAACTAAGAATTGGCGGCACTTTCTTATCCCCGGAGGAATACGGGTCGCCGAGGGCACTCTCCATGCGCCAGGACTTTAGCTTGTCTTCTGAGCCAATCGCTTCGCTCAACACCGGCCAAACTACGCCCGAGAATTCGGACAAGAGCTTGGGCAAGAGCGGCTTTATCAGTTCCTTCATGTTGCGATCCGGGTCGGCCGCCAGATGCTTGGCAAGCGTTAGGGCGACCGCCCGGGCGTCGGAATCTTCCCATCCCTTCTTGAGCAGCCAACCGATCAGCACCTTGAAGTGATGGGCGTCCATCTGGGAGTCGCCCCTCTTTTCACGGCGATCGAGATTGACCGCGGCCAGCTTGAGCTGTGGGCGGAGCCCCTCGATCTTGTCCCGCGCGCCGTGGACGTACATGCCCACCAGGTCGAGAGCAACAGAGTAGGCTTCACCATCCATGGACAGCATTTGATCGAATAGCGGGCTAACTGAATTGGTGGGCAATTTCGCGAGAACGCCGCCCGTGGTCCAATTTGCGAGCGTGCTGGGCGGCAGGACGCCGTCGCGCAACCCCGCTCTTACAAGCTGCACGTCGTGGTCGGTAATCCCAATGCTTGCGGTCGCCATAACGAGCACCGGCGCGAATACCTTGGACGCCATCGCTTCCTTTTTGAACTGCTCGACCACGTCCGGATGCTTTGCGGCAAGGCCCGTCAGATAGCCGACAAGCACACCATAGTTTCTCTGGCCATCTGGAGCAGCGACCACGGCGGATTTGATCGGTGTCAGCCAATCGAGCGGCGTCGACGAATGAGCTGCAAGAAAGTTGCCGAATTCATAGACCGTCCGATGGTTGCCCGTGCTCAATTGAGGAAGCAGGCGAAGGATGAGCTCCGGCTCCTTGAGCAGATCACGCGTCAGCTGTTCGACGGCGTCGATTTGATCTTTTCTGGCCTTCTCGAAGTTGTGTTCTTCGTCGAGCAGGTAGTCCCACGGCATATCGGTCAGCAGGAACTTGGCCCGCGTGGGCAGATCGTTGGGCATGAGTTTGTCGATAAGCTTCTGCACGCGCTCTGGCACACCATCGCCAAGATCCTTCTTGTCGAATTGCAGTACGTCGGCGAGGCTATCCAGCGCTTCGGGCCAATAGCGATGAACGGCCGAAATGGCTTCGATCCATTGTTCAGCATTGTCAATGAGGCCATAGGAGACCAGCGAGCGCAGCCTTTGCCCGATGCCCTTTCGCGCCCGCGTTCCCACATCGTCGTCCCGTTTGGCGAGGGCGACGAGCCGCTCGGCACACGCGATAATGTAGTCGGAAACATCTTTCCAGGTTCTAGGCTGCCAAGGCTGCAGGGCGGGACGGCTACCTTGGATTTCGGGGCCGACGCCTCTCGAAAAGCTATGTGTCCTTGCTCCTTCCAAGAGCGCGTCCACCACTAGAGGCATTTCCGCGCTGTCATTCCTGCGGATCAGATCATCGAGCAGGCGCAACCGGGCGCCGCCGTCGGCCTCTGTATTTCCGAGAAAGACCGGAAAGATCGCTTTGAATTCGCCAGTGGCGTTGTTGGACCAGTCTTCGTTCTCCGCCAAGGCAAGCTTGAGCAGGAGCAGTCCGCCTTGTTCGAACATCTCTTTTGTAAAGGCGATTTTTTCCAGCGCCCAAACAAGATTGCGCCGCAGATCGCCGCCTATTTGCCTTGTCTCCTCGTGTGACAACTGGCCCAGGGCCCGTTCGATCAGCATGACGACGGATTCCGCGTCGATCTCGGCAAGGGATGAGAGAATTTCCGCACTTCCATCCACGCGTAGCGCATCAAGTGAAGCGAATGGTCCATTTAAACGGCAAACGAATTTTGCGACGTTCTTTGCGATCTGCCTATCATTCAGCACGGCCAACTGCTCGGCGAGCCTCGTCCGCAAATGCTTCGGTAGCTTACCGGCAAGAATGTCGTCCCATCGTACGTCGCACCATTGCCGCCATTGCCGTTCGGCCAACCTCAGAGCGATGGGCCGAGGTTGCAGGACCAGAAGACGGCCGTGCGTCTGGGCGACGCCGCGCCCCGACAGATCTTCGAGCGCCGCGTGAATCTCCGGCGCCGTTCTATTTCGCGCCAAATGGGTTACATCTTCGACGTCGGTAGTGGGCGACTTCGTTCCGAGTAGTCCGAAGGCGCCAAGGAGCATGCCGGCGTCCAGCAATATTTGGCGATCGAAGAGACTTCTCCCCACAAGGACCCGCTCGACGAGGTCATCGTCGCTGACGGTCGCGATCGAGCCGTCCTTTAGCCAAGCCTGACCGATGAGGACCGCCATTTTCGGGTAACCGGACGCAAACTTAAGCAAGCGACTTTGATCGTCGCTCGGAAGATCCGGAGCCACTTGCTTGAGGAGTCCTTCGACGACTTCGGGAGGCGCTAGATCGACCTGCAATGTGCCGGACGGCAGCGTGCCCGCCGGCAATTCCGGATCGATAGTTACCAGGGACAAGCGACTGCTCGTTCGTTTGACCATGGCCGCAAGGTCCTGATGAGTCTCCGTGGTGCACTGGTCGACGACGACGATAGCTCGAACCGAGCTGTCGGCCAGGCTCTGAACGACCGACTTGATATTGACCGTGCCCGCTTCGGGTTCCGAGCTGTAAAGGACGAGGTCGCTCAAAAAGAGGCCAGAACTTTCTTCGTCATCGGTCGGCCGAAGAGCCTCAAGCGCCAAGCGGGATTTTCCGGTCCCTGAAAGGCCAACGATCCTGGCGACGCCGCGCGGTGGTTCGATCAGCTTGCGAAGCTCGGTACGGAAGGGCTCGAGGCGACTATCGGGCACGAAGGTAAATCCGTCGTGTTCGGAGCGACCAGCCCAATGCGACCAGTCGCGCATGGGTCCTGCCAATCCGGGCTGAGTTTGTGCAAGAACCCAAGTCGCGACGGCCGGATTGGAGTTGACCCATTGTGCTATTTGCGAAGCGTCGCGAAATTGGACGCGGCTGCCATCGATGGTCAGCCCCTTGACTGAGAGAGCTTTGAGGATTGCATCGGTGCGTTTTTTTATTTGTTGGCGTGTGTAGGAACGCGAGCACAGCACGACATATGCGCCACCTGTCTCTAAGGCGGAGCGCACCATGGGCTTGAGATCGCCGTTCTTGGTAACTATTTCTTTGGCCGCTTCCGCCGGGCCGATCTCGGTCGCCTTCAATTGAAATTGGGTCAAACGCGTCGGGAGAAAAGGCGTGCGTTCCGGTCCGCCTTTCCATTCTATGCGGGCGTCTTCGCCGCCGTCCGGTGCGTTGATGTTTGCGGCGACATGGATGCCATCCATCGGCAGGTCGTGCGTCTTTGCCTCGGCAGTAAGCAAACGGCGTGTGAGGATGGTGAGCTTGCGGTCGCTAAGCGCTGAGATATGGTCGCTGGTGACTTCGAACGGCTTGGCGTTGTCACTCTCGATTGCCACAACATCAGGTCCAGCGAGGGTCTTCAGCGCCGACGGATTGGCCTCTAGCAATCGCAGAAGATTGGCGACGGACGCCGCCGGTTTGATGGTACCGCTCTCGTATTTGGTAAAGGCGCGGGGGCCTCCGCCGAGGAGCTCACCGGCCTCGACTTGTGATAAGCCCAGGCGCTGCCGGATGCGCCGAATGTCATCCGGTGTGAGTTCAGGAGGAGTTATCTCGATCTGGGGCTGTTTTTTAACCATCTTGGCCATCTTGAATTCAAATGTACCACAATGGTCACATGGTGTCTCTATATCCTTTTTCAACTCCCTATCAGCGGCACCACTGATTCTTCAAGAAAGAGCCTGTATTTATTGATCTTCACAGAATTTACGCACGATGCCACAACATCTTATACGCCTATTGCCACAGCATAATATACGCTTACACCCACAGCACAAAATACGCTTACTTCAGAGAAGTCAGATCACAAGCAAATGCCAACTCCTAACGAGAAGCTCGCCGAAGCGCTGACCGCCCTCCAAGAGCTGCAAAAGGAGGGGCGACGCGTATTCCGCACAAGCGAGTTCAGCCGTACTCATCGAGAACGGCTGACGAGAAATGCCTTTGTCCAAGAGGTCATCAAAGGATGGTTGATCTCCTCAAGTCCGACCGCGCGCGATGGCGACAGCACGCCCTGGTATGCGTCTTTTTGGGAGTTTTGCGCTCGTTATTGCGACGACCGTTTTGGCGACCAATGGCATCTCTCTCCGGAGCAGTCGTTGCTGCTGCACGCCGAGAACACGATCATCCCGCCGCAAGTCGTCGTCTACAGCCCCAAGGGTGCTCGCAACAAAACGAAGCTTCTCTTCGACACGTCGATTTATGACGTTGTCCAACAGATGCCCCCGCGGGCCGATCTTATGGTCCGCCACGGATTGCGCCTGTTCACCCCGGAAGCGGCATTGGTGAAGGTTACGGAGGCATTCTTCCAGCAGCATCCGATCGAAGCCCAGGTCGTCCTCTCCTCGATCAGAGACCCTTCCGGTATTTTGCGGCGCGTGCTCGACGGGGGGAATTCCTATGTCGCGGGTAGGCTCGCAGGCGCTTTCCGGCGCATGGGTCGCGCCGAGATCGCAGATGAAATAGCGACGACGATGAAGGCGGCTGAGTATCCCGTCCGAGAGTCCGATCCTTTCGCGGCTCAACAAGTATTCGGGACCTATCGCGGCGCAAAGGCTCCAATCGTGTCGCGGCTCGAAGCGCTTTGGAGAACGACGCGCGACACGGTTATTGCGGTCTTTCCAAAGGCGCCCGGTCTCCCGAAGAACAAAGACGAGTACATGCGCTTCGTTGAGGAGATCTACCAAAGCGACGCGTATCACTCCCTATCCATCGAAGGCTATAGCGTGACACCGGAATTGATCGAGCGTGTCCGCTCCGGCAATTGGGACCCTGAGATACACGACAGTGACCGAAAGAACCGCGATGCATTGGCGGCGCGAGGCTACTGGCAGGCCTTCCAAGCCGTAAAGGCAAACGTCGCTCAAATCGTGAATGGCACGGAATCAGGCGCGCTGGTTCGCACCAGCCATCGTGAGTGGTATCGAGAGTTATTTACACCCTGTGTCACCGCTGGTTTGATTTCCGCGAGTGCGCTCGCTGGCTACCGAAACGATGCTGTCTATCTTCGAACCTCCCGCTATGTGCCGCCGAGATGGGAAGCCGTACGCGATGCTATGCCAGCGCTGTTCGATCTCATTGAAGGCGAGAAGGAGGCAAGTGTTCGCGCAGTGCTGGGTCACTGGCTCATCGGCTACATCCACCCTTACCCGGATGGCAACGGCCGCATGGCCCGCTTTCTCATGAATGCAATGCTCGCATCCGGCGGATATCCTTGGACGGTTGTCCGGGTCGAAGATCGAATTGCTTATCTGCAAGCGCTCGATCGGGCGAGTATCGACGCGGATATCGAACCTTTTGCGACGTTTCTAGCTGAGCGTGTGCAATGGTCGATGGACGCCAGAGCACAGGGTGAGATAGCGGATCGGCGCTTCGAGGTCGGCGATCTCGTGAGGCTCCGGCCGAATTCCCGAGTGGGATTTGGCTATCAACCCAACATTCGCCCCGATGAAATTGGCGAAGTTTATGCTGTCGAGCCCCATCCGCCGCAGACGGGGCCAACCTATCGGATTTGGGTCAGATTTCTGGGCGAACGCGTCGTCCAAGGTACGTTCGCCTTTGAATATGTGCTCGTGAAGGCAGCAGAAAAAACTCGAAGCGATTCTTCTTTAAGATCTTAGGGTCTAGAGTGCCGCTGATTTGGTGATTGCGAACGTCAAATCGCGCCGTGGGCTCTGATCTCAAAGTCGCATGCCACCATGTCTTGATTGGCGCACTTGCCGAGGAGGCGATGGGTAGCATCGGTCTATAGTTCTGCAAGGGTTGTTGCCAAAGAGCGCGATGTGACGTGAAATATGCCCGGGGGATAGGGGGCATTGGAGTTGGCAAAGGCCGGCGGCGTCGGGTGGTATACCTCCGACAAGCATCAGCATTGGCGCTATTGGCAGCGGCGGCTTGCCCTGCTCGCGGGCATCTTTGTCCTTGGATTTGCTCCTGCCTACGGCCAGGCGCCACAAGATGAACTACGCGCGGCGCAGCAAGCGCTTCAGGCTCGAGGATACGAAGTTGGGCCGATAGACGGCATTATGGGGCCTCTGACACGGGCCGCACTGGAAGCATATCAGCGCAAAAATGCGGTTCCTGTGACGGGGACTGCCGATGAGCTCACCCTTAGAGCTTTAGGGCTGCTGAAGGTGCCGGCGCAGACGGCGGCTCCCCCTGTTTCTGTTCCTGCTTCTCCTCCCGCCCCACCGGCTTCCAGCCAGCCGTCACGAGCACCGGTCAGATCGGCGCCGCCGGCGTCCGCGCCTCAAACGCCGGCAAGGCCTCCCGCCGCTCCTGCCACAACCGGCCAGTCGCAGGGCGGGAGCAATGGCGGCCTGATCGTTTTCTTGATCGTTGCCGGTATTGTCTTTCTCGTATGGAGGCGGGGGCGTGCGGCACGTCTGGCTGAGGAGAAGGTCGCCGCTGCAGCGAGTAAAGTTGCCAGCTTTCAGACAACTGTAACTGTCAGCAGCAGGTCGAGTGTCCCGAGCTATGCGCCGAGTCGTTACTATTCGTCTACTCCCCCGACTCTTGAAGCGCTGCAAAAGCAGAGTAGTCAGACATGGATCAAGGCCGGTAAGGCGGTATCGGCCGCGGGCTTCACGGTGCCGGATGGCTTGGTCTACGTCGGAGCGGAGCTCATTCGTCAGGATGGCCGAGGACCTGACAATTGTCTGATTAACCCAAAGCTCTCGGTCGCCGATCCACGGGGCAGCGTGCCAGAGATGCCCTACTATCCGCACTACAGCGAGGTGTCGCCTGAGGCTCGCGGCTACTATCTCAGGTGGTTGTCGAGCGGTAAGCGGGATCCTTCCGTAGGTATCGGCTACGTCTTTCTATATTTCTACGGTCTCGAAAGACGTTTGATGCTCGATCGCGTTAGTGACGAGTACGATGCCCTCGTTGGCGAGGTAAAGCGCCTTCACGAGCTGTACGGAAAGAACTACTCGGTAAACCGATACGCTCGGCAGTTATTGGAAGCAGCGAGGTTGGTACACTCGAATCGCAAGTTCTATGACGACGAGACGCCAGTAAACCAGCGTGACTACGAGCTGCCGCTCTCAGTCAGGCTTGGGGTTGGCCAGCTTCTCGGCGAAGGTAAGACAATTCCTTGGAACTGGATGTTTGCCTGGGCCGTCAACGATCCTGAGACCAATCTCAGGACAGCGGCAAGCCGTGCCGCGACCGAATTCCAGGACCTATTTCATATTCGGTTCGACAAAGCATACCCGAGCGGGTTCAAACTCAACCCGCCCAAGAAACGGTTAGCCTGGAGCTATCGAGCAGCTTCCGCGTCGTTTCAGGTCGACCTTGCGCAAGCCATCGGCGATTTGCCAGACATCGTCGGCTTGAGTGGCCCAATGAACAAGATGCGGCCGATCGTCGATGCCTGCATGACTGATCTTGATGCCTACAGCCGCTTTCTCGGACGCCGTCCAGACGGACGCGGTAGCATTCAGGCGATGGCGTTGTTGCCGCCGGATCTCGTGCACAAGGTAGATGGCGAAGACGTACGTAAACTTCGCGCCTGGCTCGGTTCGGTCCTTGAGAAGGGGCCGGCACTGGTCGATTCAGGCGAGCTCCTCTCAAGGATCAATGGGAGTGGTAACGTCGCTTACGGGCGGACGGCAATTAGGGCCTGCGCGGAAGTGCTGGCTGGATTTGACGTGGCGTTGATGCCGAACCCGCGTGTCTCATTGCAGTTGCCAAAAGCGGGCCAGCCCTTTGTTCTATACCGCTACAAGGGCGGCGAAATGCCCGACGCTGAACTCGCGACTTACCGGCTGGCAAGCCTTTCTCTACTTTTTGCCGTCTTCGTCGCGCATGCGGACAGGAATCTGTCGGCCAACGAACAGCAGCGGTTGTTTCAACTGGCTCAGGCAGCCGCAAAATTGAGCGACCGAGGGCGGATCGACCTGCAAGCCCATCTACAGTGGCTACTGGCCGTACCGCCGGAGCTCAACGCCCTGAAATCGAGACTAAGTGCTCTCTCGCCGGACGATCGGCAACAGCTTGGACAGATCGCCTTGTCGGTGGCTTCTGTCGATGCCGATGTTCGCCCGGCTGAGGTCGATGCGCTACAGCGCATCTATAAGGTGCTTGGGCTGAACCAAGACGGCGTTCTTAGTGATCTTCACGCAAAGATGGCCGAAGCAGCCCAGAATGGCCTAGTGCCGATCCAACTGGGAGATCAGTCTGCGCCCGGCTTCTCGATCCCGAAGAAGCCGCAGGTGGCCGGGGCAACAACTGAGATTCGCCTCGACCCAGATCGGCTCAAGGCTATCAGCGAGAGCACGCAGCGAGTGAATCAGCTTCTTTCAAAGGTCTTTGCAGAGGATGCCGATCCATCTGAGCTGGCCGTTGAAAAAGTCGTAGTGCCAGACAAGGATGCCAGCGAGGCGCCGTCGGCCGAGCCGGCGAATGAATTCGAAGGTCTGGCGCCGCAGTACCGAGGCTTTCTGATGGAAGCACTTTCGCGCCTCGAATGGCAGCGCCAGGAACTCGATACGCTGGCAAAGTCGCATGACCTTATGACCGACGGTGCGGTAGAGACAATTAACGAGTGGTCATTCGATCGGTTCGGAGACGCTCTTTTGGAAGACGGTGACCCGATCAAGGTTCACAGTCAGCTCGTTGGCAATATGACTAGGATGGCACATGCCTGATTCGACCCCCATAAAGCCGCGCGAGCGCGATGTGATCGTGCAGGCACTGAGAGCTGGTGTTGTCCCCAAACTTGGCCTGCAGCACATTCAAGTCGGCCGCGCTCCCGAAGTCGAAGAGCTGATCAAGGACATCGGGCGCATCGCCGACGGAGGCGCGGGGATTCGGTTCGTTATCGGCGACTATGGGGCCGGTAAGACATTCTTTATGAATCTGATTCGATTGGTGGCGTTGGAACGCAAGGTCGTCGTGATGAGTGCCGACTTGGCCCCCTCTCGTCGCTTGCACGCCACCGACGGGCAAGCGCGCTCCCTATTTAACGAGCTGACGCGGAATCTTTCGACCAGAACCAGGCCCGACGGTGGTGCGCTGTCGAGTATCGTAGAGCGTTTTGTCGGCGACGCGTTGCAAGAAGCAAAGAAGAGCAACGTCAAAGTCGAAGATGAAATTCAGAAGCGGTTGGCACCGCTACAGGATCTGGTTTCGGGCTTTGATTTTGCCACTGTGCTGCAGCACTACTGTCGGGCGTACGACGAGGGAAGCGAAGAGGGCAAAACTGCGGCGCTGCGATGGTTGCGGGCCGAATATGGAACACGCACCGAGGCAAAAGCGGCCTTGGGTGTTCGTGAAATCATCGACGACGGTCGCTTCTATGACTATCTCAAGCTCTACGCTGCCTTCATGCGGCTTGCTGGTTATGGCGGCCTGTTGGTCGTTCTCGACGAGATGGTCAATCTCTACAAGCTCACGAACTCGGCCTCACGTAGCGCTAACTATGAGCAGATACTTCGCATCTTGAATGACGTGCTCCAAGGTGGAGCCGCCGGCATCGGCTTTCTGATGGGCGGCACGCCAGAGTTTCTTATGGATCCTCGTCGTGGCCTATACAGCTACTCGGCGCTTCAGTCCCGTCTGGCCGAGAATCGCTTTGCCCAAAATGGCTTGGTGGATCTTTCCGGCCCTGTACTTCGGTTGCAGAATCTCACGCAAGAAGACCTTTTCGTGTTGCTGCGGAACATTCGTAACGTGTTCGCGGCCGGCGATGCGAGTCGTTACCTGGTACCCGATGCAGCGCTGACGGCCTTCATGAGCCACTGCTCCAAGAAGATCGGCGATGCGTATTTCCGTACACCACGCAATACCGTCACCGCTTTTGTTAATCTCTTGTCGGTGCTCGAGCAAAATCCAGGGGCGAAATGGCAAGAGTTGGTCGATGCGGCCGATATTTCGACAGCGATTCCTGAGGATGGCGAGCCGCCGGTGATGCCGATGGCAGCGCCTGGCGCTGAGGTAAAGGCCGATGGCGACCAGCTCACCGCCTTCAAGCTCTAGCAGTCCCTCTTCAGGCTTCGACCGGCTCAGCGAGCCGGTACGGCGCTGGATCTGGAGCAAGGACTGGAAGGAGCTAAGGCCGATCCAAGAGCAGGCTATTCCTGCTGTCTTGGACACTTCTGACGACTTGATCATCTCTGCAGCTACGGCGGGCGGTAAGACCGAAGCGGCGTTCCTGCCGATCATTTCGCAGATAGCCGAGGCGTCAGGTGTGGGCTTTAAGGCGATCTACATCAGTCCGCTAAAGGCACTCATAAATGATCAATTTAGGCGTCTCGACGAGCTTTGCGAGCTCGTCAACCTGCCTGTTTATCGTTGGCACGGCGACGTATCGGCATCAATCAAAGCAAAGGCCCGAAAGAATCCGAACGGCATCGTCTTAATAACTCCGGAGTCGCTCGAAGCTTTGTTCGTGCGCAGAGGGCAGGAGGTGGCTGGGCTTTTCTCGGCGGCTCAATTCGTTGTCATCGACGAATTACATGCCTTCATTGGCCAGGAGCGGGGGAAACAGCTTCAGTCGCTACTGGGTCGGTTGGACCTTGCGGTGGGGCATCGGATTCGCCGCGTCGGGCTTTCTGCAACGCTGGGCAATATGGAGTTGGCGGGTGAGTTTTTGAGACCTGATCAGGCAGGTAACGTAAGAGTTCTCGAAGGAGCAAGTGAAGGCGCATCGTTGCTTTTGCAAGTGCGTGGCTACGAACGCCTAGAACCGCGAATGCGACCGCGAGCCGCCAATCCCGGAGAGAAGGTGGATCTTGACGAGAGCGAGCTGCTCTACATGCGCCAGATCGCCAACGACGTCTTTCAGACGATGCGTGGCGCCAATGGACTAGTGTTTGCCGGGTCACGCGCGAACGTCGAGGTTTATACGGACCTGATGCGCCAGGCGGGCGAGAAGCTCGGCGTGCCCGAGGAGTTCTTTGCCCATCACGCGAACCTCTCGCGCGTCCACCGGGAATTCGTTGAGGACCGCCTACGTGAAGGTAAGTTGCCTACTACGGCTGTGTGCACTTCTACGCTAGAGCTGGGAATAGACATTGGCGCCATACAAAGCGTCGCCCAGATCAGTGCACCCTGGTCCGTGTCATCTCTTCGCCAGCGTCTTGGGCGCTCAGGCCGTCGCGATACGCCATCCGTTTTGCGGGTCTACATCGCCGAACGAGAGCCATCGAACGATCTTCATCCCGCTGACGCGCTCCGCTGTCAGCTGGTGCAATCGGTCGCAATGGTTCAGCTATTGGTCGCCAAGTGGTTCGAGCCCCCTAGATTGGGGGCGTTGCACCTCTCGACTTTGGCTCAACAGATCCTCGCCGTAATCACCCAGTATGGTGGTGCGACGGCTTCGAGAATTCACCAGACCCTATGTGCCCGTGGCGCGTTTTCTGGCGTGTCTCAGGATGCTTTCGCTGGGGTGCTTCGTTCTTTGGGGTCGACCGATCACCGGCTGATCGAGCAAGCACCCGATGGCACCCTGCTGCTGGGGGAGGTTGGAGAGCGCATCGTCGATCACTACGACTTCTATGCTGTCTTTCAGAGCCATGACGAATATCGCGTAGTCTACGAGGGCAAGGACCTTGGTACGCTGCCGATACTGGCCGTGCTTGCGCCAGGCATGACAATCATTTTCTCGGGAAGGCGCTGGCAGGTATTAGAAGTTCTCGATCGTGAAAAGATCGTGGTTGTGACGCCATCGACTGCCGGCGTGCCGCCAATGTTTGGCGGCGAGGGAGGGGACCTGCACGACATGGTCGTGTCAGAGATGCGAAAGGTCTATCGCGGAACCGAGGTTCCCCCTTATCTCGATCCTGTCGCGGCTCGGCTTCTAGGTGAGGGGCGTGACGAATACCGGCGCCTCGACCTCGATCGACGCGGCATCGTTGATAGCGATGGCGATATCTTCCTGTTTCCCTGGGCCGGCTCGATTGCGACGTCGACATTGCTAATGGCGCTGAAGGAACGCGGCCTCGAAGTGTCGATGCGCGGCATTATGCTCGAAGTGCATCGTCAGCAAGAGGACGTAGTGCGCGATATCTTGCGTAGTTTTGTGAATGTTGGCGCGCCTGATCCCGTGCATCTTGCTGCCAGTGTCGGCAATCTGATACGCGAAAAGTACGACCCCTATCTGAGCCATGAGCTGCTGGCCGTGGGCTTCGCGGCCGACCGCATGCGACCTGAGGCAGTGCCGGCATTAGCACGCCGAATCGTCAACATGGGCGAGACCGCCGAGACGACGGAAGTCTGACGAAGGTTGGTGCCGCCAAGATCATGGCTAATCCCGTCGAGTGGCTCAATGCCGCCCCTCGTAGTGCTGGCCTGTTAGAGCGCCGTTGCTAGTTCGAGATAGCGGCAGAAGGCATTCGCAAGCTGCATTTGGCTACGCTCGACGTCGATCGGGGGGATCGATGGACTTCTTGGCCTTAGATTTCGAGACTGCCAACGCCTGTATGGCGAGGTCATTGCCTTCACGGGCGCCCTGTCGATGCAGCGCAGTGAGGCAGCTGAGGTGGCGGCCACGGTAGGATGTCGAGTGGAGGAGGGGGTTACTAAGAAGACGACCCTGCTGATTGTTGGGGACCAGGATGCAATGAGGCTTGCACCAGGGCAGGCGAAGAGCAGCAAACACCTGAAGGCCGAGCAGCTTATAGCCAAAGGCCAGGGCATTCGTATCCTTCGTGAATCAGACTTTGCTGCACTGTGCTCGATCGCGCGAACTGAACGCTAAGCGGTATCTGCTTCCGGGCCCAGGCTGGAGATCAAGGCTTTGTATGGACAGATGGCCGTCACAGATAATCCGACGAGCAACCCGGCAAAGTGGCCATAGCTTGTCCAGAGTATCAAAGTTTCCGGGGCGCGGAATTGAGTAAGCAAGGTAAGTCAATAACGGCAGTCAAGCGGCCGGTGAAGATTAAAGCTGCTCTTTACTTGTCAGGCATTCCCCTGCTCTGACGGGTGTAGCCCTTCGCGGTGAAGATAGTCGCGTTGGCTCGTCGATAGACACGGCAGCAGGCGTCGTAGCTGCCAGTCTGACATCTTCTCCAGCTGCGCCTTCTCGCGGCCGCGCTTGATTGTGATCTTGAAGTCCTTCGGATTGTGATCGATCCCATGCTTCTCGAATCGCCACATGAGTGTGGTGACCTGGTACGGCGTGAAGGCATCACGCTTCTGCAGGTAGTCGATGAAGGAATGGATGTTGAACTCCTCGTCGGCGTGAGCGAGTGCGACAAGCGCCTTTACGAGCCGCCGCCGGCGGGCATCGTCGACAAGCTTTCGCCGATCTTTCGCGAGTTTCTTGCGTGTGCCGTCGGCGTCGAGGGTTCTGCCTTCCTCGTCAGTCGCAGCGATATTGAACCTGTTGATGCACTCGGAGCCGACGAGAAGCGTCTCGGCCGTGTGCAGACTCTGTATCTCGAACTGGTAGCGGATGTCCGGATGGTCGCAGAGCTTGCAGGTCTCTATGGGCGCCTCGAGGTCGTTGTAATCGCCCGTATAGCGCCACTCATGGAGGGCGCGCGCAAGATCGTCCTTCTCGCGGCTCAAGGGAAAGATGTTCGCCGCGGCGCGGCTGGTCCGGCTCATGGTTTTGGCCCTCCGAGGCTGCCGTCGCTAAGCGCACTCCGGCAGCGCAAGCAGATTGTCGTTCCAGTCGCGGTCGGCGTAGGTCCGGAGATAGTCGCCATTCGAACCATGGACGACGCCAATGTCGGCACGCTTGTTGTTCACCCGCGTGAAGAAGGTGTTGGACTTCTCGTTGATCGAGTTAATGACCTGCTGACGGGTCCATTTCCAGCCGGGGCCGCCGAGATGGGTGATGCCCTCGTATGGGTTGTTGCGCGGCTGCTTGTTGATGCAGGTGACTTGAACGTCGGCCATGGAGCCTCCTTTAGTTGATCGTGTAGCGCTTCCAGGGCACGGCCTGGAGCGGGACGTTGGCCATGAACTGCGAGAGGTCGCGCCGACCGGAGTAGGTCGGGCGGCCGTGACCGTCCTGGGCCATCAAGACGACCGGCATGCCGGGGAAAGCGGGCTGGAAGGACTGGATCGCCCGGTTCGCCTCGGTCGTGCTCTGGAGCACCGACTGACGGACGACAACGATGGCGAACGTGACGCCCTGCTCGCGGATGACCGCGCCTTCGAACTGGCTCATGATTCAGCCCTTCGGAGGATTCAGGTCATTGCCGTGGGAGTCGCGCTCCCGGATGCGGCCGTCGGTGCCGTGGATCAGGAGTTCGGTGCGCTGGTGGCGGGCGATCGAGCGCGCCTGATCGATGGCGGCGGCCTGGGTATCGTGGACCGCCGTGGCACGCTGAGCCCCGGCGCCACGTACGGCCCAACCGCCGTCATGCGGGACAACATGTTGATTTCGCTTGGACATTTCGAAATTACTCTCGAACAGTTGAACGCAGGAGGATTCCTGCACGGGGGTAGGCTCCTCAGCCGGCAGAGTCCCGACAGCGAATTCCTAAAATATTTTGTCCGCATCTGCCGGTTGAGGAGCCATAGTCTGGGACAACAAGAAGACGGGCTCTTGGGGGGCCGATTGACGCAAGCTGCTAGGGCCGTGTGGACGGAAGGTGAAGTCCAGGTCGCGATTCGCGAGCTGAGCGACGCTGACATTCTTGGGCTGCAGCAGGCCGCGCGGGCGCTTGTGTGGGGCAGCAGGCTTGCCCCCGATGAACTGCTGAGTGAAGCGATCGGGCGGCTCCTGGAGGGCGCCCGGAAAGTGCCTCGGACCGAGAAGTTTCTGGTCGTCCTGAGGGGAGTGATGCGCAGCGTCGTCTCCAACGACCGAAAACTTCACGACAACTCGCGAGTCGATTCAGGTGATGACGAAAAGTTGAGCAACGTTCAGGCCGTGGCGGCGTCGCCAGAGGATGATCTGGCGAGCAAGCGTCTCCGGGAGAGCGTCTTGACGCTCTTCCACGGAGACGAAGTCGCCCAGGTGATCTGTGAGGGGTGGTTTTTTGAGCAGATGACCGAGAAGGACTTGTGCGAGTTGACCGGACTCGGCGCAACTGAGCTGGCCAGCAAGAAGCGGGCTATCACGCGCAAACTCGGCAAAAGCGGCGTTGGAGAGCATCTACGATGACAAAGAACAAGGGCCAGATGGATGCCGAAAACTACGCGGACAAGGTGATCGCCGAGATGTCGGCGTTGACCGACAAGGAGATCATGGACGCCGCCGCCGAGGATCATGCCGACCCGCAGGCGGAGGCCGCCAGACTCCGAAAGCTATTGCTGGAGGCGGCGGTCAAGCACGGTAGAGGGCGGCTTGAAGCCGCAAAGGCGAGAATTGCTGATGAGGACGCGCGTCAAGGGCAGACCGGAGCTGTCATACTCTCCTTTGAGGCAAAGCGAGCAAAATTCGATCGCATCATTGCTCGAAATCCAGGTCTCACTCTTGCGGCGCGCCAAGGCGAGCGCATGGATGAAGCAGAACTCGATGGGTACCTGGCGGACTTAGCAGAACTCGGAATTGCGGATCCGGACGACCAGAATGGGGCGTAATCTTACCCGGGCAGAATTGCACTTGATGGGGCTTGGCATCACCGAGCCGAAAGAGATCGATGTCCGCGCCATTGCATATGACGCAGGTGCGGCCGTTAGGGTGCGGAAGCTGACGCGTTGCGAAGCCAGGATTGTCGGCGTCGGCGACAAGGCGATCATCTCCATATCAGAAGACAGTGGCTTTCAGAGACGGCGCTTCTCCGTCGCGCACGAACTTGGTCATTGGGCGCTCCACCGTGGCCGGCAATTTGAATGTCGGTCGACCGACATCGACAATGCTGCAAACGACCCTCTCAATCCTGAGCGCCAGGCCGACGACTATGCGGCCGATCTATTGATGCCCTGGTACCTGTTCATGCCGTTACTTGGGCACGCCAAGCACGTCGATCTTGCATTGCTCGAACACATGCAGCGGTCGTTTGACGTCAGCCTACCGGCCACGGCGATCCGCATCGCCGAAGCCAATGTCGAACCCGTTATTGTCGCCTGCTACGATCAGACTGGAAGACGCTGGTTCAGTCGCAGCAAGGATGTCCCTGATCGCTGGTTTCCTGTGGAGCAGCTCGATCCCGACACATACGCAGCGGATGTGGTCGCCGGTAAGCGCGAGCGTACGCATATGTCTCCCATCGGGGCGGATGCTTGGTTTGATGCTGAAGGTATCTCCGAGTGTGAGGTGAAGGAGCAGTCGATTCGACTGAGTGACGGCAAGGCGCTTGTAATCCTTCGAATCGTCGACGAGGCAATGCAGGAGGATTATGGCCGAAACAGCTGGCGGTCCAAGCAGCGCCGGTAACTGCTTTCGCGGGTGAGGGCAGTGGTTGCGACCGACGACGATAGACAAGCGCTGATGCGCGCCGCAGCCTTCGATCAGGCGCGAAGGCTGAAGGCCCCTCGCGCAAGGATGAAATCGGGCTGGCACACCTTCTGTTCCCGCTCTGCCGGCAATCGAGAGGGAGAGGGCTGCGCCGGTTTCCGTGACGGATTTTCAGGTCAAGAGAGAGTCTCTTGGCCGTCCGTCGCGGAGTGTACCGATATGGCAAAGGCCGTCCAGAAGATCACCCTCAGCGCCTCGCGCGACATCCCCTTCAACAAGCTGGTGCTCAGCCAGTCGAACGTCCGGCGTCTGAAGGCGGGCGTCTCGGTCGAGGACCTGGCCGAGGATATCGGCCGGCGCGGGCTCCTGCAGAGCCTCAACGTCCGGCCGGTCGTCGACGCCGAAGGCGCCGAGACCGGCCAGTTCGAGATCCCGGCCGGAGGCCGCCGCTACCGGGCCCTCGAACGCCTGGTCAGGCAGAAGCGCCTGTCGAAGACGGCGCTCATCCCCTGCATCGTGCGGGATCCCAACGTCGAGGTATCGGCGGAAGAGGATTCGCTGGCCGAGAATGTCCAGCGCGTCGCCCTGCATCCGCTGGATCAGTTCCGCGCCTTCAAGACGCTGCGCGACCAGGGCGCCGGCGAGGAGGAGATCGCCGCACGCTTCTTCGTCGCGCCCGCCGTGGTGAAGCAGAGGTTGCGCCTGGCAGCGGTGTCCGAGAAGCTCCTCGACGTCTACACCGAGGACGGCATGACCCTGGAGCAGCTCATGGCCTTCACCGTCACCGCCGACCATGCACGGCAGGAGCAGGTCTGGGAGGCGCTTCAGCAATCCTACAACAAGGAGCCGTACCTGATCCGGCGCCAGCTCACCGAGAGCGCCGTCCGCGGCTCGGACCGGCGGGCGCGGTTCGTCGGTGCAGAGGCCTACGAAGCTGCTGGCGGCGCGATCCTGCGCGACCTGTTCGAGGACGACAGCGGTGGCTGGTTTGAGGACGTCGCCTTGCTCGACCGGTTGGCGACCGAGAGGTTGGCTGCGGCGGCCGAGAAGGTCGCCGCCGAAGGCTGGAAGTGGATCGAGGTCGCCGTCGATTTCCGCTATGGCCACATGAGCCATCTTCGGCAACTTGACGGCGTGACGATCGAGCTCGCTGCGGCCGAGCAGGTGACGTTCGACGCTCTGACCGCCGAGCAGACGAAACTCGAGATCGAATACGAACGTGCTGATGAGTTGCCGGACGAGGTCGATGCCCGCTTGGGCGAGATCGAGGCGGCGCTCGCAGCCTTCGAGAATCGGCCGCTCCGCTATGAGCCGACCGAGATCGCGCGCGCCGGTGCGTTCGTCAGCATCGACGCTGACGGACACCTGGCTGTCGATCGCGGCTATGTCCGTCCGGAGGACGAGCCGTCGATGCCAGTCGGCGGCGAAGGGTTGGCGGAAGGCGAAGCCCGTACCGCCGACGGAACGGCACCTGCCGCCTCTGACGTGCAGCGCACCGTCATCACCATCGGCGGCGGCGAGCCGGATGATGACGACGACGGAGACAACGTCGTCAAGCCGCTGCCCGAGCGGCTGATCAGCGAGCTGACCGCCCACCGCACCCTGGCGTTGCGGAATGCGGTGGCAAACGACCCGCAGGTCGCCCTGACGGTGCTGCTGCACAAGCTCTGCCTCGAGACCTTCCAGCACAGCGCCCCCGGCGCATGCCTGGAAGCCTCGGTGCGGCATGTGTTCTTCCCCGTCCAGGGGGCCGACCTGAAGGACAGCCCCTCCGCCCAGGCAGTCGCCGAGCGGCACGAGGCGTGGAAGGCCGAGTTGCCCAAGGACGACGACGCACTTTGGGACTGGCTCGCGACCCTCGACGACACCCGCCGGGTTGCGCTGCTCGCGCATTGTGTTTCGTTCGGGGTGAATGCCCTCTACGAGAAGGGTGACCGCTACGGCGGTCCGGGCGTATCAGTGCATGGCGTCCAGCACCGTATCGCCCAGGCCGACCGGCTCGCCCGCGCCGTCGGCCTCGACATGGTGGAAGCCGGCTGGCGGCCCACCGTCGACAACTACCTCGGCCGCGTCACCAAGCCCCGCATCCTCGAAGCGGTGCGGGAGGCCAAGGGCGAGCAGGCCGCGCAGCTCATCGACCACCTCAAGAAAGCCGAGATGGCGAAGGAGGCCGAGCGGCTGCTTGACGGCACGGGCTGGCTGCCCGAGCCGCTGCGGCTCGTCGACAGGGGGGATGTGTCGGACACGTCGGCGGACGCGCTCCCGGCTTTTCTCGCCGACGGCGGAGGACAGGATGCCGCGACGGACGAGACGGAGCCGCATCCCATCGCCGCCGAATAGCGCGGACCAGTGGGGGCGGCTCTGGCCGCCCCGCGCTCTCGCCGTCGATCGTTGGATAAGCCCGGCCGCTGTGCCGGGCTTTTTCCATTGAGAGAGGCGCCATGACTCATTCTCAAGTGAGAGGGAGAGGACGGCCGGAACGGGTTTGAGCCTGTGGGGTCGAGAGAGAGCGCCTCCTGGCTCGGACCGTTCCCGCTCTCCCGGGGTCTCCTCCATGTCGAATCTTTCTGCCTCCGTGGCCGTGCAGGCGCCGCTGCGCTCGCTCGGCTCCTCTACCGTCAATCTGTCTGATAGCGTCGTCACCGCCGCACATCTTCTTCTTCCTGATCTCGAACGCGGCCGCCGCATCGATGCGGTCATCCTGCGCGCCGCCATGGAGCAGGCTTTCGGCGGCTCCGATGCGGCCGGCGCCTGGGATTGGAAGACCGCCTATGACGCCTGCGAGGCAGCAACCATCCTGTTCCTCCGCAAGTTCGGCCCGGTCATTCGGGCGCGGGCTGGGTCGCCGGCTGCCGAACTGTCCATGCTTGGCAAGATCGCAGCGCTTCTTCCCACACATACGCGCCGCTCCGAGGAGAGCCAGGCGCTGCAGCAATTCTCGACGCCGCTCGCGCTCGGGTTTATCGCCGCCAGCGCTGCTGCGATGACCCCAGCCGATCTCGTGCTCGAGCCGTCGGCAGGGACGGGCTTGCTCGCCATCTTCGCCGAGCTCGCCGGCAGCGGGCTGGTCCTGAACGAGCTGGCGGAAACCCGCGCGGCCTTGCTTGGGCAGCTCTTTCCCAGTGCTGCGACGACTCGCTACGACGCGGCTCACATCCACGACCATCTCGACGATGCCGTGCGCCCGAGCGTCGTGCTGATGAACCCGCCGTTCTCGGCCGCGGCGCACGTCGACGGCGCTGTTGCCGACGCCGCCCTGCGCCATGTCTCCTCCGCACTTGCCCGCGTCGCCGAGGGCGGACGGTTGGTCGCCATCACCGGCGCCAGTCTCTCGCCCGACCACCCGTCCTGGCGCGAAGCCTTCGTCCGCCTCCAGGAACGCGGCCGTGTCGTGTTTAGCGCTGCCGTTGATGGGCGCGTTTATGCCCGCCACGGTACTATGGTCGAGACTCGGTTGACGGTTATCGATCGTGTGCCCGCCGACGATCCGCGTTGTTTTCCGACATCACCAGGCATGGCGCCCGACGCGGCCACTCTGCTCCGGTGGGTGACCACGAACGTTCCACCGCGCTTGCCTCTTCACGGCACGGCAGCACTTCCGCCGCCTGTGCATCCCGTCGCGATCAGACCGAGCCGCAGGCCCCCACAACAGCCGCTCGCCGTTGCGGGCAGTTCACTCGAACGAGCGGGCACCGAACTCGCCTACGAGACCGTCGACTGGAAGCCGACCGAGGGCGGTAGCCTCACCGAGGCGCTGTATGAAGGCTACGACCTGCAGTCCGTACGGATCGCCGGCGCGGGGCCGCATCCGACACGCCTCGTGCAATCCGCGGCGATGGCCTCGGTCGCGCCGCCCAAGCCCACCTATCGGCTGCACCTACCCGCCAATGTTGCCACCGATAGCCTGCTGTCAGACGCCCAGCTCGAAAGCGTCATCTATGCCGGTGAGGCTCATTCCGGCGCTCTCGCCGGATCGTGGGTGGTGGACGAGACGTTCGATGTCGTCTCGGCCGCGCCCGACGACGCTCCGAACACCGTGCGCTTCCGGCGCGGCTGGATGCTGGGCGACGGCACCGGCGCCGGGAAGGGCCGCCAGGTCGCCGGCATCCTTTTGGACAACTGGCTAAAAGGCCGCCGACGGGCGGTGTGGATCTCCAAGTCCGACAAGCTGATCGAAGATGCCCAGCGCGACTGGTCGGCGCTGGGCATGGAGCGACTGCTGGTGACGCCGCTCGCCCGCTTCCGCCAGGGAACGCCGATCCGGCTGGAGCAGGGCATCCTTTTTGCCACCTACGCCACGCTACGCACCGACGCGCGCGAGGAAAGGGTTTCGCGGGTCCAGCAGATCGTCGATTGGCTAGGAGCGGACTTTGACGGAGTGATCGTGTTCGACGAGAGCCACGCCATGGCCAATGCGGCCGGCGGCAAGGGAGAACGCGGCGACCAGGCGCCATCGCAGCAGGGCCGGGCCGGCCTGCGGCTCCAGCATGCGCTGCCCAACGCCCGCGTCATCTACGTCTCGGCCACGGGCGCGACCACGGTGCACAATCTCGCCTACGCCCAGCGGCTCGGCCTCTGGGGTGGCGAGGACTTCCCCCTCGCCACGCGCGCCGAATTCGTCCAGGCGATCGAGGCCGGTGGCGTCGCTGCCATGGAGGTGCTCGCCCGCGATCTCAAGGCGCTCGGCCTCTATGCGGCCCGGTCGCTGTCCTACGAGGGCGTGGAATACGAGCTGGTCGAACACGCGCTCACGCCGGAGCAGATCCGCATTTACGATGCCTATGCCGGCGGCTTCCAGATCATCCACAACAATCTCGACGCCGCCTTGCAGGCTGCCAACGTCACCGGCGAGCACGGAACGCTCAATGCCCAGGCGAAGTCGGCGGCCAGATCGGCCTTCGAGTCCGCCAAGCAACGTTTCTTCTCCCACCTCATCACCTCGATGAAGACGCCGACATTGATCGGGGCGATCGAGCGCGACCTTTTAGCCGGCCATGCCGCTGTCATACAAATCGTCTCCACCGGCGAGGCCCTGATGGAGCGGCGGCTGGCCGACATCCCGACCGAGGAGTGGGGCGATGTCCAGGTCGACATCACGCCGCGCGAGTATGTGCTCGACTACCTGGCACACAGTTTCCCGACCCAGCTGTTCGAGCCCTTCACGGACGGCGAGGGCAATCTCTCCTCGCGGCCGGTCTACCGCGATGGTCAGCCCGTGCAGTGCCGGGACGCCGTCGAGCGCCGCGACCGCCTGATCGAGCGGCTGGCCTCGCTCGCGCCGGTGCAGGGCGCTCTCGACCAGATCGTGCAGCGCTTCGGCACCGACCTGGTCGCCGAGGTGACGGGCCGGTCGCGGCGGATCGTGCGCAAGGGTGAACGACTCTGCGTCGAAAACCGTCCGAGCTCGGCCAATCTCGCCGAGGCGCAGGCCTTCATGGATGACGACAAGCGCATCCTCGTGTTCAGCGATGCCGGCGGCACGGGGCGTTCCTACCACGCGGACCTGGGTGCCCGGAATCAGCGCCTGCGCGTCCACTATCTGCTGGAAGCGGGGTGGAAAGCCGACACAGCCATCCAGGGTCTGGGCCGCAGCAACCGGACCAACCAGGCGCAGCCGCCCCTGTTCCGGCCGATCGCCACCGACGTGAAGGCCGAAAAGCGCTTCCTGTCGACCATCGCCCGGCGGCTCGACACCTTGGGCGCCATCACCAAGGGCCAGCGCCAGACCGGCGGCCAGGGACTGTTCCGGGCTGACGACAATCTCGAATCTGCCTATGGCCGTGCTGCTCTGCGACAGCTCTATCTCCTGCTGTTCGCCGGCAAGGTCGAAGGTTGCTCGCTAGAGGCCTTTGAGAGTGCCACGGGACTGCATCTGACCGACCAAGACGGCAGCCTGCGCGAGGAGCTGCCGCCGATCACGACGTTCCTCAACCGCCTGCTGGCGCTGACCATCGAGTTGCAGAACACGTTGTTCGGCGTGTTCGAGGACCTACTTCGCGCGAAGATCGAGGGGGCTCAGTCCTCCGGCACTTACGACGTCGGCGTCGAGACCCTGACCGCCGAGAGCCTGGTCGTGACCGACCGGCGCTCGCTCTATGCCCATCCGCAGACCGGCGCGGAGACCCAGGTGTTCACCATCCGCCGGCGGGAGCGCAATCGGCCATTCTCACTCGCGGAGGCGTTGGATCGCGCGGACGACCCGCGTGCCATGCTGCTGGTCAATACGCAGTCCGGCCGCGCGGCCGTGCAGGTTCCTGCGCCCAGCGTCATGCTCGACGATGGCGAGGTCGAACGCCGTGTCCGCCTGCTGCGGCCGATGGAGCGGACGGCGATGCCGTCGGCGGCGCTGGCGCAGACGCATTGGGAACGGGCCGATCGCGTCGCCTTCACTGAAGCGTGGGAGCGGGAACTCGTCGAGATTCCCGCCTTTACCGACAGCGATCTCCACATCGTCACGGGATTGCTGCTGCCGATCTGGAAGCGCCTGCCGGACGATTCCATGCGGGTCTACCGCCTGCAGACGGACGCCGGCGAGCGCGTCATCGGCCGGCTGGTCTCTCCGACCTGGGTGGCGCAGGCCGTCAGCGCCGATGGCGTGAGCATTGCACCGGCGGATGCCTGGACCGCCGTGCTCGACGGTCGAACCATCCTCGAGCTGCAGGATGGTTTGTCACTTCGCCGCGCCAGGGTCATGGGCCTGTTCCGAGTGGAACTCTACGGCTTCACCGACGGCATGGTCGATCGCCTGAAGGCGATGGGGCTGATCTCCGAGATCATCTCCTGGAAGCTGCGCCTGTTCGTGCCGACCGGCGCCAACGGTCCCGGGATCCTCGCCGGGTTGATGGAACGCTACCCGATCGCGCGCATCGCCGATCGGGCGGCAGCGTGAGGGGCGGCCATGTCGTCGCCCGCCGCCGACCTGGCCCGCCGCCTCGCGCGCAATGCCGAGGCGGTGTGCCGCCACTATCTCTCGAACGGCCATCGCGAGGGCCGCTACTGGCTGGTCGGCGACGTCGCCAACACGCGGGGCCGCAGCCTGTTTGTCCACCTGAGCGGGCCGGACCATGGCAAGGGCGCCGCCGGCAAGTGGACCGATGCCGCCACGGGCGAGCATGGCGACCTTTTAGACCTCATCGCCCTCAATCGCGGTCTCGATCGCCTGCGCGACGCCCTGGACGAGGCACGCGCGTTCCTCGCCTTGCCGCCGGACCAGCTCGCTCCACGGCAGGATCGTCTTCCCGCGCCGCGGGGTTCGCCCGAGTCCGCACGCCGTCTCTACGCCATCTCCAAGCCGATCGCGGGTACTCTGGCGCAAAGCTACTTGCACAGCCGCGGTATCGTGACTGTGTTCGACGGTGATCCGCTGCGCTTCCATCCGCGCTGCTACTATCGGCCCGACGACGACAGTCCGACCGAGACCTGGCCGGCGCTGATCGCGGCCGTCACCGATCTTGGCGGCAGGATCACCGGCGTGCAGCGTACCTGGCTCGATCCTTCAGGCCACGACAAGGCGGCGATTGACTCGCCGCGACGGGCCATGGGTCATCTTCTCGGGCATGGTGTCCGCTTCGGCGTGGCCGACGACGTGATGGCCGCCGGGGAGGGGATCGAGACCATGCTGTCGCTGCGCAGCGTGCTGCCGACCCTGCCGATGGTCGCCGCACTCTCGGCCAACCACCTCGCGGCGCTGCTGCTTCCAACGACGCTGCGCCGTCTCTATATCGCACGCGATGCCGATCCGGCCGGTGATGCCGCGATGGCCAGCCTGTGCAACCGCGCCGAGGCCGTCGGAATCGAGGTGGGGAGCCTGTTGCCCTGCTTCGACGACTTCAACGAGGATCTCCGCCGCCTGGGCGTCGACAGGCTCCGGGCATCCCTGCGCCGGCAGCTCGCTCCGCAGGACGCGGTTCGCTTCCGGGCCTTGGCGATGGCCGCGACGGGATGAGCACGGGCAGGGGGAATCGCTTCGTGGTCGGTCGCGTCGATGTCTCTCCGATCGGACGAGAGCGCGCCCTGGCCTTCTAGAGGGGCGATCGGACGGCAGGCCGCCCGGTCCCGCAACGGCGATCCTTCGGCTTTCTTCCCCTGCCGGCTGAAGCCGGCATTCCTCGCGAGGCAAGAAAGCCTCGGCCCGCCGTCCTCCGCTCT
>Ga0082335_1000630_pt1 | contig 85285 bp, 76 predicted proteins | sample Subgrocontami58m_FD_72375 | JGI IMG/M metagenome (GOLD analysis project Ga0082335, IMG submission 72375) | Subsurface groundwater microbial communities from S. Glens Falls, New York, USA - GMW37 contaminated, 5.8 m (SPADES assembly) (version 2) ...
GGCCAATCCACGTTTTGCCACGGCGTCAAACGAGCAAACGTGCCGGCGTCAATCTTCGTGCACGGCGAACGTGAAAATGAAGACCAACGGAATCTAACACGCCGGACCGTAAGGCCCGCTGGGACACCGCACGCACCGGTTGCTTTCGCATTCCTTGCCGGACCCGCATTGGCCGTCGTTAGTGCAATCCACTTGCACGCATTTTCCGCTTTGGCAAATCTTTTTGTAACCGCACGCGGAATTGGAGCTGCATGACGTTTCAGTGCCGGTAATCCCTTCGCAGTCCGCGCGGCAGCTTAATTCCGTTTCCCAAGAATCGCAGATGTTGTTTCCGCAATTCGGCTTGATGGACGCGCAGTCTTTCGGACAATACGCGGCGTCTTCGCCGGGTTCGCAAGCCCCATCCCCGCACGAAGAGCCGATGATGTTGCTCACCCCGCAGTCCTGCGGGCAGCTTTTGTACGACTCGCCTCCTTCACATTTCCCGTTGGCACAAGCGAATCCCGCGTACGGGCAGTCTGCCGGGCAAATCTCGAAGCCTTCCTTGTCGTCACACGCATTGTTGCCGCAAACCGGACCGCTGGAAACCGTTGGCAATGCCGTGGCCGCTGGCGTGGAAGAAGGCACCTTGTAGTCAAACGGCCGGACTGTGAACTCCATGGGGCTCCGTGGCGACTCCTGGCCGGAGGAATCCGTGGCATAGACCGAAATCGTCTTCAGGCCTTCGGTAGCGGCCTTGAACGTAAAAGACGCCGAACAGGATTTCTGCAAGCCGCAGTCAAAAAAAGGCGATTCCGGTTGGCTGGAAAATGAATCCGAGGATTCCCACGAAATCGACTTGAGTCCCACGTTATCTTCCGCGGTCACGCTCAGGACGAAAGGCTGGTTGCGATCCGGATTCGACGGGCGGGCCGAACTTGAGGAAACGCGGGGAAGCACGTCGTAAGGCGAAGGCACCGGGCCGTCACTTGGGTAAACCGAAGCGTACGGAGTCGCGGTGGCCGTGGCAACCGATTCGGCGGGCGTGGCGCTGGGAACGGGAGTGAGGGAAGCTGAAGGAACCGACGAAGCGCCGGGATTGGAAGCGGGCGATGTGACACAGCCCAAGAATAAAAATCCGAAAACCAGCAGGAAGAAGGAACGATTCATGACGAGCCTACCGTTCAAAACTATTTAAAACCAGGCGAAAAGCATCGGGAATCGGAATGCAGGGGGTGGGAATATCAGAACCTCTTCTTTTGGTGAAGCTTTTCTTCGGTAAGAAAAGGTTCATTTGAACCGCACCCGGACCACAGGGGGCGCGCCCCCTATAGTCCCAGGTTCTTGCAAACCATGCGCGGTTTGCAAGGCCACACAAGTCCCCGTAGGACTTGTGATGTCCCCCGAACCCCCAACAAAGGCCTTGCGAATCAAAAAAAAATGCAGGGGGTGGGAATTTCCGAACCTCTTCTTTTGGTGAAGCTTTCTTTACGGAAGAAAAGGTTCATTTGAACCGCACCGGAACCGCGGGGGCTCCGCCCCCTCAGTTTCACGTTCCTCCGACTCCCCCGAACTAGTGCACGAATAAAAAAAAATGCAGGGGGTGGGAATTTCCGAACCTCTTCTTTTGGTGAAGCTTTCTTTACGGAAGAAAAGGTTCATTTGAACCCACGAACCCACAAAGGGACGGGGTTGCCTAAAGCCGTCCGATGGAGTCAGACGACTTGCCTAAGCCCCGCTCGTTAGGCCAAGCTTTGATACCCCTGCGAGAATAATCCTGGATCAGGAACGTTAAAGAAGCTCGCATGGGCTACAAAAAATCATTAAAGAACAAGGAGTGTCGGCAAATGGTGAAGTTTCGGAAGCTTGAACGGCATATCAAACGTGAGGAAGCCAGAAAGGAAAAGACACGCCAAAAGGCCAACGCGGCCGGCAAAAAGCCAGGGTTTCTTAGCTCGCCCATAGGTCGGACTTTACTTGTGACGCTGCCAGCGGCCATGTTGCTTGCCTTGGGCGGGTGGCACGTTGGCGAGCGCATGCGGGAAAACGAGGCACAAAAAGGACAGCAAGTCTCAGCTTCGACCGTAGCGGCCCACGACATGGAAACCCACATGAACGAATTCATCAGTGCGGCGCAAAGGGATGGGAAAGACCCCGAATATGCCGCAACACGCAGAGTCATGGGTTCGCGCATCTACCCCAACACGCAATACTGCGTATCGTGCCATTCGTTCAGTGATTTGGACAGGAAGGCCGGCCAGAAACTGGGCTTGGCCGAAAAGAAAATCACCGAACTGTTTGGAAAAGATGCGTTGCACTCCAATGTGAACCGTTCCATCGTCTTTTTCACGCCCAGCCAAGAAATCGAAACACCCGGAGCCGACGCCTCCTCCACCGCAGTCAAAGTCAATTTTTCATTGCCAAGTTTCGTCCGATCCGAAGGGCTCAACACGGCGGTCCACGAATTGGTCCACCATTTGGTCTACCGCCCTTTTCAGTACATTCACGAGCCTTGGGCGTACACCGCGGAATACCTTTCCGATCCGGAACTTATACGCAATCCGGATCAAATGCCCACACTTGGACTCAAGCACGGCATCGCTTTGATGCAACGCGGTTTTCTTTTTTCCAAAAGTGGAGGCCGCGTCGTACGGCCCGAAGACAACGCGGATGCCATAAAAATCGCGAAGCAACTGGGAGAAACCATGAGTCCGAGCGTCATCCGGGCCATGCGGCCCCTCTACAAACGGGCCATGTCGGAATACCTACGCAACGACGTGTTTTGGGATTCCGCATCCGCAGGATTGCTCCACCAATACCTCGTTCAAGACGTTATGATCGCCCAAGAGTTGGCACGCACCAAAAACCCCGCATTCCGAGAAGCCCAGGCCGACACCAAAGCATTGTCGGAAGCGGTGAGTTTTTTCAACCAACGGCGCAGGATGATGATGAACCAAGATTACACCCGCGCCACTTACGACGTTTTCGGGCAGTTCGTTTCTGACCTCCGCCAGGACTTCCACCATACCTTGCAGCACGCGGGTGGAGAATCCGAAAATCGTTTTGGCGAACTATCAAAGAAAAACGGTACGCAACAGGACGCGGCATACTATGCGGCGTTGCATCGCATGTTCATCACCGCGGAGGGTAAAATAAACGCCGGTGCCGTCCCACAGGAAGAATTGGAAAAACATGCGCGCTTCAAAGCGGATCGGATCGCACGGACGCTGGCCGCTTTCGACAGCCAGACCACCGGCACGGAAGACAAAGAAGAAAATAAGGCGTTGGATGCGAAGTTGGCGCCGTTTTACGAAAGTCGCAAAGGATTGCTCAAAGCGGAATTGAACCGGATGAATGCACTATTGGCCAGCCGAAAATACGTCCGATGATTCAAACCGGATAAGGCACGTCGGTTCAAACGTTACCCGCCTTTCTTTTAAATGCAAGTGCCTCATCATCCGGAAAAGCCATCGCGGCCAACGCGGGGAACCGAACCTTTGATAGCCTGCGGCGGATTAAAAAGAACGAACCCACGCGAGCGCCACGTCATAGAAATGCCCAGGCCGGTCACGGATGGACTTGAACAGGCTTTTTACGTCGGAGGCGGACCGGTGTTGCAAAAAATGGACTGTGGCCGAGTAGTCGTTACTAAATATGCGAAGGACGAGCCCGTACACGAAGCCCCTCGCGATTTTTTCTTCTGGAATCCGTTCCGGGTTTTTTCCGGCCGCGACGTGGTCAATCAACTGCTCAACCGGATTCAGGACCACGTCTTCTTTGTCAATTTCAATCGGAATCGACGCCGCCCTTGCCAAGGCAGAAAAATCGTGCGCGTGAATAGATCCCAAATCCGCGGAGACGCAGGTAGAACCCAGGGCGTGCAAGTCCTCTGCCAGTGCCAGGATGTCCCGGTTCCGAGTCGCATAATGCTTCTTTTTTTCTTTCAACATCCTCCGGGCATAATCAATGAACTTGTCATAATGACCCGACTTGAGCGCCCATTGGAGGTTGTTTTCCAAAGCGCCAATGCGGACCACGCCGATCAGATTCTCATCGCTAAACGGTTCAAAATGGATCTGGATGGATGCCGCGCCGTGTGCAAGCCGGTCCTCGTTTTCTTCGGACAACAGCAACAAACGGGCGGCCATGACATTGTTCCGGAATAAATCATCCATAGGCTCACGGTGGAGCTTGCCTTGTTCAGCCAAGTTCGCCAGCGGACGCCACGGGGACAGGAAATCATGGAATTTGCGTTTGAGGTTATTCCGATGTTTCGCATCAAATGAGGCATAGGTCTCATAGTGGTCCGAAACCAAAGTAGACCGCAAGGAGGCTTCCAAGATGTGGTGGTTCGAATCGTGGACGTAGCTGCGTAGCCGGGCTACATCCTGCGCGCGCAGATGGGATCCAAAACTGATGCGGAAAACCATGAGACAGCAGCTCAATCACCGGAAGATTAGGGTGGAAACGCCATGCTCAACAACAAGGGAATCAAAGCGGCCAGGACCAGGATCGCTTCGTTGGGCGTGTCGTATGCCACCATCAAGAACAACAGCACCAGCAAGCCGGCCAGCGCCAATTCAGCCAAGGGTTGCGGGTCTTTGATGGCGTCCTTGTATTTCTTGAAGTCGCGCGTGTAGCCGGCGCGGCGCCAGGCCAGCAGGCCGTACAGCGCGAAGAAGCCCACGAGGGCAAAGCCAAAGCCAGGCAGGGAGTAGAACGTCAGCGCCAAGAACGGAATCGTCCAGACGAGGAACCAGAACCACCAGCGTTTCTTCATGAAAACGACACCTCAACATCCAAAGGGAAAAGGAAATCGGAAAGGCCCGGAAATAAAAAAGAAGGAAAAACAAAACGGGGCGACGGCTGGGCGGTTGCAAATTGTTTTTGCGGGGTAAACAAGTCCATTTTTTTTTCCCTCAAAGACATCGACAGCGTCGTCCATTCTGAATCGGATTACGGTCAACCATACATCGGGTTCTGCTCGAACTTCTTGTAATCGGAATGGAGGTCCTTCATCTTTTCCATGCTGTCCCGCACGCGGGCCTCGACGGTATCGCCTTGCTTGATCAAGTCCTTCGTGTCGATGGGCAACTTCAATATGCCGGCGATTTTATCCAGCAAACGGGCCGACGCGCGCGGATCCAATGGCGCGCCGCTTTGCACCAACAAATTCGCTGCGGGAAATTGGCGGGCCGCGCATTCGGCGATCAACACGCCGGAAACGCCTTGCGTGGCCCCTTCACGGATCAACTCGACTTTGTTTTTCTTAAGTTGGCCGGCCATGCGGTCCGTCGACGCGATGCCGTAAATCGTGTCCGTCGGTTCTGGCGACGCGATGCCGGCCAGGCTATACAACACGGAAGCTTTCTTGGCTTTGGCGAAGTCCAGGATGGCCGACGAGAGGCCGTACACCACTTCAGCCGGGATGACGAATTCGGAAAACAGGACGATTACGTTGTGCTTCTTGGAGGCGTACACACGAGCCGGCGAGACGGGCTTGTAGTCGTGGATGGCCGAAATGGGGGGAAAAGCCGGCGAATGCATGGAGCCGACGAGGTCCATCTTGAGTTTTTCGGCGAGGTACGAAGCGCAGATGGTGCCGACCATGCCGATGCCGGGAAAGCCTTCGATGATGACGGGTTTTTTCAACGGAATTTTCTTCGTCTCGCGAATCACGACGTCCATAAAGAAGCGACCAACTCCATAGGCGTAAGAACGCAAAGCGGCTTTTTATAACAATGCGGGACTGCGGGTCTGTTGAAAAAACCAGGCAAACAAGGATCGAAGAAACCTCGGCGAACGAAGAAGTAAAAAATCGAAAACGCAATCCATCCGGCTATCGCTGCAACCGAGCCGCGTCTTTTTTTTTGTGTGCGGCCAAACTCCGTTTTTTATTTTTCCGCGGATTTTCAAAGCCATTGCCATTGCGGCAAACGCCAGGCATGACCAATTGGGCGATTAAAAAAAAGTCATACGGACTTCATGCGGCGACGCCCAGCCGGACCGCGTGAAAAACCCACAACACGAAAACGGACAACAACGCACCCCGCCGGGCCAAGCCCTGGACGTCGGACTCGACCGCGGCGACGAAGGCGGCCGACAAAAAGCCGAACGCGCCCAAGTAGACCTGGAGGCCCCAGAATACCGACGTGCCGTACGGCGAGTCCGCGGCATGCATCCAGGAAAACAGCAGGCCCAAAAGGCCTGGCACCAAGACGGCGCCGGCGTACAGCGTGTACTTCTGCACGACAAACGACCCGCGCCGCAACGCTTGCAAGCGTTGGAATTCATGCGCGTCCTCGGCGACTTTCCGGAAGGCGTCGGACAAATCGGCCCCGCTTTGGTGCGCCGCCTGCAGCAGTTGCACCACGCGGTCCAGAAGCGCGCCGGGGTGTTTACGGCCCAGCCTTGTGAGCGCGACACTGAACGGGACGCCGGAGCGGACCTGCCGCACACAGTCGCGCAACGCCGATTTCAACGGATCCGGCACGCAAGCGGACACGTCGGACAGGATTGATTCCAACGGGACGTGCGATTCGTAACACGCCATGGAAAACAAGGCGGCCGGCAAGTCGGCATCCAGGCGGCGGATGCGCGACGCGGAAAAAAAGGCGCGCGCCATGAAAAAAAGCAGGAGGAGCGCGAACGCACAAAGGACCAACGATTCCGAAAAGTCCATTCAACTTTCCTCCGGCGCGCCCAAAAAAACGGTTGCGACCAACAAGGCGTTGACGAGCGGAAGGACGAGCGCCAGCAGCCAGAACGGCGCGGACGGCGGGAAGGTAAACCGCAGAAACGACGCGCCCACCAATAAGTAGGCTGACAACAACAGAGGCACCAAGGCGGCCGACGTTTCGAACCACACGCTGGCAAACGACGTCCGGGCCGAAAAGCGCTGCAAGGCCGAAACGTGGACTTGGGAGAACTCGTCCGCCAAAGAAGACAGAGCCGTTGCGTCGCCTTGACGGTAGCAGAACGACAACTGCATGGCCGCTTTCTTGACCAAGGCCGACGATGTGGCTTGCGACAAACGATGCAATGCAGAAAGCGTTGGCAGCCTGCGGCGTAAGTCCTGCGCTAGGACAGCCATTGCCGGATGCGGCCGGACCGATTGCGACGCCGAAGCTTGCAGCGCCGTTTCGAACGGCTCGAAGACCAGACGCACGGACAGAAGCCTCAACATGGAGCCGACTTGGGATTCCAAGCGTTGGCGCGAACGCGACGCGGCAAGCGCCGGAAGACGGTGGACCAAAACACCGGAAAAAAGACTGACCAGGGCAAAGCAGGCCACTGGGTCAACGCCCCATTGCATGCCGACGAACGCCGCCAAGCTTGCAGCCACGAGCGCGACGCCAAAAAGCACGGCCCAAAAAACGTACGTCGGATACGTCCACCCGGCCGCCTGCAGGTCCAACGCCATCAGCGCCAGTCCTCCGCCAACACGGACACGCGTCGCGAAAGCGCAAGCGCATCCATGTCGTGACCCCGCTGCATGCGCGAACCTGCGCGCGTATGGAAAAAATCAGGATGCATTTTTCCCCGCGCGTCAAGCACCGGCACGGCTTGGCCTTGGCGTACGGCTGAAAGTTCCACCAACGCCCGTTTTTCGCATCCGTCCCGCACCGAAGTATACCGCTGCAAAACGCAAACCAGCTGCAACGCGTCCAAATCCTGCGTCCGCACGCCCATGAATTGCAGGCGCGACAAGGCGTCGGCCGCCGATTCGGCGTGGAACGTGGCAAACGCGCCTTTAGCCTGCCCGGACAACAACACGTCGAACAACGCCGACGCTTCCGGCGGCGTCCGCACTTCGCCCACGATGATGCGGTCCGGACGCATGCGCAACGTATCGGCCAACAAGGACGACAAAGGTGTTTCACCGGACAACAAGCGGGCCTGGTGGGGATGGGGCCAACGCAGTTCCGGCGCGTCTTCCAACACGACCACTCGCTCGTGAAGTGGCACGAATTCGGACACGGCGTTCAGAAACGTCGTCTTGCCCGAACCGGTGTTGCCGGCAACCAAAAGTGAACAATCCGAAGGCAACGCCAATTGCAAAAACGCCGCAACGGGCGCAGACAGAAAACCGCTCTGGACCAATTCACGCATGGCAAACGGAACTTTTCGGAATTTTCGGATGCTGATCTGGATGCCGGAAAGCGCCACCGGCGCCATGCACGCATGCAGGCGCGAGCCGTCGGGCAACACGGCCGAGAGGCGGGGTTGACGCGAGGTGAGGCGGCGGCCCAAAGGCTGGGCCATGCGGTTGACGCACTGGATGGCGAAATCCAAGTCGGTCAAAGCCGCGTTGGTTGTCTGCCAGCCGGAATGCCGGTCGTAGACATAGATAGGAACGTTGAGGCCCACGACGGCGATTTCCTCCAGCTGGTCGACCTGCAAAAGATACGACAAGACGCCGTATCCGTCCAGGTTGGCCATGGCCAAAGCGCATAACGGTTCGGCCCAAGCCTCATCATACCGGACGCGCTCAAAACGGCACAGCCGAGTCAAAAGCTGCCGCACGTACTCTAAAACCGACTGACCGGGTGCCGGTCCGGCGTACGATGCCAGCACCTGGTCCAATAAACCTTGTTGCCGCTCGGACAAGTCCACGCTCCACGGGACGCGGTACTGGCCTTCAGCGGTCAACGTCCAGCCAAGCCCCATCCACATCCACTCCCACGGCGTGACCCTCCTTCAAACCGGATCCGAACCCAGGCGGCCCCTCGACCAAGTAGAGAGCAACGCGTCGGGGTCGGATCCACAACCGGATCGAGCGGACGGCAAACACGTCGATGACTCTGCGTTGCGCGTCGAGGAAGACGGCGTCAAAGTGCGGACAGAACAGCGAATGGATGGCAAAACGCCGAGGCGTAGGAAGGACGAACAAAAGCGGCTCGTGGACGCGTTTAGAAAACATCAGGCCCCATAACTGTTCACGGAACGTCTTGAGCACCTTACACCGTACGCGCACCATATTGGATTAGTCCTCCAACCGATTCGAAGACCTTGCACCGGGCCAGGAATTAAAGCCGATGGGCGATGACGTATCAACCCCACGTTTTTGAATCCCGCCGGCAAGCCGCGCGCGACGCACGCCACGGCATTGGACAAAACGGGGCAGTTTCCATAAGATTAAAAGCCAACAAAAGCTTGAATCTTCCCGATGGACTTTCCGGGATCAATCGCGGTCATTCCCGACGGAAACCGACGCTTTGCCGAAAAGCACGGCTTGGCTCTTGAACAGGCCTACCTCCAGGGCTTTTCCAAAGCCGAACACGTCATGGATTGGCTGTCGGCCACGCCGGTCACATCCGTAAAGCTGTGGGCGCTTTCGCTGGAGAACTTCCACAAGCGAAGCTCATTTGAGCTTGCCATCCTGTTCGAACTCATGAAACGCCAACTCCGCGCCAGCCTCAAGGACGAACGCTTCGACGGCCGCGATTTTTCCATCCGCTTCATCGGACAAACCGAAAAACTCCCCCCAGACGTCCAAACGCTCATGCACCAACTGGAACAACGCACGCAAGGCGCACGCCGCGAGTTGTGCGTGGCCATGGCTTACAGCGGACGCGCCGAATTGGTACACGCCGCGCAGAAAGCCGCGGAAGACTACAAATCCGGCAAACTGGCCAAAGTCGACGAAGCCGCCTTCTCCAAGTACCTCTATGCGCAAGAACCGGTGGACCTCGTCATCCGCACCGGCGGCGTGCAACGGCTCAGTGGATTCCTGCCATGGCAGAACGCGTACGCGGAAGTGTACTTCTCCAAGAAGATGTGGCCCGAATTCGGGAAAGCCGACATGGACGATGCCTTGTCGTTCTATGCAAACACCGATCGGCGATTTGGAAAATAAGTCCCCTAGGCCAAAAACCAGACGAGGGCGGACAGCAGGACCGGGTGGTTCCAGAACAAGTCTTTTCCCGAAGCCATGGCGGGGAGCAAAACGCGCAAAAATAAAAGGACTAGCCAAAGCCCGCTTGCCAGACAGCTTACAAAAGCGGGTTGAACGCCCAGGCGGCGGCGAAGACCAGCATCAACAGCATCAAGCCGTCCACGCTTTCAAAACCCGGATGATTCCACAACGGCAGTTCCATGACCCATTCCCTCGTTTTATCCAGCGGAAACGACCCCGCCGCCTTCAAACAAAAACATTGCGAGAATCCCGAATCAATTTAAAAAGACTTCCGGACAAAAACAAACGGATTTAAACACAATATGACCAAATTTGGACATGAAAGCAAAAACCCTGAAAACACCGCCGCGGCCCTCGAAAAATCAAAGCGTGTCCAAAAAAGTGCAAGCCGCTCTTGAGGAAAAACCGTTTTTGTTGGAAGCCTTGGCCCAGGGGTACGCCAACCTGTCGGAAGCCGCGCGGCAGATGCAGAAACAAACGGGGGGCAGTGCCGAAGCAGTCAGGGCGGCCATCAAGCGGTACGCCGAGTCGAACATCCAGCAGCACCGCGTCGAGGAGGGGCAAGTCTTGGCGCTGTTGCGCAAAAGTACGCTGACTTTGTCCAGTAAGATCGGCATGATGGTCATCCAACGCACGCCCATGACGGAGGCGAAAGCCGCCCACTTGCTGGTGAAGGCCCGCGCCTGGGCGAAAGGCCCTTCGGGCATGAGCCTGGCGGTGGATGACGAGCATTGGGATGAGTTGAACCGGCTCTTTTCGCCGGCGGAGATTATCGCGTCGTTCCGCGACTTGGTGGCGTTGACTCTGGTCTCGCCGCCGGGCATCGTCAACAGCCCGGGTTTCGTCGCGGTTTTGACGTCGCGCCTGGCACGGGAAGGCGTCAACTTGCGTGAATTTTGGTCAGCGTACAACGACACCGTCATGTTATTTGACAAAGCGGACGGCGTTAAAGCGTATAATCTTCTGTCAAACCTCACATGAGGGGGGAATCCGGAAGAACGTCAAACTGAAGGGGGGACGCTCCCCCCTGCGGTTCCGGCGTAGAACGACACCGTCATGCTCTTCGACAAGCAAGACGGCGTCAAGGCCTACGACGTGTTGTCCAACTTGACGTAAACCAAAGACCAGCCAGCTCGGAAAAATAAAAAACGGTGTTTGGCCGGAAACAAAAAAAAAAGAAACGCTTGCAATGGCAGGGCGAAGCGAAGGCAGCGGCAATGACAAAACGGTCTTGTTTTCGTTTTTGCTTTCTCCGCTGTTTTCGTTGTTTTTCCTTTGCCTTCTTATTGGCTTTCGTTTTTTTCTTTCCTTCACTACGTTGCGCGGTTCGGTTTGGTTTGTTCGACTATTTCAACAGAGCCAAGTTTCCGACTTATTCCTTCAAACGGGCCTGGGCTAGCTGACGATAAAGCGGCCCATCCGTGCCTAGGATGCTTTGGTAGAATTTCAACGCGTTGGCGCGGAAAGCCACGGACTTCGGAAACGCGGTCCGCGCAGTTTCGGCCCAATGGTTCAACGCCGCGACATCGGGCTTTTGTTTGACGCGGGCCAACGTCACATGAGGAAAAAAAGGTTTTCCAGGCACATATTGCAGGGTTTCGGCCAAGGTTCGTTGCAGACGAATCACGTCGTGCTTTCCTTTGCCGAAGCCGGACCAGACCACGTTGATTCGGGATTCCGAAGGAAAAAAGCCGATTTGATCCACGCATGCGTCAAACGCCGGAAACAAAAACGATGCCAGTGCCGTTTTCCTTTGCTCGACCGCCCGGTCCGCACTGTCGCCGAAAAAACAGAGCGTGACATGCAGTTGCTCGGGCATCGGATAGGTGGCCACCAACCCGGTTTTCCGCAATTCGTTTTGCAGCGCAGACAAACGGGACCGTACCGGTGCAGGCAAATCCAACGCGACAAAGCAGCGCATGCAATAAAAATGACGCGACCGCCTTAAGGCAGTTTCCGCGGCTTTTTTAAGCGCGTTGGACAAAGAACAAAGCATGCAAAAAAGCATCCGCCTTTTACGCTTCTTACCCGTTTTGGCCATCTTCCTTTTCAGCGTCAGCCTCATGTCCGCCGCCAGCCTGACGGTGGTCGACCCCGTGCAAAAGACGCTGCAAGGCGGACAGGAACTGGACTTGGGAGTCGCCGGACCCGGACAGAAAATCGTAATCCAATCCATGCGCGAAAGCGGGGAATTGTCGCGCAATGCAGTCAACCCGTCCGAAGCGTTGTGGGACCGCGTCATCATCGAAAACCTTCCCGCCGGCTGGAATTCGGAGCCGTCCAAACTCTACGAAACGCCGTTCCAGACCTTCGTGACCATCTCGCCTCAAGCGCCCGACGGGCAATACCAGTTCTCCGTGCGGACGCTCGACGAGTACGACGGCCTGGTGCCTATCGTGCTTGACGCCAAAATCCAAGTCGCGCGCAACGTGCTAGCCGCAAGCTTATCCGAAAGCCGCCAAACCGCCGGCGTGCAGCAACCCGCGTTCTACTACATCACATTATCCAACACTGGATCCGCCTCGGACATCTTCGAAATCTCGCCCAGCGGGCTTCCTGCCAAATGGGCCGAAAGCCGCCGCGTATTCGTGCCGCACAACTCGGCCGTCACCTTGTCGTACCCCATCACGGCCACGGAAGGCGGCGCGTACGGCTTCTCGTTCAACGTCACGTCGCTATCCAGCCCGTTAATCCAGCAACGCGTCGACGCCCACTTGGACGCGCAGACGTCTATTTGGAACGACGCGAAGGCTGCTTCGCACGGCATCGCGCTCTTCCCATTCATCGCGCAGCCGTTGTACGCGTTGATCGGCTTTTTGTCCAACCTGTTTTGAGCCAATGCCTCTTACGTGGCCGTAAAGACCCGCGAAAACCGAAAAACAATAATTGAAAAACACCAGCCGGCACAAGAAAAGCAAAGAACAAGGCGTTTCGTCCGTCGTTGTTTTTCCGACCTTGCGGATGGCCACGCACAAAACCTGAATCAACCATGTATCCCCTCATCGACGCCCGCGCGGCGGCATTGGACGAACTTGTACGCAAGCTCAACGACGAGCCGGACATGAGCCACAAGCAGCTGCTAAAGCTCAAGTCGGCCATTGCCAAAGAATACGGCCTAGCCAAAGTGCTCAAAAACGCCGACATCATCGAGGTAGGTAAAGGCAAACTGTCCGCAAGTTCGGCCCGCCTGTTGCGCACGCGCAACGTCCGCAGCCTTTCCGGCGTGTCCGTCATCGCGCTCATGATGCACCCCGACTGGTGTCCGCATGGCACCTGCGTCTACTGCCCCGGCGGCCCTAACACGAACTCGCCCAAAAGCTACACGGGTTTCGAGCCGGCGGCCCGGCGTGCAGGTCAAAACGATTTTGATTCCAAACGCCAAGTGACCTCTCGCTTGCGCCAATTGGAAGCCATCGGACATGACCCACAGAAATGCGAAGTCATCCTCATGGGCGGCACGTTCAACGCCCAACCCCTGGAATATCAACACGGATTCCTGAAGGGACTGTACGAGGCGTTCGACGAACGGCAGTACAATTCGTGGAGCGAGGCCAAAGAAGCCAACGAATCGGCGCCGTATCGCGTCATCGGCCTGACGTTTGAGACCAAACCGGACTGGGCCACGCCAAGCCACGTCGACCAACTCCTCGAATACGGCGGCACCCGCGTGGAACTTGGCATCCAAAGCCTCGATGAAAAAGTGTTGGAAAAATCCCACCGCGGCCACACGCTGCAGCAATCCTGGGAAGCAACGGCCGCATGCAAAGACGCCTTTCTCAAAGTTGGATTCCACATCATGCCGGGCCTTTTCAGCACGCCAGAAAAAGACGTGGCCATGTTCAAAGACCTGTTCGCCGACCCGAAGTGGCGGCCCGACATGCTCAAAATCTATCCGTGCCTCGTCATGCCCGGAACGGGTTTGTACCAGATGTGGAAGCAAGGCGTTTTCACGCCCTATACCGCGGCCATTGCAGCGAACGTGATAGCCGATGCCAAGCCGTACATTCCCGAATACTGCCGCGTCATGCGGATCGATCGCGACATCCCGACCGATTTGATTGCCGCGGGCGTGGAAAAAAGCAACTTGCGCGAAATGGTCCAGGAACGGATGAAACAAAAAGGCGTCATTTGCCGCTGCATCCGGTGCCGCGAAGCAGGCCTCAAAAGTCGCGACGGCAAAAAAGTCGATTGGAAATCAGTGGGCTTGCACCGCATGGACTACGAAGCCTCCAAAGGCAAGGAAGTCTTCCTAAGCTACGAGGACAAGCACGACACCTTGTTGGGCTTCCTCCGGCTGCGCCTACCCTACCAACCATGGAGACAAGAAATCCAAAACGACACCGCGGGCGTGCGCGAGCTCCACGTCTACGGCGAAGTGCTGCCCATCCACCAGCGAAAAGAAGACGCCGTCCAACACAAGCAACTCGGCAAAAAACTCCTGCAAGAAGCCGAACGCATCGCGAAAGACGAATGGGGCTGTTCCAAACTATTGGTCATCTCGGGCGTGGGCGTGCGCGAGTACTACCGCAAGCTTGGCTTTGAACGCGACGGCGTGTACATGGGCAAGAAACTCTAGCCCCGATAAAAGCATATTAAAACGCAAAAGGCTTCTTTGCATCATGAGTTTCTCACAAAAATTCCTCGGCCTATTGCTCGTTTCGATATTGTTGTTCGGTTGCATGCAATCCCCGGTAGCGAACCAAACCGCCCCGCCGACCGCTACGGAGGTAAGCGCCTCGATTACACCCACTGCAACGGCCGTATCGGACCCTAGCGTCTCTGCCGTGCAGCCGACCGGCGCAAAACCCGACGCGATCACGCTTGATGGGCCTGAATCATTGCTGACGAGTACGGCCATGGACCCTCAAGGCCGTTTTGCATACGTCACGACATGGGATGGCAAATCACACCTTGAACCCGATCAGACGGATACCTACTACCACCCCGCGTTCTTGAAGTCCATCCGGTTGTCCGACTTTTCCGAAAACCAACGGATTTCCTTCGACCGGCGCATCGCCGGAAACCCATCTTCAATCGTAACGGATCCAGAAGGCAAATTCATCTATCTGCAGACGCAACAAGGGCAGGTCGTTAAGATCGACGCAAGTGACTTTGGAAAACAGACGTCAATTGGATTGCAACCCGGATTTCTCGTCGTGGAAGGTTCAGTCACCACCGGGCCGGGCGCCGTCACCGACCCGCAAGGAAAATACCTCTACGTAAGCGGCCGTGCGGGCACCAACACTCAGGAAATTGGGGGGCGCTCGTTTTCATCACTCATCGAAGGGGGCACCGGCCCGGTAGAAGGCGCGGACGGCGTAGACTTCTTCGGCCTCTATCGCATCGACTTGTCCGAATTCAAGAACGCAGGATTTCTCCCCATGCTGAATGATGTCCAAGGCTTGTCGTTGCGCATGTGGATGGATCCGCAAGGACGTTTTGCCTATACGGCGTACAGCAACCCCAAACACCTCGTGTTGGCACGCATCCGCCTACAGGAATTCACGCTGGACAAAACAATAGAGCTGAGCCAGACCGAAGGAGAAGATATCGATGGCGCCTTGGATTCCAAAGGCAAGTATGGCTACTTTACATTGTCCTCCGGGAAACTACACCAGGTCGATCTCGCGGACATGACGCTCAAAACAAGCAAGGACCTGCCCGAAGGCTTCAGAAACGGGCCCGTGCTCTTGGACAAGCAATACGCCTACGTTGGTGGAGAAGAAGGGCAGATTGCCCGAATGCGTCTTGCCGACGCGACATGGGTCGAACCGGTTTCAATCGAATTACCTGAAACAAACGGCGAATACGCCCGCGTCGCCCAGTCCGCCACATGGGACCCAAGCGGACGAACCGCCTATTGGGGATTTGGACAATACGAAGGAAAAGGTCAAATCGTCAAAACTCCGCTTGGCTGAATGAGCGTCACGGGCCTACAGACGTCAGGCTTCTTCCGGATCCACCCGTTCATACACCCAGAGCGTGAGCAATCCGTAGACGGGAAGCAACGCCACGAACAGCGTCTTGAAGACGGCATCGGCGCGCAGCGGGTCCGACACAAGATAGGCCAGCATTGCGGCGACGAATCCAGAATGCAGCAACACGCCGAACGAGAAATAGTACTTGCCGGAAAAGGACAGGCGTTGGCCGGAGCGCAGGGCATCCAGCAGCCGAAGGAACTCATGCGCAACGAGTACGCCGCCGCCCAGGAAAAACAGGCCGACGCTCGCGTCAGCGGTTGAAGGAAACGGCGGCAGGACCAGACGCGAGCCGTCAAAGCCGATTCGGCCGGACACAGTCAGAAGCCCCACGGCAAAATAGGACGCCACGGCCACGCCATACGCGGACAATGCGATGCTTTGCGGAATCCACGTCGTCAGTTTGGAAGCGCACATGGCAGAAGTAATCTGAAGCCGCTATTTATGGGCCGCGCCGCCGTGGAAAAACAACGACTTTTAAGCTTCCCGACCGTACTGATACCGAACGAGCCATGACCTACTCCAAAGCCGTCGAGGCGCTCTTGAAGAAACTGAAAATACAGCCCGGCGACCGCATCCGCTACAGCGGGACCAAAGGCACGTATGACGGCATCCTCTTACCCAAACCGGAAACGTCCGGCTCCGACGACGTGCTGTTGTTGAAACTGGACAACGGATACAACATCGGCCTGCAATCGGAAGGCGCCCAACTTGAAAAATTGCCGGGTCCGGCCGCCGCGTTGGGCAACGTCGGAGCGGTATGGACGCCTTCGGTGCTTGCGGGCGTGCCAAAAATCTCGCTGGTGGCCACCGGTGGCACCATTTCCACGAAAGTCGATTACCAGACTGGCGGAGTCTACATGTTATCCGAGCCGGCGGAAATCTTGGCCAAAGTCCCGGAACTTGCGGACATCGCAAACATCCACCGCATCCAAAGCCCGTTCCGAAAAGCCTCGGAAGACATGGACCACAAAGACTGGCAACAATTGGCAAAGTCAGTCGTGGACGAACTGAATTCCGAATCGCAAGGCGTCATCGTGACACACGGCACCGACATCTTGGCCTATAGCGCGGCCGCGTTGTCGTTCATGATCCAAGACCAGAACAAACCCGTTGCCGTGACGGGCGCGCAGCGCTCCCCGGACCGCGGCTCGGCTGACGGCCCGCTCAACTTGATTTGGTCAAGCCAGTACGCCGCGTCGGATTGCGCGGAAACCGCCGTAGTGATGCACGGCTCGTCTTCCGACGACTTCGGCCTCGCGCATGTTGGCACGAAAGTGCGTAAGATGCACACCAGCCGCAGAGACGCGTTCCAGACAATCAACGCGCGACCCTGGGCCAAAATCAGCGGAAACAAAGCCAGTCAAAACGGACATCAAAACCACGGCACAAAAAACACCAACCAAAACCAACACGCCAACGTCCACCACGCAACCGGCAAAGACCCAGGCGCCGTCGAATTCTTGCGCTCCGATTACCGCCGCCGCGACAACGACAAAAAGGCGGTTGCCGACGTGGCGTTCGAACCGAAAGTGGCGCACATCAAGCCCTGGCCCGGAGCCGACGGCCGCATGATCGATTACCTCGTCGAGCAGAAGTTCAAAGGCATTGTCATCGAGGCGTGGGCGTTGGGCCACGTGCCAGCCACGTCCAAATTCTCCTGGGTGCCGAACATCCAAGCGGCGATTGACGCCGGCGTCACCGTGTGCATCGCAAGCCAATCGTTGTACGGCAAAGTCCACCCATCGGTGTACGCCAACTTGCGCAAAGTCAGCGCCACCGGTGCCTTATACCTGCAAGACATGCTACCGGAAACAGCGTGGGTCAAGCTGGCATGGACGTTGGGCCACGAAAAAAAGCCGGACAAAATCAAGGAACGCATGTTGCAGAACGTGGCGCACGAGTTCAACGAGCGCCACCAACAGGACGACTTCCCAGGATTCGAAAACAAAGACGAAGCGCACTGAGGACAAGAAAAGCGATAAAACAAAAAAAAACGTAAAAGGAAAGAAAAAAACCAACACCACCCCCGTCGCCGTAAAAAAAAACACAAAAAAGGGCTTGAAAAAATGGAAAACGAAAAAATCGATTTGCAGAAATTGGGCTTCAAATCCGGCATCGAAATCCACCAGCGCCTGGCCACCCGCGAAAAGCTGTTCTGCCACTGCCCCGCGACCATCCGCGAAGAGGCCCTCGTGTCCGGCACGTTAAAACGCAAACTGCGCGCCGTGGCCGGCGAGTTGGGACAGATCGACCCAGCGGCGGCTTTTGAAGCGGCGAAAGCCAAGACGTTCAGATACCAGCTGATTTCCGAAAACACGTGCCTGGTGGAACAAGACGAGGAACCGCCATCCGGCTTGAACCGCCAAGCCTTGGACATGACCTTGAGCGTAGCCAAGATGCTGGACGCGCAACCGCTGGACGAAGTGCACGTCATGCGCAAGACCGTCGCCGACGGCTCGGCCACGTCCGCGTTCCAGCGCACGGCATTGGTCGCCTTGAACGGACAAATCGATACGAGCCTAGGAGCCGTGGCAATCCCGACCATCTGCATCGAAGAAGAGTCCAGCGGCATCGTCAGCCGTGAAGCCGACGCCGTCACCTACCGACTGGACCGCCTCGGCATCCCCCTCATTGAAATCGCCACAGACGCTTCACTCCAAAGTGGCGCGCACGTGGCGGAAACCGCGGAAAAAATCGGCCGCCTATTGCGCTCCGCCGGTTTCGCCCAACGCGGCATAGGCTCCATCCGCCAAGACATCAACGTGTCCATCGCCGGCGGCACGCGCGTGGAAATCAAGGGAGCGCAACAACTCGAGGATTTGGCCGCGTTGGCAGAAAACGAAGCCTTGCGCCAACACCATCTGCTCCAAATCGCGGCGGAACTCAAAAACCGTGGCGCCACCCGCATGGCATTCGGCAAGCCCCACGGCGTATCTCACATGTTCAAAAACGCCAAACCCTTCCTAGCTCAACCCATCGCCGAAGGAAAAGCCGTTGCTATGGCCATCAAACTGTTGTTCGCCAAAGGCCTGTTGGGTAGGGAACTCATGCCGGACCACCGCTTCGGAACCGAATTATCGGACTACGCCAAAGCCAAAACATCAATCAAAGGCATCATCCACTGCGACGAAGACATGCAAAAGTACGGCTTGGCACCCGAAGAGTTCAAGGCCATTTTTACGGAATTGGATTGCATCGAAAACGACGGTTGGGCCGTGGTCGTAGCCGACGAGTTGACGGCGGTGCGGGCCTTGCGCGCCGTGTTCGACCGCTGCTACACGCTGGAAATTCCTAAAGAGACCCGAAAAGCCGAAGGTCAAATCAGCCGCTTTATGCGGCCCCTTCCCGGAGCGGCGCGGATGTACCCCGAAACGGACGTATTGCCCGTCACGATCAGCGTCGCGGACATGGATGCCTTGGCGTTACCAAAGACGGCGGAGCAGCGAAAAGCCGACTACGTCGCGCTGGGTCTTCAACCGGACATGGCCGAACGCCTGGTGCGCTCCAACAAATGGGAGCTATTCGACCAATTGACGCAAAGAACCGGCACAGGCAATCCGGGAGCCGAAACGTCCGAAACCAAAAACGCCAATCCCAAAACCGTGGCGTGGCTGTTACTCGAAGTCAAACCCACGTTGCGCCGCCAAGGCGTGGATCTGAACCTGCCAGCGGAACGATTCGTAGCCCTCCTCACGCTGTACACCGAAGAGAAAATCACGCGCGCCGCATTGCCGGACGTCCTGGGGCTGATGGCCAAAGAACCGCAGGCGGACGCCGAAAAACTGGCGCACGCCGCCAACCTCTTGCGCATCCGAGGCGCTGAATTGGAAAAACTGGCCAAAGAGCACCAGTTCCAATTCCCGGACATCATCAAGCGCTACCGCCTGCAAATCGATGCGGGCGAACTCAAAGCCCTGCTGGAAAAACAAGCGCCCTAGCGGAGCCATTCACGCGGCCGGCGGACCCACACACTCCCTCCGCCCCCCGCAAAAAAAAAAGTTAATTAATCCCCCGCCCTAATGATCGTGATTGATTTATGGAAGACGCCACCGGTTTTGAAGAACAGCCAACGGGCCCTGCCGCCATCTTGGAAGCGGTCAAAAAGTTCGGCATCGGCAAACTCGTCGTCCTATTGATTATCCTGGCCGCGGCGCTGTGGTTCTTCGTGCTGGCACCCAAAGCCGGAAGCCTGACACTATCTGTCACCGAAATCGATTCCGGCGAAAAAATCGAAAACGTCCAAGTCGACCTGGGCGGCACGGGCCAAAAAACCGTCACGAAGTTCACCGGCGGCTCCGGATCCGTCAGTTTTAACGACGTTCCGGCTGCAACCGAATTGACGCTGGACGTCTTGACCCCGCCAGGCTACGAGATTGCCGGCGACTTGGAAAGTGTATTGACGCTTAAATCCGGCGAAAGAAAATCCGTCAGCGTCACGCTAGCGCAAGACGTCGATTTGTCCATCCAGGCAACGGTTGAAGAAATCAGCTTGGGCACCCAATGCCAGAGCACCGTCCAAGTCAGCGTGAAGAACAACGGCAACGACGCGTTCAACGTGCAACTCGTCGGCGACGGCGCCCTCAAAGGATTATTGGAATCGGAAGCCCGACGCGTGGCACCCCAAAGCCAACAGTCGTTCCAAGTCAACGTCACGGCGCCGGCCAAGAAAGGCACGGCCGCCGGAAGAATCCGCGCCCAATTCACCGACGCATCCGACGCATTCACCATCGAAACCACGGACCCCGAACAATTGCGGGTCAGCCCGACGGGTTATTCCGAACGCGTGCAGCCTGGAGCGGCCATCAAAAAACAGTTCACCATCGAAAATAACGGCCGGACCGGCGAGGCGCGCGACATCCGCTTCAGCCTGGCCGGCGACTTCGGTCCGTTGGGCGCCCAAATCACGCAGTCGGACGAACTACCCCTCAAGCCCAAACAGACCAAAATCATGACGTTGGAGTTCAACGCGCCATCGTCGGCCGGAAAATCCGCGGGCGTGCTGATCGTCTCTTCGGCCTGCCAACGCATCCAAGTGCCGCTGGAACTGACCGTAATCGCCCCCCGCTGATTCGTCACCCATGGCTCCCGATCCTTCGTTTTGGCTGCACCCTGCCGTCTGGGCCGCCGCCTCGTTTTTGGTCGTTTTCCTGGCCGCCGGTTTGCTGTTGTTGGACCGACCCCGCAAGTGGTTTGTCCTAGTGGTGGCGGCCGTCGCCGCGTTCGTCCTCTTCGACATATTTGGCCTGGCCGGGTTCCTAAGCGCATTGGGCTTCAAACTGTGGCGGGCCCAAGCGGACTTGAAAAAAGGTAAGCTTGACAAAGATACGGTCCGCGTACGCCTGCCGCGCCAGAACAAGCACCGGAAAAACGGATAACGGCATCAGGCGGCAAGAACAAAACCGGCCGATTTGCCTCACCAAGAGGATGGGTTTTAAACGTCCGGGCCATTCTTTAGCCTATATGGCGTACCTGGACCAACTGCTGCAAAAAACCCGCGACACGCCCACGGAAGCCTCCGGCGCCGCGTCCGCACCACAGAGCCAGAAAGTGCTGATTGATTCGTACGGCGACGTCAAGATTTACCGCGACAGCCGCGAGGCCGTGCCCACGTACGAAATCGAATCACCCCATTTACGCGGCGAAGAAAAGAACGTCTTGGAAGCCTTGATGGAAATCGCGCTCAACGTCATCACCGTGGAAGCCGGCGCGCTTACGGTCGAAGAAAAACGCCAGAAGTATTTCCAACGCATCATGGAAATCATCGAGCAGTCCCCCGAACTGAAAGTGCCGGTCAACGCCAAGGAATTCTACGCCAAGACCGTGGTGCGCGAAATGGTCGGCTACGGCCTCATCGACCAACTCACGCAAGACGACCAACTGGAAGAAATCATGATCCTAGGTCCCAACAAGCCGGTGTACGTCTACCACCGCAAATACGACATGGTCAAGACGAACATCATATTTTACGCCGATTCGGACATCCGGAACCTAGCCGACCGCATCGCCCGAGCCGTCAACCGCCGCATCGACCTGCAGACGCCCTTGTTGGACGCGCGCCTGCCGGATGGCACCCGCGTCAACGCCACCGTTCCGCCGATTTCGATTGACGGTACGACCGTCACGCTGCGCAAATTCAAGAAAGACCCGTTGAGCGTGGTCGACCTCATCCAGTTCGGCACCATCAGCGCTGACGCGGCCGCGTTTCTGTGGATGGCGTCCGACGGCCTGGGCGCATATCCTGCCAACGTGCTGGTGGCCGGCGGCACCGCGTCCGGCAAGACGACCAGCCTCAACATGCTGACCGGTTTCGTGCCCAACAACGAACGCATCGTCACCATCGAAGACACCGCCGAACTGAACCTGCCGTTGCAACATTGGATCCGCCTGGAAGTGCGTCCCCGCAGCATCGAAGGCACCGGGGAAGTCAGCATGGACGACTTGGTCAAGAACAGCTTGCGCATGCGCCCCGACCGCATCATCGTGGGCGAAGTGCGCGGAGCCGAAGGCCACACCATGTTCGCGGCCATGAACACGGGCCACCGCGGCGTCATGGGAACCGTGCACGCCAACTCGGCCAAAGAAACCTTGGTCCGCCTCACCTCACCACCCATCGACGTACCCTTGAGCATGATTTCCTCGCTGAACCTGATCGTCATGCAGAACCGCATCCACGACCGGCGCAAAGGCGCCATCCGCCGCATCACCGAAATCGCCGAAGTAGTCCCCTCGGAAGAATTGGCCATGCCCACCTTGCAGGTCCTATACCAATGGGACCCCATCGCCGACACGCTGCGCTCAACCGGCATCCCCTCGTTCTACATGCAGCTGCTGTCACGCTACACCGGGTTAAACACGGACGACTTGAACCAGGAAGTCCAACACCGAAGCAGTATGCTTCAGAAACTCGGTGAACAAGGAAAACGGCACATCAACGACGTATGCGGCGTGACGCAGAACTACCTGGCTTCCCGCCGGCTCAAGGTGTAAAACACGAATGGCCGTCAGCCGGGAAACACTGCAACGCATCAAGGCGGCCATCGAGCTGGAACGTGAAGACGAAGGCGAGAACGTGGGCGGCGGCAGCCTCGTCGAGACGGACCTGCAGAAAGTCATCGAACGCTTCCGACCCGTCGAAACCAAAAGTGCCGAGCCGGTCAAAAAACCGCTCAACTTCGAAAAAGTGGCCTTTCCAGCCCAAGGCTTGCTGGCATCGTTGGGTTCCGTCTATGGCCATCTGTCCGGGCTACTGCTCAAAATCTCCCGATTCTTCGCCAAACTACCCATGACCGCTAGCCTCGCCGCTTCCTTAACTGCCGCCGGCATGACCACCGCACCCGAAACATACCTGGCTGCATCCGTAACGGCCGCGTTCGTCATCGCCGCGTTGACGCTGGCAACCGTCGGCCTCATCAGCGTGCTTTGGGCCGACCCGCTTTTGGCACTTGCCGCACCCGTGCTCTCCGCGTCGGCGTTCGTCGGCGTGCTCATCGTGGCGCTGAGCATCCCCACAGGCCGTGCCTCCGCACGCGCCTCGGAAGTCGACCGGGCCCTGCCTTTTGCCTTGCGCCAGCTGTCCACGCAAGTCAAAGCCGGCGTGTCGTTCCACCGAGCCATGCAATCCATCGCCACGTCCAACTACGGCCTGCTGAGCGACGAATTCACACGCGTCGTGTCCGACGTCAACCGAGGCGACACCATGGAAAACGCGTTGCTCAAACTGGCGCGGCGTAGCCGGTCCAAAGGCCTACGCCGCACCATCACGCAAGTGCTTCGCTCGTTCAAGACCGGCGGCAACCTCTCGCAAATCATCACCGACATCGCCGACGACGTGTCGTTCGAAGTCCGCATGAGCATCCGCGACTTCACCGAAAAACTCAACTTCATCAACGTCATCTACATCATGGTCGGCGTCGTAGCCCCCGTCACGTTAGCGATTCTGTCAGCCATTTTGCAAATACCCCTGTTTTCGGGAGGCATCCCGCCCTATCTGATTTATTTCGCATTCGCCGGCATCTTAGGCATCATGGTCGCCATCCTGTGGATCACCAAACGCATGGAGCCTGCCGCATGGTAAACCTGACGTTTGAATGGGAAAAACTCAAGAAGTACTACAAAGCCACCGGCTTCGACCTGCCGTTCGAACACTTCTGCGCCATCCTCTTGGGCGCCGCCTTGCTCATCATGGCCACGCTCTTGGCATTGCGCTTGAGCCTGGCGATTGCCATCGTCGCGTTTTTAACCGCGGCCAGCATGATCATCGCCATCCCGCTGTCCGTGCGCAACACCCGCGTCAGTGCGATCGAGACCAACTTGCCGGACGCGCTCAAACACATGGCCTTAGTGCTCAAAGCCGGCGGCACGACCGAAACGGCCGTCGAAGAAGTGGCGAATGCCGACTACGGCCCCATCAGCCTGGAACTCCGCAAATCGCTGATCCAAATGCGGGAAGGCAAAAGCTTCGACGCCGTTCTTTCCGAAGCCGCGCAAAACTCGGGTTCCCTGCTGTTCCAACGCACCGTCAACATCGTGCTCGACGCAAAGAAAGCCGGCGCGGGCCTTGCCGACGTCATGTTCAGCATCGCGGAAGACGCGCGCGACGTCCTCCACATCAAACGCGAACGCGTATCACGCACCACCATGCACGTCTTATTCCTCTTCGTCTCCGGCGTCTTGCTGGCACCGTTCATCTTCGGCTTTTCCGTCAGCATCGTCCACTACATCAACACCGGCATTTCCTCCGCGCTTCCCAACAGCGAATCCGGCAACTCCTCGCTATGCAACCTGAACCTCCTCCTAACGGTCTTCATCATCGCCCAAACGCTCATCGCCGCCTTGGCCATCGGCCTCATCCGCGAAGGCAAATTCACCAAATACCTGCTCTACGCGCCCTTCCTCGTCTTGGGTGCCCTTATTATATTCGAAATCGGTAAGTTTGCCAGTTCCGCCATCGTCGGAGGCGCCATCATCGCCTGCGGATAAAAGAAAAAAAAACGACACACACCCAAAAAAAGGCGAAAAAAGCTTTGAAAAAACAAAAGAAGAAAAAAAACACTCAACGCGGACAGACAGCGATTGAATACATCATGATGATTTCAGCCACCGTCGTGTTCATCTCATTAACAGCGTTCTTCATCAAAACCCGCGTCATCGCACCATAAACCAATTACCACTCCCCCAAAAAAGAGAAAAAAACGTGAAAAACAACCACAAAAACGTCCGCCCCTCCCGCTACCACCAAATACCGGCAACACCCCACCGCGGACAAGGCACCATCGAATACGTCGGTCGCCCCGGGGGAAGCGTCCCCCTGGCCCGGCCTGGACCTCGCCCCCTCTACGACTTCACCCGCAAACCAATCAACAAAACCCGCGGCCAAGGCACCATCGAATACGTCTTCATGCTCGGCGGCGCCCTACTCATCGTCTCCCTCACCGCCTACTTCCTCATGAACAACGTCCTCGCACCCCAAACCAAAACGCTAGGCAACCAAAGCGACCAGGTCAAGGACTTCAAAAAACAACTCCAACAACAAACCCAAGCCACCCAACCCACCATCGGACCCAGTCCCACCCCAACGCCTACCGCGACTCCCACCAGTACCCCCACGTCAACTCCAACGGCTACACCGACAGCTACGCCAACCATTACGCCTACCGCCACACCGACGCCAACACCCACCCCCACAGCGACGCCAAGCGCAACACCTACAATCAATCCGACGGCGTGCAGCGGACTTTCTGCAAGCGCATGCAACGCCAATACCGCCTGCATGGCGATAATCGGCCCCAGTTCCTGCACACCGGAAGGCATTTGCACCAGGGACACGGCGTTCAAAGCATGCATCAATCCCAATACAAACAATATCTGCCCCGGCGGTACGTATAAGTGTCCAACCGGTTCAACATGCCGCAATGCTCTGGCCGGTGAACCCAACACCAAAGGGTTTGTTTGCGTCGCGCCGGACACTACGTGGAAGCAGTGCGGTAACGGGCAAGCGTGCTATGCGGGCCATATTTGTATAGAAGCGCGATTGTCCAAGGCGCCGTGTCCCACCAATTGCGGTCCGTTCCAGTTGTACGATTGTCGCGTAGGGTGAAACCGTTCCAGTAATGGAGTTCATTCAAACGTTTGAACTCACGGGTTGCGGCCTTGCGTCAAAATGAAAACCGATTTTTGGATAGCGAACGCCAATCGATTGAGTTCGCCACGCCTTTCGTCCGTTTCCAACCGTGAACGCACCACGCACACCTAGAAATATTAACGCAACGCCCAAAAAACGGTAGCGTTAATTAATCGAGTTGAATAGGGATACCGAAGGAAAATGTCTTTTTCGGAAATATTTGAAAAACTCTCGGATTGGATCAACGATTTTCTATCCGATGTCGATAGCTTTGTCCAGAACTTCGACGAAAAAAAACAACTCTCGTTGGCCCTCATCGGCGCCATCTTGTTGATCCTTTTTTTCGTTTCATTCGTATTACTCGTAAAACCGTCAACCGGCCCATCCATTTTGGTATCCGATGAACGCGGGTTACCCGTCAACGACGCATGGATCCAACTGTACTCGTTGGATGGAGAACTGGTTGCCAATTCAACCTCGATCAACGGACAAACGCAGTTCCAGACGTTACCCAATGCGCCTTACACCGTAAAAGCAGCCCATCCATCCTACATGCCCACTACGGCTGAATACGTGCCGGAAGACCCGTTATCGGCCGTGATTCGCTTAAAAGACCGCTCGACCGAGTTACCCACTCCGACCCCACCACCCTTAGGCCCACTGCCATTGCCTTCTCCACCCGTCGTTATTCCTACCGACGATGAACAACAAATCGACCCTACGGACGACGACACATTCAACAAAGGCCAGTACGTTTCGGACGCACGCTTGATCGTGACGGCCAAAGACAAACAAAACAACCAACCGGTTTACAACGCCTTCGTGAAACTCAACGACGCGTCATCGTCGGCGTTTTTAGTGCAAGGACAGACCAACCGCGACGGACAAGTGGAAGCCGGAGTCAAAAAAGGAAGCTCGATAATCATCCAAATATCGGCCGTTGGCTACGCTGCCGTAGAACCCAAAACCGTTGCAATCGCCAACGACACCAACCAAATCGAATATCTTTTGGTCAGCCAAGGAAGCAGCGGAGCCTCATTGACCCGGGTCGCCGTCTTGGAATCCAACCAGACCCCCATCTTTGGAGCACGTGTGCAAATCTATTCAAGTCCGCCCACCATCGATGAGTTGACGGGAACGAACGGCCGGATTTCCACGCATCTTGAAACCGCCAAAAAATTCACCGTCTTGGCAACCAAAGCCAATTACCTCGACGCGGTAAAAAACCTCACGTCAGGCGACTCTGTTGAAATCATCCTCCAAGCGGTACTACCGAATCAAACCATTGCCTCATCCAGCTTACTGGTCAACGTGACGGATATCCGTGGTCTTGCCTCTAAATCCGCCCTCATCGGCGTGTTCAAACTCGTTGGAACCACGTACGTACCCCTGGTTTCGGCAACGGCGGACCAAAACGGATTGGCCCGATTCCAAACCATGGACGCCGGAATAAGTCTCCGCGTCAACGCGACGGCCGCCATCGGGTCACCCTCACAATCCAAAGAAATCATCCTCGCTCCGGGCAACAACAGCGTGGTCCTTTCGTTGAATTACTCGTCGGTTAACAATAATACGAACCAAAACAACCAAACCATCGTCCAAAACGTGACGACGCAGCGCTACTTCATATGCACCCAACCCCGCGACGGGCCCACGTCATTCACCGCCAATGATTACAACTATTCCCTCACGGCCATCAGCGCATCAAATGCCGCCGCGTTCGAAGTACGCAAGAACCAATCCGTCGTGTGTTCTGCGTTCAGTCCAGATTGTACCTACACCCTAGGCGAATCCACCTCGGCCAACGAGGCGTTTTCCAAATTGACCAACGTCAACATTACCCTCGTATCCATCCAAATCCAAAAATCGTGCGTCAACGTATCCGCAAGCGTCCTTTGCACCGGCGCCTCTTGCAACACCGCAAACGTTTGCCCCCAGACCAAAAACCCGGTTTGCGGCTCCAACGGGATTACATACATCAACTCATGCGAAGCCACGCGTGACCGAGTCGCCTTTATCTCCGGTTACTGCTCAACGCAATGTACGAGACAATACGACCCCGTCTGCTCCAGCAACGGCATCGAATACCCCAACGCATGCCGTGCCATCGCGGCCAACATCTCCTACCAATCCGGCGTCTGCCTGATTCCAATCGGCTCCATCAACGTGGACGTCCCAGCCGGTTGGAACGCCATCGCACCACCCAATTCCGGCTCTTTGTTGGCCACCAATTGCACGATTGGATATGCTTACTTGTTCCAAGGATACAACGAATCGAACCGCCAATACTTCAGCGTCAGGCCCTCATTCAACACCTCTTCAGTCATGAAATTCGCTTCCGGCTACCTGACCTACAGCACTCAAAGCTGCCGACTCTATTGGGAAAACAAAACCGCCCCAAGCCTATACGAAAAAGAACTCGTTCAAGGCTGGAACCTCATTGGCGCCCCAGGCTTACCCACCAAAATAAGCGACATGACCGGAAATTGTTCCACCGCCGTGTTCTACTCCATCCAAGGAGCGACGGACTTATCCCAATACGGCACACGCATGACGAACGACGAAATCCTACAACCCGGCCGCGGCTATTGGGTCAGCACGATTGAACGAGGCGGCGCCCGCTGCACGTTGGGACGCGTGCCGACGAACGCCTGCCCGCCCAATGACGAACTCGCCTGTCCGATTGGAACGCTTTGCTTAAAGACTCCAAACGGCTTTTCCTGCAAACCCACCGACTCTACGTGGGTAAAATGCGCCCAATCCGTATGCACCAATTGCGACCCCAACGGACAATACTGTCCCGCCGCTCAAACGTGCGTGCCTAATTTAACTCAACGTCCGTGCGGATCCGGCTCCAAATGCCCGCTTTACGTCTGTGTAGATAAACCCGCTCCCACGCAGACTCCTCCCCCAGTACCCACCGTGCCTGAACCCGATTTGCAATTGTATTCGTGTTACCAAGGGACTACTCAATTCATGTCTGAACACCGAACCATCAGCAAACTGAGCGATTGCGGATTAAGTCTACCGAGTAGTGCGGAACCACGAATACGAGTTTTAGGCAACTTTGGAAAAGCATACTCAAACCCGCAAACCGGCAGCGTTCCGATGTACATTTGTATATATCAGTCTACAGGAGGTCTTGTCTCCTATGTTTCCTTACGACCCGATTGCGACGGATTCTTAAACGCACAAAATTTGGGAATCTTAAGCTATGTCCGAAACGCTCCCGCGACCGGTTTTACGGCGGCTTACAGATGCTTCCACCCGGTGGCTAATGACAACGGGAATTGGCACGGCGATTTCTTCATGACGTATTCGCCTACCTGTGAAGGGGCAGCCGGGTACGAAACTCCCGGCGTCTTTGCCTACTTCAAAAACACCTAAAAAACAAGACCGCACGAAAAGCCCGGCGGCCAAAACAAACCAACCCGCGTCTCCGGCGACTAATTTCTCTGGAACCCCCATCCCCCCCCCCCCCAAAAAAAAAGTCAGTAAAAAAGGTTCAATGAAGACCGGGCGTACGTTCACCCGCCGAACTACCGTTTACCGGACCTTGGGTTCGGTCCATAGTCATCCGGAAAAGTCGCGGCATAAAGATAGATCAACGCTTTGGGCGCAAAAATCTTCAAATCATGAAGCTCAACAAAAGAGAATCCTTTCTCCAAAAGCATGGATTCGCACCGACCAACGAATACCGCGTCTCTGAAACGACCGGAACACTCTTTTTCAAGCACGCTTATGCCCACTGCTGGACTTTTTCCAACTGATTTTCTGACAATCCTCACCAACGCCAACACGCGGTAAACCATTTCGACAAACCCGTACTTTTTCACGTGCCCTTCCGGCAAAAACTGGTCAAAATTTCCAAGCGTCCCAAGCGAGACTAACCCCTCATTCGACCCGATTTGCGCCGCACGCGAAAGCGTTTTTTCTATGCTGTCGTAAACGTCATCCACTCCGTAACTCTTGCCCCACAACTTATTTTGCGCTGAAACTATTGAAGGAACGCCAGACCAGACGGAGTCAGGCACGCCGAACTCATCCGCAAGACAATTGAAATCAAACACGTCTTTTATCAAGCCTAGCTCTTTTTCCTTTTTTCTTCCAATCGTCCCGAACGCGAGAGTAGCAAGCTTTGCCGCCATAAGGTAATCCAAACGGGCCACAAGTCCCACAAACGACTTCCCTCCAACCACCAAGCGCGTCTCCTGTGAAGGCACGCCAGTCTCGTTCATGAACTGCACTTTCACGACCGTATCATCCCTCCCCGCCTTGTAAAAAGAAAAAAGCGGGTTTACGGTCCTGCTTTGCGTGACTGCGTATCCTTCCGTTTCAAGCGACTTAACGAGCTCGTCCGCCTCGCCGTCGTAAACCAAGTCCAAGTCTACGCTGAACCTTTTCGGGGACTTTAACGCCTGCTGGATGGCGCTTCCGCCGATGAAAACCAACTTTTTCCCCCGTTTGTCCGCTTCTTTTGAAAGAAACGAAAAAATCAGTACGGCACGCTCGCTTTTTGCCTTGAATTCCTTATTCAAACTCATCTACCTCTTTAATCGCCTCAAGGTTCCGCTTCCCCCGCTCGATGTGCGGCTCGCGTATCCCAACAATCTTGAAGCGCTTCGAGAACTTGAAAAGCACGATGTTGGCAAACCAACCCAAATAGCGTTCCGTCATGTACTTATGAAACTTCGGAATGCTCGCCTTCTTTCCCTCAAAGCAAAGGGCGACAGCCCCCAACACATCCCCCAGACGCATCGGAATAGAGCCGTTGAACGAAAAAAGGATCAACTCCGCAATCTTCTCCTCCAACTCCGGCTCCTTTTCACGCGCCCGAGCAAGAATGATGACATTAAAATCACAATCCGGCCGCTCAAGAGTCGAAAGACGCTTGGGTTTCCTCACACCCTTGAAAAAATGGGCCTTAAAAAAATCCGGACGTGCAGCCAAGCGCTCCGCAATCCCGCTCGCCACCATCTTCTCACATTCAATAAACACCATGTTTTTGCGCCAATAATGAAAGTAAGGCATCAAAGGCTCAAGATCCCAAACGACAAAATCCAGGTGCGGCAGTTCCTGTCGAATAGCCGCTCCAACCGTCTTCGCATCCATCCCAATCACATCATATTATAATTGAATCATATTGTAAATAAAAGATAATATAAACCAGTGGTAAAGGCAGGCTTTGCGTCAATATGGCAACCGGTTTTGAACGGTGCAAACGGGCTCTTTGTGTTGGTTCAGTGACTCTTTTTCTTTTCAGACCGTGAACGCGCCACGCCCGCCTCGGAAAATCGATACGACGTTCACTCTCAAAACTATTATATACTTCGTATTACAAAACTATCATTAGGAGATAGTATCATAATGCAAAAGATAAAGAGTTTCGGCGAGATGGAGTTGCGGCTGATGTTCGCGTTGGAGCAACGCAAGGAATGCCTATTCAGCATAGCGGATGCCAAGCGCATCCTGGGCTCGTCTGACGCGTCGGTTTGGAACGTGTTGAAACGACTGGCAAAAAAAAGAAGGGTCATCCGCTTGCAAAGGGGCGCCTATCTTTTTGCGCCTATGCGAAGCGGGGAAGAAGGCCTTTGGACCGAAGACGCGTTTCGCGTGGTTCCTACGCTTGTCAAAAACGAATACTACGTCGGATTCGTTTCGGCCATGAATTACTGGGGAATGACCGAACAGTTGCCCGTCGTGGTTTACGTGGCCCTAACCTGCCAGAAACGAAGTACGCAAGCGGTGCAAGCCAAGTTCGTGTTCGTCAAGAAAAAGCGCATGGGTGACTTCGTTTCCGTCCGTTTCGGCAGCACGAACGTGAACGTGTCCTCGGTGGAGCAGACGGTATTGGACGGATTGTCGTTTCCTGAATACTGCCTCGGGATTGGCGGCGTCGCCAAAGCGATCTGGTTCGCGCGAAAGGACATCAACTGGCAAAAACTGCTTTCGCTTGCAAAAAACGAAAAAGACGTGGTGCGGCGGAGGCTTGGTTATTTGCTGGACTTAGTAGGGTTCAAAAAAAGGGTCAACGGATTGGGTGGCAAATTCTCAGGATACTCGTGGTTGGATCCTTCGGGCCAAAAACAAAAATTCGGATACTCGAAAAAATGGGGCTTGAAAATAAACGCGGAAAAAAGCGACCTGCTCGAATTCTTGGAGGGACGCTGAATGGACACCGAAGAACTCAACAAGAAAGCGGTCATTGCCGGAATTCCCCGAGCCATCATAGAGAAGGACTACGCGCTTTCAATCGTGCTTTTCCACGTTTCAAAATCGAGGCTTGCCGATAAACTGGTTTTCAAGGGCGGGACCGCACTCAAAAAAATCTATTTTGCCGATGCGAGGTTTTCCGAAGACTTGGATTTCTCCGTTCTGGACGTTGATGAACGGGAAATAATGAACGAATTAAACGCGCTGTTTGAAGGAAAGGAATTCAATGGAGTCCGATTCATCACGCTCGAAAAGGAAAAGACCCGAGTGGGCATGCACGCCGCCTTGAAGTTTTCTTCCATCCTCGGCCAACCGCAGAGAATCCGCTTTGACTTCAGTTTCCGCGATAACCTCGCGCTAAAGCCTGAACGCCGGATCGTGGCGGACGACTATGGCCTAGGCGATGCGAAACTCCTCGTGCTCCCGCTTGAGGAACTGTTCGCGGAAAAAATCCACGCGCTGTACGGAAGAACCGCCGCCCGGGATTTGTACGACGCATGGTTTTTATCCAAACACGGCGTCAAGACGGACCAGCGGATTATCGCGAAGAAATTCGCATACTATGGCGAAACGTATGAGCCGGACGCGTTGGCCAATAGAATCGCCTCGTTCAAAAAAGACTGGACTCGAGACCTGGCCCAGTTCATGAAAAACGTTCCGGACTTTGACCTGGTTGCAAACGAAACGATCGGATTCCTCAAAAAATGAAAATAGGCGCGATAGGTCCCCCCATCTTCCATAAAGTAGTCCTGACTTGATGGCGTTAATTTTCCAGCGATTGAAAGCGTCAGATTCCCGTTTTTCACTTCAGCATCACCCCGACCCCACGCGTCGTTGGCCGAAAGAATACGAATAATAACCGCGGCTTAATCAGAATCTGGTGAAGCAAAACAATACGCCCGACACGCTCAAGAATCGAAACCCCACCCAACCAGTTGCACCTAACCCCCGCGGCCAAGGCACGTTCGAATATGTCTTGTTGCTCGGCGGCGTGCTGCTCATCGTCGTCTTAGCCATCGTCGTCTTACAAAGCAGTTTTTTCCAATCGGCTAAAGGCGTTTCCGACGTCGAATTAAAGAAATGCAAGCTATCCGCACAACAAACACCCGCATGTTTTACCAACGCCCAATTTGACGGCTCCAAAACATTCAACATGTTAGGGTACCAAGCCAATCCCCTGCGTTGCGACTGCACCGACTTCAACCCCAATGCATTCACCGTCAGTGTCGGCCAAGCACCGCTTGAAACGCTTGACTTTTCTTCTTCAAAAGGCGGTTTTTCGTCACTGCGTCTTGAAGAAGCTACCGCGACCCCTTCTGTGGATTCAGCACCTGTGACGGCATACGCGGTTTCCGTGGTCCTTCCCGCTCTTCCTGACGGCAAGAAATACGAATTCTTCCTCGTCTTGAAAGACCAAACCATCAAGCGCATTGGAGATGAAGGATTCAAGGAGCCGACGCTCGCCGCATTGCCGAACGGCTTGGTGGCATATTCATTTACGGACTTGCCGGCCGGCAGTCGAATCAAAATCAATCCACCAAGCACGTTTTCGAACGAACAAGTTGAAACCGCAAAACAAAGCAAGTCCGAATCACCCGCGCCCCAAGAATTAGAAAAACAAGCCGTCGAAATGCGCGACGCATTGATTGACCCGGAATCCAGCTTCAAACTCGTCAAAAGCCCGGACGGACGCCTCCGCGGCATCTACACCTTGACGTTGACAGAAGACTACTCCGGCCCCTTGACCATTACATTACCTCTTGCATCCACCCGCATCACCAAAACCCACCCCGCATCCTCCGGAATCAAACCCCACGCCGAAACCCCCGACGTGTCCGTCGTCTCGTGGGATTTGGTGAATTTGAAAGCGGGCAAAGCATTCCGCGTCATCATCGAGTTGACGCAAGACGTGACGGTGCAGCAAGCGGCAAACGAAGTCAACTCGAAAACAGAAAAAGTCAAAGGAAAACGCCAAAAGAAAGGCAACGGTTGTCCGCGTATTCCGTTGATTAATGTGGAGTTACCGTTTGGTTGTTCGACTCCTGCCGGGTCACCATCACCCAGTCCTTCAGCCGGTACTTCAGTGGTTCCTTCGGCCACTGCAAAACCCAGTGTTGCGTCGTGCATCGCGTCCGGCCAAGGCTGCGCCGCCACCAGCTTATTGCCGGGAAGCATCGACAAAAAATGCTGTTCAAGTTTGAGTTGCCAGTCTGCGGGCGAAGGACTTGGCGCATTGTTGACGTGGCAGTGCTTGCCAGAGAAAGAAAAGCCGAGCGCAACCCCTATTCCTCAGTGTTTGTTGAAGGGTAAATCATGTATCCCGGGTTATTCGGACGGAGGTACCTGCTGCACCGGGTTGGTCTGCAGTTGGAAATCGAATGATTTCGAATGTATGGAGTTCGTCCCGGAAGTCAGCCCTCCGCCAGCCGTTGAATGCGTTTCCAACGGGCAGGGGTGTGGGTTGATCGGGGGAACGATATGTTGTGGGGGGTTGACGTGCCGGAATCCGGATACCGGCGAGAATCGGTTGAACGTGTTGCAGTGTTTACCGAAGAAAGATACGATTAATTGCGTTAGAAAAGACAAGATGTGCGTATTGGGCGGTTCTCCGGGTTGTTGTAGTGATTTATCCTGCATACCGAATGCGAAAGGTGGGCTTTCCTGCCAAAAACCCGGTTCCACTGATGAATCTCCGACTCCTGAACCTTTCGACATGTCCAAAATTCATCCAATCGATTCCCAACCTTGGCAGTTTCTCCTCCCCGATAAACCCAAGGCTTCACCCTCGCCCACGGTACCGCCCCAGCTGGCGAAGATAGGTAAAACCGAAGTACCCTCGCTTGCCAAAGTCAACGAAGAATGCGGACCCGGCGTCGTGGAAGGCCAAACCGTGACCTGCGTTGCCGGATTGGAATGCTTTGCAGAAGACCCCCCCCTCGCCAACTCCCGCACCATCTGCCAAACCCCTGAAACCAAGAAATTGTACACGGCAGCAAGAAGCGAATGGCGGTTTGAAACCGCGGCAGCGGCCGACTCATCCACGATTAGCCTTGAGTCAACGGAGTTACCCGTGGACGATTTGATAAAAGCCGCTGGAGGAAAAGGATTTAGCATCCCGGAAAACGGATTCATCCGCGATAAAAATGGATTCTTATACGTCGTATTTCAACAGCCATCGGTAAAAACCACTGACAAGTCAAACGGGGTAAGTCAATGGGTGGTTCAAAGTAATCTCGCAATGTCGAATGATGAAGGAAAAACATGGAAATTTCTAAAGACGCAAACCGAGCCAATTCTAGATACATTTTCGAGAGCCATCGGCGCCTACTCAATCCCACCTGGACCAATAACGAGAAAATCATGTGTTTCCTTTGGAATGGTAGATCGTACTTCAACAGATTATAGTAAAATAAAGTATCATGGCTGTTTTGGGGGGGATAAAGAATGCCAAAAAAAATACGGATCATGCAGCACGGATCATCCGGGCGAAGATAATTACGAGCGCCTAGACCCAGTTTTTAATAAGTTATTCATTGCAGCGAATGAAGAAGCTCAAAAAGAAGCGAACAAATGCGGGCTTAAACCCCTTAACGTACGACCGGGTTGTCTGAATTCGATTCGTTGGCCCGTGAGAATATATTGTAAAACCTGGGAAGATACATGCAACCCCCCCAAAATTACCGAGTCCTATTATGGATGTCTTAAAGAAACGGATATATTCGAACCTACCCCTTCCGCAACGCCTACGCCTTTCACGCCAAGACCACTTTACGCTGACACGAACGCGGTATTTCACCAAACCGAATTCCAAGGACTTGCTCCAAACCCGAAGGGGGGGGTTTTTTCATATTATCGGATTTTTTCAACGGAAATAAGTTCTCGGGGTAAAAACCAATTGACAACAATGAAAAATACGTCTGAGCTTCACGTCATTGAAATTGATGAAAAGGGGAACGCACAAAATCGCATCATTTCCTCTAAATCGATGCCAATTTTAGATGAAAGCATGCGATTTGTAGGTTCAAATGGGGGCGTGCAGTTCTTTACCGAAAATAAGAAACTATTTTATTCCGAAGACGGTGGAAATCATTTAATTTCTCAAGGAAACGCGGGGTACGTCGACATCAGTTGGTTGGAAACAAAAAATCTCCCTAATCGTTGTGAAAACGGGCATTTTTTCCCGGCAATACGGGAAGGTTTAGATGTCGAAAAAGTCGTGCCGCTCCTCGATTTTTACAAAGTAGCCGGAGGAAAAATAATTGGTTTTGACGGTTACATACCCGTTGTTCAAGAAGCCGACGGATATTTCCCAAATATTAATGCTATTTTCAACAAATACTATGATACTGAATCCTATTACGCGTCTTATGAAAAGTACCTATCTCAATATCTAAAAAATAAATATTTTAACAAGGAATTTTACGATCGATATTACACGAAGACTAAGGGGGGAATTCAATCCAAATTTTCCAGAATGATCGAAAAAGACGTAAGTGTGGACTCTGTTGGGAATCTTCACCTTGCTTTTCATTCTTCGAACTATTTTGCGGGAAGCGGAAGAAAAGAGTTCATATACTACCAGTTTTTCCCCGCATCCAGTTTTGACCCAAAATCAGAAACGGCCTACGACCAGGTGTATTTCTTTTCCAAGTCGAATTGTCCAGCATGCCTTCAGACAAAAGACTGGCTTGAATCAAACAAAATACCCTTCAAAGAAAATCCAGAATTAACTGGGTTGATCAAAGAAAAAATCTCAACAGCATTAGAGAAAGCTACGTACCCGGTTACGGTTATCCGAAGGGGAGCCGATGAAACCGCGCAATATTCGATAGTTTATGGAAATGACAGCATCCGAATTTCGAGCGAATTAGGCATCATTTTAGACCCAGTATTAATTGAAAGTTGGTCTCCACCGACTCCGGTCATACCAAAAAACAAAGTCATCCAGAAATTACCTTTGAAAATGTATCTTTCATCTGAAAATACGCCTATCCTATGGATTAGCACTTTACAAAAACAAGACCGGGTCGAACGATACACGTATCAAAAAGGATCGTTTCAAAAAAATTACTCTAAATTTGATTTTATTACTAATTCCGTCCCAAAAATGTTGTCTGATTATTCTTGGTTTGATGTATATCGATGGGAATTTGGAATAACCGCAGGTCAACTACTCAAAGACTTTGCAACCTTTAAAGATTCCCTTGACCCCCGGCCACACCCTAATCCACGCTATTCTAGTGTGTCATTGAAAATGCCAAGCGGGCATATTCATCAAAGTCCCGACCAAGCAGTGATTCTCGCATTTGATAAAGCTACTGACGGCGTACTTTGGCCTGACGATCCAAGAGTTCCAAGGCATCACAAAGCCTCCGTATACTACGATAATTATTACACCGTTTACTCCATGAAAACATCGGAACAGTTAACCCCCGAACCTACCGCTGGCGCCGTGTTAAGCGAGTTGGTGCCGTATCAGAAACTTCAACTGCCGATTCCGGTCTCTTCTACCGACGCGCCGACAATCACGATTTCTTCCGAACCAAGCGGTTTGGCGACCGCGGTCGTGGCTAAGGACGACGAAGGCGGCTATTATGCCGACGTGACCATCGACGCCCGTAGCTACTTGAAAGGCGGCAAACTGGACATTGCGGGGGCGACGTCGGTTTCGGGCAAAGTCGTTGCAAAAATCGGAAAACAAAGCGTCGACATGCCGTTTGACGTGTCGGTGAAGCACGTCGCGCCTGAAAACATCGCCTACGCTACTCCCGACAAACTGACGTTTTACACGTACAAAGGAAAAGGCGTTACGAAACAAATTTTCTTGGTGAACAACTTCAACCGACCGCTGTCATTTGCTTGCACGGGGGTGTTCAGCGCGGCCGTGCCCGGCAATTCAATCGCAACCGTGGACGTGAAGCCTCCGGCCCAAACCACGGAGTGCGCGGTGACGCTGGATGGGGTGGCGACGAGGAAGCGGGTCATTTTGGAAGTCATCTCCGATTCGTTCGACCCCCTTTTCACGCGCGAACACTCCTTGGCTCCAAGGGCCGACGTAACTGGACGGACCGTTCGGCTCAAAGATTGCGGCAACGGTTATTGCAACTGCCAACAAGTACGCGCGGCACTGACCGATTTTGAAAACCTGGTTGCAACGCATACTTCCCGAATCAAAGCCGGAGCGACCGAGGAAACCGTAGCCGCGCTCTTTACGAATGGTTTCAAAGAAACCGCAATAATCCGGACCGGCTTATTCGAAGACCTAGATGAAGAACAACTCGGAACCTGTCCGGCAAACATCGCCGGCTGGACCGCGGATTTGAAACCAGGCCGTGTATACCGGGTGAGCCTATTCGTCCCTCAAAGCAACGGCAACTTCTATTGGCAAAGCCGAACGCCCGAAGACCCTGAAGAAATCCTCAAGCCATTTTCATACGCTTCATGGGACGGAATCAAATCCGACGCGTTCACGTTTTCACGATTATACGGAGTAAGTTGACATGAACAAGACCTGGCTTTTCGCGTTATTGCTGCTTTCAACCCTTGTCGTAGCCGAGGATTCTACCGACTCGTTTGATTACTTGGGTTTCAAATCGCTGGCCGTCAAGCACCTCCAGTTTGAAAAGCAATACTGGCATGATTTTTCCGAAGATTCCGGCTTCCAGGCGGCTAAAACTTACTTTGATTCGCGTTATTTCAAAGGCGACGATGAAGCGGGAGTCGCCGGGATCGTTTCCTGCCTTGAATCCGGCCAGGCTTCGACCGCGGATGGCGTCAAGGACGTCATGCGAGAGCTGATGTCTGTCCAGGATTCGGTCGAAGTCAAAAGTTTGTCTTGCACCAAGAATGCAGATCAAGCACAATCTGCTGCAAAACTGGCGCTTCATTCCATGAATCCGGTGTTGAAAATCAAGGATTCTTTGGCTAACCCGGTTTTAACCGCGTTGTTCAGGCTTTACAAAAACAAAGTGAAACCGTCTCGTTCCGTATATGAAGAAACGATCGACAATTCTTTGCTGGACGCGGCTAATCAGGACGGCCTGCCGCTTGGGTTGGCATTGGATTATTTTGCGCATTTGAAATATCGGTTCCTCGTTTCCCCGGTTTTGTACCCGTTTTATCACGAGTCGTTGTTGACGGATGACGACCGCGCCGGCATCCGCTTGTTGGCGTCGTGTATCAACGACAATGCGCCTTTGGGTTCGGCTGCTGCGTACTCTATTCGAGGCGAATTACCGCCTAGTAACGTGTTGTACAGCCAGCCATTCAAGTGTCTGCGCACAGCGGGTAAAAGTCTTTCAGATAACTCGGATCAGTTGCTGAAAGAGAATTTCATGCGCTTGGGCCGCGCCATCATGGGCACGAACATTTTCCTGCATCGCAATTATGGGGATATTCCGTCAATCGCGCGCGACGTGATGTTTTCTCCTGTCGGGGGCGTTTCCGGAGCTGGAAAATTCCAAGCCGGGGAAAAGGATCGCAAGGAAGCCATAGACGAAATCATGGCCATCGACCAATTCGTCAACGTTCGGGTTCCTAGCATACGCCGAGAACTTGAATGGTTTGGCGACCAAAAAGGGACGGGTTTGTCGTTTAAAGGGACTTACAAATGGGATGAAGAACGAAAAATCGTCCTCGTATCCATATTCGAAAAGCGTTGGAGAGAAAAAAATAAGGAGCGAATCAAGGCCGATGAAGATTCGAAGCACTTTGCCGAAGTGATGAACGAGTACGGTGATTGCGGTTTTGAGCAAATGCACGGATTCGCCACCGGCGAGGGAATCGGCATGGTTTTAGGAGTGGCCGGCTCTGTCCCCTATGTTCGGGCGGGCGTTGCTGCCGTTGGAGTCGCCATGCTGGCGTCCATGGTTTTTGATTCGTATGAAGCCGGGGAGCGGTTGCTTGAGGCATATCAGAAGTTTCCAAAACAGAAGGGAGCCATTGCGCAGGCTTGCAACGACGCGTTCGGAGTGTTGGGCGGGTTTATGCCCGGATTGAATCTCGGGCATAAACTTGGGGACAAAGTTCCTTGGAAGGGTTGGATTGAAAAGATTGAAGCGGAACGCGTGACATCAAGCGGCGTGAAAATCGAAGTGCCGTCGAAGAAAAAACCGGCGTCTTTAAAGGAAGAACCCTACGCCGCCCAGCCGGTTACGCCGGCGCAAGCCGCCGCAGCTCCGTTGGTGAGCCGAGCGAGTCTGCCTAATGCTAAGGCGGAATTGTTGAAGGCCGCGCAGCCTTTGTTTATGGATCCTCCGTCAAAAGCTGACAAGCCGCCATCCGTTGCGGCTCGTGAAGAAGTCAAGAAAGCCGCATCCTCTAACAATATTCGATTAACCGAAGGCATTGTGGCGGATGGGAAGAAAGTCATTTCGGACTTGAAAAAACAAGCGAAATCCGAACAACCGGAGGTTTCAAAAGTTGCAGTACAACGGCTTGATGCGGAGTCGGAAAAACTCGTCCGGCGCGTATTTGTTGCCGGCGTGACGTCGGATCACTTCGTCTTGATTGGACAGCCAAGAAAGGGTTCTGAACACCCGTACCGGTTGGTTGATGTGGTTGAACGCCCGGACGAAGTTTCAGTTCCTCAAAAAAGCGTTGACGAAATCACTCAATTCAAAAAGGACGTTGAATCTGTTGGAGTGGACGGTTTCCGTTTGGTTTCGTATCCAAACGGCTTGGAGGTCGATACGCTTCCGAATATTTTGAAGACGTTACGGGAGAAGCCGAAGCTGGATGCGGATGCCGATTTTGTTCTTTTGAGGAGTTTGGTCCATCCGGAGCAGGTGGATGGCGGCGGTACATTACAGGCGCAGCGTTTGAGCCATATGCGTGCAGCCGCGGTTGAAGTCTTGAAGCAGAAAGCACCAGCGGAGCTGAAGCCGTTGATTGGCGACGATTTTTTGGCAACCGTTGGCAATCCTTCGAAGTTTGATGGGATACGCAAGAAATTCTTGGAACTCAGGAAAGAGCTCAATTCCAAGAAAGTCGAGTGGGATGAAGCAAGCGCTCTCAAGCTTCTTGCCGCAGTCGACCCTGAACTGCCTTCAGCACTTAGGGGTTTTAGTTCGGATTCAAGCTCTTTCATATTGGCCAATATTTCTCCGGAAGGTTACCGGCGGTTAGCGGAAAAGCGGTTGGAAGGACTGGATAAGGAATCGGATGCTTACAAGGAAGCTAAGGAAAGAATTGACGCGGAGATTGAGGCCGTCCAAGCTGGAAATTTCGGAGTTTTTGCGTTGGCCAAACTTTCGGCAGCGTCAGAAAACGCGCTTGGAAAACCGGTATTGAGTAAAGCTGATTTTGATTATCTATTTCAGCGTTACTCCATCAATAAACCGGAAGTACTGGGGGTTCTTGGACAGTTTAATGAACAGTTGCCCCACGCGATGAAAGAAGCGCGGGATGCGTATTCCGGTGATGGAATAGACGTCGTTCCGCAATTTTTGGGAGCTGGGTCGGAGCGTTCCGCTTTCCTGGTGAGTGCGGGCAAAGTGAACGGAAAGGACGTGCCAGCAGTCATCAAAGCGGGTAAAGAGTTGGTGACCGCTGAAAATTTCCGGAAGGAAAATCCGGAGTACACGGAAGCCGAAGTAAAGCGGCGTTTGGAGGCCCATCATGTTCTCACGGTTACCGCAGCTGATTCCAAATTATTGACCGCACACTTGAACAAGAAGTTTGGCGGCTCCAGTTCCCCTGAAGCGCCCGTATCCGCCAAAATCTTCAATGAATACTCGGATGCGGAAACCGGGTTCTCGGTCCAGGTCCAAGAGCATACGCCAGGAAAAGCGGTCAAGGACTTACGAGGAACTGAAATTAACCCTGGGAAAGCATCGGATGCTGATTTGGATGTGGCCGCTTTTGGTAAAGGGGAATCTGCGGCCATTCGTGCTCTCGCAACGGCGGAGCTTCAAGACGGACAAGTCAAAAGCGTCGTCACTTTGATGGATCGCGAAAATAATGAGTTCAGTAATCCCGCGGATGGTAAAGCCAAGACGTTCGATGTAAGCCGAGGCCAATTGCATGAACATCCGCCTGAAGTGGGTTTGTTGTATGAATTGTTGGCGCATGATTTTGAATTCGGACGGAAAGCGGATTTTGCCCGGATGAAGAAATTCCTTGATGGTTATCGCGCTGCATTTGAACGGGTATTGGGGAAAGAAAAAGGACGCGCCGAGTTCGAGCGGATATTGAAGAAAGCCTTGAAAAAATCCAAGGAATACGAACGGAATCCAGGGAAAAGCATTACCGATTTTTATCCGAAGGAAGTCCAAAATTCTTACCCGCACACCATATATACTGCGGCAACGGGAAGCTTCAAAACGGCCAGGGAATTTCTCCACCCGGACTATCTAAAAAAGAACCCAATTGAAGCACTACCGGATGTTTACAAGCGTAACCGGAAAGGGTTGGAAAAATATTTAGGAGAGTCGGCCGACGAACCGGGTTCCTCGACGATCCGATTTACGTCAATCAACCAGTATGAAAATGCGGCGAAATATCTTAAAAGCGGTGACCCGGACGCCACGACGTTGTTGGGCATTTTAAACGATTATTCAGGCCAAATGGATGCATTCATCGGAAAATTCGATACCTTTTCTTCAAGCAATGCGGCGAAAGATGCGGCCATTACTGGACTGCTACACCTATTGTCCGGGCAGGAAAAGACGAATATTTTGGCATATGTATCCCACGGAGCGGACCATGGGATTCGGACCATGGATATTTCAGCTCGGATGACGGAGAAGTGGCCCGGAATTCGGGCTGCAATCAAGCAAAAGTATGGAATGAATGATGCACAGGCCGAAGCTTTGGCAGGCATAGTGGGCATGGTCCACGATGTCGGGTACATTACGCTGAAACCCGGTGAACACAAAGGAGCGCATTCGCATTTGGGCGCGGTGGAAATCCGGAAATTATTTTCAAATCCAGCCGTTGCTTCTCTTTTCGATGGATTGGGTCTACCACGGGAATCGGTAATCAACGGCGTGGTGGACGCGGTCCAAAAACACAATTGGTCATCGGACAACGCCAAATTTAAGGCACAAGGGCAAGTCAAGGAGGGCCATACCGGTTTTGTTCCGACGGATTATTCGGAAAACCCGTTGTTATTCGTCATCCAGATGGCTGATAATTTGGACTTCTCCAAAGACCGGCTGTTCGGCTTCCAGAATCGAGAATGGTTCTTGGACGGGTTGCACGATATCCATCAGGATAGATTGATGTTGGATTTGATGAAAGAGCGGGATGCGTTCGGTAATAAACCGGATGTGACTCATCCCGAATACGTCAAAGTCCAGGAAGAAATCGCAAGACGTGTTTCAACCGTTTTTGATAAAACGATTCAACGGTGGGGTTCGAACGTGGATGCCGCCGAAGTGGCGTTGGCACGGAAAGAAGTATTCGGTTCAAACGAAGAAGGAGCATACAAGCCGCCGACGAATGTCAATATCGTGGATGCGGAAAGCTACACCCATTTCATCGGCACGTGGGCGGTTGACAATATCGATTACTCGTTCAACGGTCGCAACTTCGTAGTGGAAGTCAAAATCCGCAACCCGACCGAGATTCCGGGATTCAACCCAGTGACGGGCGACGTGTTGCACCATCTCGGCGGCATGGCCCGATGGATGCCGAACATGGAGTTCAACGGCCATAGGGTGTCGGATTCCATAGTGTTCAAAATCACGTTCCCGGACGGGTCAGTCAAAGAATTATCCGCGTTCCATTTGAGGCAGGCAGAATATACTGTGAACGAGCCCCAATGGAGGGAGTACAAAAAATCGAAGAAAGCGCAGAACGAAATGGCCTGCAATCGTCCTTTGGCATGTCCGTCTGGCAATCATGCAGAAGGATTGAAAAGTTTTGAATCGGGGGATCGCACGGCCGATCCATCGACTCCTGAATTCACTAACCCAGTTGCCGAGGCGATTGCCAATCCCAAAGTCCAGGCTCCATCGACGAAAGGCGGGGTGGATGTTAAGCTTGCGGGGGTTAATCCTGCGGGATCGGTGGAAGTTAAAACCCAAATCGATGGTTTCGTTGAAGAAAAAAACAATAAGCGCAAAGCGTATGAAGATCGTCTTAATGCGGTGGATGCGGAAACTCCGGTTTCATTTGCAAGTGTCGGAACCGGTGACGTTGGGGTTACTGAGTCTAAAGTGAGGATAATGAAAGATCTGGACGGTACGTTAAGCGATGTGGCTCAAAATCAGGGTTGGTGGCGTCAGACGACTTCCGATACGATTTCGGGGGTTATGAAAGGTCTTGCGTCCGAGATGGTGGATGCGTTCGGTCGAGATGCGTTTGGTAATCCGGATCCTGTGAAATTAGGCCAAATTTCCCTGTTGTTGAAAAAAGTCGCGGTTTCCGTTGCCTTTGAGGACCATATGTCGTTGGGGCAGATTTTTTCCGATCACAGCATTTTCCATTATTTGGAGGATTTCCAAAAATTCAAAGACGGATATCCGACGGCCTCAAGCCGGGAACTTGCAATGGCCGGATTCGTGTCGTTGATGCACGATTTGGGTTACACGGTACAAGGGATTGACAATAACCAAATGGCGTTCAAAATAGCTGGTAGTCACCCTTTGACCAGCCGTGCGAAGATTGAATTAAACCAAGGGACCGGCAACATGATTTCCCATCTGCGTTCATTGATGACGGATGGGGAAGTCGATAATGTTTTATGGGCCATTGGTTCGCACGGTGCCAAGGTTCCTGAAACAGTAGGTAGACCAGGAGGTGTTGTCGAGATTCCCCCAATCTTTTACGGCAAGGCCGAACTTTCGGACCCCATTAAGCGGTTGGCTGCTTTATTTTCGTTGGGTGACGATTTGGCGGCGTTGAAGGTGCCGGAAGTGGCTGAATTACTGGCTCCGGAATTACTAAAATTGCGCGATTTGCCCGTTGCTCAGCGAGATAAAATGGATGGTCCGGCCGGTGGAAAGGGGGAGCAGGGTACGTATCGTAAGGAGAATTCGGTTCAAGCGGATGCGATTCGGGATGATATGCGTAGAAAGATTCTGAGTGTCCAGGATCAGTATTCCCCGCAGGCGGTCAAGCAAATGTTGATCGCAGTGGATAGTTTGGGCTCTTTGAATTTTGATGTGTTGATATCACCTGCGGCTATCAAGGAAACGTCATATAAATTCAATGAGGACACCAAAACGGCGGATATTACCATCGAGGTTTCTAAGCCTTTTGTGGATTTATTGGTGGAAAAAGGGGTAAGCAAAGACGGGATTTACAAACAAGTCAGCAAGATCGTAGGCGATCTGATGAGGCGCTCGGCCGGGGAAAAATATCTGGATGCGATTTCCACCGTGGATGCTTCCGGAAAAAGGACGGTCGATTCGGCTAAACAAAAAGCATATGATGATGCGGTGGATGAAACTGCTAAAGGATTTTTAAGTTGGCTTGATAACGGCGATGTATCTCGTGAAGTGGGCGGTAATACGATCCACGTGAAACTCGTCAATGATATCGCCGAAAAATATGATGGATTGTATACCTCGCTTTCGACCACGCGGTCGACGCCGTAGGTTATTTATTGGGTTGGTTCCAGGTTTTGAGTTGGTATTGAAAGAACAGGATCCGACGAAGTCTTTCGGCTTCGCTAGAGAGAAGAAATAATCGATTCTCTGAACAGTTTTTTCGAAATCGATAGGGAGTGAAACGTGGTTATTTTATGGTCGAGTGGATGATTGAGCGAAAAGCAGTCCATCTGCCGGATGGTCGTTTGTCGATGGGTTCTAGCGTGGTTGAAGCGGCTCGGCATTACGGCCGGGTTTTCGCCGAACACGTGGTGGAGAACACCAATCGAGATTTGGTGCGTCAGGACCGCCATTCGCATCAAGTCGGGCATTCATTTTTTAAGGTTTTGGATCCGGTTTCGGGTCTTTTCAAGCTACGTTCCTTGCAAGATTCTTCCGAACGCCTGTTTCGTGAACATGGTTTCGTCGGGGGGTTTTCGGTACTTCCTGCCGCTCGAATCCGGTTACATGAGTTGTTGAAAAGGGAGTATCCGTCGTTTATCCGGAAAAATGGCATAACGAATTCTCCGGAATCATATGGATTATTCATGTTGGGAGTGTTGCAGCATTTTTCAAGGGAAGTTTCAGGCCTGTATAATGATTTGCGATTAAATCCTACCCATCGCTCAGCCATCCTATCCGAATTGAGATTCCACATTCCCCGCCCATTCAATAAACAGGTTGCCATCAGTGATTGGGCCCAATCGGGAGCTTCGGAGCCTACCATGCCACACCAGGATACGAGCCCGTATCATTTTTTGAATAAGTTGAATCAAGGCGCCGGCAAAATGGCGTTGTTGAAGGTGTGGCCGCAGTTGCTGGATGATCCGGTTCAAAGAAGGCAAATGAGTACAAAGATGGCGTTGGAATTCAGCAAAATGTCTGAACAGTTTGGTTTTGATTCTAAATAGTCGAATGTATGTCGTCATGCGTTCCATATTGAGTTGTTTTACATTTGGTATATTGAATGAATGTCCGGTCCGTCGGGTTTTAATTCAACAGGTTCAAGGGTACAATTTAGGTAAATTTGCTTTAGTTGGTAATTGTAGGTGTGTGATGTGGAAGCGCGACTTTTGAAAGTGGACGGCCACGGGTTTACGTTTGAAGTTCCCAACCGTCGTTTGGTATTGCCCGACGCAATCAAGGAGCAGGCGAAGACGCAGGCCTCGGTCCAGTTGGAAGCAACGTTGGCCCAGCGGATGAATTTATTCCATGGAAAAGAGTCAAAATATCCAGATTGGGCCCGATCTTCTTTTCATTTGATTAACCCCATTTCCCATGAGGTTTTGGATTCAGTGACAAATCGTCTTTATTCGGAAGCGAAAACGGAGCCGGGTTTTGTGGCTCGGTGGGATTTTTTGGATTGTGCCCCTTATCCGAGTTCCCGTTCGGTTCAGGCGCTGAAATTGTTGATGAAACGGCATTATCCGGATTTTTTGAAGCAGAATGAGCTTTCGGATTCGGTGCCTTCGGTGAATGCGTTTTCTTTGTTGGTGTTGAAAGAGTATCAGAAGCATATGCAGACCTTGATTGGAAATCATGTGACGCCGAATGTGGTTTCATTAAAAAAATATTCCGATTTTCCTGATCCCAAGCATCAATTTTTGGAGGGTTTGAGTGAAAATCTTCACTTGAATATTTCAGCGATTGGTTTGTCAAAGCATGCGGGTTTTGAAAATCCTTTGCTTTCATTCTTGGAGGCACACAAGCATTTGGTCATCTTGGTTGGTTCGGCCGAGGGTCGCGATTTTTATCGGAAATGGGGTAAAGAAAGTGAGGCTGAGATGTTTAAGTCGGCAGTGAAGATGCATGAAAAATTGACGCCGATAGGTCTGCTATGATTATTTCGTTTAGGCGCTTGATGCGGCAGAACCCTCACGGACTTTAGTCCGTAGTGAATGCCGCCAATCGGGGGTTGGAAAGGGGGCTGACGTCCCCTTACTTCTTTTTTTTTCTTTGGTTTCCTGTTTTTTCCAGCAGCGCGTGGGCCCCCTGCAAGGGGCCCGGATGTTGCGCTGTTGGAGACGTGACGACAATGTCTAGTGTAGAATTGGTGTCGGCCGGGCACTGCGTTGGGGGCCGGAACTTCCATTTGCAGTTTACGCCGGCGTTTCGCCATCCTTTTTTTCAGGACGCGGAAATTAAAAGAGTTTGCCATCCGATGGTAGCCTGTTGAAAAATTTATAAGGAACTCCTTCGTGGGTAATTTCAGTTTACCCACGACCGGAGTTGGTTAACGTTACCGCGTTAACCGAAGCAATTGGCAAAAACCCCATCTATAGCCTTTACGGCGTCCTACGGCTGGACGCATTAGCGTCAGCCGTACAAGAAAAATACTCCAAACGCCACCGCCGCCCACCGGTGGCGTGGAAAACCCTCACCTTCTTTCTCATGCTCATGTACTTGTTTGACGTTCGCTCCGAACGTCAACTCGAACCGTGGCTCAACCGCAAACCAACACTATTGATGTGCTTTGGCCTGGCCAAAGCACCCGACCACTCCACATTCAGCCGCTTTCGCAAGCGGCTGGGCAAAACGCTTTTCGCCCAATTGTTCGACCATTTGGTTGGTTTGTGCCAATCGCTTGGCATCTTGGCCAAGCGATTGGTCGGGCAGGACTCGACGGATTACAAAGCGTACGCGAACCGGTTCAAGAAAACCGATGCCGAAGCGGCCTTCGGCCACAAGACCGGTTCGGACGACTTGGTGTATGGTTTCAAAGCGCACATTGTGACGGATTTGGATTCGGATTTGCCGGTCGCGGTTGTCACGCGACCGGCCAACGAACACGATTCGACCGTTTTTGACGCCGCCATGCAGCCTTTGCTGCACGAAACCGTGCAGCAAATCGAAAAATTCGTTGCCGATTCGGGTTATGACGCGTCGGAGATTCGGTTGACGTTGTGCGGCCACAACGTCACGCCGTGTATCGCGGTCAACGGGCGTGGACATTACCCATCCACGCCTCCGAAGGATCCGGATTATAAGAAGCGTCCGGGTTGCGAGCGCGTGAATTCGCGAGCGAAGGAGTATTTTCGGCTGGATGATTTGAAACTGCGCGGTTTGGCGAATGCGTCGATTCATGCCGCGTTGAGCCTCGGCGCGGTGTTGCTCAACGCGGTGGCCGCCGTTTTATTGAAAATGCCGGCGGCAGTGCACAGCCCGTTGGCGGTGCGGGCTGCGATAGATTGAGGTTTTAAAAAACTCCGAATATTTCAACGGCCTAGATGGGCGTGTGGAATGTTTTTCGGATGCTTGCGTGGACGGACCGTTTTTTTTGGGGGGGGGTCGGTCCGAATCCGCTGGCTGTCCACTGGCGGGCTCCATGCAGCCTTTGGGTGGGCCGTAGTTGCCGTCCAATGGGCGTCGTGCCACTTGTTGCGTTTGGGCTTTGGCTGGGCGGCTTGTTTTTTTGGGGCTGAAGCGGACTCGGCGGTTCAGTGCCAAGCGGGTTGGTCTTGTTTTGACTTACTTTTTTGGCCGTTGATGGGGGTCGTGTTTGCCGTCCAAAGAGAGTCTGCCGCATCTGGTGGGTGCGTTGTTGGCGTGCTTTGGGCGGCTCATCGTGTCCCCGCTTGGGGGTTTGGCTGAATCGGGTCGCTCTTCAAGGAGCCATTTCCAAACGGGCCGGATGCGGGCAAGGCGGTTATTTGGCTTTTTGGAGGGCTTTTTCGAGGTCTTCTAGGTCGAAGCAGTGCGTGTGTGCGGCATTGGTTTTGCGTTTGAAGCTTTTTGCAAAAACAGCATAGTGTTCTTCGCGCTGGTCGTTTTTCCAATCCACCAAGCGGGCTTTTTCTTTGAGTTGGGCAAGGATTGCGGGGGCGTCGACGTTTTGCTGCCATTTGCATTCCGCGAATAGGATTTTGTTTTTGTTTTCGTCCAGGGCTACTACGTCGATTTCTTCTTGTTTGTTCCACCATTTTCCGATGTGCGTCCAGGGGGCGATGTCCAGGTGGGGCAGCGCGGATGCCGTGAACTTTTCAAACTTGAAAGACAGGTACGGATTGAGGCGCCGGTCCAGGTTTTCTACGACGTGGTGGGCGTTTCCGGATTCGAGGGTTTGTTTGTTCAGGTAAATGAATTGGAACCAAAAATCGAAGAAGTTGTCCTTGAGACAGTACAAGGCGCCTTTGGCTTTGAGTTTGGATTTAAGAGTCTGCGTTACGGGGATCTTTTTTTCGACCATCCCGAGTTGTTCCAGGACGTGGAGGTATTTGGACAGCAGGCTTTTGTCCAATTGGGTCTTTTGATGGATTTCCGAAAAAGTGCTGATGCCCCCGGCGATGGCCGACAGGATGGACATGTAGTTGGCTGGGTCGCGCAGTTCTTCCCGAAGCAAAAATTCGACTTCGTCGTAAAAGAATCCGCCTTTTTTGAGCATCTTATCGATGATTTGGCCCATCAGGGGTTGATCGGGGGAAAATCGGGCGAGGTATCCGGGAATCATGTCCAAGACGGCGTATGCGAGGATTCGTTCTTCCAAGGTGTAATTCGGAAAAAATTCGTGCAGACTGCTCATGTCCATCCCGTCCAGTTTCCATTGCCCGGTGCGACGGCCATACAACGGGCTCTGGTAGTCCAGCGTGAATTTTTCCATCATGCTGACGGACGATCCGGTGAGGATGAGTTTGATTTGGGTATCCTTGAGTTTGCGGTCCCAATGGTCCTGGAGCGTGGATAGGATTTCCGGGAACCGCTCGACGATGAACGGGAATTCGTCGATGACGACCAGCAGTTTATTATCCGCTTTTATGGAAAGGTAGTCGAATAGGCCGTCCCAGTTTGGCAGGGGGTGCGTAAGTAGGGTGGTGTCGGAGAATCGTTCGACCAATAGGGCGTTGAAGCGTTTGATGGTGTCTTCGCGGGATTCCAACCGTCCCAAAAAATAGAGCGATTGTTTGTCTTTTGCGAAATGGATGACCAGTTCCGTCTTTCCAATCCGGCGTCTACCGTACAAGATAATCATTTCGGCGTCGCTTGAGTCCAGCCTTCGCTGAAGGAACTCCAACTCTGCCTTTCTGTTGATGAATTTCATATTAAGTATATACTCGTAATTCAACTATATATTGTTTGTGGTGACGCCGGTTCCCGTTCTCTTGTTCTTATCTGTGCCCAACATCTCGTTTTCCAGCAGCCAGTTCCACGCCGGATGAATCGGAAGCGGGTGCCTTCCACCGCCCGTTGGATTTCTTGTTCTTCCGATTTGCGTATAGACCCAATGGCATCCACCGCATCGGAAAATGCCGAACAATCTTACGGCATACAGCAAGACCGGCAAATAAGACGAGGAAATAGGCCGGTCTTGGTGTCTAGCAAGCCGAGAAAGTAGTCGGGAAACTTTCTTGGCTTGCTATAATCGACCCGTTAATACCGGAACCGCGCCCGCATAAAGCTTTTTAAACATCCCGCCGTTAGGGTTGCAGCCAAAAACTTACGTGGAGGGTACCAAACCATGAAACGCGGACAAGGAACATTCGAATACGTACTACTGCTGGGCGGCGTGCTGCTCATCGTCGTGCTGGCCATCGTCGTTTTGCAGAATACGGCGCAACAAAGCTTCCAAGGAGCGGGAAAGAACCAATGTACGGCCCGTCTGATTACGTCCATTGAATGCCAAAGCTCGGATGCCGACCGTTGGAACGATTGCGGCCAAGTCTCAGCAACCGAATACAGCGGCTGCACGACAGCCACGGCACCGTCAGGCTGCACTGCCCCCTTGGCAGCAGGCAAAGCCTTCTGCGGCACCAAACCGGTCCAGTAAGAAAACCCAATAACAAAAGTGGGGGAAAAACCCCTTCTTTTCTTTTTCTCCTTTTTTAATAAAAACGCCAGCGCAGCTTTGCCACGAAACAAAAAAAGTCAAAAAGGTGCGGACACGCCTTCTTCGTCCAACGCCGCACGGAATTCGGCCACGATTTCTTCTAAACCTTCCTTCGTCTTGGCTTCAAAACGCAGGCTCAATTTGGCCTCGGAATTCGATGCCCGCACCAAACCCCAGCCATCCGGATACAAGACTTTGGCGCCATCCAGCGTCACTACGCCATGGTCCTTTGAAAACCGGGCTACCAAGCGCTGGACCAAAGCGAATTTTTGCGCGTCATCCACGTCAACGCGGTACTCGCGCGACGACACGTACGCCGGCATGGACGCGACCTGGGCCGACAAGGAGCCGCCGGTCTTGACGGCCTCCAAAAGCAGGCGGGCCGCGTACAACGATTCGGACAGCCAAGGACGATCGGCGTCCAGAAAGAAAAAGTGGCCCGACATCTCGCCGGCAAGCTTGGCGCCTTTGGAAAACAGCACGTCTTCGATGCGGGTGCGTCCCGTGGCCGACCAAACGGCGATTCCACCCAAAGCCCGCACGTCGTCCTCAACGGCTTGCGAACATTTGATTTCCACCACGACTTTTTCGCCGGGATGGCGCTGCAAGAAACGGCGGGCGAACACAATCAACAACTGGTCCGGTGTGACGAGCTTTCCGCGTTCGTCCACCGCGCCCACGCGGTCGCCGTCGCCGTCAAACATCAAACCCACATCCGCTTTTTCCTTCACGACAGCGGCAGACAAGTCCGTATAGTTGTCCGGATCCACCGGATCGGGCAAATGCACGGAAAAAGGCCGGGAAGCATCGCAATGCAGTTCCACCACGTTGCAACCCAGCGAGCGCACGAAATCCGGCGCAAACAAGGACGACACGCCGTTGCCGCAATCCAAAACGACGGTAAGGCCGGACAAGTCAGGAGCGCCTTGCTTGAGGGCTGCCAAGTATTCGGCACGAATATCTTTTTTCGTGGACAATCCGGGGACGTCTGCTGGTTTGACTCCTTCCAACGCCAGGTCGCGGATGCGCCGCACGTGAACACCTCCGGCGCTTTTGGCATCGTACACGAACTTGACGCCGTTGTATTGCGGCGGGTTGTGCGACGCGGTTATGGCCGCGCCACCCGTGGTCTTAAGCAAGTCGTTGGCAAAGTAGATTTCTGGCGTCGAACACACACCGATGTCCGTCACGTCGCAGCCCACGGCAAGCAAGCCTTGCGCAAATGCCTCCGCGTATGCAGCAGAAGAAAGACGGTTGTCCCGGCCCACGACGCACGACGCGGCCTTTCCGGAACGTTGCGCCAAGTAACGGCCAAACGCGCGTCCCATGCGGAAATAGACCGAATCGTCAAGGTCGTTGCCCACCAAGCCGCGGACGTCGTACTCGCGGAAAATCGCGGGATTCACTGGAATTTGACGCATCCGCGCACCACCGCGTCGCCACTCAAAGACGCATGCGGCCAGATTTTCGAGCCGGCCAACACCCGCGCACCGCTTTCCAACACGACCGACTCGCCCAACATGCTGTTTTTCTCCACGCGGCAGCCGTCGCCCAAGGCCACGCCTTGGTCCAAAATGGAGTCTTCAACCCAAGCGGCCTTTCCGACGCACACGCCCTCGTACAGGATGCTGCGGGCCACGTGCGCGCCTTCCGCAACCTGCACGCCGGACTCCAAGACGGAAAACGGACCCACCACGGCGCCGGCTGCCACCTGGCAGTCCGGTCCGACGATGACGGGCGCAACCAGCGTGGCCGACGGGTCCACCTCGGCCGACGGGTCCGTCACGACGCCGATCTGGCGGTGTTCCATCACCCGCATGTGCGTGTCCAAATAGCTTTCCGGCGAGTTGGTGTCACCCCATACCCCTGAAAACACGAAGCCATACAAGGGTTGTTTGGAGACGAAGTGGTGCCACAAATCGCCGATGCGATCGGCTTTCGGGCTGGACTGGACGTATTCGGAGAGGCTCTTGCGCAAAAACGTCTCGCTCATGACGTACACCGCAGTGGACGCCTGGCGCGACAAGGCTTCCTTCATCGACGGCTTTTCCTGGAAGCCCACGATGCGCCCCTCCGTATCCGTCTTGGTCACGCCGTACTGCTCGACAAGGCGCGGGTTGGACAACTCATACAATGCCAACGTCGCAGCGGCCTGCTTCTGTCGGTGGTACACCAACATCTTGTCCAAATCCAAGCCGTACACCGTGTTGTCGCCGCCGATGACGAAGCTTTCCTCCGGCCCCAGTTCCTGCACCAATTGGTAAAGCGCCCCAACGGCGCCCGGCTTGTCCAAGTCGCTTTGCGAATGTTCGTAATGGTATTCCAAATCGATGCCGAAATCCGAGCCGTCGCCGAAAAACGCCTCGATAGACGCCTGATTCTTGTTGAGCGACACGACGACTTTGCTGACCTGCGCCTTTTCCACCATATGCAGCAGATGCGAAAGCACCGGCTCGCCCGCGACGCTGACTTGCGCCTTGGGGATGCGCAAGGTCAATGGTTGCAGCCGGGAACCGTATCCGCCGGCTAAGATGATCGCCCTCATTAAAAATCACGAAATCCGATTAGTCGCAAGTGCCAGGAGCCGTCCAAGGTTCCACACATCCCGAAGCACCCGGAATGAAGGTTGGGCCGCACACGCAATAAAAACGTATTCGAACCCCGGACAACCCCCACATTTAAATATGTAACTACCTAGAAGTAACAACCATGGCAGTCAATCACGGGCATGGTAGAGGCGGACACGGCGACATGCACGGCGGAGGCCACGGCCATGCATCCCCGAAAGCACACGGCCCGGTTTCGAGACGCGAACCGCTGATTTTCGCACTTGTTCTCGGCGGCATCCTCTTGATCCCCATCGCGTTGCTTTTCATACTCAAACTCCCGATCGCCATCTCCCTGATCATCGTGCTTTTATTGCTGGCAGCCATCGTGTTGGCACCGCGCATCCAGGAAATCAAGGAGTACGAACGCGGCGTGCTGTTCGACTTCGGCCGCTACAAAAAGACGCTGCCGCCCGGATGGCATTGGACGTTTCCGTTGTTCCAGAAAACCGAAATCGTCGACGTACGCACCCAGACCATCGACATACCGCCGCAACAAGTGCTGACCAAGGAAGACATCGGAATCACCATCGACGCCGTGGCCTACTTCCGCATCGTCGATCCCAAAAAAGCCGTGTTGGAAGTCAAAGACCTGAACGGTTCGGTCGCCCACATCTTGCACGGCGAACTCCGCACGCAAATCGGCAAACTGCCGTTGCAAGACGTCCTGGAAAAATCCGAGGAAATCAACCAACACCTCCAAGCCCAACTGCAACAAGTGGAAGACGACTGGGGAATCAAGGCGCTCAACGTCGAACTGACCGACATCACTTTGCCACCGGAGCTCGAAGCGGCGTTCCGCAAGAAACAAGAAGCCTTAGAATACAAGGAAAAACTTGAAACCGAAAGCCGCGCACGATCCGTCGCCCTGCGCATCTTGACGGAAGCCACCGAAGGCATGGGCGACAAAACCTTGACGTACCTCTACATGGAGACGCTCAAGAAAGTCGCCGACGGCCGCGCATCCAAGATCGTGCTGCCCATGGAATTGTCCAATTTGGCCCACGCCTTAAGCGCCCATGTGGCAGGCAAAAACGGCGCACCCATCGACGAGAAACTTGCCCAACAACTCATAGCCGCCTACCTGAAAAGCCAAGGCCCGGACCAAAAACCCAAAACAGAGACAAAGACGGCTACCGTCGAAGTCGAAACCCGACTGGAAAAATCGGGCCCAAACCCCCAGGCGTCTTAGAAACCGGTCCACCTCCGGATCCAGGCGCGGCCCTAACCCCAAAAATGGCAGTGTTGAAAAGTTCCGAAAAAAACCTAAAAATGCAAATGGCAAGCAAAACGGCGAAAAAAAGAAAAAACGATGTCGAAGCCTGTTTGCCCTAATATGCCGCTGGACGCGTTTTACCCGGCGCAGTTGCAAGCGCATTGCGCCTTTTTTTTTTGTTTCCAGCCAACTCCTTTTTTTTCCAACCCGTTCCTTCATTTCCGAGATTTTCAACGATGCCCCAAAAATAGAATGTTTTTATATCCCTCCCGGCCCAATCCTAGCTTTATGGAACCGTTATCGAAGACCCCAAAAGAAGCCTATGTCGAAGGACGCCTTCTCGGATTAAGCGAACTCGTCAGTCTCCTTAAGGAAGCCATGGACGAGGAAGACAACCACGCAGCTGCCATCACCAAAAGCATCGTGCAACATATATCGAACGAGACCAATTCCATCCTGGACGACGTGCACGGCCAACACCCGCCTGAAATAGTGGCCAAACTCCAAAAACACCAAGACGCCTTGGAGGCCAACGTACGCAAGACCATCGAAACGGTAGACCGGAAATCGGCGGAAGACGCCGCACCGCAACTCCGCAAGAACGTCGACGCCGCGGACGAACTCATGAAAAAACTCATGGCGCTTCGCGAACAGGAAGGCCAAACGAAGTGAACACCAAAACGCAAACCAAGTAAAACAACGGGTGGCGGAAAAGCCTGAGAAAAATAAGAAAAGCAACCAACCGATTCCAAAAAACCAAAAAGAACGAAAAACATTCCGCCGACGGCCCCCCCAAAAAAAAACAGAAAACAACGGGCCAGCGGAAAGAAAAACCAAAAAAACCGCCTTTGCCGTTTTGTCCAATCCAACGAACGATTTCCAATCGGAAACCAAAACGATGTGAAAACCAACTATGAACGAACAATCCGTTGCTATTCCAGGCCAACAACTTGCCGTGGTGGAAGAATTCGAACCCGCTTTCGGCGCTTTTGAGGAAGACGGAAAAGTCTACGCCTCCATCATAGGCTCCGCCAAGACTGAAGCGCACCAAGCAAGCGTAACAAACCCGAAAGCCATCACCCATCTGCAACGGGGCGACTTGGTCGTCGCCGTCGTCCGCGACGTCTACGACTCCATCGCCTTGCTGGAATTCCAACCGACAAAGCCCCGCGCCGCCTTCAGCACCTATAGCTACATCCGCATCGCCAACGTGCAGCGCGGCTACACCGAATCGTTCCGCGACGTCTTCCGCGTCGGCGACTTCGTCAAGGCCAAAATCCACGAAGTCAAGCCGCTGGGCATCTATCTGACCATGGCCGAGCCGGGCCTGGGCGTCATCCGGGCGTTTTGCGCCTCCTGCCGGAAAGAAATCCAACCCAACGAATCAGGCCAAGACATCCAATGCAAAAACTGCGGCCGCCGCCAGAACCGAAAACTCGCCAACGCGACGCAAGCGCCACGACCACAACAAAGATTCGACCGTGACCGCCGACCATACCGAGCCAACAGGTGAAACCGACATGAAAATATTGGAAGACGAAAAAGGCAGCCTCAAAATCCTCATGGAAGGCTACGACATCGGAGCAGCGCAAGCCTTGGCCGAACAACTCTTGGAAAACAAGGAAGTCACTTTTGCCGCCGCCACGTATGACCACCCCACCAAACGCAACCCCGTGCTCTACGTCAAAGGCAAGAACCTAAAAAAAGAAATCCAAAAAGCGTTGGACGCGATGAAGGAGGAAGCGCATGCCTTCGAAGACTGCCTCCGAAAAACCCAGTGACTTTATCCGCCACTACCTGCCACACGCGGCACTGGTACTGGGCGTCATCCTTTTTGGCCCGACGCAAAACGTCATCTTCGCCTTGGTCGCCATTGGCGCCCTGGCCTACCTGCTTTACGCCGAGTTCAAGCACACCTCCAACTGGAAGGAATTCTCCAAAGAACTGGCCGGCTCTATCGCCATCGCGCTGGGCGCCTGGATTGCATTGAGCCTGCTTTTGAACACCACCTCGCCCATCAACATCATTACGTCCTGCAGCATGCTGCCGGAGTTTGAACGCGGCGACTTGATTTTCCTGCAAGGCGCGGACCTCAACACGCCCATTATCCAGATTCCTTTCGGACTGCAAAACACGACCCTCCAACCCGTTGAAATCAACAACAACGGCCAAACCGTCGCCCGCATCTACCAACCCACCATCAACGGCCAACCAATTTTCCAACCCCAATTCTCCAATTGCCCACGCAAACCGTTGGACGCCGCCCAAAACGCGCAAGACCAAGTCTGCCTCAAATCGGCCACCATACAAGGCCAAACCGTGCCCATCTTGCAAAGCCCCGACGTCGTCGTCTTCGACTCCGGAACGCCCGCCGGCCTCATCATCCACCGCGCGTACGCCTTGCTGAACGGCACGGACGGCGCCTACCTATTGACCAAAGGCGACAACAATCCCTTCTTGGACCAACAAAGCGGTTTCCAATTGATTCCGTACAAAACCGCCGGACGCGTGTTGGTCAACCTCCCATTCCTCGGAGCCCTCACCCTCAGCCCAAACGGCGGACTCCAACTCCTCCAAGAAAACCAAATCCCGCTCAAAGGCAAAGTCGCGCTCCGAATCCCGTACATCGGCTACATCAAGCTGCTCTTGTTCCTGCAAATCCAAGCGCCGCCCGGATGCGACAGCGTGCTGCAAAAACCGGTGTGAGAACAACCAAATCTCAAGAATTATAACTGCGGTCACTATCAACTCAACCATGAAAGAATTGTCCACGGAAGTTATTTTCGCACAGTGTCCGGTATGTAAAGAAGGTAAAGTGGAAAAAATAATTTCATCAAAGTTTTTTGGTTTCTTAAATCACTTAAAAATCGTTTGTAGTCATTGTAACGCCCGGTTTGCTGAAAAAGGCAGAAAAGATGGTGAAGACGTTTATCGACTGGATTTATCTGACTCGAATTTGGAGAACAAATACAAGGGTACTTCGTTAAAAATCAGCGAATGGAACCGCGGAATTTCGGATTTGGATCTCTGCATCAAAACTAATTCACTGCCAAAAGAATCACTGGAAAATTCAAAAATAGTCTTAGCAACAGATGAGAACCTCCACTATCATTCAAGGGCAGAACTTATGGAAGAAAGAGCCGTTAGGCGAACGTACGGTTCTGCGGTAAGAGTGATGAACGGGGTATACATTGGAAGTTCAGAAAGCAAATCGCATGGTGAACTCAAAAGAATTGACGATGGAGAGCTTTTTTTGACCAATAAGCGAATTATATTCAATGGACACCTTAGGAGCGCAGAGTACAATTTGACAAAATTAGTAACTATAGAAGAACATTTAGACTCAGTCGAAATAGGTATTAGCAATCGGCAAAAACTTCAAAGGTTTGTCGTTAGCGAACCGCATAAGCTTGCAGTATTTCTGAGAATTGCTTCTGAAAAGAGACAAAAACCCACCAAAAGCTAGTCGACTTACGGTGGATCCGCGATAATTACACGGCTTCCGAAGAAAAAACGCAAAAGAATCAAATAAGCGCCAATTCTTCCGCCAACGCCTGCGTGCTCCATACGCGGATGCGCGGTTGCCGGTAGTGCCGGTCGCGCGTCCAGATGTCCGCACCTACCGCCAAGGCGCAGGCGATGTAAACCTGGTCTTTTTCGTCCGCAATCAGATGTTCGGACGGAGTACGATAGGGTTCCAATTCCTCCAATTCCAGAAATTTGATCCGCCGGAGGAAACGGCTGACCATTTGCTTCAGTTCGTCAGGGCTTTCACGGCTACGCTGGCATAATTCGGCAAAGTACTTGAAGAATTCGTCCAACAGAAAAGATGGCGCGTACAGTTCCAAATCCCGATTGAACAGAATCCGGCGGGTGAGTCCGTCACGCAGAAAAGCCGAATACAGGACGTTGGCGTCAACGACGAGCTTCACGTTTGGCCTCCTTCCATCGCTTGGCCATGCCCGCATCAACCTTAGCGGCCAACTCTTCGACATCCTTTTCTGTCAACTGGCTTTTCGACGCCAGGCGGTCAGTCGTCTCGAGGTCATCCAATTGCTGCTGGATGATGGCGCGGACCTGGTTGGACCAGCGGATTTCAGGATGCTTCTCCATCCGCTTCTTCAATTCGGGCGGCACCGACAACGTCAAACTTACCATGCACGTTCACCAACGTAATAATTACGTTGAAAATTTATAAGCGTACCGGTCAGAAGGAGACGCAACGAATGGAAAAACCGATAGGGCAACCATCGGAAAAAAGCAGTCCCAAAAAAATACGAAAACAGAGGCATTTCCGAACTCCGATGGAAACCCGCCGACTTCCACAATTAGGTTAATAATGTTTTAGTCACAATACCAAACCCCTCATGCAATTCGCCATCAAAGACGCCCGATTCTTCAAGTCCTGCATCGACGCCATCGCCAACTTGGTCGACGAAGGGTCATTCGAAGCCACCAAAGACGGCCTGCACTTGCGCACCATGGACCCCTCGCAAATCGCCATGGTCGACTTCAAACTGCCTGCATCGGCACTGCAGAAGATGGATGTGGACGGCAAAGCCTCCATCACCATGAACCTGTCCGACTTTTCAAAGATCCTGGCCCGCACCCGCTCGGACGAAAGCCTCGACGTCTTACTTGACGAAAAAGAATCCAAACTCCACCTCACGTTCTCCGGCGACAGCAAGCGCGTCTTCAAGATGCCGCTTTTAGATTCCAGCGCCACCATGCCGAAAGAACCCAACGTGCCTTTCGACGCCACCGTCAAGATGCAAGGAGGCGCCTTGAAAGCCATGCTGCAAGACGCCGGCCTCTTGTCATCCCACGTGGTCTTCAGCATCGACGAGTCCGGCATGACGTTGGAAGCCAAAGGCGACTCCGGCGACCTCCGATCGGAAACCACGAAAGACTCCGGCCTCCTGGCCTCCATAAACGCCAAAGGCAAAAGCCGCGCCATGTTCCCCTACGAGTACCTCAACGACATCGCCAAAGCCTGCCCCGACGACGCGGCACTCGAACTCAACCTCAAATCAGACGCGCCCGTCAAGATTTCCTACCAAATCGGCGACGCCCAACTGACCTACTACTTGGCCCCAAGAGTCGAAAACGAATAAACGGCATCCGGATTGCCCGGAAAAGAATCAAACATCCAGCGAAAGCGCGTACGGCCGTCTTCAAAACGTCCGCATCGCACCCCGGCTTCAACGCGCCCCCAGCTTGCACGCCTCGTATGAAAAACCCGCGGGTAGAACGAAAGTCAACCGGAACCGCGGGGGACACCTCCGCTTCCGCTCCGGTTTCCCCCTCAGTTTTCCGTCAATCCTGATCCCCCTTCCTTGAATTCGCAAGCATTATTGAGGGGTGGGTCCGGAGGACCATGAAACTGGGGAGGGGACGCGTCCCCTCCGCGGTTCTGGGGTAGACCCAAAATCAACCCAACGTATTTATAGCGGAACACAGAAGTAATAACAAGTTATAACGTGGTGATGCGTATGCCGTTGGCCATTCAAGCGAAAATCATGCAGGTGGGAAATTCATTGGGCGTGTTACTGCCTGCGGAACTCATCCGGTCCGAAAATTTCCACAAAGGCGAAACCGTCCAAATCGCGGTATTCAAACAACGGAAAATAGACCTGAAAAAATTCATGGGCATGACCAAAGGCGCTTCGTCTTTTGAACGCGGACACGACCAGGTGGATTGAACATGCTTTGGGACACGTACGCCTGGGTCGAATTCCTCAACAACTCCGACGTCGGAGTGGAAGTGGCCAAAACATTGGAGGTTGAACCACCCCAAACCGCCATGGCATCCATATCCGAATTATCCAGCTGGGCATTGAAAAACGGAAAAGACCCCCAAGCCATACTCAAAGTGGTAAAGGATGGTTCCCAACTCATGGAATTCACGAACGGAATCGCCGGGTTAGCCGGACAAATCCACAATGAAAACAAGAGCCATACCAAAGGATTCGGAATGGTCGATTCCATGATTTACGCGACCGCATTAGCGAATTCCTTAAAAATCGTAACCGGAGACCCCCACTTCGAAGGAAAACGGGACGTCGTTTTCATCGGCCCAAAAAACAAACCATGACGGGTAGCAAACACCCCGCGTACGGGTGACGGCCAAAAAAAAACAAAACCCAATAAACCCGCGGTTGCCACAATCCTGCAAACCATGAAACTCATCCCCTTTCTCATGCCAGGATTCCCATCTATCCGGGCCTCTCACGACGTCTCCTTGTTCCTCCAGACGCAATCGAGCGTCATCGTCGAAACCGCCCTTCCCTCCACGCAGCCGTCCGGTTCCGCCTTGGTGCAAAAAGTGCGCAAAGTCGTCATCCGATCCGGCATCAAGGCCGAAGACGTCTTAAGCACGTTTCAAGCCAGCCGGAAAAAACAACAAGCCATGCTTATGCTGCACACCGAACCGGACGGCCAACAATTGAGCCAAATCCACGCGTCGTTTGCCTACGCCATCGCGCCGTTTGCAGCCGAAAAAGTCGCGCAACTCAACGCCTCCGCCACCCAGAGAAAAAAAGACCAGGACCCCGCCACGCACTTCGGCTGCCAAATGGCCCCCGACGACCCCGACATGGACGACAAAATCCGTGCAAGCGAAGGCTTCGTCTACCTCAAAGTCGCGGCGGAACGGGAAGGCGACCTCTATCCCGAAAACGAAATCTGCGACGCCATCCGAAAAATCAAAACCATAAAGAAAATTGACGTGTACTGCGGCTTCGGCGTCAAAACCTCGGCCGACGTCGCCATGCTCAAATCCGCCGGCGCGGACGGCGTGTTTTTGGGGTCCGAAGCCCTCAAAACCCAAGAAAAAGGCCTCACGCCATTCAAAGCCTTCTTGCAATCCATGCAATCGGCGGCCGAAGGTTAGAAAAGCCCAAAGGAGGCAAAGAAATCCTATGAAAATCCAATCCATCAACCCGTACACCAACGCGGTCAACGCTGAAATCGAGATCCAGTCATCCACCCAGGCCCTTGACACCTGCAAGTCGGCCTACCAAGCATTTGCCGAATGGAAAAAAACCGACGTCAACCAACGCGGCGAATACCTGACGCGCCTAGCCGCCGTCCTACGGCAGAACAAGGACGAATATGCCCGTCTGGCTTGCATCGAAATGGGAAAACCCGTCACCCAAGGCAAAGCGGAAGTTGAAAAATGCGCGTGGACTGCCGAAACCTACGCCAAAAATGCGCCCGCCTGGCTGGAAGACGAACCCGCGGAAGCCGACGGACTCAAACACTACGTCCGCTATGAACCGTTGGGCGTCGTGCTGGGCGTCATGCCGTGGAACTTCCCGTTCTGGCAAGCCATCCGCTACGCCGTGCCCGCTATGGCAGCAGGCAACACGACCGTTCTGCGCCATTCCAACGCCGTGCCATTGTGCGCGCAAGCCATGGGTAACGCCTTCAAGCTCGCGGGCTTTCCAAACGGCGCCTTTGGCCTCGTCATCTCCGACCACGACACCGTCGCCCAACTCATCGCATCCCCAAGCGTTGCCGCCGTGTCGTTCACGGGCAGCGAAAACGCAGGCAAACACGTCGCCAAACTCGCGGCCGGATCGTTGAAAAAATGCGTACTTGAATTGGGCGGCTCCGACGCGTTCATCGTGCTGGAAGACGCCGACGTTGCTAAAGCTGCGAAAGCTGCGGCCCAGGCAAGAACCATCAACTCGGGACAAAGCTGCATGTGCGCCAAACGCTTCATCGTATCGGAAAAAATCTACGAAGATTTCGCCAATCAATTCACCGCCGCCATGCAAGCGTTGGTGGTGGGCGACCCGTTGGACGGAAAAACCCAAGTCGGCCCCTTGGCAAACGCCAAGCAACGCGACGAAATCGAAAGCCAAACCAGCGACGCAGTGCAAAAAGGCGGCCGCGTCCTGTGCGGCGGAAAACGCACGGAGCCCGGATTCTTCTATGAACCGACCGTCTTGTCCGGCGCGACCGGTTCCATGCGCGTTTGGACCGAAGAAGTCTTCGGCCCCGTCGCACCCCTTTACCCGGCACGCTATACGGAACAAGCCGTGCAAGTGGCGAACAACTCGGAATTCGGCTTGGACGCGTCGGTGTGGACTGAATCCATCGAAACCGGTGAAGACGTCGCCCGACAGCTCGAATGCGGCGTGGTCTTTGTCAACGGAGTGCCCAACTCCGACCCGCGCATGCCCTGTGGGGGTATCAAGAAATCCGGAATCGGCCGCGAGTTGGGCAAATACGGCTTGCGGGAGTTCTGCAACGTCAAGGCGATTAACGTGTATAATCCGTGAACGAGACGCAAACTACATGGCCGAACCGACCATCTTGACAGTCGAGTTCTTGAAGGCCCATGTAGAAAAAACGTTACATGTTCCTAACCAGGCCCGGCCCTATTATCAAGCGTATGCATTGGCTCGCAATTACCTATTCGAACGGTTGACACCCAAAGCATACCGGCCGGTCGTTCGGACCCTGCTTGAGCAAAAACAATGCATGGAAGAATTCTACTTCAAAGTGAATGAATCAAAAGCCACGCTGGAAGACGCGCGCCGAAGTCACGAACAACAGCAAAGAGCCCTGGAAGAGGCGGCACCCTATTTCGGCAGGGAGGAAAAAAATAAAGTCAACCAGGCCAAAGCCGTCATGCATACGTTGATGGAACAAATGGAAAATGCCGATGAACGCTCGGAAAAAATCAGGATGATTGCGATTGCGGACCAGGGAATACACACCGGAGAATTGGGACTTCAAAGCATCCTGAAGCCGGCCGACCGTGAAAAAATGAAGTCTGAACTCCTTAGCGCGCACTACTTCTTGAAAGCGTATTTTCAACGCAATTGAGGCCATGCGAATTCAAACCGGACAAATATTCTTGCCCAGTTTCGCCGTGAATTTCATGTTTTCCGAGTAATCCACCCACACGCCGACAATGCCCAATCGGAAAAGACCCGTCCAACCTGGGAAAAGTAAAACCATTTAAGTATCGATAGCCAACAGGTAAAACGGTGATGGAATGCACTCGGCCGTCGTTACGTTGTCATCGAAATTCCAAATGGTCCTGCCCAAAGACATCCGGGAAGCGTTGAGCCTGAAAGCCGGAAAAAAAATAGTCATGGTCGAAAAAGACGGATACGTGCACCTGTTCCCCTACAAAGACATACGAAAAATGAAAGGATCGTTGCCCGGATTGGACGCCGAAGGCATCCGGGACCACGAGGATAGGATATGAAAACCCTTGTTATCGATTCATCGGCGTGGCTCGAATACGCGGCCGGGGGCGCTCAAGCGGAAGCATTTGCCCCGTGGATCGAATCGGCCGATCCAGCGACACACTATACTCCAACGGTCGTGCTATATGAAGTCTATAAACGGACAAAGCTCCAGTTCGGCGAGCAAAAAGCACTCGAACGAATTTCGGAAATCACCAGCCATACGACCGTAATCAACCTAAATCCGACGCTGGCCATCACGGCGGCCGAAATATCCATGGCCGAAAGGCTCGCCTTTGCGGACGCCATCATCCGCGCAACGGCCAAAAACGCGGGGGCGACCATCGTCACGGCCGACGCACATTTCGAAGGCAAAGACGACGTCGAATACATATCGAAGAAAGCCTGAACCCCTCAAACGGCTCTGTTGAAAAAGTCCAAAAAAAACCTGAAAATGCGATGCAGACAAGACGGAAAAAAGGAAAAAAAACGAAAAGGGCCAGAGAAGAAAAAACGAAGTCGTTTTGTCCCTTTGCCGATGCCCGCGTATTGCCCTGCCGCAGTCAGCGTGCCACGTTCCATTTTTGTTTCCGTCAACACCGTTTTTTCCAGCCTTGCTTCATTTAGGAGATTTTCAACAAAGCCCCCTCAAACCGGACAAATATTGCGCCCCAACTTCGCCGTCAACTTCATGTTTTCCGAGTAATCCACCGGCACGTCAATCACGGTGATGCCTTTTTCGCCCAACGCCTTTTGCAAGGCCGGCAGCAGTTCATCGGCGCGACCGATGCGCACGCCCTTGCATCCGAAGCTCTCCGCGTATTTGACGAAATCCGGGTTCTTGAAGTGGACGCCGCTTGCAGGCAGTTGGCGTTTTTGCTGGTGCCACTCGATCACGCCGTACTTCTCGTCGTTGAAAATCAAGACGACAAAGTCCAAGCCCAAGCGGACGCCGGTTTCCAATTCCTGCGAATTCATCAAGAAGCCGCCGTCCCCGGTGACCGCCACGATCTTGCGCTCCGGAAACGCAAGTTTAGCGCCGATCGCGCCAGGAACGGCGATGCCCATGGACGCGAAACCGTTGGAAATGATGACCGTATTCGGCTCGTACGCCGCAAACAGCCGCGCGATCCACAACTTGTGCGCGCCCACGTCCGACACCAGGATGTCGTGGCGGCCCAGCGCGTCACGTAAATCGGCGATGATTTTTTGCGGTTTGAGCAACGCATCGGAATCCGTGCCTACGTCTTTTTTCTCGGCAGCGATGAAATCCTTCAAACCCCGCGCGTACGTGTCAACGTTTCGGAACGTCGTTTCCTCCGTCATCTTCCGCAACACAAAAGGGATGTTGCCGACCAATTCCAATTCGAAGTTGTAATGTTCGTCAACGTCGCTGGGGACCGATTCGATGGCCAAAATGCGCTTGTCCTTGAACGGATTCCAGTGCACGGGAGCGTACTCCACCAAGTCGTACCCGATGGTGATGACGAAATCGGCGTGGTCAAAACCGCACGCCGCGTAGTCTTTCGCCTGCAACCCTAACGTCGACATGTGAAGCGGGTGATCAGACGGAAACGCGCCTTTGCTCATGAACGTATTGGCCACGGGGATGTTCGTCTTTTCCGCGAACGCCAGCAATTCTTTCGCGGCGTTCTCACGGATGACGCCGTTTCCCACCAGAATGACGGGCCGCTTGGCCTGGTCCAACATCTTCAACGCCTCGCGCCGCTCGCGGTCCGACGCCCGGCTTAAGATCGGCGGCGAGGGCTTCAGAGGCGTGCCTTCGGCGTGGCTTGCCGCCATGTCTTCCGGTAGTTCAATGTGCGTAGCGCCGGGTTTTTCCATCTGCGCGATGCGGAAGGCCTTATGCACCACTTCCGGCACCGTCTCCGGCGTCAAAATCCGCGTGTTCCACTTCGTGATGGGCCGAAACAGGTTGACCAAGTCGATGTATTGGTGGGACTCCTTGTGCGCCGATTTCAAGGAAGACTGGCCTGAAATGGCCACCAGCGGCGCACGGTCCATGTTCGCATCGGCGACCCCGGTAATCAAGTTGGTCGCGCCGGGCCCCAAGGTAGACAAGCAGACGCCGGCCTTTCCCGTCAACCGCCCGTACACGTCGGCCATGAAAGCCGCGCCTTGCTCATGACGCGTCACGATGAACTGGATTTTGGACGACTTGCGCAATGCTTCCATCAGTTCCAGCGTTTCCTCGCCCGGAATGCCGAAGACATACTGGACGCCTTCGGTTTCGAGGCACTGGACGAACAGGTCGGCGGAGTTCATGGGAAAGGATCTCAACAAGCAATGAAGGGAAAAAGTAAAAAGCACGCGGTTTCGTCAAACATCAGGGAAGACACGAAGGGCAAACGCATGGTAAACGTCGAGAACACAATTTTCCATCTGACGCCCCGGGTCAAAAACAGGGAAAAAATCGAGTTGCCGGGGTATGCGCACCCCGTTGGACCTATCAACATACCCAAAGCGGACGCTACCTACGTGCAAGCGGTCCTGGACGAACACCCTGGGCGGATTCTGACCGAAGGATTCAAAACAATACACGTCGCTTACTTGATACCCAAAGCCGGACAATTTTACTCACGGGCCGTCCCGATAGAAAGTCAACTCATATTTGCATTGTCAGATAAGGCGATACAATCGGTTGACGAACCGCTGACCACGAAGCAAATCAGGGAATCGATGGCTCGGCTTGCAAAAGAATACCAGGGACGCACACCCGAATTGTCCGTCCGACCGGCAACCAGAAAGGAAACGAAGGAATATAGAAAAACAAAGGGGCTGACAAGACCGGAAGATCAAATCACAACCAACGTTCGAAGCGCACTTTTAGCCAGTGGAATCTTACGCGAAACCAGGAAAAGGCCCGGCCCGATCGTAGCGTTGATGGGCGCTGACCATGCAAGTGACGTCCATCATTTCTTGGAAAAACCGGAAAGTGCAGCCCGTTACCTCCACCGAATTCGGGGCCGCCTCCTTAAATTCTGGAGGACGGAGTCGGGAACGTTTACGTCTGAAGAAATTTCGAAGGCGGAAAAAGACCACGGCAAAACGTTAGAAAAAGTGATTGACGAAGCAATCAAGGAGTTCCGTCGAGTTGCCTGAAGTTCAATACTCCCTCGGCCTCGGCGGCAAACTCGTGATGGAAACTGGTTGGTAGTCCAGCCGGATCTTGTTCGTGGAAGAATCCCAATACGCTAACGTGTGCTTCAACCATTTCGAATCGTCGCGCACCGGGTAATCATCTCGGAAATGCGCGCCGCGGCTTTCTTTGCGTGCCAACGCCCCTTCCACAAGGCACTGGGCCAAGACTAGCATCCCTTGCAATTCAAAAGCCCGCACAAGGTCCTCGTTGAAAGCGTGGCTATGGTCGTAGATGAAGACGGCCTGGAAGCGCGTCTGGAGGTCCGCAAGTTTGGCCCGTGCCGCCAACAAGTCGTTTTCGTTGCGCACCACGCCAGCCAAACGGTCCAAAGTAGAGCCCATCTCCTGGCGCAAGGTGTCGACTTTCTCGCCGTCGTAACGCTCGAACAACTTGGCGCGACCTTCTTCAAATGGTTTCACGCCATCCGAGTCAATAGCGACAAAATCAACGCCCGAAACGTACTGCGCCGCCGCAAGGCCGGCCCGTCGCCCAAAGACGAGCGTTTCCAGTAAGGAATTACCACCTAAACGGTTAGCCCCATGGACCGACACGCACGCGCACTCGCCGGCCGCAAACAATCCTTTCAAGGCCGTTTGGCCGCCAACATCCGTTGGCACCCCACCCATGGTGTAATGCTGGCCCGGCTGCACCGGGATCGGATCGGTCAACATATCTTTTCCCGTCAACTGCAAGGCGATGTCGCGGATTTGCGGAAGTTTTTCCAAGATGCGTTGCGAACCCAGATGGGTCAAATCCAAATGGACGTACTCGTTTTCAAACCCGCGGCATTCACGGATTTCCTGCGCAATCGAGCGGGCCACCACGTCACGCGGAGCGAGTTCCAGTTTTTCGGGGGCGTACTTCTGCATGAATCGCTCGCCCAACGAGTTCCGAAGATATCCGCCTTCGCCGCGGGCGCCTTCGCTCATCAACTTGTTTGAACCGTACAGCGTGGTGGGGTGGAACTGCATCATTTCCAAATCCATCACGGGCACGCCCGCACCCAACGCCAGCATCAGGCCGTCGCCGGTGTTCTTGGGATTCGTCGTGCGCCCGTACAGCCGCCCGGCGCCGCCCGTAGCCAGGATGACGGCCTTGCATTCGACGGCGTGCATTTTTCCGGAAGACAACTCAAGGGCCACGATGCCGACGACGCGGCTTTGGCGTACCACGAGTTGGAAGACAAGCCATTCGCTGAAAATCGCGATGTTTTTATCCGCCGCTTTGGCAATCACGCCGTGCAACAAGGCGTGGCCCGTCTTGTCCGCCACAAAGCACGTCCGATTGAAGCGTTGCCCGCCGAACGGCCGCTGCGCCACCTTGCCTTCCGACGTCTTGGAAAACGCGACGTTCCACTCCTGCATTTCCCGGATGACGCGGGGCGCGTCCTGGCATAAGACTTCGACCTTGTCCTGATCGGCAAGCCAGTCCGAGCCTTTGACCGTGTCGAAAAAATGGTCCTGCCAGTTGTCCTTGGCGTCGATGGCCGCATTGATGCCGCCTTGTGCCTCGGTCGAGTGCGACAAATTGGGGTAGAACTTGGTGAAGACGGCAACCGAGTTGCGCTTTCCGCCGGACGTGCCGGAAGCGGAGCCAGATGACGAGCCCGTCGCGTCATTGCCTTGCAGCTCGATAGCCGCCCGAAGGCCCGCAAGGCCCGAACCAACGATGACCGTGTCAAAACGCATACGGCGCCTTTGGGGCAAAACAAACTTTTAATACTTGCCAAAAGCTCAAGGCTCTCATGCGCACCGAATCCGACTTCTTGGGCCCCGTCCAAGTGCCCGAAGCGGCGTACTATGGCGGATTCACGGTGCGAGCGGCCAAAAACTTCCAACTCTCCGGACACCGCGCGCCCCCGAACCTCATCCGCGCCATCCTTTTAATCAAGAAAGCCTCCGCGTTGGCCAATCTGGAGGAAAGCCTGTTGGACCCCATCAAAGCCAAAGCCATCATCCAAGCCGCGGACGAAGCGCTTTGCGGAAAATTCGACGACCAATTCATAATGGATGCCTTCCAAGCCGGAGCCGGAACGCCGTACAACATGAACGCCAACGAAGTGTTGGCGAATCGCGCCACGGAACTTCTCGGCGGAAAAAAAGGACAATATTTGGTCCACCCCAACAACCACGTCAATTGCAGCCAATCTTCCAACGACGTCATCCCCACCGCCATCCGCTTGGCCTGCCTTCTGGTGCTTCCAGGACTTGAAAAAAACGTTTCCGACTTGGAAGCCGCGTTTGAAAAAAAAGCCAAACAATTTTCGAAAATCATCAAACCGGCCCGCACCCATTTGCAGGACGCCGTACCCATTACGTTGGGCCAACAATTCGCCTCATACGCTTCGGCGCTTGGACGCAGCCAAAAACGCGTGCAATCCGCCGCCAACGCCTTGCAGGAAATTCACTTGGGCGGCACGGCGGCAGGCACCGGCATCAACACCACGCCCACCTACGCGAAAAACGTGACCGCCAAGTTGTCCAAACTCTCAGGCATCACCATGCACACCACGACCGATTTCATCGAACTGACGCAGAACCACAACGACTTTTTACACTTCGGCCAAAGCCTGTCCCTTTTGGCAACCGACGTCTGCCGCATTTGCACCAACCTCAAATTGCTATCCAGCGGGCCCAAGACGGGCCTCGGGGAAATCACCCTGCCGGACGTGGAACCCGGAAGCAGCATCATGCCGGGCAAAGTCAACCCGTCCATTCCGGAAGCCGCGGAGATGGCCGCCATGCACGTCTTGGGCGCGATGCACGCCGTCGAACTTTCCTGCGTCAACACCCAGTTGGACTTGAACACCAACACGCCCCTGATTGCATTTGAACTTCTCAATAGCATGGCCTTGTTGGAAAAAACGTGCGGCATGCTGACACGCGAATGCGTCTTGGGCATCCGAGCGGATGAAAAACAAATCCGTCACTACGTCGATCAAAGCACCATCGTAGCCACCGCGCTCAACCCGGCCCTGGGCTACAGTACGGTGGGCAAGCTAGTGCAGGAATCGCTCAAATCAGGCAAACCCATCCGACAAATCGTGCTGGACCGAAAACTTTTGCCGCCAAAGCAACTGGACGCCTTGTTGGATCCGGAAAACCTCACTAAGCCCAACTTGAAAACCGGCACAAACAAAAAGCAAAAATAATCCAACGGAAAATTGAAAATCGCTGATGCCGCATGCCTGAAGAACGGACGGGTTCCCGGCCCAAAATCGATTTGCTCATCGTCACCCACGGCCGCTTCAAGACCGGACGGGCGCTGGAGTCGGCCGTATCGGCCATTGAACGCGAAATCCAGTCCGCCGGACCAGGCACTCGCGTGGGCCTCATGCTTCCATCGGACCCAAAACGGGCCGTCCGCGATGCCGTGCAAAGCAATTTTCCCGACATCCAAGGCGAAAGCGCCAATCTGCTGGTCCCCATCATCAACGGCGCCTATTCGAACTTGCAACAACAAGACGTTCTGTTGGCATTTCAGAAGAAAAACAAGGCAACCGGCCCAAAATCCGTATTCATTGCCCTCAAACCCAATTCCCATTACCGAGAAGTGGTCCGAAGCTGGATGAAAAGCCACGCACCCGACTTATCAGATGAACAACAGAAACGGCTGGAACAGCGAGCGCAAACGGAAACCGTGGCCACCGGACGGCTGGAACGCGTGCCGCTAACACCCATGGTCCGAACATGGCCTCAACGAGTCCTGGACGCCATCATGGCAATTCCCAAATGGATGGGCCGAACACGACGCACGAAAATCATCCGAGCCAGTCTTGAAAAAGCGGAACACCACGAAGTCATCGAGGCCATCCGAGAGAAAAAGCCTCACATCGTCATCGTCACCCGCCCGGAAATGGCCCGCGCCATTTTACAACATGCGGAAATCGGGCACGTCGAACACCTAGCTCCCTTGTGGGAAATACCCTGGCATGGATTCTGGGATGGCATCGCTGCACTGAACTCGAAAACCATTCCAGCGAGTAAGACAGAGCAGCCAACCAAACCACAATAAGTCCCAGCCACCCTGCTTCTTTCCATGGCCAAAACCTTCAGCCCGCCTTCCCTGCATCCGCCCGGACCCATGTTGAGTCCCATATCCGTCCAAGGACCGGACGAACAAAGCCTCCACCCCGACCAGCTGCGGGCGTCGCAGGAAACGGGAGCGGCCAAATCCTCGAAGCGTCGCGAAATGGAGATGCAGCCCAAAGCAAGCTCAGCCACGATAGGCCCTCACCCAGCTAGCGCAGGCTTTGCCATTGTGATTGCCCTCGGCGGCATCTTGGTCCTCTTGAGCATCCTGGGTTTTTTGGGCATCCGCCTGGGCTGAAGCGGAGCCACCGGCCAGCCCGCCCAAAGAATCTAATAACACCTTGGACATACAAGTACGCCCGCCTTCACGGCGGCAACAAGAGGAAGGCAACGGTCCGGCGGGAAATAAAAATAACCTGTCAGGCTCCAAGAAGGCGCAAATTTCGTGTATCGGCTAGAAGCACCGTTCAAACCCACTGGCGATCAGCCGGCGGCCATCGAGCAACTCGTCCGCAACGTCGAGCGCAGCGGAAGCACTGCCAGTGGCAAATGCAGCGGCGTGGCAGCCAAAGCAGGTACAGCGGCATGGCACGTGGGCGAACCCGCCATCCACCCAACGAAAATGCGCCAGACCCTCTTGGGCGCCACCGGAACGGGCAAGACATTCACCGTTTCCAACCTCATCGCCCGAACCGACCGGCCCGCATTGGTCATCTCGCACAACAAAACGCTCGCGGCACAGCTATACAACGAATTCAAAGAATTTTTTCCGCACAACAACGTCGGCTACTTCGTATCGTATTTCGACTACTACCAACCCGAAAGCTACCTGCCAGCTCAAGACTTGTACATCGAGAAAGACACCAAGCGCAACGAGAAAATCGAACAGATGCGCCTGGAAGCCACAGCCCAGCTTTTGTCCGACCGCCACAGCGTCATCATCGCCACGGTGTCCTGCATCTACGGCCTCGGCTCGCCGCAAGACTTCGAAGGATTGGCCGTCAACCTCAAGACGGGACAATGCCTCAACCGCCAGGACTTGCTGCGAAAACTCATCACCATCCAGTACAACCGCACCGACGAGCCCAAAAAAGGGAGCTTCCGAGTCATTGGCGATACGGTCGACGTGTTTCCCGGATACGGAGAAAACGCCTACCGCCTGCGTTTTAACGGAAACGCGCTTGAAAAAATTACGCTCACCCACGGCATCAGCGGGAACAAAATCCGCGACTTGAAAAACGCCATCTTGTTTCCGGCCAAACATTTCGTCACGTCACCGGACAAGACGACCCGTGCCTTGGAGACCATCCGTGCCGAATTGGACGCCCGCCTGCCGGAACTGCAGCCATTGGAACAACACCGTTTGCAGCAGCGCACCGAATACGACTTGGAACAAATCAAAGAATTGGGCTACTGCAGCGGCATCGAAAACTATTCCCGCCACTTCGACGGCCGCCTCCCTGGAACGCCCCCATCGTGCTTAATGGACTTCTTCCCGAAAGACTACCTCCTGATTATCGACGAATCCCACGTCACGTTGCCCCAACTGCACGCCATGTACAAAGGCGACTTTGCGCGCAAAAAGAACCTCATCGATTACGGCTTCCGCCTTCCTTCTGCTTTCGACAACCGCCCCTTGAAATTCGAGGAATTCGAAAACTACATGACCAACGCCGTCTTCGTCTCGGCCACGCCAGGCTCGTGGGAACTGACGCTGGGCCCGGTGGTGGAACAGCTCATCCGGCCCACCGGCATCGTTGATCCGGAAATCGAAGTCCGCCCCGCCAAAGACCAGATTGCCGACGTGCAAAAACAAATCGAGGCTACAACCAAGAATGGCCACCGCACATTGGTAACCGTCCTTACAAAGCGCTTCGCCGAAGACTTGACGGAATACTTGGATGAAAAAGGCGTCAAAGTGCGTTACCTGCATTCGGAAGTGGAAAACCTCGAACGAACTGAAATCCTCCGCCAACTCCGATTGGGCGAATTCGACTGCCTCATCGGCATCAACTTACTACGGGAAGGACTTGACTTGCCGGAAGTCGCGCTGGTGGCTATCTTGGACGCGGACAAGGAAGGCTTCTTGCGTGCCGAAAAAAGCCTCATCCAGACCATCGGCCGTGCTTGTCGCAACACGCAAAGCCGCGTCATCATGTACGCCGACAAGATGACGAACTCCATGACGCGGGCCATTGAAGAGACGAATCGCCGCCGCGTCAAGCAAATGGCCTACAACAAGGTCCACCACATTACGCCGAAAACAATCCAAAAGAAAATCGCGCAAGGCGCCGCCGAATTGCAAGACATCGCTTTGATGCCGGAACGCAAGCGCCGCGAGGCCATCGTCAACATGGAAGCCGAGATGCACAAAGCCGCCGAGCAGTTGGACTTTGAAAAAGCCATTGCCTTGAGGAATCAGTTGCGCGCGTTGCAGATACACACGGTGAAAAAATGAGAAAAACCACCAAGCCCAAACCCATCGCATTGACCTGGAAAACGGCCGCAATCGTCGTGGTCGCACTGGCCGTTGGTGCCTTCGCGGCCCAATGGGCACACGCGCAATGGACCGACGCGCAGACGCGGGCGTACGCGGAGCAGAAAATCACCATCATTGAAATCGACGATTACTGGAACATCCAGGACGGTTACTTCGCGCCATATGGATACTCCTATGAAAACTATGCCGACGTGTTGGACGTCATCGAGTCCCACGGATACCGGGCCACTTTGGGTGCGGTGCCGCAGATATTCAACGAACGGACAAGGCAACACTACCCACTGGCCAACGACTCGCGCATGACGGCGTGGCTCAAGGAAAAGCAAGTCCAAGGACACGAAATCGCCCAGCACGGCTACACCCACTGCCTCAACGAACAGTTGTGCAAGGGCGTAGAGGAAAACTACGAAAACATCGCGAAAGGCAAAAAAGAGCTCGAAGCGCTTTTCGGCCCCGTCCGCACCTACTTGCCCCCGGGAAATTCATGGAACAACTCACAATACTACAACGCTAAAGTTCTGGGCTTTGACACCGTCGGCAACACCCACGTGCCCAGGCCCTATTTCGACGGCGGCACGCTCATCACCCAACGCAGCTTTGACCCCGTCAGCCTCTGGCAATGGCATGCCCAAAAGTTCGAGCATTACCCGCTGCAAGAATGGGTCGACGCGTACGAAAAAGAACCGAACGTGTTCATCCTCCAACTACACAGCAACACGTTCAACAATGCGCAAAAGACGGAAGACCTCGACGGTTTCCTCGATTACCTCAACCAGCAAAACGCCACCGTGCTGACCTACCAAGACGCCTACCGCGTGCTGCGGAAAGCCAAACAAAAAGAAAAAAACAAAATGATTCCAAACGACAGGTGAAAGCAAAGAAATGACCGATTCCATCATCATCCAAGGCGCCCGCGAACACAACCTGAACAACATGGTCGCCCCGGGGGCAACCATCGTGGTTTCCCCCTGGCCCGGCCTGGGCCTCGCCCCCTTCCAAAAAAGCACCAACAATTAAGAGGAACGAAAAAAAATGAGCGACTCCATCGACATCCAAGGCGCACGCGAACACAACCTCAAGAACATTTCGGTAAGCATACCCAAGAACAAACTCGTCGTCATCACCGGGTTGTCCGGCTCCGGCAAGTCTTCCTTGGCGTTTGACACCATCTATGCTGAAGGCCAACGAAGATACGTCGAAAGTTTGTCCGCCTACGCCCGCCAGTTCCTCGGGCTTATGGAAAAACCCGACGTGGACTCCATTTCGGGCTTGTCCCCGGCGATTGCCATCGAGCAGAAAAGCGTCTCGAAAAACCCCCGCTCCACCGTGGGAACGGTCACCGAAATCTACGATTATTTGCGCTTGCTGTACGCCCGCATCGGCACCGCGCACTGCCCAAAATGCGGACAAATCATCGCAGGCCAATCCGCGCAACGAATCACCGAAACGCTTTTGCAAGAAACCGGCGAAGTCGCCATTTTGGCGCCCATTGTGCGCGAAAAGAAAGGCACGTACGAATACGTCTTCGCCGATTTGAAAAAACAGGGCTTTTCCATGGCCCGCGTCGACGGCAAGCCGTTGGACTTGGACGACGCGGACCAAGTACGCCTGGAAAAATACGAACGGCACTCCATCGAAGCTTTGGTGGACCGCTTCGCGCCCGGCGAATTGGAGCGCGTGCGGCTGCAAGACGCAATCGAAGCCGCGCTCAAAGCAGGACAAGGCCAAATCATCGCAGTAATCGGCGGAAAAGACAAACTCTTTTCGCAACGCAACGCCTGCGCCGACTGCGGCACGTCCCTGGAACAAGTCGAACCCCGCATGTTCTCGTTCAACAGCCCGTTCGGCGCGTGCAAGGAGTGCAATGGCCTGGGGGAAAAGAAAGAATTCGACGCCGACCTGATAATTCCCGAAGATTCCCTAAGCCTTTCGGAAGGCGCGGTCCGGCCATGGAAAGGCATGTTCAAAAACTACCGCCTGCAATCCGCCGAAGTGCTCGGCCAAAAATTGGGCTTCGACCTCAACACGCCCCTTAAGAAACTTAACGAAAAGCAACGCCACGCCCTGTTGTACGGAAGCGACCAGACCCTCGAATTCCGCTTCCACGCCGCAAGCTCGGATTCGGAATGGCGCCACTCCGGCGTGTTCGAAGGCGTCATCCCCCAACTCCAACGCCAATACGGCTCGGCCGAAAACGAGAACCGACGCGTTGACTTGGAGCAATACATGCGCTCATCGAACTGTCCGGGTTGCAAAGGAAAACGCCTGCGGCCCGAAAGCCTAGCCGTCAAAATCCACGATCAGGACATCACCGAGCTTTGCGAAAAGCCCGTTGACCAACTCCGCGCCTTGTTCAAATCCATCAAACTGGACAGTCGCCAGGCGCAAATCGCAAAGCAGGTGTTCAAAGAAGTCAATGCCCGCCTCGAATTTTTACACAACGTCGGCTTGGACTATCTCACCCTGTCACGCTCCGCCGCCTCCTTGAGCGGGGGTGAAGGCCAACGCATCCGCCTAGCCACTCAAATCGGCTCGAATTTGACGGGCGTACTCTACGTATTGGACGAACCCAGCATCGGCTTGCACCAGAAAGACAACGACAAGCTTATCGCCACGCTCAAAGACCTGCGCAATTTGGGCAACACCGTCTTGGTAGTCGAACACGACGAAGAAACCATCCGCAACGCCGATTGGGTGCTGGACATGGGGCCCGGAGCCGGCATCCACGGCGGCCACATCGTCGCGCAAGGCACGCCCAAAGCCATCGAAAAAAGCCCGCAATCCATTACCGGCCAATACATGCGGGGCGAAAAAAGCGTCCCCGTACCTACCAGACGCCGAACGGGGCGAAAATTTATCACCATCCACAAAGCATCCGAGCACAACCTCAAAAACATCACCGTAAAAATCCCGCTATCCAGCCTCGTCTGCGTCACGGGCGTATCCGGATCCGGAAAAAGCACGCTGGTCAACGAAATCCTCTACAACGATTTAGCCTTGCATTTTTACAACAGCAAAGAACGGCCCGGAACGCACGAAAAAATCGAAGGCATCGCCCACTTGGACAAAGCCATATTGGTCGACCAATCCCCCATCGGCCGAACCCCCCGCTCGAATCCCGCGACGTACATCGGCGTGTTCGGTTTCATCCGCGACCTATACGCCGCTGTGCCTGAAGCGCGCAGCCGCGGCTACAAAGCCGGACGGTTTTCCTTCAACGTGCCCGGCGGCCGCTGCGAGAAATGCGAAGGACATGGCACCATCAAAATCGAGATGCAATTCTTGCCCGACGTCTACATCACGTGCGAGGAATGCGACGGCAAACGCTTCCAAAAAGAGACGCTTGCCGTGACCTACAAGAACAAGAGCATTTCCGACGTGTTGGATATGTCCGTCGAAGAAGCGCTGGACTTTTTCATCAAGAATCCCAACATCAAGCAACGGCTGCAGACCATCTACGACGTCGGCCTGGGCTACATCAAGCTGGGACAACCAGCCACCACCTTGTCCGGCGGCGAAGCACAACGCATCAAGTTGGCCGCCGAATTGAGCAAACGCGCCACCGGACGTACGCTGTACCTCTTGGACGAGCCCACCACGGGCCTCCACTTCGCCGACGTCAGCAAGCTTTTGGAAGTCCTCCACCGCTTGGTGGATTCCGGCAACACCGTGCTGGTCATCGAACACAACCTGGACGTCATCAAATCGGCCGACTGGCTCATCGACTTAGGTCCTGGAGGCGGCGACGCCGGCGGCTACATCATTGCCGAAGGCACACCGGAACAAGTCGCACAAAACAAGGACAGCTTTACCGGACAATACCTGCAACGGGTTCTGGACGTGAAAGCCAAAGCAAAAGCCGGAAAAGAAAACAAAAAATAAACCAAGCGCCAAAACAAGAAAAGGTGGAAACGTGAAAAAGAAAACCGAAGACGAAAAAATCCTCGTTGAAATCCAAAAACCAAAAATGACCGAGCTTTGGAACAACGCTCAAGATGAGGGATGGGAAAAAGCCCTCGAAAGAAAGGGAGTAAAAAAATTTGAAAAACTCGCCGCGTTCGGAAGAAAATTCGCCAAGAAAAAGGGCATCACGCAAAAAGACATGCGTTGAACCAAGTGAAAAGAAAACGCGATGAACAAACCCACCTTGTTGCCCCACGCGCCCGGCGTCTACCAGTTCTCCAAAGACGGGACCGTCCTGTATGTGGGAAAAGCCAAGAACCTCGCTTCCCGCGTAGGCTCCTATTTCAGCCAAGACGCGCCGGACAAAGCCCGCCGCCTCGTTAGCGACGCCGACCGCCTCGAGACGACCTTGACACACAGCGAGATGGAAGCGCTGCTACTGGAGCAGGCCTTAATCCAACAGCACCTGCCGGAGTACAACGTCATGTTGAAAGACGGCGTGCGCTACGCCTACCTCCTGCTGCAGAAAAAACCATTCAGGTTCAAAACCATCCGGAGGCAACCGGGCCAAATCACACCCAAAGGCAAGCTCTACGGCCCGTTCGCGAAAGGCTCGCACCGCTGGGAACTCATCCGATTGTTGCGCTTTTTGTTCTTCCAGAAGACGGGAAAACCCTTCGGCGCAGCAGACAGCCAAGACGCCTACGACTTAATCGAATCCGTGCTGGACGGACGCACCGACATCCGCAAAGAACTGGAAAACCGCATGACAGACGCATCCCAAAATCAGGAATACGAAAAAGCCATGCGGTACAAAAACCGCCTTGCCGCCTTAGATGCCTTAGATGAACACCAAGCCATCGAGCAAAAGACGCACGCCCACCAGGACATCGTAGGATTCGCCCAAAACGGCGACACCTTTGCGGCCCAAGTCTTCCGCGTCCGATGGGGCGTCTTACGCGAACAGGAAAAGTACTCATACGAAACCATTGCCGAAGATCCGAAAGCGGAGTTCATCACGTGCTACTACGCCACGCACGAGCCACCCAAGGAAATCATCGTCCGCATCGGTCCTAAAAACAACGGCAATCTTGCCAAGGAAAAAATGAAAACCACCAACGAAAGCAATGCCATCAGTGCCTTGGAAAAAAATGAAAACGACAACGTCCAACTCCAAGCCTCTTTGAAAACCCTGTTTCCACAAACCGCAGTGAAGTGCCCGAAATCCGGGACTGCGGCCGAACTTCTAGACCTGGCCGAACAAAACGCCCAACGACTTTTATCCAGCGGAGTGCCGGACGAAGTCATCGCCCTCCAAAAAGCCCTGCATTTGCGCAAACTTCCCCGCCGCATCGAAGCTTTCGACATCTCCACGCTGCAAGGCAGCCATACCGTCGGCGCCATGGTCTCATTTTACGACGGAAAACCGGAAAAGGACCACTACCGTTATTTCAACATCAACACGGCGGCAGCGCAAGGTCAGGCAAGCAGCCGCAACCAAAGACCGACGACGGCCCAAAACAGATGGCCCAGACCCGATGACTTTGCCGCCATGGAAGAAGTAGTCTACCGCCGGTACGACCGACTTGTCCGAGAAAAACAACCGCTTCCCGACCTCGTATTAATCGACGGTGGAAAAGGCCAGCTCTCCTCCGCCTTGGAAGCCTTCGAGCAGGCGGGCGTGCGCATCCCCATCTGCGCGTTGGCCAAAGAATTCGAGGAAGTCTATTTGCCGGAGCGCAGCCAACCCATCCGTCTTGCGCGCAACCATGCCGGATTGAAACTGCTGCAGCGCGTGCGGGACGAAGTCCACCGCTTCGTCATCGGTTTCCACCGCAGAAAACGCGGCCGAATCTTACATTGACGATACGGATATTAACGAAAAGAGTTTTCAAAAGTGTTGTGAAGACAACAGGCATCAAGCCCAATTCCACACGAAGCCAACCCACCCCCTTGAACCGCCGAGGTCAAGGCACCTTCGAGTACATCCTCCTGTTGGGCGGAGCCATCCTGATTACCACCGTCGCGCTCACCATCCTAGTCAACACGCAACCCAAAATCGACGTCGACAAACAATGCGCCATCGCAGCCCGCCAAGACTTGGCGTGTTTTTCCTCCGGCGGTACGTTCCAGGAAAGCGGCACATTTTCATTCAAAAGCCAAACCACGCCGTGCGACTGCCGCACCATGGCATCACCGACTCCCGACGCAAGTCCGTCCATCAGCGTCACTCCCACTACAACGCTCAGCCCAAGTCCTTCATCCAGCGCGACGCCAATCGCTACGGCCAGCGTTAGTCCTTCCGCCAGTCCCAGCAATTCACCAACCCCCTCTGCGAGTCCGTCACCGACTCCAAGCGCAAGTCCAAGCCCCATGCCGGCCTGCGTGCCGGACGGACAGGGCTGCGCAATATTACCCGGAAGCGACCTTTGTTGCAGCGGCGCAAGCTGTTCTCTACAATTAATCCCACCCAGTTTCATCTGCCCAATCATCTCAATCACGCCTAGTCCAACTCCTTCGCTTACACCCAGTCCAACCCCCGCTCCGAGTACGTCACCAAGTCCGACACCCACGCCAACCGTAACGGCTTCACCTACTCCCAGTCCAACAGCTACCCTAACGCCTACACCAAGTCCTACCCCAAGCCCATCACCTAGCCCGAGCCCCACACCGACACCAACGCCCTCGCCAACACCAAGCCCGTCTCCAAGTCCTACGCCAACTCCAACCGCTTCACCTACGCCAAGCCCCACGCCAACACCTGGAAGATGGACTGCAAGCTATACCGGCTCTTCTGAATTGTCCGACGTCCAATTCGTCGACGAAAACACCGGTTGGGTAGTGGGAGAAAGCGGAACGATCCTAAAGACAACAGATGGAGGAGTAAGGTGGATACGGCAAACCAGCGGAGCGTTCAATTTCCTAAAGTCCGTGCGCTTTATTGACGCCAGAACCGGGTGGGCCTCTGGCGGAAGCTCATTCTTGCAAACGACTGACGGCCAAAGCTGGACGGCGCGACCACTCACGAAACCAACCGGGTCGTTGGACGAAGTCCATTTCAACAGCCCCACCCGGGGATGGATGCTAAACAGAAACGTCCGCGTCGGCGGCGGCTTTTTCACTGAAGTACTCCGCACCACCGATTCGGGAACCAGCTGGGTCTCAATATCGTTCGGAGGATCATCCATGACCGGGCTTTATTTCATCAACGAGAACACGGGCTGGGTTACCGGCCGGTTCGGCAGGCTGGCAAAATTGAAAGAAGAGCCGTTCCCCGGATTCCCCATTACGGGAAGAGTTGGATCCGTGTTGCATATTCTTTTAACCAGCGGCGGCGTCGCGCAGGTCGACCAATGGAATACAGCGACCATCAAAAATGGCAAAATCGTACTCAGCCCCAGCGGCGTAGAGTATTCTGACACGGCCACCGGAAAAATGGTGGTCCAAACCTACCAAACAACCGGAATCGGAGAGTTGGAGTTGGCGGACGTTTTCTTCCTAGACACCAACACTGGCTGGGCCGTCGGACAATACGGCGTCATCATCAAGACAACCAACGGCGGACAAGCGTGGTCCAGGCAAACCAGCGGCACGAGCAGCAACCTTAACGCCGTCCACTTTGCGGATGCCAACAGCGGATGGGCCGTCGGACAGGATGGCAACATCCTATCCACGACCGACGGAGGCACGACGTGGACGAAAACCATTTGGACCATCGAACGATTCGGAAACGCGATCCCAGTCATGTTTTTCGGCGTACATGCCGTGGACCCCAACCATGCGTGGGCAGTTGGTCGAAGCGGTGAAATCATCCGATACGCGCCAATACCCTAAACTCAGTTTTACCGAATTGGAAAAAAGAAAAAAAAACCGAGGGAAAAGCCTCAGCCCGCGTCATCGGAATACTCGACGTCGCCGGCAGACAACTCGTCCGAATACTGCTCCAGTTCATCAAGGTCCGAACCGGTCGAATCCACCCCTTGCACCGTCGACTCATCCAAATACGACGAATCCGAATCGGCCGGAGCGGACGATGCCGAATCCGTCGGTGAAGGCGATGCTATCGACGAGCCCGAACCGTCCGGCACCACGCTGGCTTGCGCCGACGCGTTGGGCGAAGGCAAGCCCGACGGTTGCGTGCAGCCGAACAACACCATGCCCACGAGCAGGATGCCAAACAACGCCCACGAAGAGAAGTTCATCAACCATCCCCTCCTTAAGCCACGCTTGCGTTGGCCGATGCCGAACTGCCTGCGGAACCGGTTGCATTCGTCGAATTAGCCGACGCGGATCCTGAACTTCCGGCGGCAGCCGTGGCAGTCGGAGACGCTTCAACCGAGCTTACGATGGAAAGCGACGCATCGGCCGCCACGGATGGTGCCGCTTTTTCGCGGTACGCTTCGACCAATTCCCGATTCACAGTTCGTTGGATGGCGTTGCGCAAATGCACCAAGCCGCTATGCACCTGCCGCAAACGGCTAAGGGCGTGCGGCACATCCGGTTCGGCCAACACCGAGTCCAAGCGGGCCGAAATCGAGGCTGACGCGTTGACCAACGCCGTGGTGTTGAACCCGCCGGCCGTAAGCTTCGCGATAACGGCATCCAGGCGGGCCAACGTCTGGCGCGTCGCATTCACGGAGGTTCGCAGCTTGTTCAAAAGCAAGTCCTTGGTAACGGCTTGCTTGAACGCGCGCCACCTCTGGTTAAATGCCTTAATCAAATCTTTGCGCGCCGAATTATTAGTCGCGTTGGCGTACTGGTTCCAGTTGGCTTGCGCATAGGCGACGAACTCCGCCACCAACGTCGCGTTGGCGCCTTCCGAGCCCATTTTTTTAGCCAGCTCAATGCGGTGGCGATACGACGCATTCAAATGCAGGCGGGTCTTGTTCCGCAAGTCGTCGCGCTCCGACTCATTCAACGAGTCCTTGGATTTGAGCGCCTTGACTTTGGCCTCCGAATCCGCTTCAGCCTGACGCGCGTCCCGCACCGCATTTTGGCGTTCCTCCTTCAAATCACGCAGTTTGTCTTTCGTGTTTTCGCGCAGGTTCTCGCGGCGGTCTTTTTCCTCTTGCAGGCGTTCCCGGGCTTTTTCACGGATTTCGTTGGCACGGTCTTTTGCATCCTTCAATCGGTCCTTCACGTTGGCCTGGATATTGACGCGGCGCTCCTGCGCCTTTTCCACACGGGTCTTGACCGGCGCAAGGGACGGGGACGGACTCACCAACGCCTGAACGGATGCATCGGCCGAGGCGGACGCATTGTCGGAAACCACCAGACCGGTTACTGCCCCAGCACCTACGGACAAGCCCGCGTCCGCGGAAATACCGGCAGTCAACATGAACAAACTTGCCAAAACCAACAACAAAACCGACTTCATACCATCACCTGCCTCAATAGGAAAAGCGCAGTCCAAAAAACTCAAGGACTCAAAAACATTCACCTTCCGACTCCATTCACCGGAACGAAGCATATAAGCATGCTTTTGGAACAACACAAAAATACGCTTCATAAAACCTCCAAAAATAAAAAAAAGCTTCACGAAGCCTCCGTTTACTTCACCAAGGCAACGCTTTTTACGGCGAGAATACACCAAAAACAACGTGGGAAAAACAACGTGGGTTTGGCTTGCCTTCCTGTTACTCGGCTTAAGCAACAGCCTTGACGCCGCCCGCATATTCGGCACCGTGTTTGACGAAGACTTGCAGCCCACGCGCGCCGCCGTCCAGATCAACACCACGCCAGAACAGCAGCTGATCAGCACTACCGGCGCATACGAATTCACCGTGCAGGCTGGAACCTACCGCATGTCCGCCGTGGGCGATAATTCATCGGCCGAAAAAACCATCCTCATCCAAGATGAAGGCGATTTCCGCATCGATTTGATCCTGCTGCCCGGCGTGCCAATGGAAGACGCGGTTTTGGCCGACTTGCTGGACGTGCCGGAAGTCAACGAGCCCGACGCGGACAACGCGGAGCCGTTTCCGTTGCTCTTGTTGGCTATCTTGGCCGGCATTGCAGTCTTGGCCGCGGCATACGTTCACCGCGACAGGCTTCCGTTTTTCCGACGTGGCCAGAAATCACAGACGCCATCCGCCTCCGTTTCACCCGTGGCTTCCGATACACCTTCGCGCATCTTCACCGCCGACCAAAACAAAGTCATGCAAACCCTCTCGACGTTTGGCAACCGCGCGTCGCAGAAAGACTTGCGGAAAGCCCTGCATTTTTGGAGCGAGGCAAAAGTCTCGATGGAACTGACGGAATTGGAAGACGTGGGCGCCATCCGGAAAATCAAGAAAGGACGCGGGAACATCATACGGAAGGCGTGAAAAATGCAGGAACAATTCACCCACCATACCATCGAGTACGCCCACAGATTCGACCACGTCCGTTTCTATCGACAGTATGATAACGGTCAACGGGACTCATACGCACTCGACTGTCCACGATACGTCGCAGAAAGAAAAGTATTCGAGGTTACCTGTACAATAATGATGGACGTTGGCAAGAACAGGCAACGCCAAGGCAACGGAAAACAATTCATCGACTACGTCGCATCATTCCTACAAAAACTTTCAGACCGTACCGGAATTCAAGTCCATTGGAAGGAATCGACCTACAACGCCTATGCAAAAAAAATGATGCTGGATAAAAACTTCACGACAACGGACATGACCCACTTTCAAAGAATCCTAACCCAACGCGAGGACCGTGGATCCCCGACCCCGCAAGAAAATGACGCGATGAAAGCAATTCTAGATAAAGCCGAGTGGGCTAAAAAAAAAATAGAGTACAGCGGGAGGAGTGAAAATGACAACCGGAAGTAGCACCATCATGAAATTGGCATCCGTCTTGATTGCGGGAATCCTCCTATTCGGCTGCCTCCAAGCCCCCGGCGGCGCGCAGGCAACGGAAAAGCCCATCGGCGAAATCGTCAAGGAAGACATCGCCACCCCGGGCCCGATTGCGTCGGCCAAAACCAGCGTAACGCCGATTGCCACCACGCAAGCCACGGCAAGTGCTGAACCGACCACCGAAGCAGCCCCGACGTCCCAACCCGCCGCCAACGTGCAGGCTTCCCCCACGACGGGACCC